>Ga0224728_1120_pt1 | contig 9284 bp, 14 predicted proteins | sample IA1ulk_3_FD_161638 | JGI IMG/M metagenome (GOLD analysis project Ga0224728, IMG submission 161638) | Enriched cells from agricultural soil in Iowa, United States - IA12soil_GW_GH6A(bulk) | ecosystem: Environmental > Terrestrial > Soil > Unclassified > Agricultural land | place: USA: Iowa | collected... | reverse complement strand
GCAGCCGTGAACGCGGGTTCACCCGACGGATTCGTCGCATTCGGGTAGGTTGCGAAGTAGTGGTCGAAAGAGACGTTCTCGTTGTAAATCACAACGACGTGTTTGATGGGTGTCGCCGTCGTCAACTGATTTTGTGCGCTCACGGGCGTAAGCCCATTTGAGCCACTGCCACCGCATGCGTACAGTGAGACCGCCATTGCGATGCCTGATACACCAAACAGGAAAGCTCGGGAAAACATACGAGTTAACTCCGGATGTCGTTTGCTATTTATTTTCGTCCGCCGTTCCAACGCGAAATCAGCGGGCGTGCTGGGACCGTCAAAAACCATGCTTATTGAAACATCCAGTCGTTACCGGGAAATGGCGCTTTATTTACCTAACCCTTACACATGAAAAGCGAAGAAAGAGTATTGAATGGTTCGTTGCGCACGGTGTAGAAAGACGCTCGGGTGGTCAGGTTCATCGCGGAATTGCGCCCAGCTTTCGGAGACATGACCGTTGACGATGAAGTCAGGCGCAGTAAATCCGGCGAGTCGACGTTTTATGCCAAGGAAAATGGCCGTGCAGTTGGCGCGGCGAGTCCGGCGAACGACAATGTTTGGCGCGTCGGCGCTGACGTACGAAACCGGCAGTATTGCCCCTGCTGTGATGGTGGATGCGGCGGACAGGGTGTTGCTTGCACACAGTGGCTGCAACGGAAAGCAGGCAAGGAGGACTCGTGAAAAGAATTGGATTGGCCGTACTGATGGCAACGCTCACGGCGGCCGGGCACGCGACTGGGACCTATACCGAGGTGTGGAATCCGCCAGAGGCATGTGCGGCCGCGCCACACAGGGTCAGTGTTGCGCACAAGCTCGCAGTTCATCGTCACGTCGCATCTCGTGCAGTGAAAGTGCACGCGATGCGGATGCCGACATCTGCACCCAAGCTCGTGGCGAAGCAAAACAATATGCAAACGACTGTGCCGGCAGACGAACCAGACGTGTCGGAGATTCCGCGGCAAATAACGCCGGAGGGCAATGTGCTTCGCGTTGATTCTCGTGGCAATTCGCCCGAGGTAAACCGCTCCAGGCCAACGCTGCCAACCACCAAACCATCGGCACCGTCGGCGACGAAGAAATCAGGCAACAGGTCGTGGGTTACATCAGTTGCCCGCAGCCCGTTCCCATCAAGCAATGCTTTGATGGCATCAAGGTCTTCGTTTCGTGCGGCACGTATCTTCATAGTCGGTGTTGCCCTCGATGATTTCGGAAGCGAAGTCAGGCGACTCTAGGTGCCGTGTGTCGGCTAACCCGAACGGCCGCGAAGAATGCGATTGCCGACAGTATCGAGACGAGAAACACGGTCCACTCAACAGCTACATAGCCGTGTGTAAAGCTCCAGATGCTGGCCGCAGCAATCGGTGCTATTCCCTTCGCGACGTTCGACGGAAAGGAAAGCATACCGCTGACTGCGCCATATCCTTCGGTCCACATCAGGTCCTGAACGATGGTGCCGCGAAGGATGGTCATCATGCCATTCGCAGCGCCGTAGCAAAGCGCGAATAGCCATAGCAGCGCAGCCGACTGACCAGCAATAATCAGGATAACGGTCGAGAGCGGGAACACCGTCACAATAATGATGCCCACCGTACCAACATGAACCGTTCGGCCGAAGGCGAACCAAACGGCTCTTGCGGCTACCTGAGCCGGACCGATGAGCGCCATGGTTGCAACCAGGACAGCGTTAGACACGCCGCGTTCTATCATCAGTGGCACCAGATGGAATGTGAGTGCTGCGAACGTCGCATAGTAGGCTGTGAAACACACTGCGAGTGCCCAGAAGGTCGGTGTGCGCAGCGCGCGACGCGTGGCCGCATCGTTGGCCAGTTTCACCGTGCCATTGTTCGGTCGGGCGCCTATGTCCGCGCGTGAAGAGCGAATTGCCAGTATGTGAATTGGCAGGCAGATAATCAGGTTCAATGCCGCAAGAACAACCAGCGACGTGCGCCACCCTACCGAGCCAACCAGCAGCTGGGTCAACGGTATGAAGACCGTGCTGGCGAATCCAGCGACTAACGTGATGAGCGTGATTTTGTTCCGGAAGCTTCGTGGATAGCGGTGCGTGACGACGGCAAAGACCGGGTCGTAGAATGTAGCCGCCATGGAGATGCCGAGGCCTATCCATACGACGAAGAGCACCGTCAGCGAATGCGCGCCTGCCCACAGCAGCAGCATGGCCGCGGCGATTACTGACCCGGCGGCCATGATGCGGCGCCCCAACCCATGGTCAATCCAGCGCCCGATGGGATACGCCGCGAACCCTGAAACCAGTAGCCCCACCGAGAGCGCGGCGTTCATCGCCGTCCGGCTCCAGCCCATGGTCTGCTCCATAGGCAAAACCAGCAGGGAAAAGGAATAGTAGACGGAGCCCCACGACACCAGTTGCGCCAACGCCAAGGCCCACGTAACGAGCCGGTCCCGGCTGTCTGCTGGCGCGGTACCACTCGCGTTCTCGTCCCGACGTGACATCGTGCTCAATTTCTTCAGCCTCTCATCAGGTTCAGTGCATTGACGGCGCCGGCGGTGCGGAACTCCACCTCTCCCGGCGCGGGTAGGAGCGAGTCAGTCGAAACCCAGTCTTCACAGTCCATGGGGCCTCCACTAATTTCACATTTCCAGAATACCGGAAATATCGTAGAATGCAAATAATGAAGTGATGGCGGTCGTATTCCGCAGGTGCTGCAAAGCGCCTTGAATCGACCGAACATCTCCATATAATTGGAAATATCAAATAGCAGGGTAATGAGATGACCGTTCATGCAATCAATTGCGACCAAGGCTTCCCGGCCGCCAGGACAGATTTTTTCGACACTGATATCGCAGCACGCCTCGGCATGCAGGGGCAGCCGCCGGTGAGGATTCTGCTGCTCTACGGTTCGCTGCGTGAGCGGTCATATTCGCGGTTGCTTGTAGAGGAAGCCGCTCGCTTGTTGCAGACGTTCGGTGCGGAAACGCGAATTTTCGACCCGCGCGGTCTGCCACACGCCGACGATGTTGATGTGAAGAACCACCCGAAGGTGAAGGAACTGCTGGAGTTGTCGCTGTGGTCAGAGGGTCACGTGTGGTGCAGCCCGGAGCGACACGGCACCATCACCGGTCTGATAAAGACGCAGATTGACCATCTGCCGCTGGTGAGCGGCGGTATCCGTCCGACGCAGGGGCGCACGCTTGCCGTCATGCAAGTCAGTGGTGGCTCGCAGTCGTTCAACTCGGTGAACCAGCTTCGTCAGCTTGGGCGGTGGATGCGCATGTTCACCATCCCCAACCAGTCGTCGGTTGCCAAGGCGTTTGAAGAGTTTGAAGAAAACGGCCGGATGAAACCGTCGTCGTACTACGACCGCCTGGTCGACGTCATGGAGGAACTGGTCAAGTTCACGCTGCTGCTCCGCGGTCGTGCCGACTATCTGGTCGACCGTTACAGCGAACGGGTAAAGGACGACCGTCCGCTGGACCCTCCGACCGACCTCGCTTCCCGCGCAATTGCCGACTATTCCGTGAAGGAAGTGAAGGCGGGTAACCAATAAAGGACTGTGATGGCAACCCTAGATTCGAAACTGGCGGTCAAGGCACTCGCGGCACTTGCCCACGAGACCCGGCTTGCGGTGTTCCGCCTTCTGGTGACAGCCGGACGCTCGGGTATGAGTCCTGGCGCCATCGCTGAGAAGCTTGGACTCCCTGCGCCCACGCTGTCATTCCACCTGAAAGAACTCGTGCACGCAGAGCTCATCGAAGGCAAGAGTCAGGGCCGGTTCATCATCTACTGCGCCAGCTATGACCACATGAAGACGCTCATGGATTTCCTGATGGAAAACTGCTGCGCGGCTGAGCAAGCAGAGCAATGCGGCTGCGCGACCAACGAAACGGAGGCATAAATGAAGCGATTTCACGTGCATGTTGTTGTCCCGAAACTCGACGAAAGCGTGCGGTTCTACAGCAGTATGTTCGGCGCGGAACCTTCGGTGCTCAAGGACGACTACGCGAAGTGGATGCTCGAGGACCCGCGCATGAACTTCGCCATCTCAGCGCGCGGCGGTGAAACCGGCGTCGATCACCTCGGCTTTCAGGTCGACACTGACGAGGAGTTGGCGGCTCTTCGCGAGCAGGTGGTTGCCGGTAGTGTCGCGGTACAGGACCAACCTGGCGCGCAGTGCTGCTACGCAAGTTCGAACAAGTACTGGACGCAGGACCCGGCGGGCGTGCCTTGGGAGACTTATCACACGCTGGGTGGCATCCCAATGTTCGGTGCGGACAGCCGGGAGTCGGCCGCCCCTGAAGCGGGCGGGGGCTGCTGTGCCCCGGTTACCTCGATTCCAGCTGTGATTGAGAAAAAAGTCGGCTGCTGCTGATTCGCAGCGACAAAAACAAACGGCCGCCCAAGGTTACGAGGCGGCCGTTGTAGTGGATGCTGATGTGGCTGATGCAAGTGTGTTCCTGCGCGACTTACCGCACCAAGCGCCTGTTCATGCGGTCACGGGCTTGCACTTCACTTTCCTGGCGGGTTTGCATGCAGCCGAGTCCACTCCCTGGCAGCAGTTCTCGGTCAGAAAGCCAACCAGGTCGTTCATGTGCTCGATTTCGGGCCCGTAGTATACGAAGCGCCCTTCCTGGCGAGACGTTACCAGGCCAGCATGTGTCAGCTCCTTGAGATGGAAAGAGAGCGTCGCGCTGGCCAGGTCCAGGTGCTCCTGGATGACTCCGACGTTGAGACCCTCCGGCCCGGCGGTGACCAGCAGGCGAAAAATAGCCAGGCGCGTCGGCTGTGCCAACGCGGCCAAAGCTTTAATGGCGTCTTTTTCCTTCATAAGGCTCTGTCTTCAAGGTTATGTGCCGATTCTAACGCGACGTCGCCGGCGCCGGGTGCAACTGCAGCCCACGAATGTCAAGGCTGCTTGTTACGAATGCACATTGCGCCTGCGCTTGCTGCGTCATAACGTTTCCATTATATTGGAGATATAGATTTAACAATTCCACCGCGACCAGACGTCGTCAGGAGAAGTCTGTGACAGAACACCGAAAGTACAACGTCTTATTCCTCTGCACCCACAACTCCGCGCGCTCTATCCTTGCAGAGGCGGCGCTCAACCAGCTCGCTGGCGACCGCTTCGTGGGTTATAGCGCCGGTAGCCATCCCGGGACGGCTCCGAATCCTTTTGCGCTTGACCTGCTGCGTTCGCAGGGGATTTCGACCGAAGGGCTGCGCAGCAAGAGTTGGGACGAATTCGCTGAAGACGGCGCACCGCAAATCGATTTCATTTTTACTGTCTGCGACAACGCAGCCGGCGAGGTATGCCCGATTTGGCCCGGTCACCCTGCGAAAGCCCACTGGGGCGTACCTGACCCCTCGACGGTCGAAGGCTCTGACGACGCCAAGCGCAAGGCATTCCTGCAGGCCTACGTGCAGATGAAGAAGCGCATCGACCTCTTCGCGAATCTGCCGTTCGAAAAGCTGGACCGCGTTGCGGTCCAGCAGGAAATGCAGAACATCGGCACGTCGCTGCGTGAGAAGGGAGAGTAACGATGGCAGGCAGTCAAACAGCCGCGAAAGTCGCGCGGCGGGCGTCGAGTGGTATCGGATTCTTCGAACGCTTTCTGTCCGTGTGGGTCGCGCTGTGCATTGTGGTCGGCATCGTTCTCGGCAAGCTGTTGCCCGGCGCTGTCCACACCGTATCCACGCTTGAGTTCGCCCACGTCAACATCCCCGTCGGGATTCTGATTTGGGTCATGATTATTCCGATGCTGTTGCGCATTGACTTCGCATCGCTCGGCAAGGTTCGCACCCAGCTGAAAGGCATTGGCGTGACGCTGGTCATAAACTGGGCGGTCAAGCCGTTCACGATGGCCTTTCTGGCATGGGTCTTCGTGCGGCACGCATTTGCGTCGCTGCTACCTGCTGACCAGTTGGACAGCTACGTCGCCGGCCTGATTTTGCTTGCAGCCGCGCCTTGCACCGCGATGGTCTTCGTCTGGAGTCAACTGACGAAAGGTGACCCGTACTTCACGCTGTCGCAGGTTGCGCTGAACGACCTGATTATGGTCTTCGCATTTGCTCCGGTCGTGGGACTGCTTCTCGGCATTTCGAACATCACGGTGCCGTGGGATACGCTGCTCACGTCGGTGGTGCTCTACATCGTCATCCCGGTCATCATCGCCCAGATACTCCGCAAGTTTCTGCTTCGAAAGGGAGAGCAGCATTTCCAGAGCGCGTTGGCGAAAATCGGACCGTTCTCCATCTCCGCACTTTTGCTGACGCTGGTGCTGCTGTTTGCATTCCAGGGCGAGCAAATCATCGCGCAACCTCTGGTCATTCTGCTTCTGGCGGTGCCCATCCTGATTCAGGTGGTCGTGAATTCGTCGCTTGCCTACCTGGCCAACCGGAAGCTCGGCGTGTCTCACGAGGTCGCAGCGCCGTCATGTCTGATTGGGGCATCCAACTTCTTTGAGCTGGCGGTCGCGACGGCGATTAGCCTCTTCGGTCTTAAATCGGGAGCAGCACTGGCAACTGTGGTTGGCGTTCTTATCGAAGTGCCGGTTATGCTGGCCGTTGTAAAAGTGGTCAACGCGTCGCGACACTGGTACGAACGGGAAGCGTGACAACCCAGTAGTCTTCACGCCGGGATTCCGCCAGTCGAAATCAATGCGGCATATGTTAAACGTGCTCGTGTGAGCACGGGCCGGCGCACAGTCCAGTGACTGCCGGCGCATGCTGTCCGCTACGACCGCTTTATGGTCGATGTCCGCGAGCCAGCTCTTCCAGCCCGTGTAGGCCGATGGGCGGAGTCGCCTGCCACTGCAACAACACAGCCCGCTTCGCATCCTGCTTCATCACGCGCTCGATAAATGGCACCTCGTAGCGCCCTCGTTCGGCGAGTGCGGGGTGGTGGGTGCCGCTTGCGAGCAGACTTTGGTCAATAACCCAGGCATACGGTTCAATCTGGGCCCGGCGGAGGTCAGCTTGCAGTCGCTCCGCCTCATGAACAGGAGTCGCCTCGGCGAGCGTCACGATAAGTACGCGGTGAAATCGGGGTCGCGCAGCCGTGGCAAAAGCTGGCGAACCGCTTCTGGCATTTCCCCCTGGGTGCGCATAACTTCGCGATGGTAGGCCTCCGCTGAGTCCATCAGCAGGATGGTATGTCCAGTCGGGGCTGTGTCGAGTATCACGAAAGCGCCTCGGGCCTCATCCACCGTTCGCGCGAATGCGCGAAAAACCGCTATCTCCTCGGTGCACGGCGACCGCAGGTCTTCCTCGAGCATCGCCTTCCCCTGGGCATCGAGTTGAGCACCTGCCTTGGCAAGAACCTCATCGCGATAGCGGCTGACTTCCAGTTCCGGGTCGATGCGACTCACGGTTAGACCCGGCAGCGATTCCTGGAGAGTCCACGCCACATGTGCGGCCGGGTCAGTGGTCGAAAGCAGGACTGCGTGTCCGCGCTGCGCCAGTTCAAGTGCTATCGCCGCAGCCACCGTCGTCTTGCCGACGCCACCCTTGACCCTCTACGCCCCCGGTAGCGTGCTCACCAGCAATTTCTTTACTGCTGCTTCCGGAAGTTGTGAATGCATTTCCAATGCAACGCGGCGTCGCACGTCCGACACACAATGACGAACTCCAGCGCGACTGTAACCATCCGCGCCTTAATTATCGGAGGTTTCGCGCCCCCGCTGCTTTCGATGCTCGTGGCGAATGTCGGTGCCGCGAACAGCATAGACGACGGATTCGGCAATGTTGGTGGCATGGTCGCCGATACGCTCAATGGATTTCGCGATGAACAGGTAGTCAAGCCCAATCTGAATTGTCCGGGGATCTTCCTTCATGGAGGTAACAAGCTTGACTGCGAAGGCCCGAAATTCGGTGTCGATGGCTTCGTCGTCGCGGACAATCTGTGCAGCCGCAATTGCATCCATTCGCGCAAATGCGTCCAGCGCTCTGCGAAGCATGTGTGAGGCCATTTCTCCGGAAGTCTTGATTTCAACGATGTTGAGGTTCCACGCGCCTGCGTCCATGGCTGCGCGGCGAATTCGCTTCGCTATCTTCCTCGCCTCGTCGCCAACACGCTCAAGGTTGGCCGCGCACTTCAAAGCCGCCATTAGAAGGCGCAAGTCGGAGGCCGCCGGCTGCCGGCGAGCAATGACGTTGACCACGTCTTCGTCGATTTCTATTTCCATGAGATTGAGTTGGCGTTCAGTTTCGCCAATCTGCTCAAGAGGTGCCAAATCGAATGTGTTCAGCGCTTCAAGCACGCACGCAACCTGTGACTCGACCAGCCCGCCCATTTTGAGCAGCCTCGTCGAAAGCAGAGCGAGTTCGGTATCGAATCTGCTCGAAAGATGCTTGTCTGGCATGTTCTGTCCTCGGCCAGGAGTGGCCATGCCGTGCGCGCGCTGGTCACGTGCAGCAAAGTAAGCGCCGCGTCATGATTTTGCGGGTCGACCGGTTTTGACAGTTTCGACCGCCGAAATCGCCGCAAGCAGGCGTTTAATTGGTACCGCCTCGAGCAGAATCAATCCCGCGCGCAGAAGCTCACTTTTCTTGACCGGCACGCCCGCGTCCAGGCACTTCTGTTTCAATGCCGCAATTTTCTCGTAATCGGACTTCGGCATTGTGAAGCTGTCGCGCACGACCTTCCCCTTCTTCACACGCTTCGCTTTTTCCTCTACGGCTACATCGGTCGACGTGGTTTCCACCGGTACCACCCGCTTTTGTTTCTTCGCCTTTGCCGGGGCAGCCTGAACCGCGGAGGCAACGACGGTCGGCGCGTCCGCTTGCCGCCCCTCGACTACTGCACGCCCATTGGCGTTCTTCGGAAAGTGAAATGCCTTCTTCGTCGCCGTCCTGACGCGGGGTTCAATCATAGCCATCTCCAGATTCAATAAACGATATAAACAGTATATATCGTTTAAGAAACTCCTCTCGACAGCGTAGAGGGTGCAACTTCTCCCGATATGTCGGGTAGCCGGATGTCACTGATGGCGGCCTGATACGGTCGGTTTCGCAAGGCATCCAGGGCGGCTTCACCGTCGGTATGCCAGTCCACGTCGAAACCTTCCAAACGGAAGCGGTCGGCCAACGACTCCCCCAGGCTGGGGGCGGCCTCGACGACACAGATAAGCGTGGTCGACATGATGCTCTCCTGATTCATGGAGAAGTAACCGGCAATAGCACGGCAAAGTACGTCCTTCCCGGTGCGCTATCAACTGAAATTGTGCCACCGAGCTGCGTAACGATTTGATAACTCACCCACAATCCGA
>Ga0224728_1115_pt1 | contig 9696 bp, 9 predicted proteins | sample IA1ulk_3_FD_161638 | JGI IMG/M metagenome (GOLD analysis project Ga0224728, IMG submission 161638) | Enriched cells from agricultural soil in Iowa, United States - IA12soil_GW_GH6A(bulk) | ecosystem: Environmental > Terrestrial > Soil > Unclassified > Agricultural land | place: USA: Iowa | collected... | reverse complement strand
CTTCGTCGGTGTTGATTTCCATTGCAGGAATGAGCGATTGTTTCATACATGTGCGCAGCCATTCCTGATCCTCAACAAACTTATGGCAAGCTTCGTCTGCAGACGGATGATTCGCCATGACATAGGACCGCCAGGCATCACCTCGGCTTTCAACAAATCGGGTCCGAACAGCTTCCGGAGACAAGGTCAAAAGAACGCATTTTCCATTGAGACGCAGCAATCGCTGTTCCATAGCCTCAATTTCTGAATGATCTGCGAATGCCGCACGATGATTAAGATGAAATCTCTCCAAGATGAAAAAAATTCCGTTAGACGGTTTGGTATGTCCCAGAGAATCAATCCAACTGTGCAGCTGTTCAAGATAAGCGATATGCTGATTCAACAGCTGGATATGTTCATTTTGATCCAAGGACCTCAACACGCCGTGATCGGAATGCAGGATTTGCGAATAATGTTCACTTAGCGCGATCATCGTTCGCTCGGCATGCGAACTTAAACTATGTACTCTTTTTAATGCAGATAATACGGATGTTTTCCCAGTTGTGGATAAGCCTTCGAGTATGACGCCGCGAATCAAGCCGTTCACCTCTTTCGATAACCATTCGATACGGTACGTAAGAGCCGGTCTGCTGGACCGGCCCTATGCAACCGTTTACCAGATCTCAATCATCTCGCTTCAGCTGGTGACTTCCAGCCGCCCTTTAAAAAACAATTCGGAAGGCTCGGTAGCATCCATTTCGCCGTCCAAGATTCGTTTTACATCAGCCAGTGTATCATAAAGCGTCAACCATTCACCCGGTTTCTTAGTATAGGGCTCGGATACGTAGAAAGGCTGTGCAAGATAAGCTTCGAGCCTTTCACCACGTTGGTACAGCTGCAAATCACTATCGGAAATTTTCTCCGCGCCCAGTACGGTCACCAGCGATCTCAGCTCTCTGTAACGGCGGAGCAGTTTCCGTGCCGCTTGCTGGGTGGTCAGATGAACGGCATCCAGATGCGCTCCCTCCAGAACGGTCGAGGTCGACCCGATCGGATCGATTGCCGGATAGATGCCTCTGCTGATCAGATCGGTGTCAAATCTCCACAGGGTGTCCAAAGGTCCATACGCATTATCGTCGTCAGCCGCTTCACACTTAATATCTACAAGGGCGATCGTGATGGGCCGGGCTCCCACCTCTTTAAGACGATCTCGCAAGGATAATAACTCGCCGGATAAAACTTTGCTCCGATCGACGCCGAGGAGGATATCTTTTTCCCCGCGCAACTGCACGATTTGTTGATAAACGTCCTCTTTGGCCGAATGGGAAAATTCGGATTGCTCCTGAACCAGCTCGACGCCCGAAATGTCCGATTGCGGGTCCCAAAACACGGTTGCGAATCCCCGTTTCTTCATGCGATGCATCAGCTCTGCGAGCATAACGAGCTGCCCCATGTTCGGCCGTGCCACAAATCCAACCGTTCCCCCACGAACTACCGGGGCGAGCAAATCCAACGCTTTTACACCTGTCTCGATCATACGAACACCACTCCCTCTAATAATGAGTTCATCAAGACTGCATCCCGCCAAAGAAGCAAGAGCCACCAACGTCCTTACTTCAGCGCGGCCGACGGGGATTTTACCTGTACATAGATTGGAAACCGTTGCCGCTCTTAGACCAGCCTCCCGTGCCGCCGTCGTTAGATTGGGTACGCGTCGGCGCAGCAGCGGAACGTTAAGCTGTAACTCCTCATCCATTTTTTAGCACCTCCTTACTTTGTATAGTAATTTATTTTACTCTATAGCGCAATAGATAATTAGGGAAAATTTGTGATTGTGCGTTTCCTTGTACCCAAGACATATTTAAAATCTCAACATTTGAGTGAAAACCGAGGACTCTAATACAAATTGGTAACTCACTCACCCATCCGCCGGCAGCCGACAGCACGCCAAAAAAGCCACCCTTGTTTGAAATCAGGGTGGCTTTACACATCCATATGCTTCAATACGTTACATTAGCTTTCCTTTGGCCGGTGGGTTTTCGTAAATTGTTCAAAAAACGGCGTAGTATCCCGGGCTGCCATCGTCGTTTCACTGCCCGTGGTCCATCCGATTTCTGCCCTCCAGCTGCCGAGCATTCCCTGGTGCAACAACGCCTCTTCGCTGACCTCCACGGATCGGTCCGCATAAGGCGCAACATACAAAGCATCAACTGGACAATACGCTTCGCACATAAAGCATGTCTGGCAGTCTTCCTGCCTGGCGATCACAAGCTGTCCATCCTGCATATCAAACACGTTGGTTGGACAGACCTTTACGCAAATGGAACAACCGATGCACCGCTCCCGGCTGACCAGCTCGATCATAAGACCATCCCCTCCCCCGGCGTGAGTTCGGATGCATGAGGGACTTTTTCCGCCCGGATGTGGATTCGGTCGACTCCCGACACCAGGAGGCGGTGGGTCTGGCGGGGATCCAGCTGGGGGTATTCCGCAAAGGCATGCAGCCCGCGGCTCTCTTTGCGCGCAAGGGCGGCCGAGTACATCCATCTCGCCGTAGCCACCATGCCTGCCGCTTCCCGGGCACGGACACGATGACGGTGATCGTCAGATACGCTGTCATGCAAAAAAGGAACAAGCCCGTGCAAACGGTCGAGAGACGCCCTGATGACCGGTTCGCTGCGAAAAAAGTTAATCGACAAGGGGAACACCTCGCGCTGAACGGCCGAGATGATTTGCGGGACGTCCATCAGCCGGTCGGCGTCGGAGTGCTGCACCAAGCCGTATCGTCCTGCCGGCGTCAGATCCCGCTTACAGGCATCCCCGGCTTGGGATAATGCATACTCCGCAGCACCTTCACCCGCCCAGTTTCCGCTGCATATCGCCCAGGAAGCGTTATACGCTCCTCCGCCTGAAATGGCGCCCGTTACTTTCTCTCGCGAGGCGGCATCGCCTGCTGCGTATAAACCCGGAACGCTCGTGCGGCAGTCGTTCCCGGTGAGCCGCAGCCCGCCCGTCCCGCGCATCGTCCCTTCGTACCGGAGCGTGAGCGGAAACTTATCCCGGAACGGATCGATGCCTGCGCGCTCGAGCGGCATAAAGAAGATAGGATGCGCGTGACGAAGAAACCGCCGCTTCTCCTCTGTGTCGGCCAAATTGATCGAGGCGTACACCGGTCCTTTCAGGAGATGCTGCTGCAGACTGCCGAAGGCGCGGTCTCCCCGGCCGATCACGCGTCCTTCTTGATCATAGAGCGTAGACCAAGCCAGCATTCTCCCCCGGGTCACACTGCCAAAGGCGGCGCTCGGCGCATATTGGCGGCTGAATTCCATCCCGGAAAGCTCGGCTCCCGTTTCGGCGGCCATAAGCAGTCCCTCGCCGGTAAGTACGTTGCAGCCCAACCCATTGCTCAGAAACGCACAGCCGCCGGTAGCCAGAACGACCGCATTGGACCGCACTTCCCATTCTTGACCCGTCAGCCGGTTCACGCCTCTTGCTCCCCCGACGCCATTCGCATCGTGCAGCAGCTCCAGCGCAGGGGACTGATCCAATATGCGCACACCGGCCTGCCGGACCGCACGGCGCATCAGCTTCATATATTCAGGGCCGTGCAAATGCGTGCGGAGCGGATTCCCGTTATGATCTTTCGGATAGGGATATCCCCATTCCCCGACTTTTTCCAAATAGGTCTCCACCTCATCCAGAACCCGGTGAATCCAGGCATTCTCCGACAGATAGCCGCCTGCCTTGAGCCTGCTCTGCACGGCATCTTCCCGCAGCTTGGCAATCGGAGGAATCACCAGCAGGGTTGTTCCTCCAGGTGCCGTCGCACCGCTGCTGCCCAAGAAGCCTTTATCCGCAAGCACAACCCTCGCTCCCTTGGACGCGGCTCTCCATGCCGCCCAGGCACCAGCGGGCCCGCCACCAAGAACCAGTACATCCGCGGTTAATTGATTATCCATTTTGGGTGCCATCCGCTGCAATCCCCCCTGTCGTCCTGTACGTGGTTATTTCAGCACCCAATCGTTTAGATCAAAATCTTTTTTCGCTAGCTTTTCTTCAACCAGAAAGTCTTTCGTTCCCTCAATCAGCTTTAAGCCGTCATCGGTAAACGGCGTATCCTTGATCTCGCTGATCGGGCTGATCTTCTTGATAACTTCCGGAGTCGTTCCCTGCGCATCCGCGACAAACTGGTAGTATTCGTCTTCGTGCTGCTTTAAGTCATCCAGCGCCTTTTTGCGCGCTTCGTTCCATATTTTCGGAAAGTCGGGGGATTTGGCCAGAAAAGCGTCCGACACGACGGTAGCACTCGTACCGATCAGATCGGGATGTTTGGTGGCATCGTCAAGCAGCGGATAACCTTCGTCAATCTGCTTTATCGCCTGCACGCCATTGTTGGTCAACGCGTCGACATCCCCCCTTGCCAAAGCTGCCTGCGCATCGGGAATCAGCATGTGAACCAGCTTATAATCCTTCACGCCCTCCTGCTTGAGCAGGCCAACGACATAGCGGTGCATAAAAGATCCCTTTTGAATGGCAATCGTTTTGCCTTCCAAATCTTTGATGGACTTAGCTCCGCCTTTTTTGGCAATCAAGTACCCGATGGAATAGGTCGATGGCTGGGAAATCAACCGTGTTTTCGCACCGGAGGCGTAAGCGATGATCGCCGGTGTATCGCCAAGGCTGCCCGCGTCCAGCCGGCCGCTGACTAATGATTCTGTTTGGTCGGGTCCGTTGGGAAAGCCGGTCAGGTTCACCTGCGTAATCCCATGCTTCTTCAGTTCCTCTTGGATAATCCCTTTATGGAATCCCCAGCCTTCAGCTCCGCTTGACGGCACATTTAATTTATTGATCCCGATGTAGCCATAATTGAGAACCGTCGGCTTATCCGCGGCAGCTTCGGCAGCATCCCCGGTGCGCTTGGACGGTGAGCAGCCCTGAACCACGATGACGGCTAGCAGACCTGCAAGAATGACAGCTGACTTCCAAAAGCGGCCGCGTTTGGTGTTTTTATGATGCGTTGTCTTCATGATTGGCTCCCCCACTTCAGTCGATAATTAAAATCCGCTCCGCTTCGACAGCTGATACATATATTCGTGACTGGCGACAGGCTTGCGGCCTTTCCCCCAGCCAACCTTCTCCCGGTATCCTCCCATTAGACCTTGTTCTGACAGCTCGCTTTCCGTGACACCGATGACCGACTCGGATTCCGGGGCGACATACAAGGCGTCGACAGGGCAGTACAGCTCGCACATAAAACAGGTCTGGCAATCGCTTTGCCGGGCGATCACGGGAATCCCGTCAGCAACGCGATCGAATACGTTGGTAGGACATACGGACACGCATTGATTGCAGGCAATGCATTTGCTTTCACTGATAACTTCAATCAATGGACGACGACCTCCTTACAGACTTGTTCCGGACGAACCCACAATTGGTCCAATCCGCCTGTGATCAGGCGGTAGTGCTGATTGTCGTCCATCCCGGCAAAATCGCTGCGCTTATGCATGCCCCTGGATTCCGTCCGGGCCAAGGCGGATGTGTACATCCAACGGGCCGTTGCCGTCATGGCGGCCGCTTCCCTTGCTTTTACGCCATCCACCGTGTGCTCAATAGCCTGCTCCCGCTGTTCGTTCCATAAGCCGTTCAGCCTGTTCAAAGACTGGGTCATCACCTCACCGGTCCGGAACAGGTTGCGGTCATAAGGTTTGACCTCATCCTGAACGGCTTGCACCCATTCCGCTGCCCGGCTTGGTTTAACGCTGCCTTTGCCTTCCTCCACGATGGGCTGGGTAGACTTTCGCTCTAAATTGCGGCTTCCATCATGGGCACCCAGCTTCTTGACGTAGGCCGCCGCACCTTCTCCGGCGAAGGAGCCGGAGGACATGGCCCAAGCTGCATTGTGGCTCCCTCCTCCGGTAAACCCGCCGCAAATCAGCTCCCGGGTGGCAGCGTCTCCTGCAGCATAGAGCCCTGGCACATCGGTTGCGCAGAGCTCATCCGCCAGCCGGATGCCGCCGGTACCACGGACCGTCCCTTCCAGGCGAAGCGTAATCGGGAACGGGTCCGTAAACGGATCGATGCCGCGGCGGTCGAACGGCAAGAAGAAGTTGGTCTGGCCCACCCGGAGCAGCGGCTTCAAGTGCTCTGGCGCCTGATCCAGGACGGCATAGACCTGCCGGCCTTCCATAAGATTACGCGCAATCACGGAACGTCCCCGCTTGGAACCTGCTCCTTCAACAATCGTGCCGTCTTCATAATAGAAGCTGGCATAGCTGTAATAAGCCGTCTTCGTCACGGACGAGAACGTCGGGCAAATCGCGTAAGCGTTGGAAAATTCCATGCCGGACAGATTCGCCCCGGCCTCAGCGGCCATTAGATACCCGTCGCCTGTGAGGACGTTGCAGCCGAGCGCTTTGCTGAGAAAGGCGCAGCCGCCTGTGGCGATCACAACCGCTCCGGCCTCCACCGTCCACGGGATACCCGTCTGCGTATTGACTCCTGCAGCACCTCCCACGCCATGCTCGTCGGCCAGCAGTTCCAGCGCCGGGCTGTGGTCCAGAATCGTCACGCCCGCCTTCCTGACGACCTTGCGCATGAGGCGCATATATTCAGGCCCCTGCAGACTGCGCCGGTGCTGATTGCCCTCGTCATCCAGCGGGAACGGGTACCCCCAGCCTGCCAACTGGTTCATATTGGCATAGGTGCGGTCAAGCACCCGGTTCATCCAGCGGTGTTCCGCCAGTCTTCCGCCCATGTCATAGCGGCTGGCTTTGGCTTCTTCCCTCAGCCGTTCATCCGGCTTCACATACCACACTCCCGTGCCTGAAGGCGCCGTTGCCCCGCTGGATCCGCAATACCCTTTATCGGCAAGCACCACTCTGGCTCCCTTGGCGGCTGCCGTTACGGCGGCCCAAGTGCCCGCCGGTCCCCCGCCGATCACCAATACGTCCGTTTTCAAATGCTGCGCCTGTTCCTGAATTGCCATTTGCCACGCCTCCTATTTTTCGGAATTGGATTTAACCACGATAGGAATCACGCCAATGAAGCCACCTGCGCTCCAGCAGGCGAACCAGCGAATCGATCAGCTTGCCTACAACCGCAAAGATCAGAATGCCGACAAAAATAACCGGGGTATCCGAGTTTTGCTTGGCTTCATTGATCATAAAACCGATCCCGGCCGTAGAACCTACGAGTTCCGCAACGACAAGGCTGATCCACGATACAGCCAGCGACAATCTGACGCCAAGCAGGATGCTCGGCAGTGCCCCGGGAACAATCAGCCGCGTGAACCGTTGATACGGCTTGAATTCGAGGACCCTGCCCACTTCGAACCATTTACCGTCCACTTGGCGAATCCCAGCGTATGTATTGATATACATGGGAAAAAAAGAACCGGAAATGATGATGGCAATCTTGGAGGTTTCGCCAAAGCCAAACCACAATATGATCAAGGGTGCGATGGCCAAATGTGGAACCAGCCGCAGCACCTGGATGCTGGGATCGAGCAAATACTCCGCCTTGCGGAACATACCGGTAAAACATCCAAACACCAGTCCAAGCAGCCCTCCAATCGCAAATCCGAGGAGCGTACGCTGTATACTCACTCCAATCTGGTAGGCAAGATCACCCGAGGCAATGAGATGAATCAACGATTTCAGAATGACCCACGGCGTCGGCATGAATTCGGGCGATATCCAGCCTGCGCCGCCTGCCCATTGCCACAACACCACCACCACAACCGGTATAATAGCTGCCCATAACAGATCGGCCCACCATCTCTTGGAGCTCCTCGGCTGCCTGTTCGTTTGTACGATATCCGCTGTAACCTTAACTGCATCCTCCCCACCCGCGGGATTTGAGTGTGGAGGTGAATAGATACCAAGATCTTGTTTAACCGTTGTTTGGGGAATCGGCATTTCGCTTTGCAGGCTCATTTGAATACCTCCTTACCTGGAATAGCTTTCCTTCCACCTTAACAACCTGCGCTCCCCCAGCCGAACGATATAATCCGTAATGAGTCCCGCGGCCGCAAACACGATAATGCCTACGAAAACAACCGGCGTATCGGCAAACTGGCGGGCATCGGACATCATATAACCGACACCGGAAGTCGAAGCGATTAATTCGGCTACCACCAGACCCAGCCACGATAACCCGATCGATAACCGGGTTCCCAGGAGGATGTTAGGAAGCGCTGCCGGGATCACCAGCCTTCTGATCTGCTGGATGCGGCTGTACCCTAGTACACGGGTCACTTCGAACCATTTGTTATCCACATTACGGATACCGAGATAAGTATTGATATAGAGTGGGAAGAAGGCCCCTTTGGCGATCAACAGAATTTTGGATTCCTCGCCAATTCCGAACCAAAGAATAAACAGCGGCACGACAGCAAGGCTCGGAATCATGCGGATCATTTGAAGCGTAGGATCAAACATCTTTTCGACTTTCGCAAACAGACCGACCAGTATTCCGAACAAGAGTCCCAAGCTCCCCCCGAGCGCAAATCCTGCAAGTGCCCGTACGGCGCTGATCCGGAAATGATCCCATAAATCACCGGATTGAGCGAGACCGGCAAAGGCCTTCAGAATCACGAGAGGCGTCGGGAACAACAAATCGGATATATACCCCAGCTGTCCGAAGATCTGCCACAAAACAAGGACGGCTCCCGGCAGAATTAGTCCCAGCCCGAGAAGCTTCCACCTTCCGAGGCCCGCTCTAAGGGATGGCCCTGCTGCTGAAATTTCGTGACTCATACAATCACCTGCCTTCCTGACATGAGTACAAGATTTTTATATACCTGCCCCATCCGTAAGCTCTAACTCATCCAGGGAATCCAGCAGCTTAAGCACGCGGAGCCGAAGCTCTTGAAAGGATGAAGTCGTTTTCTTCCGGGGATAGGGAAGATCGATCGGCACGATGCTCTTGATTTGACCCGGCCGCGGCTTGAGAATGACGACCCGGTTGGCCAGAAATACGGCTTCATCAATGTCATGGGTGACAAAAATCATCGTCGTCTGATTTCTGCGCCAAATGTCCAGCAGCACATCCTGCATATGCGCCCTGGTGAACGCGTCCAATGCGCCAAACGGTTCATCCAGCAGCAGCACCCGGGGATTACGCAGCAGCGCCCTTGCGATTGCCACCCGTTGGGCCATGCCTCCGGACAGCTCTTTGGGATAGGCTTTTTCAAAGCCCCTAAGTTTGACCAGTTCGATGAGTTCATCGACCTTGCGCCTAACCTCGGGATCACGCAGTGACAGATCCGCGGCAATATTTTTTTCCACCGTCAGCCAAGGAAATAGACGATGCTCCTGAAAAATAAATCCTTTGTCGATTCCCGGTCCCGTAATGTTCTGGCCGCCAAGTGTAATGGTGCCGGAATACTGTCCGTCCAGCCCGGCGATGATGCGCAGCAGCGTGCTTTTCCCGCAGCCGCTCGGACCGATGACCGTAATGAACTCTCCTTCCCGGATGTTCAAATCCACTTTGTGCAGTGCTTCAACACGTCCTTTGGCTGTTTCAAAGCTTTTACTCAGCGCCGTGATGTTTAGCAAAGTCTCCGCCATATGCTCTGCCTCCCTTTAGAAATCAAATGATGCGACAAGCCAAATTGATATTTTCCTACCCGTTTACTTGGATATATGACAGCACTTTATCATTCTAAATCCGATTCAACAAGTAGGGATTAATAAATTCAATTGCTAATTCAAAATT
>Ga0224728_1114_pt1 | contig 9710 bp, 4 predicted proteins | sample IA1ulk_3_FD_161638 | JGI IMG/M metagenome (GOLD analysis project Ga0224728, IMG submission 161638) | Enriched cells from agricultural soil in Iowa, United States - IA12soil_GW_GH6A(bulk) | ecosystem: Environmental > Terrestrial > Soil > Unclassified > Agricultural land | place: USA: Iowa | collected... | reverse complement strand
CTGGTATGGAAGTCCAGCAATCCCGGCGTCGTGCAGGTGACTTCCTCCAATCAGGGGGAATCTCCGGGGAAAGCGGTGCTTCGAGCGAATAAGGCGGGAACGGCCGTCATTACGGCCGTGTCGCCGAACGGGACGGCTTCGGCCCGCTGTGTGGTAAACGTCACCGACGGGACGTTTACGACGAACCTGACGGGCTGGAAGCCAGATCTGTCGGCAGCGCGGGGGGTTGGGACCGAACGTGGCATCCGGGGCAGCTATACAAGCGATGCGAACTACATGGCGCAGGAGCAGGCCGGGGATTTTGCCCTGGAAGCCGACATGACGCTGGGCGAGACAGGAGGCGCCGGCTCGATCCTGTTCCGGGCGAGCGCTGACGGCCGCAGCGGGTATTATTTCAATCTCGATCCGAACCTGAAGGCCATTCGACTCTTCTTTAAAGTCGACGGGCGGTTTGAGGACAGGCAGGTGCTGGCCAAGGTCCGGAGGTTCATCCAGCCGGGGAGGACGTACCATATCCGCATTGAAGCGAAGGGGCCGCAGATCCGGGCGGAAGTGGACGGGGTGCAAGTCTTCGATGTGAAGGACGGCACGTTTGCTGAGGGGCACTTCGGCGTGAACGTGTTCGGCGGGCAGGCGTTTTACCAGCAGGTGACGGTCAGCGGAATGGCTGATGCCAAGCTGGCCGAAACGACGCTGGTGAATGCAGCCTCCGGCCTTGCACTGTTTGCTGCGGAATCGCAAAATGGCGAACCGGTAACGGTGGGCGGCCCTGAAGGGGCTTCCCCGCAGGTATGGGTTATCGTTCCTAACGGGGACGGGACATGGTCTATCCGGACCCAAGCGGGCAAAGCGCTGGACCTCGACACGGGGCAGGGCCGGCTGCAGCTGTACGACTACCTCGGCTACAACAACCAGCGCTGGCGAGTGGAGGACCAAGGAGACGCTATCGTCACGATATACTCCGTGCATAACGGCCAGGCGCTGGAGGTATCGGCCGATGGGGCAAAGCTGCAGCTGGGTGAACCGGCCGGCGGCGAGCCGCGGCAGCGCTGGAAGGTCCTGCCGGATGCCGATCTTCATCCGGAAAAATAAAATGCAGCAGCAAAAGGGCTTATCGACTGCCCACGCAGAACAGACAGCGCAAATAGGGCAACGCTGAGCTGATGTACCATCACGCAACCGCAACCCGATGTACGGGGTGCGGTTGCTTTGTTCTCTAGATTAATAGATTTTCAGTAGAGGGAGCCACTATAGCCCCCAGAATAATTCTTGAATAAGGCGGTCAGCCTTCTATGACATTACGTCGATAGACTATTTTATGAGCGATGCAGTTTCTACCAACTTGCACGCCATATTGAGGTTTGTTATTATTTAGACATGAAATATTTAGATGACTAAATATATAACGAAAAGAGGAAGCAGCATGAAATTACAAGGGAAAGTCGGTATCATTACCGGCAGTGCATCAGGCATCGGCAAAGGCATGGCGCTGGCTATGGCTAAGGAAGGCGCACATATCGCGATCGTCGATGTGAACGAAGAGAAAGGGAAAGAGACCCTCGCCGAGATTAACCAATATACAGAGGGAATGCTGTTCATCAAGGATATTTCCAAGCAGGAGAGCGCGCATGAAATCGTGGCCGACGTGGTCAAGCGCTTCGGCAAGCTGGATATTCTGGTGAATAATGCGCATGTATCGAGACAGGCCCCTTTTATGGAAACAACGCAGGAGCTTTTTGATTTATCCTTCGGTACAGGCTTTTATCCTACCGTTCATTTCATGCAGGCGGTGTATCCGGAACTGAAGAAAACAAAAGGCAAGGTCATCAACTTTGCGTCCGGTGCGGGCATTGACGGGCAGGTCACGCAGACGTCGTATGCTGCCGCCAAAGAAGCGATCCGGGGCGTGTCGCGCGTTGCGGCCAATGAATGGGGTCCGGAAGGAATAAACGTCAATCTGATTTCCCCGATCGCACTGACGCCGGGCGTGGAACAGTGGCGCGAGAATGCTCCGGAGCTATACGAGGCGATGCTGAATAAAATTCCTCTGCGCCGGCTCGGCGATCCCGAGCAGGACATCGGCCGTGTCGCGGTGTTTCTGGCCAGCAGCGACGCCGACTATATCACAGGTCAAACCTTTATGGTGGACGGGGGCTCCATTAAATTGCGTTAAAAGCGGGATCGTCCTGCGCCGCAGGCTTCACGGGCTGCCAGGAACGGTGGATTCCCGGCTGAAAAGCATGTATGATAATGAAGGCCTCTAATGCAGATTAGAGGCTTTGACTTGCAGAAAGCGGGGATTTGCCTGATGGAAGAACAGACGATTTTTGAAATCATTCACAATATGGATAAAGTGACGAACAACCTCATCATCCAGTGGGGCAAATTGTTTAACGAGGACCTTGGAATTTCCCATATTCTCGTTCTGGCTCACCTGCAGCACCATGGTAACAGCCGGCCTTCGGATATCGCCAAGGCTCTGGGGCTGACCCCGCCGACGCTGACCCATCTATCGGAAAAACTTGTGCAGAAGCAGTTAGCCGTTCGAATCGTCGATGAGAAGGATCGCCGTATCATCTATTTGGGGATTACGGACAAGGGTCTCGACATCGTTCAAAAGGCGAATCAGGACGGGCAAATTTTGCGCAGAAATCTTTTTGAAAAATTGACCGAGGAAGAAAGGCAGCAGCTGCTGAAAATCTATGAAAAGCTGACCGGGTTTTTATGAGAATCCCCGAGGCGCAACGTGACACCTTCACGTGATGACAGCCATGTCGTGAGATATGGACATCACCTGGAGGTGTTTTTTGCTTTATTAAAACCATGACGTACAGTTGTCAGCTTTTGCCTCCTATAATGGCCTTAGAAGATGAGGGAACAAACGAAGGGGGAAAATGAACATGAGCGTAAAACAAACGTTAAGAGGCATGGCGACGATTAATTATTGGGCAGACGATATGGAGGCAGCGGTGTCGTGGTATTCGGAGGTGCTCGGCATCTCCCCGTACTTCAAACGCACCGGACCGTCTGGCGAGCTTGCCTATGCCGAGTTCCGGGTTGGGGACTACCAGCATGAGCTGGGTCTGATCAGCCGCCGCTATGCTCCTTCGCAAGCGGTGTCAGGTCCAGGCGGTGCCATCATGTACTGGCATGTTGATGATGTGGGAGCCACGTTTACGAAATTGCTGGAGATGGGAGCGAAGCAATACGAACCAATTACGCCGCGTGGCGAGGGATTTGTTACGGCTTCGGTGACGGACCCCTTTGGCAATGTGCTGGGGATTATGTATAACCGGCATTATTTGGAGATGGTGGAATGGATGAAGAGAGGTAACGAGGTTACGAATGATTGAAAGTTTGTTTAGAGAAAAATAATAGGCGAATTAAAACTCACAAAACGAGTACCTGGAGGAAGGTGCTGCTTTGTGGGTTTGTTTTTTTATAAAGGAAAAATGTCCTAAGTTTTGAGGACCATTTCCCTATTACATCTTTTTGGAAATTCCCCGATAAAAGATGAGTATCTTTTTTTTACAAAGGAGGGATTTACAGGAATTATATTTATTTAAAAACTTTTTAAGGAGGCATTTATCATCAAATGAATTGGAAAAAGGCACTTTTAGTCATGCTGATTTTTATATTGTCAGTATGCACTGAACAAGGTTACTCTTTTGCTCAATCAAACAGTATGAATCAAACACCTGCTACATCGTACTTTAATGATCCTAATATTCCTCTAACAACAGATCAGGATCACTCTAGTGAAACACCATCGAATTCAGAAGAGCAACCAGGTGAGCAGCCTGACCAACAACCAGATGAGAGCTCTTCACCCGATGGTTCTATCGATCCGAAACCAGCCGATCCTTCTGCAGGTGAGGAGGAAGATCATACGCCACCCCCTGTTGGTGAGGAACCCCTGGATGAGGAACAAGCGATCTCACCGTTGGCTGTTGTCGGTGAAACAATAATGATATATCCTGGTGAATCTTACTCTTTTTTTAATAGCGCTGCGACATCGCGCACCCTTACTACTGACGCCTCCTTATCAAAAGGTATCACCTATGACAGTGTGAGCTATAGGTCAGACGGGACTTCTACGAGTGAATACATGGATAAAACCGGAAATTATGCCGTTCTTGGAGGAGCTACAGCAGTTCTGACGGCTACCGGTGTAAATCCAATGACCGTTACACTTAAGCCGGAATTTTCATATTCGGTTTCGTCTGAACCCGCCTTGAATAAGGTAACCTTGTCTCATGGAGATAGCTACCGCCTAGTTAATAAAAGCAGTGGATATGTCAATATCATCAGCGATTCATCCAGCTCCGAGGACAAGTTCTATGATTATGCTAACTATAAAGAAACCGGCGAGTTATATACATCCGACTTCAAATCGGTAGGAAAACCAAATGTACCTCCTGGTGGAGAACTGATTCTTACAGCGGTAGGAAGTAATACAGTCACCGTAGGAGTTCCCTACAGAACATTTATAACAGAGGTGAGTGCCGAACCGGCCTACACTAGAGTGATCTTAAACCAAGGTGATAGCTATCAATTTACGAACATTAGTGGAAAATCCGATACCATCGAAAGTGATGGAACCACTCAGGATAAGTTTGATTATGTCATCTATTTACCGGATGGTACGGAGAGTTCACGTGGGACGAATACATCGACGGAACCAACGGTTGCATCTGGAAAATACGCTGTTATTACCCAGGTGACAGCTAAACCTGTTACCTTTGGAGTTCCTTATCGAACTTTTGATGTTGAACGCGCTGGTGGAGTGGCGATTAGTAGAATTACAGTTTATCCGGGAGAATCGGTTCTTTTTCATAATAACGGTTCACTGAGTAATCCAATTAAAAACGATGCCAATGCTTCAACTGGCGGCGGAGTATTTGACTATGCCATGTATAGGGCGGATGGATCATTATATTCTAACGGATTTAACTCAAAATCCGATCCGACGATTTCGTCTATGGGCTATGGTGTGTTTACTGTTGCAGGAACGGTTCCAGTCGTCTTTGACTATACGGATGATTTTTCGGTGGAGTATACATCAGACCCGGCATTCCACCGAGTTACCTTAAAGAAGGGTGAAAGCGTTACTTTTTACAATGTAAGTGAGAAAAAGGAATACCTGGATAGCGATGCATCGACTACATATCAACGACTGTTTGATTATGTTGTATATTATCCGGACGGAACCGAGAAGAGCCGGGGCAAGGGAACAACCGTCGAGCCTATTGTTGATTCTGGTAATAAAGTAGTGGTTACCGGCGCGTCTGATACTCCCGTTACCATAGGGGCCATCTACACAGTATTTACGGTGGAAGACCGTCCAAACGAAGCCATTAGCCAGATCACGGTTTCGCCAGGACAATCCGTAATCTTTCACAATGGCGGCTCTCTATACAACCCGATTAGTAATAATGCCAGAAGTGTTGGCGGTCTATACGATTACGTCATGTATTATGCTGATGGAACGGTTTATTCTGACAGTTTCAATCAAAGCAGCAGCGGCCCCAATGTCCCTAAAGGAGGGGAAGCTGTCGTAACTGTAGTTGGTGATCAACCGATCATTTTTGACTATACAGACGAATTTACGGTGCAAAATAGCTCCGAACCCGTCTATTTACGGGTCACCCTTAACCGTGGTGAGAGCTACGAATTTACCAATATTAGCAGTAAGGCAGAACGAGTTAGAAGTAATGCTTCCACTTCTCAAGTGCGTTTATTTAACGTAGTTATATTCAAAAAAGATGGTAGCGAGAAGGTTAGATACGAATCAACAGCAAATGATCCACTTGTGTATCCCGGTGAAAAAGTCGTTGTGACTACAGCAACCGATAATCCTGTTACGTTTGGTGCAATTTATCGTTCGTTCCGTGGCCAAGATGATTCCGGTGAGCATACCATCCGTACCACGCTTAAACCCGGCGAATCTTATGCGTTCATTAATTCGAGCTCGAACATATTGAACCTTGATAAGATCGACGGAAGCAATAATATGATCGATTATGCAGTTTACTCCAAGGGCGGAAGCTTGTCGTCCGATGGTTTCGGGTCATTATCAGTTCCTCGTATCTCATCCGGTAGCACGGCGATTTTGACTAATGTATCGAACGAAAGTATTATCCTCGAACATTCAGAAGTGCTTCGTGCCGAATTGTCCGCGGAGCCTGCCTTCCATCGGATAACGCTCAATAAAGGGATGAGTTATCAATTTAAAAATATCAGCGGCCAAAGTAAGGCTATTGAAAGTGATGCATCGGCTTCCGATAATCGATTATTTGATTATGTAATGTACAAGCCGGATGGTACAGAAAGAAGCCGGGTTGCCTCAACCGATGTTGAGCCGACTGTAATAGCTAAGGATACCGTAGTGGTCACAACGGCTTCTACTATCCCTGTAACTTTTGGTGCTGTTTACCGGCTTTTTGAGGCCTCACCTGCAGAAACCCCTAACGGTTCAGAGATTACGTTAAGCCAAGGGCAAAGCTATCTGTTTAAGAATACCGGAACGATTGAGGCTGCCGTAGAAAGTGATGCTTCGTTAGAAAAACCTACAACATTTGATGTAGCCGTCTATGGAGGTGCTAACCAGCCTGTGCTCGCTGAGATGGATTCGGAATCAGCATCCATTCAAATACCACCGACCGGAACGGCTGTTGTTACTGTGACATCGCCAGAATCCGTTACCTTCAAGTTTTCAAAGCCGATCGAAGCTCAAGCGAGCACGGAAACGGCATTGGCTAAGAAAACGTTAGAGAAGGGGGGAAATGTCTCCTTCCATAACAAAAGTTATTATCCTGGGGAAGTCATGAGTAATGCTGCGCTAAGTGATAGTACCTTTTACGACTATAAGGTTCTGGATGTAAACCACAATGTGTTGAAGCAAGGTGAGCACGCGGTTGGCGGCCAAACGGTTCCTGCTACGGCTGATATTCGCCTTTATAATACTTCCGAAGGCGCCATTACATTTGCCGGACCGTTTAGAAGTTTTTCGATCGAGGAAATTGGCATCGAATTCATCGATCTGATCGATTCGGCCGAACAAACCATTCCTGTTTCAAAAGAGAAGGCGATTTATTACCGTTTCAGACCTGCATTTTCCGGAACATATCGATTTGCCGTTAAGGAAACGGGAACAGAGGATACAACACCACAACTGGCTTTGTTCAATGACAAAGAACTACAAGACAAGCTCAAGTCTTCGACGGAAATTGAGCAGGTTTACGGGAAAGAGTACACAACACTTGAATGGGATCTGGAAGCAAGCCGTTATTACTATTTAAAGCTTGACGAGAAAGATGGCAAAGCTCTGATTGGGGCTATTAAGGCAGCGAAGATGAACAAAAAGCCAAAAAGTGAGTATGAATATGGAGCTGCCGACCAGCTGATGAAGATCACCTTGTTTACAGGCGATCAGATTATTTTTGAATACGATAAGAATGGTAATTTGACGAAAAGAACAAAAAATATCTTTCCTTATTTTAAGTGAAACTTCCAGGAGTGATGATTTTGAAAAAATGGCTACCTTTACTTCTTTGTTTAACCATACTTATTGAACCCTTTACCTTTTTTGCCGATCGTGGACAAGTCCATGCCCAATCCCCTGGGGAAGCGAAAGCTTCTTCCAGGGTGATCACGTTAAGGGACCTAATTGATCATTATGGTAAAAACGAGTCATGGTTGGACCAGCAGCTTGCTTCAGGTTATTCGTTATATCAAATATATAGAGCATTAGAAGCAGAGAAGAGTGGTGGAAACGCCGAGTCTTGGCTCAGCAAACTAAATCATGAGCAGCCTGTGATCGGTGATACTGGGGTTACAACTACTGTCCAAGGTGCTGTATACCAAGATATTGGAAGCAAAGGAGAAACAATTGCTGGGGCTGCCGCCTTGGCAGAAACAAAGGCTTTTGCTGCTGCCGATACGACGTTTGACGAAAGTGCCATCAAACATACTGGTTTACAGGATGATGCTACCCTTTATATGAATTCCTATGGAGAAGATTCCATCTCATCGGCAACAGGAGATCTTCGCATGAGCAGTATCGACCTCAGTTTGCCGGGATTGATTCCATTCGACCTTGTGCGGACTTATGACAGTTCACGGGCAAACGAACAAATAGGAGTTCTTGAAGAAGAAGGGACCTACCGAAACGCGGCTTCTATCCGAAAAGAGGAAACTACATCGGCATTGGGAAGGGGCTGGCGTTGGGAACTTCCGTTCATTACCACCACGGACTCAGGTATGCGTCGGGTATATATTCCTTCATTAGGTACATTTAACTTGACGGATTCCTTACAGCTTGATGGTTATGAATGGAACGATATCTCGATTCAATCCGATTCCTCCGTGACTGTTCATGGGGTCGTGAGCGCTTATCGGATCTCCATTTTGAACGGATACGATTATTTTCTCAGTGGAGAAGGGGACCTGCTCCAAATTAAGGACGCTTATGTCAACACCATTGATTTCAAATATACAACAATAGATGGAGCACGGTTACTGGAACAGATTCAAAATAACGATGGGAACTCCTTTAGCTTTACGTATGACGGGCCTCAGATTACCGTTCAGCAAACCGGGACAGATCGTAAGGTGATTTATCAAAAAACCGTAGTCGACGGTTTTCCTGTTCTTAGTAAGGTTACCGATTCATTAAACCGCACAACTAAATTTATTTATTCGATACAAGACTCACGCTTTAATTTTTTGCCGGGTCTGGTTGGCAATCCGGAGGAACATGGAATAACCCATACAGCGTTACTCATGCAAATGATTCATCCGACGTCGGCTGTGACGGATATAAACTATGAAGCTTCATTGAAAAAAATCGGCACATCAGCCACGCAGTACGTCTTTAAAGTGCGCAGCCGCGAAAACCAGTATAGTACGACCTCCGGTGAAGAGAAATTAGGTAGCGTTAGTTTCGATTACACCGGACAAGATTTGGATTCTTACGGTAAATCAACCGAATGGACGACGACAGTAAAAAAAGAAAAGTCACAGGAAGTGTTCACACTTGAAAAAACCTTCGGTGAAGATGCTCAACCGGATTTTATCTGGTTAGAACAACATGCTGAAGCGGGCGACAACACAACGTTTAAAACCGATTATGCTTACGAAAAAAGTGTAAAACGGAATACGCCAACCCAGGTGACCGAATGGGCAGAACAAGAGGGTACGGCATCAGAGAAACTGATTTCATCTTATACGTATGATGATAACGGTATGATGACAACCGGAAAATTAAGTACAGGCCAGGAGACCACCTATAAGTATCAAAGCTCCTCGGCGCCATACCATTGGAAACTTCCCTCCCATACTGAGGTTAAAGTTAACGACACATTAAAGCGAGTCGTGGAAGAAGGGTATAACCTTCAAGGCACTGAAACGAAATACACGTTTTATAATGGCTCCGGTGGGTTGGTGCTTGCCCAATCCGAATTTACTATTGACGATAAAGGGAGAGCTAAAACAAGTACCACAAAGGATTATACGAACGATATCGTTAGCACCTATGCATATGATTCGCCCTATGGCAGTCACTTGATCACTTCACGATCCGTTACCGTTCACGATGCAAATTCCAAACCCGAAGTCATTACCGAGAAGTTTAGTTATACTCCTGCCGCGCAAATCAAGACGCAAACGGATGGTTCAGGACAAGAACTATCTTACGAGTATGATGCAGG
>Ga0224728_1113_pt1 | contig 9787 bp, 8 predicted proteins | sample IA1ulk_3_FD_161638 | JGI IMG/M metagenome (GOLD analysis project Ga0224728, IMG submission 161638) | Enriched cells from agricultural soil in Iowa, United States - IA12soil_GW_GH6A(bulk) | ecosystem: Environmental > Terrestrial > Soil > Unclassified > Agricultural land | place: USA: Iowa | collected... | reverse complement strand
TGGACGTACCCATCTGGTCAGCCCGGCAATGGCAGCAGCTGCCGCTGTGACCGGCCATTTTGCTGATATTCGTGGTTTGAAATAAGGAGACAATCATGGCAGAGAAATTTACCCAACATACGGGTCTGGTTGTCCCGCTGGATGCGGCGAACGTTGATACGGACGCCATCATTCCCAAGCAGTTCTTACAGAAAGTGACCCGCACAGGCTTTGGCGCGCACCTGTTCAACGACTGGCGTTTTCTCGACGATCAGGGCCAGCAGCCGAATCCCGAGTTCGTTCTGAACTTCCCGGAATTTAAAGGCGCATCGATCCTGTTAGCCCGCGAAAACTTTGGCTGTGGCTCATCCCGCGAACACGCCCCGTGGGCGCTGACGGACTACGGTTTTAAAGTGGTGATCGCCCCGAGCTTTGCCGACATCTTTTACGGCAACAGCTTCAACAACCAGTTGCTGCCGGTGACGCTGACCGACGAACAGGTCGATGAGCTGTTCGCGCTGGTGAAGGCGAATCCGGGCATTTCGTTCGAAGTGGATCTGGAAGCGCAGGTGGTGAAAGCGGGTGATAAAACTTACAGCTTTAAAATCGACGACTTCCGCCGTCACTGCATGATCAACGGTCTCGACAGCATTGGTTTGACCCTGCAGCACGAAGCGTCCATTGCGGCCTACGAAAACAAACAACCGGCGTTTATGCGCTAACGAAAAAGGCCCGCTTGCGCGGGCCTTTATGTTTAACTCTCTTTGACGCGAAGCGTCAGCGCCAGCGTCACCAGCGAGATCCCCGCAATCACCCAATACACGGCAAAGTGACCATAGCTTTGCGCCAGCGCCCCCTGAATCACCCCCGCCAGAATCACCCCGGTCGAAATACTGTTGGTGAATAACGTCGTGGCTGAGCCCGCCCGTCCGGGCATCAGGTCCTGGAACCACAGCATCCCAATCCCGGCGACAATGCCGATAAAAATCGCGTTAAACAGCTGCAACGCCAGCAGCGCTTCGCGACTGTGAAACAGGATCAATCCCAGGTAAAACAGGACGCCAGCCGCCACCGCAACCACCATCATCCGGCGTTTGCCAAAGCGCTTCACGTAGAAGCCCGCGAGGATCATCGCCGGGATTTCCAGCCCGGCGGCGGTGCCCATTAAGATCCCGGCGAGCTTATCCGGCAGCCCCAGATCGCTGCTGATCCACAGGGGCATATCGATGATATACATGGTGTTGCAGGTCCACATCAGCGTCGAGGCTATAAACAGCATGCGCACGTTTTGGATGGTGAAATTCTATGCCCCACGTAACAAAATACAGGCCCCCTAATATTAAAGGCATTCAGAAAAGAGAAGCGTAAAATCGTTTGTCTTTTTTTGTTAGGGCTATAATTTGGTTTCATATTAGATATGAATGGTAATTTATATGCGTCAATTTAGTGCCAAAAGGAGCTACCTTCTGCTGCACGACGACGGAACGATTCATTACCCGTTCAGCAAGTATCTCACCGATGAATTCGACAATCCAAATACTCAGGAACTGGTGAGCCAATCTTTACGCATTCTGCAACGCTTTTTTGTGGCCCACAGGATTGAGTTGGCCATCCGCATGCTCGAAAAACGTTGTCTGACTTACGACGAGATTAAGCGTCTCTCAGGGCTTTGCTACCGACCGCTTGGGGAGATTGAACGACTTTCCAATGCGGGCTTAGTGTTGATAACCAGTGCCAAAGCAGGCTCACCACCTGAAAACTCGCTCGGGGCTCTTGAGGCAAACACCGCTGCAAAGCGCCTCAATCATATCGCCAGTTACCTAAAGTTTTATCGGGAAGTATTTTTGGATCCGCACATCCAGTCGGATACTTTACGTAGTGAGTTGATCGCCGCCTATGACCAGACGCAGGAAAGGTTGAAGCGTGAGATTTCTGGTACTACGCAGAACCATTACCTGACAATTCAGAGCCTCCCCTCCCATCGCTTTCTGCAAATTATTCATGCCATAGTCTTGGAGCCGGAAAAATTTTTTCTGACTAAAGGAGGGAAACCATCAGCCACCCTCCTCCGGGACAGAGCCATGTTTCTACTTGCATGTGAGGGCTTGCGGCCCGGCGCTCTTGGCAACCTCACCCGTGAAGACTTCCGTCCTAACAGTGGCCACCTAATCCTCAAGGATAATGCAAAGCAACGAACTGGCCGGATGACAACGGGCATGCCGGTTCTTAAAGGGGCTGGTAGTAGAAAGGTCCCATATGCCTCCGAGACGATGATCACGCTATGGCCGTTTACTGTCACAGCCATCAACGACTACCTCGTTAAAGAACGCGCCCCGGTCCTTGCGAAACATTTGAAGAACCGGAGCCTCAATTTTCTCTTCCTGAATGAAAAGGGGGAGCCAATAAAGCACCGCTCAACACTGACAGCCATGTTCAATCGAGTCGGCAAGCGGCTAACTCAGCTAGGAATGCTGGATGTTGGTAATGACCCCTATTTCCACCATAAAAAGCAGTACAATTTTTATGCTTATGTCTTACGCCATTCCGCTGCTAATCTCTTTATTGAACTGAAAGGCACCGACGTTGACGCGCTGGATAAGATGAAAAGCCGGTTTGGATGGACGCTACATAGCACCCAACCTCAACGCTATGCCGCTCGCGCTTTGAGTGAGCAAGCCAACATGGAACTCAAAGAATTTTACAGTCAATTGGTAGCCGATGCGCAAAAAAGAAAGGGTTAGGCCATGGGCATGATGCATCAAGTAGTTGGTAATACGATTGTGGAATGGGATGATGCAGTTCCTCTTAAATGGACAATGATTGAGACCACTGGTCCAAAGAATGATCCGCGAATAGTGACTGAATCATTCGATCTGAATGAACTGAACGAGAGTTACGAAGACGTGTTCCTCCTAACGTTAAAGGACACAATGATCGCGCGCCGAAAGCGAGTTGGACTCTTGACGATAAAAAATCAGGTGGGTCAAATTCGAATACTGCTACGAAAGGTCCATTTAAAACGAGTTGGCAATTCCCGAATCACGCAAATTGACCACGCATTTTTGCACATTCTGCGCACGATAATTCAGGATATTCCAATTTGTTATCTCATATTTTTCAAGCAATTGTTTACTGAAAATCGTGAATCACCGCTGTTTACTCATGACCTCGTTCCCAGTGATTTCCCAGTTAGGAAACCCGACAAAGGCTACCAGGGGGTTAAAATCGATGCGATCCTTGCTAAAGCACTCTCGCGCAACGCTCAAGTGGAAATTTTGCGGCGAAGCGAAGATGCCTACGAGAGCGGCATCATCGATATAGGGCATTTCGCCTTCCTGCACTTAGCCTTCCATGCATATTGCAGGCCATCCAGTTATCAAAGTTTGACGCTGGCCGATCTCCAAATCATCGTTGACCCCGAAACGCAGATTAAGACTTACGTCTTGTTGGTCATACCCAAGAAAACCGGTATCAGCGCCAGAGCCCTCAAAAAAATTCCCTACCAACTCGATAGCATCGTAGGCGAACTACTCGAAGCGCAACGCATTCAGGTCATCAAGACTTGGGGGCAAAATGTCGCCAACGATAATATAGGCAAATTAGCACTATTCCCGGCACGAGGGATAAGACCAGATGGCCACTGGGTCGCAAACCATGCCCGAGCACACTTCGGGGAAACAAACTACACTAATTTCAGGCGTGGCTACTTGGACCCAATCCGGAAATTACAGGAATCGATAAACTTCGATTTTAATGGCTTGCGGCATACGGTCGGAACTCAGCTCGCAGTGGCCGGTTGCTCTGCTACGACCATCGCAGCGGTACTAAAGCATGCTTCCCAGGCTACCTGTCAGAAATACGTTGATGTAGCATTTCAGGGTCTGATCGACGCGTTAAGCGAGGCAATGGAACCAGCCTTTGCCACTCACTTCCCAAAATTTCGCTCGAAACACGATCCATTGCCCCCGGAGAAGGCTATTAACAGTACCGAACTTGCGACTGGGCACCATGAACTCACAGGCGAATGTGGCAAAACCATCGCTTGCCAGTACGCTCCCCTTGCATGTTACTCCTGTATCCGTTTCACGCCCTGCTTCGATGCCGACCATAGTATCAACCTGCGTCTGGTAGAGTCCGAAATTATCAAATATGAAAGCGGTAACCTGCCTTTTCGCGAACTTGCCAGGCAGTTTAAGGAGGCCCGACGCTACATCATGCTGGTCGTGGCGGCTGCCAACCAGTATCAAAATATTTTAGCCATACAGAAAACTTCTCCATGAACCATCACGTTGATCTTAACCGTTTCAAGTATGAACTGGCGCTAAAGAAATGGCAGGCCGATTGCAGGAAGCGCATGGCGCAGCGGTACCCTACAATTGAGTTTGATGCTGACCACTGGCTCCTGAAAGGAGTCATCGCCACTAACTCGCGCGATTTTTCTTTTATTCCCGCCCTGCGAGCTTTCGCCGACAAACACCCAAGTTATTCAAAGGTTTTGCGTTGTCTTGTTGCAGAAACCGTACTTGGAGAGAAAATCAAGGATATAAGAGATTACGTTCGCCGGTTACGCGTGATTCAGTTAGCCCCTTCAGACAGCATGTTTGACCTCGATTATGCAGACCTGCACTCCATCGAAACAACCGCACTCCATAGAGCCCGAAAGAAACCGAGCACTGCCCAAAGAACATTGGTATCACTTAGCCAACTCGACAAAATTCTGGACACGATCGCGACTAAAGGCGTCATACCCCGCTTGCGATATCGGATGAAGTCGGAAACCCGCCAAGAGCTGAACTCGTTACGAAAATACTATGTGACGCAATCACGACAGGCCAAGACCGCAGCACTCGACAGGATGATCGAGGCACTCAATGAGGCTTTCAACGCATTGTTTGCAAATGACCCGCGTCTATCCTCGGGCGATCGGGTCGCCATCGCAACGATGGGACTGGGGCTTTGTGCCCCGTCCCGCATAAATGAAATACTTTGCCTGAGCGTTGACGATTATGTGAGCGTCGACGATTACGCACAACGTGTAGCAGATAAAGAAGCCGATACATTACATGCGGCACACCAAATGCTGCTCATCACAATGAAGGGAAGCAAGGGGGCACAATGGAGCGCCAAACCAGTACTTGACTTTATGATCGAACTTTTCCACTATTGCCTGAAGGTTATTCTTGATCATGGTAAGCGCTCTCGTATGCTCGTCGAGTGGTACCAACACCACCCCAACCAACTCTATCTGCCTCCCGAACTAGAACATCTGCGCTATACGAATCTTACGGCACGTTCGCTCTCATACATCATGGGTTTATCAGTTCAGGATGGCGATTCATCACAGCATATGGCTAAGCATTTGATGACAAGGTCTGGTATTAGGCGCTTCAAAGTACCGAATCCGGAAACAAAATGCGGAACGTCAGCCACAATGTCAGTAGTCGACGCCGTCCGCTGGGACGATATTGAGCCGATTTTGCTAAACAAAGTCCACACAGCACTGGAAAATTGCCGCATCGTAACGGCCGTAAACCACTACACAGGCGATCTGGCGAAAATGCTGTTCCTGTTTGATCATGATGCATCTCATTATATGCCTGGTGCGATCAAATACGACTTTCTCAAGCGCCGATTGAAGCAAACAACAGCAGAACGACAGTACGTGAAGCAGCCCACCCTCTTCGAAAAACTTAGGATCACAATGCCCATCGATGGGGTCACACAAATAGCGGAGATCAATACACATGACCCGCGCCGCTGGTTGACAACCATGGCTCTAACCTACGGCGAAAAGCTCTCCAACGTACTAATCAATAAGTGGGCAAACCGGCTTAGCGTTGCACAACTCTGGCATTATGACTTCCGCTCAGCGGAAACGAATGCAGCTGCGGGTGCCCTACCTGTCCCCCATGAGCTGACGGAACTCTCAAAAGGGCTAACATCATGCCGTAAGTTGGAAGACAAGTATGGACCCAGAATCGATATTGTTACAGTTCACGACGCTGGGATTAGCGGGACTACCCTAGACGCCATATCGGCTGCTATCGAAGATCGGCCCATTGCAAGGACGGGTGAACAGATTATAATAATTTATCCTACCTGGTACGGATTTTGTTCACATCAGCACCATGAGAAGCCGTGCCGCGCCTATACCTCATGCCTACCCTGCAACAACAATCATCTAGTCAAAGGGCACCCCCCCACCAATGACCGGACGAGGGTTCGTTCAATCGAGTTGCACTCTGCCATTCTGAATATCGTGGAACAGACCATAATCATTTATAACCGCGAAATTGCAGATGACCAGAACACTCTGGCTCAGCATGTTTCTCATCTAGTCGAACGTGGTCTGACCCCTACGAAAATGACGGATGAACTGATCGCACGCTTTCATGAGATCAAGCATCTTGTAAAGGACACTGTTCTCAAAAACATGCTTCACGAAGCATTTATAGCAGCAGGCTATGTAGAGAAGTTGGATAACCCGATGTACATGAATGGTGCTTTGATGAAGTACCACAACCCAACGCATCATGCCGCTCCCGGAGTGGAGCGGGCGCTGGATGCCCACGGGGGGCACGAACAGATTGGATTGGAACGACTAGCCATGATCGAAAAGTATCCACAGTTTGCGCCGACAACACGTGGCCTGAAGGATCAGCAGCACCTGATCGCGCCCGATGATGATAACAACGAACAGGGTGGCAGCGAGGACACCGATTATGAATGAATCTGCCCGCAAGCCGGGACGTAAAGAGATCCTGACTGAGGAGTTGGCACGGAAGATTGCCAGAATGGTCTCACTATTCCCAGATTCCCAGATACCGGTCACATGGGAAAATGTCATGACCCACTCGAAGAAAAAGTATGGTCATGGGTTCAACCGGCAGATGCTCAGCCAGAAGAAATGGCACGGGCGGAAGCTCATTGCCGAGGCTTTTAGTGAAGCCAAGCACATTCAGCACAGAATGCACAACGATACCGCTCCGAAATACAAAACAGCGGCGCGCTCCATCCTTCAGAGGAAAATAGGTGAACTGGAAGCAAAAAACTTGGCGCTTCGAGAAGAGCTGGAAATGGTCAGATCGCAGCAGGTCGATAAATTGGATGCCTTTCTGAATACAACAAGCAAGGAAATTGACTTGCGTAGACTGCTTGACGCATTTTACGAAGCGAATAAATGAGTGAAGCGGTGTTTGAAGTAAATCGCTGAATTTGACCACGTGAACAGGGCGGTCAACATTAGTTCCCTGACCTGTAGCCTGTTAATTTGTCTGCTCCGTGCCAGATGCGGACGTTATACACATAACTACTAAACGCTTTAGAACTGCAGGCCTAGCAGCGCTACAGGTGGTATGCTCCGAACCAGTGGCGAAAAAGCTAAGGGGGCAGGTCATACTCTGTTAAATATTCTTCCTGATTATCCTCTGTAACGGCCCGATTTATGCCATTCAATCAGTACAAAGTTATAAGAAATTACACCGATGAATGGTCAAAGTATTTTATCAAGTGGATGTGAGTATATTTAAATACAAATATGATTTTTTACCATTTTTCATGTCTTGCGGGAAGGCTGGCATCTTTTTCTGTCGTAACATAAGACGTTACGCCAGTTGTGTTAAGGCATGCACTTAGTAATAATTCAACTCCTAAGATCGTGAACACTTTAAAAAGGCGCTCAATGCTCGCAGAAGTTGGATTTGCCTCAAGTCGAGCATAAGTCTGCTGACTTACGCCTAATCTCTTTGAGACTTCTCTTTGAGTTAATCCCTTTGCCTTGCGGAAACCAACCAAAATCGGGCGTAAATGGCTTGGTATCTTTACCGGGAAAATAGTATTCATTAGTAGCACCCCAATCAAATCTGAATAAATATTTCACATGAAATAATACAAAATATGTATTTTATTTTTTTTAACAGTCTGTGGACTGTAAATCATATTTAACAACTCAAAGGCTGTATTAACTTTCACTATCAACTTCTGATCTGTAAAAGGGGCTAAAGAACCCACTAAGAAGGTTGCATACAATATGCATTTTGTCTATATTCATAAACGTCTAGCATACAGTGATAAGCAATGGTCAAGTCCTTTTAACGAAACTAGCCAATTTAGGTAGAGAGAGTGAAGTCCATCTTCACTCTCTCTGTTTGATTGAAAGCATCAACATTCAGTTACTTATGCATGTTCATTACATCATGCTATATAGCTTCCCAACAATTTTCATTAATGTATTTATTTTTTCATTTGTTCTTATATATTTTCTTTGTTGCTCGACAGAAAGTTGCTTAAATTCTTTTTTCATATTCGGCATGACCATCATTAACTCCTGGTAAATTTCCAATGTACCTGAAATCCTTTCAAGCTCACTGCTGTATTTATCAATAAGATCTACCAACATCCCTTTTATATCACTTTCTTGATTTTTATTTATTATTAGGAGATGGGGATTATTTGTACCTACATCGATCAAATCTATGTTTTCAATTGCTAAATAAAAATTAGAGGTTTTAGAATACAAATATTGATAAATTCCTTTTCTCCTGACTTTATTTAACAAACCTTTCCTAACAAGGGATTGTATTTGATTGTAAGCGAAAGCCTTCGTCTTAAAAAAGGTTTTCTGTAGTGATAATTGTTCAATAAGTATGTGTGCTAAATCATTAATAGTAAAATAGTCCTTTTCGACAAAATTAATAGCAGAAAATATGTACGATTCAGCGTTAATAACTCGATTATTCATAATAACTGAAAGTTGTGAGTTGACTTAGGATTGCTAAGTATACAACAATAGCCGATACTTAGACAATCTAAGCACCAAGGATTGACGAAGATGAACAAGTGTCAACAAAAAATCCCATACCAGAACGACTTAAAGAAGCTAGGAGTAGGATTGGACTGTCCCAGCGTACACTGGGCATTCTTGTTGGCTTTGATCCTGCATCGGCCAGCAGTCGTATGAACCACTATGAGAAGGGCCGCCACGTTCCGGATATTGATACACTTCGGCGAATGGCCGATGAACTGAATGTCCCTCTGAACTATTTATTTTGTGATGATCAGAAGACAGCGGAGCTTGCATTGCTCATTTCTAAAATGACTGAGTCAGAACAAATCAGCCTGATTGAACTGCTAAAAGAATCATTAATAAGTAATAATAATGGCAAAAGATAGTATGACGAGAATCGTTATATCCCTTAGACTTTAATGCAAAATATCGTCTCAGAGACGCACCTGAAATTTTATGATTACATCAAGAAAATCCTCTTCGCTCAGAGAGCGTTGAGATTTATTCCTATTGCGATTATGATTTCTGGTGAAATCAGGACCATCTACTAATGGTATTGATCTCGGACGAGAATTTATGCTTTTTATACTGAATTAATTTAGCCATGTGGAGTACATGTCCCAAGCGTTTGTGGTCCGGGGAATGTTAAGATTTAACATTAGCATTGAGCCTCTACAAGTTTTGTTAGAACCATTTAGTAGTGTCACTTTATATCCAGATAGAAACGTCACCTTAGAGTAAGCTAAGCTAAAAGCAATTCTAAGGGACTCAACGAATGTTGGTGACCATGTCAGATAAGGAACTCCACCGTTTACCGGTGATATAGGCAGTTTGTGAAAAGCGTCTACGCCGTCGCGATGCAGCGTCACAGCTTGGCATCTCAGAACGTCAGGTACAGCGGCTTATCAATCGTTACCGGGTTTCTGGTGCTGAAGGACTTGTCAGCCGCAAACGCGGCTAGCCCAGCAACCGCCGGTTGACCGAATCTCTCAAACTACGAGTGCTCACGCTGATACATGAAAA
>Ga0224728_1036_pt2 | contig 9795 bp, 7 predicted proteins | sample IA1ulk_3_FD_161638 | JGI IMG/M metagenome (GOLD analysis project Ga0224728, IMG submission 161638) | Enriched cells from agricultural soil in Iowa, United States - IA12soil_GW_GH6A(bulk) | ecosystem: Environmental > Terrestrial > Soil > Unclassified > Agricultural land | place: USA: Iowa | collected... | reverse complement strand
TATCCCCTAGATATTTTCTTGCCATCGCGGAGCACTCAATATGCCAGCCAGGTCTTCCTTTGCCCCATGGGCTTTCCCAGTATATTTCTCCTTCTTTAGCAGCTTTCCAAAGAGCAAAATCCAAGGCATCATCCTTTTTCTCTCCTACTTCTATCCGTGCACCAGACTTCAAATCATCAATAGACTGATGGGACAACTTCCCATATCCAGGGAAACTGCGAGTTCTATAGTAAACGTCCCCAGCCGATTCGTACGCAAAGCCCTTCTCTATCAGCGTTTCAATGAATTCAATGATAATGTCCATATTTTCCGTTACTCTAGGATGAACATCTGCACTATTGCATCCTAATGCAGATACATCTTCAAAGTATGCTTTAATAAAACGATCGGCAATTGTAGGAACGTCTTCCCCAAGTTGATTCGCTGCTTTTATTAATTTATCATCGACATCTGTAAAATTAGAAACAAAATTCACATCAAAGCCACGATATTCTAGATAGCGGCGCACGGTGTCAAATACGATTGCAGGACGGGCGTTCCCAATATGAATATAATTGTAAACAGTCGGCCCGCACACATACATTTTGACTTTTCCTGCTTCTAATGGGATAAATTCTTCTTTTTTTCTTGTTAATGTATTATAAATTTGAATCGGCATGTTCTTTATGAACCCCTTTCTGTTTTAATTCTTCCAATTCTTCCTGTAATCGTCTCATTTTTTCTTCAATAGCCGTACATCGGTCGGCTACGGGATCTGGTAAATCACTATGGTTTAAGTCCTTCTTCACTTTTACTCCGTCACGAATAACTACTCTTCCCGGAATACCTACAACAGTAGAGTTTGGCGGCACATCCTTCAAGACCACCGAACCAGCACCTATTTTGGCGTTTTCACCAACAGTGATAGAACCAAGAACTTTTGCGCCTGTTGCAATCAATGCATTATCCTCAATGGTCGGATGTCTTTTTCCTTTTTCTTTTCCCGTTCCTCCCAATGTTACTCCTTGATAAACCGTAACATTATCACCAATCTCGCAGGTTTCCCCGATCACTACTCCCATTCCATGATCGATGAAAAAGCGTCTGCCTATTTTAGCTCCGGGATGAATTTCAATGCCGGTAAAAAAACGGCTTATTTGTGATATTGCTCTGGCAATGAAAAAGAATTTCCGCTTATAAAAACTATGGGCTAGGCGATGTGCCCAAATGGCATGCAGCCCAGAATAGGTTAAGATCACTTCGAGATACGTGCGTGCTGCCGGATCCTGCTCAAAAACGACCTCGATATCTTCCTTTATCCGTTTAAACATTCCCTTCGCTCCTTACTATCAATTGCGTGAGCACCTTGCTCATCGGTATGAATGAGTGAAATTCGAAGTTTACTTTTATCGAGTGCAAATTCGATGTCCAACTTTCACCTTCATTGTCTTCGACAGAGATAAAGGAAACCGCGCTGAGGTAGCTCACAAGCAAGTGAAATTGGCATTTCCAATTTCAGCTGATGTTGATTTATCCGCTAGCCGATAGGCCCTGAAGCTAGACGTGGACAACTTTTTTATCCCCGGGTATTAATTTAAAAACAAACAAAAAAGCGCCTCTGTATAGACAGAGACGCTTCACACGCGGTTCCACTCTGTTTGAACACAGCCAATTCACTATGTTCCAACTTTCCCTTTTAACGGCAGGTTTCCGCTTATCCCTACTTGCAGAACGTTCGGAACAAGGCTCAGAGGTGCATTTCAAAAAACGAGAGGCCTAAACCACTTTCAGCCGGTGATGGTTCTCTCTTAAAGACAATGCTCAAGGCGTAGCTTGAACAAGTCCTTTGTAAGCAATCGCTTTTTTACTTCTCCTCATCAACACTTTAGTATATATAATCCATGTAATTAATCACAGAGTTCATGAATAGATATTTAATCTTACTATATAATATTTTGAGCAAAATGTTAATCTAAAATACTTTGAATTCGATCAATAATTTTTTGCTTTCCAAGTAGCTGAATTGCCTTAGGTAAATCCGGTCCATGGACTTGCCCACTCACTGCAGCACGAATTGGCATAAATAATTTTTTACCCTTATGCCCTGTTGATTTTTGAACAGCTTTAATGGCTTGATTAATATATTCCGCCTCAAATACTTCCAATGCATTGATTTCCGCTAAGAAAGCACGTAAGACTTCTGGTACCTGCTCTTCAGCTAAAATGGCTTTCGCCTCTTCTTCATAAGTAATATCATCTTTAAAGAACAGCTCAGAAAGCCCCACAATTTCTGCGCCATAACTCATTTGATCTTGATATAAAGCTACTAAGTTACGGACCCAAGTGTTTTCTTCTTCTGTTAATTTGCTTGGTACTCGACCCGCATTCACTAAATGAGGTAAGGATAGCTCTACCGCTTTATCTAGATCCACTTTTTTCATATATTGATTGTTCATCCAAGCAAGCTTCTGCTTATCAAATAATGCTGGTGACTTAGATAGACGATCCGCATCAAAAAGCTTGATAAATTCTTCTTTGGAATAAATTTCTTCTTCCCCTTGAGGAGACCATCCCAATAAAGCAATAAAGTTAAATAAAGCTTCCGGTAAATAACCCAATTCCTCATATTGTTCAATAAATTGAATAATGCTTTCATCACGTTTACTTAACTTCTTACGGCTTTCATTTACGATAAGGGTCATATGACCAAAGATAGGTGGTTCCCATCCAAAAGCTTCATAAATCATCAATTGCTTAGGAGTATTTGAAATATGATCATCTCCACGCAATACATGAGAGATTTCCATCAAATAATCATCAATCGCAACAGCAAAATTATAAGTTGGAATTCCATCCTTCTTGATAATAACAAAATCTCCAATTCCATCTGATTCAAAAGATACTTCATCTTTCACCATATCATGAAATGCATACACTTTTCCTTTTGGAACTAAGAAACGAATGCTCGGCTTTCTGCCTTCCTTTTCAAGACGTTCTTGATCCTCTTTTGTAAGATGGCGGCACTTTCCTGAATACTGTGGAGTTTCACCGCGAGCAAGCTGCGCTTCTCGCTCCGCTTCAAGCTCCTCCTCTGTACAATAACACTTGTAGGCTTGTCCATTCTCAAGAAGCTGATTATAGTATTTTTGATAAATATGATTTCGTTCAGATTGACGATAAGGACCGTATTTGCCTTCCTTATCAACACTTTCATCCCAATCCATTCCAAGCCATTTTAAATATTTCAACTGGCTTTGTTCGCCGCCCTCAATGTTGCGCTTAGTATCCGTATCTTCTATACGAATAATAAAGGAACCTCCTTTATTGCGGGCGTATAAGTAATTGAAAAGTGCGGTTCTTGCATTCCCTATATGTAAATGTCCTGTTGGACTCGGTGCATACCGTACCCTTATATCCTTTGACATTTTAAAAAGTCCTCCTCAGTTTGTCTAAAGACTGTTTTCGAATATATTGACACTTAGTTATAAATCCTCATCTTGAATCTAGTGTCAGGGGCATCTTTTCTCAATAGCCTGTTCCATTTCAAACATACTAAAAAGATATTTATAAGTACTTGGCTACATAAGAAAAGAGCCCTATAAGAAACTATTAATCCTGTACTATTTTACCACTGTCGCTCTTTGAAAAAAAGCGCACTATTTTACTTCTTGTAAAAGAACTACCGCCTGAGATGCGATCCCTTCTCCACGGCCTGTAAAGCCCAGTTTTTCAGTTGTCGTAGCCTTCACATTCACCTGTGTTATGTCGCCTTCCAGCAGCTCGGCAATCCTTTCTCGCATTTGCCCAATATAAGGGGCCATTTTCGGTTTTTGGGCAATGATGGTACAATCAATATTTCCCAAACAATATCCCTTTTCCTTTACTAAATTCCAAACATGCGATAATAATTTAGCAGAATCTGCATCTTTAAAGGCAGGATCAGTGTCAGGAAAATGCTTGCCGATATCGCCCTCTCCAATTGCACCTAAACATGCATCTGCCACTGTATGTAACAACACATCCGCATCTGAATGCCCAAGCAGTCCCTTTTCATATGGAATATGAATCCCACCAATAATCAAGGGGCGCCCCTCGGTCAACTGATGAACATCGTAACCTTGTCCAATTCGAAACATAATTTCGCTCCTTTTCCCGCTTCATTACTTATTTATTGCTCTATGTTTTAAAATTGCCTCAGCTATATAGAGATCTTCTGGAGTTGTTAATTTAATATTATCATAATCAGCCGTCACTATTTGGACAGGAATCTGAAGCCTTTCCACAAGTGAAGCTTCATCTGTACCAAGGAAATTTTCCTGCATTGCTTGATGATGAGCCTCCAGCAAAAGAGAAAAGCGAAAAGCTTGTGGGGTTTGTACCTGCCACAAGCTTGTACGCTCAATCGTCTCCATTACTTGGAAATCTTGAACTTTTTTAATGGTATCCTTAACTGGGACTGCTGCAATTGCCGCTCCTTTTTCGTGAGCAACTTCAACTAGTTGATGAATGACTTCATGCCGGATAAACGGCCTAGCGCCATCATGAACTAAAATAATGCTGCAGTCCTTTGTAACTTGCAAACCATTAAACACGCTATATTGTCTTTCCGTACCGCCAAAAACAATCTGAATTTTTTTGGAAGTTCGGTGGGTTTTTAATATTTTTTTAAAGAAGGACTCATCATCAGGTTGAATAACTAAAATAATTCCGCTACATTTTTCATCTTCAAGAAAAACTTTTAGTGTATGGGAAATAATTGGCTTGCCATTTAAGTGAAGAAACAATTTATTCTTTCCTGCTCCCATACGCTTTCCTTGACCAGCAGCTGGAATAATTACCTGATATTCCATTATCTTATACCCCTATCACCTTTTATAATGCTTTCTCTAACATTTTGGGCTTGGCAAATATCATTCTGCCGGCAGATGTTTGAAGTACGCTTGTTACCAAAACATCAATCCGTTTTCCGATATAGTTTCTACCCTCTTCCACAACAATCATCGTACCATCATCTAGATAGGCAATGCCTTGATGGTGTTCTTTTCCGTCTTTAATTAGTTGAACATTTAACTCTTCCCCAGGCAATACAACTGGTTTAACAGCATTCGCTAAATCATTAATGTTTAACACTTGTACATTTTGCAGCTCACAAACCTTATTTAAATTAAAGTCATTAGTGACCACAATACCATTTGTCAATTTTGCCAGTTTGATTAGCTTACTGTCCACTTCCTGTATATCCTCAAAGTCACCTTCGTAGATTTGCACTTCAATTGGAAGCTCTTTTTGTATACGGTTCAGTATATCTAAACCTCTTCTACCTCGATTTCGTTTTAATGCATCGGAAGAATCGGCAATATGCTGAAGCTCCATTAAAACAAATTGAGGAATAACAATGACGCCATCCAAAAATCCTGTTTGGCAAATATCCGCAATTCTACCATCAATAATGACACTTGTATCCAATAGTTTCAATGTTTTTGTATTCTTTTTATCTTCCTCTACTTCGATATTCGCTTTCTTTTTGCTAGAACGTGAAGAAATAGTAAAGAGATTCATCAATTCTTCCCGCTTCTTAAAGCCAATCTGAAAACCTAGATACCCAAGTAATAGAGTTAAAAGAATCGGTACAACCGTATTCACGATCGGAATTTTCATATTATTGAACGGTATCCCTGCCAAATACGCAACTAATAAACCAGAAATTAACCCCAGGCTTCCCGAAATAATTTCCGTAATAGAAGCCTTCACAACAGAATCCTCAAACCATTTAACAAACCCAACAACATAATCAACAGACCAAAAAGTAATAAGATAAAATATAATAGCACCTAAAATTGCAGTAACATAAGAATTATTGAGAAAAATAATATCGTGTAAATTAAATAGTTTAAATAATTCAGGTAATAGAAAAATACCAAGCGTTCCTCCTATAATGAGAAAGCATGCTTGCACAAGTCTTTTTAACATTTTTTCACCTCCTTTATTCATTATAAACAATTTCGTAAGTTTAAAACGTAATATTGATGAATATTTTCATTTTGTAACGATATGGTCAAATTATTGTTATATCGATTTATAAATTTGTACATTTGTAATATTTATCTCCTCATCAATATAGTGTATTGGGCATTGATACTTTTTTCTTCATCTATGTGGATTTCCGAATCCATCATCATAAGAAACCCTTATAACTGGCGGTCTGCAAAGATTTGTTCCCTAATCAGCTGCAATCCGTCCTTAATTTTTCGTGCTCTGACCTCACCAATTCCATCTACTTCGTCTAATTCATCTACCGTAGCGCGCAGGATATTAGGAAGGGTTGAAAAAGTACCTATTAAATTTTCTAAAATGATCATTGGAAGTCTTGGAATTTTGCTCAATACACGATATCCTCTTGGGCAAACTGTTTCATCCGGATGAATAAAGTTGTTATACCCCAATAATTTCATCATGACATTATCGTCTAGAACATCGGTACTCACCATATCTTGGAATCTTAAAAGAATATCAATAGGTTTTACTTTTTGATCATGTGCATAGTCTCTTATAATCAGCATTGCTTCTTCTTCAATATCTGTCATAAGCTCCTTCATCTGCAAACGAACTAAACGGCCTTCCGTCCCTAATTCATTTAAATAGGTTATCAATTCTTTTTTAATCCTTATAACCATCTCTAAGCGGTGAAGTACTTGTAATAAATCACTGTACGTTACAAGTTCTTCAAATTCCAAAACAGATAAATTTGCTATGCTTTGATCTAAAACAACTTTGTATTTTTCTAATGTTTGAATAGCCTGATTGGCCTTTGTTAAAATAACTCCAATATCCTTTAACGCATAACGAAAGCTGCCTTGATATAGCGTGATAACATTTCTTCTTTGCGAAATTGCGATAACAAGTGATTTTGTCTGTTTTGCTACCCTTTCAGCGGTTCGATGCCTCATCCCAGTTTCAGAGGAAGTAATCGATGGATCAGGTGCTAATTGAGCATTCGCAATTAATATTTTACTTCCTGTTTCATTTAGTATAATTGCCCCATCCATTTTGGCTAGTTCATATAAGTAACTTGGACTGAAGTTGCAATTGATGGTAAAACCACCATCTACCAAAGCCTTCATCCGATCGTTATAGCCAAGAACAATTAATCCGCCCGTATTAGCACGCAATACATTATCAATACCTTCTCTAATCGGTGTTCCCGGTGCGATTAACTGCAAAATCTCTGACATTGATTTTTGCCCTGGCTTTCTTTCTTCCATCCATTCATCCTCCTAGTGCATGCTTTAAAGCTTCTTTGACTGTCGAGACACCAATTACTTGAATGTTACTTGGAACTTTCCAGCCTCCTAGATTATTATTCGGAATAATTACCCGATTAAAACCTAATTTAGCAGCCTCTTGAACTCGCTGTTCTATTCTGGATACCCTTCTTACTTCACCAGTTAACCCTATTTCCCCAATAACAATATCATCGGCATTCGTCGGTATATCGCGGAAGCTTGATGCAATACTAACTGCAATAGCCAAATCTATCGCTGGTTCATCAATTTTCACTCCACCTGCAACTTTCAAATAGGCATCCTGATTTTGCAAAAGCATACCAACTCTTTTTTCTAGAACTGCCATAATCAAATTTACTCTGTTATAATCTATCCCCGATGCCATTCTACGAGGGGTAGGAAACATGGTTGGTGAAACAAGTGCCTGTATTTCTACTAGAATTGGACGGGTACCTTCCATGGAAGCCACAACAGTGGAACCAGAAGCTCCCTTTGAACGTTCCTCTAAAAATATCTCAGAAGGGTTTTCCACTTCTTCGAGGCCCAATTCTTTCATTTCAAATATTGCCATCTCGTTTGTTGAGCCAAATCTGTTTTTCACCGCACGTAAAATTCGATAAGAATGGTGTCTTTCCCCTTCGAAATATAGTACGGTATCCACCATATGTTCTAATAGCCGCGGTCCAGCAATATTACCTTCCTTTGTAACATGCCCTACAATAAAAATAGCAATTCCATTTGTTTTTGCTATTCTCATTAATTCTGCTGTACATTCGCGAACCTGAGAAACACTTCCCGGTGCAGATGTTACTTCGGGGTGGAAAATTGTTTGGATAGAATCAATAATGACAAAATTGGGGTTGATATCTTGAATGGTTTGTTGAATAACCTCAAGATTTGTTTCAGAAAAAACATATAGTTCACTTGAAGTAATCTGGAGACGATCCGCTCGTAGTTTCGTTTGTTTTACAGACTCTTCTCCAGAAATATATAAAACTTTGTGTTGGTGAGTGGAAAGCTGAGATGATACTTGAAGAAGAAGTGTTGATTTACCAATCCCGGGGTCTCCCCCAATTAAGACTAAGGATCCGGGTACTACCCCTCCACCTAGCACTCTATTTAATTCCACTAAATCTGTTTCTACTCTTGCTTCTTGTTCCGATTGAATTGTGTTTATTGGTGCAGCCTTTGCCACCGTTCCTGGAGCAGTATGTAAAAAGGCCCCTTTAGGCTTACTAACGACAGCAACTTCCTCCGTCATTTGATTCCATTCATTACAACCCGGACATCTTCCCATCCATTTAGGCGATTCGTATCCACATGATTGGCAAATAAATTTTGTTGTTTTCTTTGCCATTTTTTACTTCCTTTCTATATATCTATGCATTCTTAAAATAGTGATGACCGTTTTAAGGAAAACACAGATTCCTGTCGCTTTTAAAAGCTTTCTTAACTTCGTTCTTAATAAAACAGTATTTATTTATGAATTGGACGGGTACCTTCCATGGAAGCCACAACAGTGGAACCAGAAGCTCCCTTTGAACGTTCCTCTAAAAATATCTCAGAAGGGTTTTCCACTTCTTCGAGGCCCAATTCTTTCATTTCAAATATTGCCATCTCGTTTGTTGAGCCAAATCTGTTTTTCACCGCACGTAAAATTCGATAAGAATGGTGTCTTTCCCCTTCGAAATATAGTACGGTATCCACCATATGTTCTAATAGCCGCGGTCCAGCAATATTACCTTCCTTTGTAACATGCCCTACAATAAAAATAGCAATTCCATTTGTTTTTGCTATTCTCATTAATTCTGCTGTACATTCGCGAACCTGAGAAACACTTCCCGGTGCAGATGTTACTTCGGGGTGGAAAATTGTTTGGATAGAATCAATAATGACAAAATTGGGGTTGATATCTTGAATGGTTTGTTGAATAACCTCAAGATTTGTTTCAGAAAAAACATATAGTTCACTTGAAGTAATCTGGAGACGATCCGCTCGTAGTTTCGTTTGTTTTACAGACTCTTCTCCAGAAATATATAAAACTTTGTGTTGGTGAGTGGAAAGCTGAGATGATACTTGAAGAAGAAGTGTTGATTTACCAATCCCGGGGTCTCCCCCAATTAAGACTAAGGATCCGGGTACTACCCCTCCACCTAGCACTCTATTTAATTCCACTAAATCTGTTTCTACTCTTGCTTCTTGTTCCGATTGAATTGTGTTTATTGGTGCAGCCTTTGCCACCGTTCCTGGAGCAGTATGTAAAAAGGCCCCTTTAGGCTTACTAACGACAGCAACTTCCTCCGTCATTTGATTCCATTCATTACAACCCGGACATCTTCCCATCCATTTAGGCGATTCGTATCCACATGATTGGCAAATAAATTTTGTTGTTTTCTTTGCCATTTTTTACTTCCTTTCTATATATCTATGCATTCTTAAAATAGTGATGACCGTTTTAAGGAAAACACAGATTCCTGTCGCTTTTAAAAGCTTTCTTAACTTCGTTCTTAATAAAACAGTATTTATTTATGAA
>Ga0224728_1108_pt1 | contig 10151 bp, 7 predicted proteins | sample IA1ulk_3_FD_161638 | JGI IMG/M metagenome (GOLD analysis project Ga0224728, IMG submission 161638) | Enriched cells from agricultural soil in Iowa, United States - IA12soil_GW_GH6A(bulk) | ecosystem: Environmental > Terrestrial > Soil > Unclassified > Agricultural land | place: USA: Iowa | collected... | reverse complement strand
TAGTTCCAGGGATGTCATACAGAGAGCCGGCGGTGGGTGCAAGCCGGTTGACGATTTGGGATGAACTCGCCTTTGAGCTATGATGTGAAGCGCGTGCGAAAGCGCGTCAAGGATCATCGATTCACCCGCGTTAAGGGTGCAAAGGGAGCGGGGATAAAGCATGTCCTCCGCTAACTAGGGTGGTACCACGGGAATCAAACCTCTCGTCCCTAGCGATGATACGCTATGGATGAGAGGTTTTTTTGTTGCAAACATGAAAGACGAGCGCCGTGCCGTCCCGGAATAACGTGTGGGCAGCGGGCGCATTTTAGGAGGCAAATGAGCATGAGTAACCAAGAGCAGGTTCAAGGCCAGGGCTACCAGCACAAGGTGATTGAACCGAAATGGCAGAAGTATTGGGATGAGCATCACACATTCAAGACGACAGAGGATCCTGAAAAGCCGAAATTTTACGCGCTGGATATGTTTCCTTACCCGTCCGGAGCCGGGCTTCATGTCGGCCACCCGGAAGGGTACACGGCGACGGACATCGTCTCCCGCTTCAAACGGATGAAGGGCTATAACGTGCTGCATCCGATGGGTTGGGACGCATTCGGCCTGCCGGCGGAGCAGCATGCGATGGATAAGGGCGAGCACCCTCGGGAAATCACGATCAAGAACATTAACACGTTCCGGCGTCAGATCAAGTCGCTCGGCTTCTCTTATGACTGGGACCGCGAGATCAGCACGACCGATCCGGAATATTATAAATGGACGCAGTGGATTTTTATCCAGCTGTACAAACGCGGCCTCGCCTATGTTGCCGAAGTGCCTGTGAACTGGTGTGAAGCCCTCGGGACCGTACTGGCCAACGAGGAAGTCATCGACGGGAAGAGCGAGCGCGGCGGCCATCCGGTCGTCCGCAAGCCGATGCGCCAATGGATTCTGAAGATTACCGAGTATGCCGACCGGCTGCTGGAAGATCTGGATGACCTGGATTGGAGCGAAAGCCTGAAGGATATGCAGCGCAACTGGATCGGAAGATCGAAGGGCGCTGAAGTGCAGTTCGAAATCGAAGGACATGACGCCAAGCTGACGGTATTTACGACCCGTCCCGACACGCTGTTTGGCGCTACTTATTGCGTACTCGCTCCGGAACAGGAGCTGGTAGAGCGCATTACGACGCCTGAACAGAAAGATGCGGTGAAGGCCTACCAGGAGCAGGCAGCCCGCAAGAGCGATCTGGAGCGTACCGATTTGGCCAAAGACAAAACCGGTGTATTTACCGGAGCCTATGCCGTCAATCCGGTGAGCGGCGAGAAACTGCCGATCTGGATTGCGGATTACGTGCTGGCAGGTTACGGAACCGGAGCCATTATGGCGGTGCCGGGGCATGATTCCCGCGACTGGGAATTTGCCAAGAAATTCGGCCTGAACATCGTGGAAGTGGTCAAAGGCGGAAACGTGCAGGAGGAAGCTTATACCGGGGACGGGGAGCATGTGAACTCGGGCCCGCTGAACGGACTGCACACCGAAGAAGCCATCGCTGCAATGATCGCGTGGCTTGAGGAGAACGGCAAAGGCCAGGGCAAAGTAACCTACCGCCTGCGTGACTGGCTGTTCAGCCGCCAGCGCTATTGGGGCGAGCCGATTCCGATTCTGCATCTGGAGGACGGCACGATGAAGACCGTTCCGGAGGAACAGCTTCCGCTGCTGCTGCCGGATGTGGATCAAATCAAGCCGTCGGGTACAGGGGAGTCGCCGCTGGCCAACGTCACCGACTGGGTGGAGACGATCGATCCCGAGACGGGCATGAAAGCCCGCCGCGAGACCAATACGATGCCGCAATGGGCCGGCAGCTGCTGGTATTACCTGCGCTACATCGATCCGCATAATACGGATGAGCTGTGCTCGACGGAGAAGCAGGAGGCATGGCTGCCTGTCGATCTGTACATCGGCGGAGCCGAGCATGCGGTGCTTCACCTGCTGTATGCCCGTTTCTGGCATAAATTCCTGTACGACCTCGGTGTCGTCACGACCAAGGAACCGTTCCAGAAGCTGATCAACCAAGGCATGATTCTGGGAACAAACAATGAGAAAATGAGCAAATCGCGCGGCAACGTCATTAACCCGGACGAAATCGTCGAGCAGTTCGGTGCAGACACGCTGCGCGTGTACGAAATGTTTATGGGGCCTCTGGAAGCGACCAAGCCTTGGAATGAGAACGGCGTGGAAGGCGCGCACCGCTTCCTCTCCCGCGTGTGGCGCCTGATCGTCAGCGAGGACGGCAGCCTCAGCAGCAAAATTACGGACGGCGATGGCAGCGATGAGTTCAAGCGGACATGGCATAAAACGATCAAGAAAGTGACCGACGACCTGGAGAATCTGCGCTTCAACACCGCGATCAGCCAGCTGATGATTTTTATCAACGAAGCCTACAAAGCAGATGCGCTGCCGCGTCTGGCGATCGAGAACTTCGTGCAGATGCTGTCGCCGCTCGCTCCGCACATCGCGGAAGAGCTTTGGGAGCGTCTGGGCCATCAGGAGAGCATTACTTACGTACCGTGGCCGTCCTATGACGAATCCTGGACTGTGGAATCGGAAGTCGAAATCGTCATTCAGGTCAATGGCAAAATCGTTCAGCGGGCGATGATCGCCAAAGATATGAGCCAGGAAGCCATGCAGGAACACGCCATGTCGCTGCAGAACGTGCAGCAGGCCATTGACGGAAAAACCGTACGTAAGGTCATTGCGGTACCCGGCAAGCTTGTGAACATCGTCGCGAACTAATCGGCACCGGGGCCGCCGAACTGGGCGTCACACTTTTCCAGATCCTCTTTGTATTTGCCGTGGGTTGTGGCGATCAGACGGTGAAAGACGCCGGTTAAGCTGCTGTCCAGCAGGGCAAGCGCCTCGGCGGTAATGCCGCCGGGAACGGTTACCCGCTTCTGCAGCTCATGGGGCGTAAAGCCTCCCTGCGTCAGCAGTTTACCCGTACCGAGGAGCATTTCCCCGGCGATCCACGTCAGTTCGCCGCGGTCCATGCCGGTCATTTCTACGGCGGCGTTGATCCACTGATCCAGAAAAAAGCTTAAAAAGGCAGGCCCGCAGCTGGATAAATCCGATGTGATCCTGACAAAGGATTCATCGATGAGGATGGGCTTGCTGATGGGAGACAGGAGATGCTCGATGAGCTGCCTGTCTTCCTCTTTTATCCGGCTGCCATACATACATAGACAGACGCCGCTTTGAACGCGATGGGCCACGCTCGGAATGATCTTGGCCACCTTACAGCACAAAGCCGACTCCAGGTGATGGATTTGCACCGGACTCGTGATGGATATCACCATTTGATCGGGCCGAAGCGTGCTACCGATTTCATCCAGAATCGCTTTAAATTGAAGCGGCTTCACGCACAAAAAGATCAGATCGCTGTTGTGCGCGGTTTCCGCGTTGCTGGTGCATACATGCAGACCGGGGTGTCGCTGCTGGAGCCGGATAACCTTCTCGGGGGTACGGTTGCTGGCATAAACCTGGTTTGGAGCGAGCGAACCCGAATCAATCAGGGCCTCAAGCAGCAGGCTGCCCATGCTGCCGGTTCCGATAAATCCTACCTTCATATAGGTTCCCTCCTTTCGTGCTTCGCAGTAACGACATGATCGTTCCCATTAGTGTATGCGCTATAACTTGGCCACCATGACGGCTAATTCAGCATTATAGAGTTATAAATTTTCAGTGTATGTTATTCTGTACTTCATCTATGGACCGACAGCGAGTCATTTCAAGTCATTTCATAGAATCGGGGTGTCATGTTGTGAAAAGAATATCAGCAGTCGTCAGCATCGTTTGTGCCGTGCTGGGAAGCGGGGCCATTCTGCTGTCAGGAGTTCATACAAGCAGCGGGATGGAGCAGTGGCAGCCGCTCAACGGCAGGGTTGAAAGCGTGCTGAACGAAAAAGCGGGCGGTTCGGCAGTGGATGACAAACAAAAGCAGGAGCAAGGTTCTAAGCAGGACGCCAACCAGGCTGCCAAGCTGGACGCCGTACCCTCGGGACCCGCGCAGGCGAATGAAAGCCGAAATACGGCAGATAAAGCGCAGAGTTCGGGGGATAAAGTGGCGGCGGGCCAAACGGCAAACGGAAGCACCCATTCTGACGCTGGACTTGCGGCGAATGCGGCTTCAGGGCCGGCAGGAACTTCGTCCGAGCAGCCACCTGCTGAAGGTTCGGCTGACGCGGTGTCCGGTTCGCAGACAGATGCCGGAGCGCAGGGCAAAAAGGTCAACGTCAATACCGCAGGACTAACGGAGTTGACCGATCTTCCGGGGATCGGTGAGGCCAAGGCCAAAGCCATTCTGGAATACCGCAATCAGCACGGACCGTTCAAATCGGTTGCGGATTTGGACAAGGTCAAAGGCATCGGACCCAAAATGCTGGAAAAAATGAAGCCGTACATACAGCTGTAGGTTATCCGTTAGGCGCTAAATGCGTTGTCTCCCATGTAGGTATATCGGTAAACGTTTTTCTTGTGATACAATATGTACACATTCTACGGAAATCAGGTGATGGATTCATGACGGTTGATACCCGAAAAGACTGGGACACTTACTTTATGGATATAGCATACATGGTATCGACGCGTTCCCGCTGTTCTCGGCGCCATGTCGGAGCCGTGCTCGTTCAGGGGAAGAAGCTGCTGGGCACCGCGTATAACGGAGCGCCGATGGGCGTGCCGGACTGCTCGGAAGCGGGGTGCATGATCGCTGAGGAGTACGAGCTTGTGGACGTGGACGGAAAGCAGGAAATGGTGAAAAAGCAGCGCTGCGTCCGGACGATTCATGCCGAGCAAAACCTGCTGCTGTTCACCGACCGTATCGACCGGGAAGGCAGCTCCGTCTATGTTACGGACGAGCCTTGCTGGACCTGCGCCAACATGCTGGCGAACAGCGGCGTGACCGAGATCGTGTATCACCGTCCGTATCCTAAGGATACGGAGAAGGTGACGGAAATGATGCGGCAGAAGGGCATTACCTTCCGCCGGCTGCCCGTCTATGAGCCGCCACGGGAAACGGTGATGACGGTGGCGGATTAAACATTGGCGGTAAGACTGAAGATACGGTTACACAGGAATATTCGGAAATATGGAATAAATCATCAATAGGGGAAGGACCTCTGTCCGCAGCGTTGCTGCCGGCAGGGGTCCTTTTTTTGGTTTTCGTAAAAGAAGGCGCAGGCGAAGTGCGCATGAGAAACCGTCGGAAGCCTATATGTAAAGAAGGGAAGTGTGTGCTATGAAACAAAGACCGCTGATCGTGTTCACGGTAAGCTGGATCGCCGGCAGCAGCGCAGCGTATGCCTGCTCGGGTTCAAGGCTGCTTCTTCTGATCGCAGGCGCATCGCTGCTGCTGGCAGCGCTTGGTATGTACCGGAGAGATTTCCACCGGACCGTGATCATCATCTGGTGTGCCTTAGCAGCGTCGGGAGCGTATTGGGAGCTGCAGGAAGCCGCAAATGTATCCAAGCTCCCCGAAGCCCTTCAGGCGGCTGATGCTGCCCAAATGGACGGAGCCAGTGTCCGAATGACAGGCATGATCGCCTCGGCCGTCGAAGTTGACGGGGACCGAGCCGATTTTGTCATGAGCGTTCGGCAAGTGGTACCTATCGGCGGGACCGCAGCCAGCGGCAAACCCAGCTCACGCGATGCTGGAACGAGTAAGGGCAGCGAGCGTACGGTGTCCGAAAAGGTCATGGTGCAGGTCAAGCTGAAAAGCCGGCAGGAGCAGGAAGCAGCCCGCCAATGGCAGCGGGGGGACCGGGTCCGGATTTCCGGCAGCCTCGCGCAGCCGCAGAGCGCCCGGAACTTCGGCGGTTTCGATTACCGGCAATACCTGGTGACCCAGAAAATTCACTGGTTGTTTAAAGCCGCCGGTGCCTCTAATGTCCAGTCTTCACCTCCGTCCGGCTTCGGCACGACCCTCCTTCTGCGCTGGAACGATCAGGCGAGGAACAGCCTGAGCGGAATGATCGACCGGATTTTCCACGAACCCCATGCCGGTTATATGAAGGGGCTGATCATCGGGCTTCAAGACGACCTGGATCCCGAAACCTACGCAGAATTTTCCCAACTGGGCCTGACCCATATTTTGGCGATCTCGGGTATGCACGTCGCCGTGTACGTGGGCTGTTTGCTCTATATCTTTTCCCTGCTGCGCCTCTTCCGTGAAAAATCGCTGCTGCTTGTCATGCTGCTCGTGCCCCTGTACGTTCTTCTGTCCGGTGTCAGTCCATCCGTCGTGCGGGCGGGGATTATGAGTATGATCGGGCTGTATGCAGCCAGAAAGGGGATGCTGAAGGACGGATTGAACATCCTCAGCGCGGCGGCGCTGCTCATGCTGCTCTGGAATCCATATTATCTGCTGAGCGTAAGCTTCCAGTTGTCGTTTCTCGTGACGGCAGGCCTGATGGTCTATGTTCCCTTGATACATCCGCAGCTGTCCTTTCTGCCGTCCAAAATCGCCGGTGCGGTCGGCGTTACGCTCATTGCCCAACTCGTGTCTTTTCCGCTGACGATCTATTATTTCAATCAATTCTCCTTACTATCGTTTGCGGCCAATTTTGTGCTCGTTCCCTTCATTACCTTTCTCGTTCTCCCTGTGGGGACGGCAGCGCTGCTCATCGGCTCGTTATGGCTGCCCGGGGGCAAGATGCTGGCGGCGGCAGCCGAGTGGCTGGACGATCTGTCTTTCTGGCTGGTGAAATGGATGAACGGGTATCCGCAGTTCGTGACGATCTGGAAGTCACCTTCGCCGGTTTGGATCGCTTCCTATTTTATAGCGCTGTATGGGCTGCTCTATTTCGGAAAAGGGTGGTCGGTCAGCCGGCGGCAGATGGCAGTGGAGCCGGACGCGACCGTGCCGCTGGGCGTGCCCCCAGCAGCCCGCCGCCCGGAAACGGTTTTGCCCTCCCGGACGAAAACCCGGCTTGCCGCCGGAGCGCTTGGGGGACTATGCATACTCATCGTTCTTCTGTATGCAGGATACCGGCCGGAGCACTTCCGCGGGGCCGGAGCGGTGCAGGTGCTGGACGTGGGGCAGGGTGACAGCATTTTGATCACGACTCCGCAAGGAAAGCACCTTCTGGTCGACGGGGGCGGAACCGTCAGCTTCCGCAAGGCGGAGGACGGGTGGAAGGAGCGGAAACAGCCGTTTGAGGTCGGCGCCAAGGTTCTCGTTCCATTATTAAAGAAGCGGGGAATCCATAGGCTGGACGCGGTCATCGTGACGCACGGAGACCAGGATCATGCCGGAGGCATGCAGGCGGTGCTGGAACAGATTCCGGTAGGGGCGTTTTTATTCAATGGGACGATGGCCGGCACGGCTGCCTTTGATCGGCTGATGGCTGCCGCCGTAGACAAGGATATTCCGATCTATTCCATTCACCAAGGAATGAACTATGCCCCGGACGGCCGGACGCAGCTGGTTTTTCTCGGCCCGATCCTGTCGCAGACCGATCAGGAGGCGCTGCCGGTCGTCAAGGACCAGAACCACGACTCGGTCGTGTTCCTGCTCGAAATGAACGGAGGACGCTTTCTGTTCACCGGAGATATGGACAAGGCGTCCGAGGAGCAGATCCTTGAGACACTGAACTCCGGCCGGCTTGGTGAGGCGGTGGCGGATAATGGGCAAGCCGTCGATGAGCCGGCGCTGCAAACCGCAGGCGAGCTGCTGGAAGCACCCGTGGATGTGATCAAAATCGCGCACCACGGCAGCAAGACAGCCAGTTCGGCGGAATGGCTGAGCCGGTGGAAGCCCGCCGCGGCCGTTATTTCGGCCGGCGTGAACAATCTGTACGGCCATCCGCATGCCGATGTGCTGCAGCGGATTTCCGAGGAAGGAGCGGCCGTTTACAGGACCGATCTGCAGGGGGAAATCCAATTTTCGGTAAAATCCGGGAAAATCCGTGTCAGAACCAAGCTGATAACAAAATCGTAATGATTTGTCTATGAAAAACGCTTAGAATGATGAAGTTGGCCGCAGAATCTTCAGGTGACTCCGCCTCTGGAATTTGGTATTCTTAATTGTGGTTTTCATCAGCAGATGAAGTAAAACGGTGGTGTCACCCTTGACGTACATACCTTCCGGATTTTTACGGGAAGCAGATTTAACAGAAGGATTACGGGTGGATCGAAGCAGAAGAAAAAACCGCTTTCGGTTGAAGGTTATACCCGGTTTTATTAGGAATGGCAAGCACTCCCGGGGCCTGCCTTTTCAGCAACTTTAAAAATGTGGTTACAAATTGCAACAATTTGCTGGTCTTACACGTCTGTAAGATTGCAGGGAGAGGGGGATCCTTTGTGGTAGAGCAGGGACTCATCAGAGCCGCTCAATCGGGCGATCGCGACGCTCTAATCACCCTATTAAGAGAAATTGAACAACATGTTTACAGGACAGCTTTTTATATTCTGAATAATGAGCAGGATGCGCTCGACGCTTCCCAGGAAGCATTGATTCGGATTTATACCAAAATCGATTCCTATGAAGAGAAGGCACAGTTTAAAACGTGGATACAGCGGATCGTTACGAACATCTGTATCGACAAGTTCCGGCGGACGAAGCCTACGGTTTCGATCGACGAACATGAGCTCGTTTTTCAGGACAAACAGAATGTTGAGAAAGAGGTTTTATCCTCTTATTTGGCCCAGGACATCCAGGAGGCCATCAATCAACTGCCGGATCATCACCGGACTGTGATCGTCCTTAGATATTTGCAGGATTTCTCCTACAATGAAATCGCTGACTGTCTCAACCTGCCGCTGAATACGGTGAAATCCTATTTATTCAGGGCCAGACAGCAGCTGCAGAACATGCTCCAAGAGCATCAGAAAGGTGGTGTATCAGGATGAAGTGTCCAGAGGTGGTGGAGTGGATGCACCGTTACTTGGATTACGACTTGGACGAAGAGGAAACCGTCAAGCTCTATGAACATTTGAAGACATGCCCTGAGTGTGCGGATACCTTTCGGCTGCTGAAATCGTTGTCCAGAGACCTCGAAGATTTGCCAAAAGTAACGCCTAAGTTCAGTCTCGTCGATGCCATCATGCCTCAGCTGGATGCGATCGATCAGGCGCGCCACGAGAAGAGCGCATCGCTCGAAGAAATGCCGGCACCTGCCGAAATGGTACCTGTTCCGTCCCGTCCGGCCCGCAAGGGCAAGTTCTGGAATACGGTAGCTGGACGTACAGCGCTCGGAGGCGCTGCGGCTGTAGTCATTCTTGGGGTGGCGGTGCTGAATTATAATCCGAAGCAACTATCTACGGCGGAAGAGCCGCCTGTTAATACGGCAGCCTCCAAAGAGGCAGGCAGTATGGACGCGGCGGCGACCTCAGGCGCAGAACAATCCAAGAGCAATGTTGTCGAACAAGATCCGGGTTCTTCCGAGCCCGCACAGGATTCTTCAGAAGAGAAAACGTCGGCATCATCGGATCCTTCGCAGCTCAGCGAGAGCCAAGACGCCGGCAGCGACGCTGCAGCGAGCGACAAGGCGGCCGGCCAGGAAGCCCAGACCTATGCTCAGCAGCAGGACTCGTCCAAAACTCCGGCCCAGGATCAGGAGACCAGCCGGAAAGCGGACACCGGCAGCCAGGACAATGCCGGCAAAGCCGGATCCACTGAATCGACTGACAATAGCACCGGCAACCAGGAAGGGGATGGAGGCCAGGCGACGCTTAGCGCTCCAACCGACACGGAGAGCCCGCCTCCGAAAGGGGATGGGGTTCAGAAGGATATCGTTCCTCCGAATGGAGACGGTGGTCAAGCGGCCGATAGCACTGCCCCTGAGGTTAACGGATCTCAAGAAGGCGACACGTCGGGACAAATGGGCATTATGGCCATCAAACCTAAGGAAGATTCGAACAAGTTCTATTCTCCTGACGGTCAGTATGCGGCCTCTGTCGAAAACAAAAAGCTGGTCATCTACAGCGTAACTTCGGACGGAAGCTCGAAGCAGGTAAGTTCCCTTGATCTGCCGGGAACGTGGGTATCGGGCGTGTGGTCAGCCGACAGCACCGTGTTTACGTACCAGACCACGGATGCCAGCGGCTCGACGGTAAGCCAGACGTATCAGGTGGGCAAACAGGACGGCTCCACGCCGTAAGCCGCCTGATGACAAAGCAAA
>Ga0224728_1106_pt1 | contig 10195 bp, 10 predicted proteins | sample IA1ulk_3_FD_161638 | JGI IMG/M metagenome (GOLD analysis project Ga0224728, IMG submission 161638) | Enriched cells from agricultural soil in Iowa, United States - IA12soil_GW_GH6A(bulk) | ecosystem: Environmental > Terrestrial > Soil > Unclassified > Agricultural land | place: USA: Iowa... | reverse complement strand
CCGACGGCAGTCTGTTGACGACCATCGGAAATTCGGAGTCCCGCAACGGCATAGCTGTCCTCGATGCCGACCGCAAGGAAATCCTGCGCAACGAACAGTGCCCCGGTGTCCACGGCGAAGCAGTCGCTACCGGCGAAGCCATCGTGCTGGGCTGCCAAGACGGGTTGCTCGTGTACAAGAACGGAGCGATCACCAAGGTCCAGAGTCCGGATGCATACGGTCGCATCGGAAATCAGGCAGGCTCGGAGGAGTCGGACATCGTGCTGGGTGATTACAAGACCGACAAGGACGCCGAACTCGAACGTCCGCAACGGGTCTCGCTGACCAACACGACGACGTCCGAACTCAAGCTCGTCGACCTCGGCACCAGCTACACCTTCCGCTCACTCGGCCGCGGACCACACGGAGAGGCACTGGTGCTCGGCACCGACGGCGCCATCCACGTCATCGACCCGAACACCGGCGTCGTCACCAAGAAGATCGCCGTCATAGACGCATGGACCGAGCCCACCAAATGGCAAGAGCCCAGGCCCGCGCTCTTCGTAGAAGATCACACCGCTTACGTCACCGACCCAGCGTCGAAGAAGCTGATCGCAGTCGACCTCGAGGACGGCAGCATCCTGACCGAGACCACCCTCGATCACGCCCCGAACGAATTGACCGGTGTCACCGGCTGATTCAGATCCTCACCTCAGGCCCCCATCTCACACCGAGATGAGGGCCTGAGCCGTTCTCGTGCTTCGCCTACTGACCAGGGAATCTCATACCCAGGCAATCCCCGAGGTGCTACGACGCGCACCTCAGAGAATCGAAGCCGTTGTCGCTAGCTCTGCTGGAGCTGAGCGATGAGCAGGACCACGATTGACCGCGGCACAAGTCAGCATGGAATAACTCCGTGTGGAGGTTCGTTGGAGATGGTGTCGGTGTTCGGTTCTTTGCCCCGGGTACCACCCCAGAATTGCCACTTCGAGTGGCCACTTGCCGAGAGGCGCAAGACGGGCACCGACGCGTTGGAGCCGCTGGACACCTGCAGGTGTCCGGCGGCTTCGTCGTGTCCGGGGTCGGACCTCGGTCCGTGACGGTCGAGGTCCACGATGTCGACCGCCGAATCTGCAATAACCGAAAACGCGTGGTTTTCCTACCGGAGGGTGGACACTCGATCATGCGCCAAAGCAGCTATGACCGTCCCTCTGCCGACAGGGCACTCCGATGGCTACTGCTGACATGGGGCCTCGGCAACTCTGTGGTGTGGTGGATCCACCTTTCACGGCGAGGCAGTCGCGCAGTCGAGACGTCACCGATACAGCCGGGCCCGTTCGGGGAGGCCAACTGGCTCGATATGGGAGGTTTCCTCGCATACTCCTCGGCCGCAACCTTGTTGATCATCGCGATTTGGTACGTCGCGGCCCGCAGGTGATCCGCACCGATAGAGTCCATGACATGGACGCCCTTTCACAGTCCGAACGGGAGAATTCGCTAGAGACCGACCGACTGCTTCTGCGACCGTTCCGTGTGCCCGATGCCGTTGTCTTGCGGGAGCTCTGGGGTGAGCGCGATCCTCGTGTCCCACCGCATCGTCGGATCGATTCCGATGGTCGACCCTCCATCGGAGACATCGAGGACCAGATTCGCAGTCGCTCACACCAACCCGGTCTACTGGCGGTGGAGCGTAAAGGATCCCATGACGTCATCGGCTACTGCGGCCTGATCGAGACTGAGCACGGACCTGACGGAGAGCCTGAACTGGCATTCGAATTTCTCCGTAGGGCATGGTGTCAGGGATATGCGACTGAGGCCTCATGGGCGGTAATCCAATGGGCGCAGGCATCAGGCTATCGACGTCTGTGGGCCACGGTCCGTGACTGGAACGGCGCTTCTCGCCGTGTGCTGGAAAAACTCGTATTCGTGGCGACCGACCATGCGGAGCCTCACGAAATCCACGGGGACCTGCTGTTCACGACAAAGGCACTGTGACTGCCTCGGCGACACAGGACTCGATGCCGCAATGACGAAGGTGCTGCGACGCGGTGACTCGGAACGCGCGCCGCAGCACGGGGAGTAGCTAGGCCGGGTTTTCGCCGGCAGCGACGTCGAGGATCCACGTCACCCCGAACGCATCGGTGAGCATGCCGAAACCGGGGCTCCACGCCGCGGCGGCAAGACCCTCGATGATCGATGCACCAGCAGAGAGTTCGGCCCAGTAGTTCTGCACCTCTTCGAGGGTTTCACCGCGAACCGAGACGAAGAACGGTTGGTCGGTGATCGTGGTGCCGTTCTCGCGGTGTGTCGAGCCTGCGTTGCCGGCCGAGCCGCCCGACTGTCCAGGGATGTCGTATGCCATCACACAGAAGCCGTCCTCTGTCTCCACCTGGCCGAACACGACGTTCTCAGCGCCGGGCACCTCCTTGGGCATCCCGAAGTCGCCGTAGGTTGCGATCGTGACCTGGCCACCGAAGACGGACTGGTAGAACTCCAGAGCCGCGCGGGCGTCTCCGCGGAAGTTGAGGTGGGTCGTTGTCTTGATGCTCATGTCTGCTCCTGGTACGAACGTCGCTCGGGTTTTCCCTGACAACGTCGACTCTCACAGCCGTATAGGACTGTTTTCGTCCTAGACTCGTCGTAGTCTCACCGCATGGCGACCACCACTCGACTCTTGAATCTGCTGTCCCTCTTGCAGACGAGACGCGACTGGCCGGGCGCTCTACTCGCCGAGCGGCTCGACATCAGCCATCGCACGGTCCGCCGCGATATCGACCGGCTCAGGGAGATGGGTTACCGCATTGCGGCGACCATGGGCCCGGACGGCGGATACCGACTCGACGCCGGCAGCGAGCTGCCACCCCTGCTGTTCGACGACGATCAGGTCATCGCACTGGCAGTTGCGCTGCAGGCGGCGACGCTGACCGGCGTCGGTATCGAAGAGGATGCGGTTCGAGCGTTGACCACTGTGCGGCAAGTGATGCCGTCGCGTCTGCGCCATCGCCTCGACGCGCTCAGTTTCACCACGATTTCGGCCGGTTCCGGCGACGCAGACTCCGTGTCCCCTGAGGTGCTCGTAGCGATTTCCGCTGCAGTCCGCGGTCGCGAGGTGTTCCGCTTCGATTACTCGAACGACCACTCAACCGACAACAGCGAAATAACACCCCCGCGCCGAGTGGAGCCGCATCATCTGGTGACCTCCAAGCGTCGCTGGTACCTCGTCGCGTGGGATCTCGCGCGAGACGACTGGCGAATCTTCCGCGCCGATCGCATCACCCCACGCACCCCGAACGGTCCCCGGTTCACGCCGAAGGAAATCCCCGGCGGCGACGTCAGCGAATACGTGTCCGCGCGCTTCAAAGGATCGGAACATATCAACAATTGGCCGTGCCACGGCAAGGTCGTTCTCCATCGACCAGCCAGTTATGTTCTTCCCTTTGTCGGGGAAGGCATCGTCGAAGATCTTGGCCCCGAGCAGTGCAGTCTCGAAGCCGGATCATGGTCTTGGATGGCGCTGGCAGCCTCCTTCAACCGATTCGACACCGACATCGATGTCGTCGGCCCGGCAGAACTTACCCACGCTTTCGCGCAACTCGCCGCCCGCAACGCCGCGACTGCTGAGAGTTAGTCAGTCGTCTCGAATGAGATCCAGGTCTCCAACGCAACCGTGCGCCCGCGGGTTCGTGATAGCTTTCAAGTCCTCAGAGGACCTGAGGACTTGAAGACCTGAACGAAGGGATGCCCAAGGAGATGAAGAAGGGGCAAGTTGCATTTCTCACCGGCACACACGTCGTGAACGATCTGTACCAGGGGGCTGTGCCTGCGCTGTTGCCGTTCATGATGCTCGAACGCGGATATTCCTATTCCGCGGTCGCCGGAATCACGCTCGCCGCGACCGGACTATCCAGTGTCGTGCAACCTGCATTCGGCATGCTGGTCGATCGAAAGAGCCGAAACTGGCTGGTACCCACAGGTTTTGTGACGGCCGCAGCAGGCATTGTCGTGGCAGCGATGAGCACCACCTACATCGTCACTTGGCTGGCAATTGCCGTGGCCGGCATCGGCATCGCCGCATACCATCCTCCCGCCACAAATTTGGCACGCGCGGCTGGAGGTCATTCACAGAAAGCCATGAGCGTGTTCTCCGTGGGCGGTACGTTGGGCGCCTCGCTGGCGCCACCGTTTGTCACGCTCGTGGTTGGCTCACTCGGTTTGTCCGGCGGCTATCTACTCGCAGTTCCTGCAGTGGTGGCGGCTATTTGGTGGATGGTCGCCCAGTCGCGATCGGCCAACACGGGTGCGGCCGAGTCAGCCCAGTCGTTGAGTGCGCAACTGGCAGCGAACGGTCCCGTGTCAGACGATTGGCGCTCGTTCACACGACTCGTGCTGGTAACGGTCTGTTGGTCAATTCCGTACGTGACCACACTGTCGTTGGTCTCACCGTTCGTGCTCAACGCACTGAACGGATCGTCCTCGAGCGCTGCAATCGTGTTGTCCTCCTTCACATTGGCAGGAGCGGCCGGAACACTACTGGGAGGAGTCCTCGCGGACCGTCGTGGTCGACGCGCATCCATCCGACTCGGCTACCTGCTTGCGGTACCTTCACTGGCGCTGCTCGCTGCCGCTCCGAACGTTGCAGTTGCCGAATTGGGAATCGTCTGTCTCGGATTTGCTATGTTCCTGCCCTTCGCGCCACAGGTGACATTGGCGCAGGACTACCTACCGAATCGCCCCGGCACAGCAAGTGGGGTGACGCTCGGACTCGCGATGTCCGTGGGAGGCATCGCATCTCCGCTGTTCGGCTACCTGGCAGATCACTTCGGACCGCGCATGGCGATCGGGGCGACAACTGCAGTGCTGTTCGTCGGCGCCGTCATCGCATTCACGTTGCGCGATCGACGCCTCGACCCGGAAGACGAGACGGAGCGCGAACTGGACGTCATCGCCCTTCGATAAACCATAAGACGGCCCCGTAGTCTGAAGATTCATCGGAGGACATGAAGTATTACTCGGTGAGCCGCTCCATTGCGGTTCACCGAGTCAGTCAGGAGCAGTCACATGGCAGTGCGCCAGATCAAGCAGCAGTCGCTGGTACAGAAAGCCGCGGACGAACTTGCGCGCCTCATCGGCGACGGCGAGTGGCCGGTCGGGACCAAAATCCCGAACGAACAGGATCTGAGCACACTCCTCGGAGTCGGGCGTTCGACCGGCAGAGAGGCCGTTCGCGCACTGATTGCGTCGGGCCAGCTCTACTCGCATCAAGGGTCCGGCACCTACGTCATGTCCTCGACACCGGTCACGGAACTCGAGCGAGAACTCAAACGCTCGGACCGCCGCGAAGTCTACGAAGTACGCAGACTTCTGGAAGTGGAAGCGGGCCGCCTGGCTGCCATGCGCCGGACTTCCGCCGACGTCGATCTGTTACAGGCAGCACTCGAAGCCCGTGAAAATGCTTCGACACCAACAGAATTTGTCGACGCTGACATGGAACTACATCGCGCCGTGGTGAATGCTGCGCACAACAGCGTGTTGTCGATGGTGTTCGATTCATTCATCGAAACGCTCCGCAACTCGGCCCTCCACGTGATCGCCGACGTCGCGGCGCGAGACCCCGAATCGATCGACGACGAAGCCGCTGCCCACCGAGATCTAGTGGAAGCCATCGTCGCGGGTGATGCCGACGCTGCCAGCGCGGCAACGCGCAGGAACATGGACGGGCTCGACTGACCCTCTCTATCGTTGTCAGGCATGACGTCCACATCGCTCCCTCCACGGGGTCTCCGGATCGGTCTGTCCGCCATCGCGTGGCTAAACCTGCTCTCTGCGCTCGTAGGAATGGCGGGCCTGACGATCGGCGGCGGGATGGGCCTGCCTCCTGAGTGGATCGAGGGAACCGTCTTCCCTTCATATTTCTGGCCCGGAATCCTCCTCGGCGTTGTCGTCGGAGGCATCCAGGCCGCCGCGCTCTTCGCTCAGCACAACAGGTTCCGTCTGACGTGGGGCCTGCACGCGGCCGCCGGCCTGACCATGATGATCTGGATCTTCGTCGAGATCGCCATCGTTCTCGCCTGGTCGCCGCTGCAGGGCATCTTCTTCACCACCGGACTAGTCCAGACGATCCTCGCCGTTCTCGCACTCGGCGCCTGGCCTCACCCCTTCCTCCAACGAGTCGAGTAATGACGGAACCTGTTCTCGAACAACAGAATCACGACGGCCGGGCCCACCTCACCTTCCCGAAAAAGCCCTTGACTCGAAAGTATGTTCGAGTATGATGGAAGGTAGAACGGGGGGTTCTCATGACGATCAACATCACCGAAGATGCTGTCACCGACGTGGTCAACAGCTCCGCCGTGGGTGTGCGCGGACGATTGTGGCGGCTTCACCCCAGCGACGTCCGCGAGATCGCCATCACCGCGTCAGCGGAAATCCTTCGCCTGGAAGCCATTCGAGTGGCCGCCGTCGACACCCTGACGTTGAACGCGGACGAACAAGTACTCTGCTACCGCGGCACCGGACAATGGCTCGCGAACCACACCATGCTGCAGATCTCCACCGGCAGAAGAATCGCAGCCCTGGGAAAAGCGCTACGGTCGTTTCCCGAGATCGAAGACCAATTCGATGCCGGTGACCTCACTTTCGAGCACGCAGCACTGATCGTGGCGTTCTGCGAATCCCCACCCAAGGCAATGCCCGACGCCGCACTACCGTACTGCCGCGACACACTCCTCGCCGCAGCATCCGGAACCGAAGCAACCACCGTCAAACTGCGCTACGCCATCAGCGTCCTCGAGCACATGTTCGAATCCGACGACCCACCACCAAGCGAAGACACCGACCGCAACGAACTGCGCATCTCCCCCACCCTCAACGGAAGAATCGCCGTCCGAGGCGATTTCGACGGAGTGACCGGCGAAATGCTTCTCTCCGCCCTCTCCAACCTCTCCATGCCCACCCCCGCCGAGGACGGCACACCCGACAAACGACCCGCCGCCACACGCAACGCAGACGCCATGGCAGAACTCATCCGGCGCTACCTCGACAACGCTGCCACCGGCATCGACGGCGGCCAACGCCCCCACCTGAACGTGCACATCAACGCCAAAGACCTGGCCTACCACCATGAATGCGCCACAACGAGTGATGGCTCAACACCTGTCCCCTCCGAGGACGACGATCCCGGCATGCTCGATCTCGACTTTCACGATCTCGACTTTCACGATCTCGATGTCGGCCACATGCCCTGGATGGGACCACTGAGCGTCGGCCGCACCCGCATGATCGCCTGCGACTGCATGCTCGGCGCCGTCCTCCTCGACGAAAACGGCGCCCCACTCGACGTCACCCCACTGAAAAGGCTTGTCACCGCGGCACAACGCACCGCCCTGATCGCCCGCGACAAAGGCTGCGCCTTCCCCGGCTGCGACTGCGTCCCCGCCTGGACCGACGCACACCACATCAAACACTGGGCCAAAGGAGGACCAACCGTCATGGACAACCTGGTCCTGCTCTGCCGAACCCACCACACCCTGATGCACCGAAAACCCGGATTCACCGGCAAATGGGAAATCCGAATGGGCACCGATCACCTGCCATGGTTCATCCCACCACCGGGCATCGACCCCGACCGGAAACCCCGCCGCTCCACCACGCGACTCTGAACCCGGAGGTCACCGAGCAAACGCCTCGGTGACCCATTCCGGCGTGCTTCGATAGCCGGAAAGGGCGGCACGGTATCCCCTATTGCTAGCGTTGAGGGTGTGTTTGCACAGGGAACCAACGCGCTGACGGTAGACGGCCGACCGACGCTCGCGCATATCGATTTTGCCCTTATGGATTCCTATCGATTTCCCGACCGGCAGGGCTTCCCCGATTCATATCGCGCATTCATCAGGCACGCAGGTTGGGCGCGGACCTTCGGACTCTGGCTCATCTATCCGCCCGTCCTTCCCGGATTTGCCGACGGCTGGCAAGGGCGCGCCCGCAACCTCACCGCCCATCTTCATTCGGTCTACAGAGAAGGACAGGATGACGAGTTCGATTGGATGATCGAACCCGACGGCGATTGGTCACTCCCCGACTCGCTGCAGGTTTTCGGATGGAGCGAAAACGGTGACGCCCTCCTGTGGGACACAGCATCACGCGACACCGACGGAGAGTTTCCGGTTTGGGAATCACGCTCGTTCAACTCTCTCCACCGCCTCGGCGGGAGCATCCACGAAGCACTACCGTCCATTCGCACCCGGGCTATGGGCCTGTTCGGACCTCGCACCTCCGACATCGAGCCACTCCAGCCCACCCAACTCTGACGCGCGACCCAAATTATCGATAGGCCGCGGACACAGCCACGAATACGACACCTACGACGACGACCAGCGACAGATAACCGAGAACGAGTCCGGCCACTGCCAATCCTCGCCCACTTTCGCCGGAACGGCGAATCTGGTTCAACGACACATGGCCCACTGGAATAGCAAGAACTCCACCGAAGATTCCAAGTACAAGTGCGACGATGGCCAAGGCATTCGTGCCGACCGCTGGTCGCGCTGGATAACGCGCTTCAAGTTGATCTGCGAGTACCGGAATCCCGTCCGATGTGAAGCCCACTTGTGCAAAAACGGGTCGGCCATCGGCGGTGTAGCCGACCACCCCAGGGAGCGGTGCCGCCACCTGCCTGACAGGCCCGAACGTCGAACGAAGGCTCCTCCCTAACAGCAGCGCCGCGGCCATATACAGCAACAGCCCCGCCACAGATCCGGCTATCCAGGCTCCACGAAACGCCGGCCCGTCGACGTCGAGGATCCTCCCCGCCGCCCTCACACCGGATCCTGCTGCACCGACCGCGATACTCAAATTCACTGCGCCGGGAATAACGGCAAGCATGGCAATGGCACCGACACCAAGCGACAATGCCGGGCCACCGCGACGCCGCCACGCCAACGAACTCATCAGCGCTGCAAACAAAGTCACAGCGGCGCCTAGAAGCCCAGTCACAAATCCGACAACGACTCCCGTCTCGAAGTCCCCACCTAGATGACGAGCAACCCACTGTGCCCAGGCCCGCGCGAATGGCGGCCCGAGCGTCAGCGAGACAACGACCGTTGCAACCGCAACGCACGCCACGACACTGATGACCCGCAGAATCCACCCCAGATAACCGAAATGCGAATTATTTTGCGCAACAGTAGTTTCCGAGTCGATCACCAGGATTCCTTCGTTCAGAGTGTGAGAACAGAACGGCTCTAGCCGTCACTCCACACAGAACCGTGGCCGGACCGGCTCACTCATCTGATCAAGTTCTGGCGCCTGTGTCTGTAGTTCGTTCGCACGACCAAACCGGCGATAGCAACGATTACATAGTTGTGTTAGCGTTGTTTTTATGAGCTCGAGAGCAAAGATTCTGGCCGCGGCAACCGAGCTGCTCAACACCTCCCCCAACGGCGACATATCCACCCGCGCCGTGTGCGAGATGGCCGGCGTCGGCGCCCCCGCGCTCTACCGTCAGTTCGGCGACAAGGACGGTCTGCTCGCAGCCGTCGTCGAGGCGGGCTTCTTCGAATACCTCGAAGGTAAACGCGCTGCGACACCTTCCGATGACCCCGTTGCCGATCTACGGGCCGGCTGGGATGCGCACACCGCCTTCGCGCTCGCGCATCCCGCTCACTACCGCTTGATGCACTCACCTTCCGCCCAGAGCGCCGACACCGCCCTGCAGGCTCAGGCGCTACTTCGATCCGTTCTCCAACGATGCGCTGCGGCAGGTGTTCTGACCGTATCGGTCGACGTGGCTACGCAGATGGTGATGTCCGCCAATGCGGGCGTCGCTCTGATGCTCGTCGTCAGGCCGGAACAGTACCCCGATCCGACGCTGTCACAGCGAGTTCGCGACGGAATCTTCGCGTCCATCATCGACGAATCCGGCGCCCACCCGGAAACCTCACTCAACAGAGTTGCATCTACTCTCGACGCCCAACTGGCCGCCGCAGATTCAACTTCTCTCTCCGCCAACGAAGTCGGCCTACTACGAGAGTGGCTTCGCAAGCTGTCCGATGCAACCGAAACCAGTTCAGGAGTTACATCATGACTGACACCACCACCCGCATCGCCATCGTCACTGGCGCTTCCGGCGGCATCGGGCGAGCGACTGCCGAGAAGCTCGCCGCCGACGGAATGGCTGTCGCCGTGCACTATTCAGGAAACATTCAACGCGCCCAGGAAA
>Ga0224728_1104_pt1 | contig 10248 bp, 8 predicted proteins | sample IA1ulk_3_FD_161638 | JGI IMG/M metagenome (GOLD analysis project Ga0224728, IMG submission 161638) | Enriched cells from agricultural soil in Iowa, United States - IA12soil_GW_GH6A(bulk) | ecosystem: Environmental > Terrestrial > Soil > Unclassified > Agricultural land | place: USA: Iowa | collected... | reverse complement strand
TTTGATGACCCGTAGACGGAAACCGGTATTAAGAAGAACCCTAATGACGACGATTGCCGCTACTGCCCTGCTGACCAGCTTGCTTCCGGCAGCGTCCGATGCTTCTCCGGAAAAAGGCTTATCTGCTATCGCATCAGCCCTGACTCCCATCCTCCAGCAGGCGGAGAAGGACGGGATTCGCATGTCGGTCGGCATCCGCGACCTCAGCGGCTATTATGGGCATGAAACGCTGCTGCTTGGGTCGCAGGAGCCGTACATGCCGGCCAGCACAATCAAGCTTGCCGTCGTATCCGCATTGATGCAGCAGGTTGACCGGGGCGAGCTGTCCCTGGCCGATCAGGTCAGGGTAACGCCCGGAGACGTCGTGGGCGGCAGCGGATCGCTGCAGACCGAAAGCTTTCCGCAGGACCTTACGCTGGAACGCCTTGCCCGTCTGATGATCACCCAGTCGGACAACACGGCGACCAACGTGCTCATCGACAAGGTCGGCATGGACAGGGTCCAGCAGCTGATGGACCAATTGGACCTTCGGACGATGCACCTTGGACGCAAAATGTTTGCGGCTGCCCCATCCCCCACCCAGGACAATTACATCGACGCCGCGGATTTGACGGAGCTGCTTGGCCAAATCTATCAGGGTTCCTTCCTCAGCGTCTCCTCCAGAAACCAGATCATCGCCTGGATGGCCCGGCAGGAGGTCAACACCAAATTTGGAGCTGCGCTGTCCGATGCGCCAATCGCCCATAAAACCGGGGAAAACGCCAACGTCACCCACGATGCCGGGTATTTCCTTGTACCGGGGCACGAGCTCGCCGTCTCCGTGCTGCTGCAGGTTACGACAACTCAGGATTTCGACGAAGCGCAGCGGATCGGCAATCCCATCGTGCAAAAGGCCGCCAGAGCTATCTACAGCGAGCAGGTCAAGGATCAGGAAGCATCCGCCGGCAGTCCGTTCACCCGCGCGGAGTTCACTTCCCTGGTCGCCCGGGAACTTGGCCTGGCATCCGCTGCGGATCAATCCAGCCAGTTTCACGATATCCGTGACGACAGTCCGTTTGCAGGCGATATCGCCGCAGCCCGTGAAGCTGGCCTCGTGCGCGGAACCGGTGAGGGCTTGTTCAATGGGTCTGCTCCAATCACACGCGCCGAAATGGCCGCGATTGCGGTTCGCGCCTATATGTTCATTCACCGCGAAGCCTCAGCGTCAGGGGAAGCTCCCGAAGCCAACGAAGGCACCGTTCCCTCCTGGGCCGCAGGTTATGTCAGCCAAGCTCTCCAATTAGGAATGATGGAGCCTGCTGCAGCGCGAAGGACGGACCAACCTGCAAACCGGCAGGAAGGGTCCCGATTCATCACCGGCATGTGGAATTTTACTCGCTGATCCGGTCGGGCTTCATCTAAGCTGCTGCTCTATTCAACACACAAAGGGATGCCCTGCCGTCATATCGGCGTAAAGGCATCCCTTTTGTCTTTATTCCTTGCTTTTTCGTCGGGCTTAAGCACGCAAGGACGATACTGGGTCAGCGGCTGTTCCCTGATCCATTTTGCCAGCATCCGCCTCATTCCTTCACAGATCCCAGCGTAATCCCCGTAATAAAGAACCGCTGCAGAAACGGATAGATGACCAGCACGGGAATCATCGCTATGAAAATTTTGGCCGCATTCAGCGTCCGGTTCGACAGTTCGCTCATCCGCTGAATCTGTTCGGCCGTCATCGTGTTGGCATCGATCACCACCACCATCTGCTGGATATACGTCTGAAGCGGATAATGGTCCGCCGCCGACATCAGCACCAGCCCGTTAAAAAATTCGTTCCAATGGTACACGATGCTGAACAGCGTCACCGTAGCGATGACCGGCCCGGCGAGCGGGACAAAAATCTGGATCATCATCCGCCAGGGACCCGCACCGTCGACAAGTGCTGCCTCCTCCAACTCTTTTGGCAGATTGCGGAAAAAGTTAATGACAAGGATGACGCTGAATACGGGCACGCTGTTGCCGAGAACGAGCGCCCAAATGTTGTTGATGAGCCCCAGCGACTTTACCGTCATGTACCAAGGAATCAGTCCGCCGTTAAACAGCATCGTAAACACGAGGATCCACATGAGAACATTGCGATACGGCAGTTCCTTGGCATTTTTGGATAATGGATACGCCATCAGCAGAATGACCACAAAGTTCAGCCCCGACCCGAGGATGACCCGCTGCACGGATATCCAGAACGAGTTGAAAAATTTGCGGTCTCCCATCAGCTCCTGGTAAGAACCGAGGTTGAAACCGACGGGCCACAGCCCGACCCGGCCCGAGCTTGCCGCTGCATTGTTGCTGAGGGATACGGCAAGGGTGTACCAGATGGGCAGGATGCATAAGATTGCGATACCTACCAGGATCACGATCAGCGCAATATCAAACAGCCGGGAGCCTGCCGTGTTGTCTTTTACCATTGAACATGCACTCCTTTTGTCATCAAAAGATACGGTAGTTGGCAAACCGGTAAGCGAGATAATAGGAGATCGTGATCATCAGGAAGCTGACCACCGATTTGAGCAGGCCCATGGCGGTCGCCAGGCTGAACTGCAGATTGACCAGCCCCGTCCGGTAGACCCAGGTGTCGATAATGTCGCCGCTGGAATAGACCAGCGGGTTGTACAGATTGAAGATCTGCTCAAAGCCCGCGTTCAGCACGTTGCCAAGGCTGAGCACCGAGAGCAGCACGATCGCCGAGACGATGCCGGGAAGCGTCACATGCAGCATCCGCTTGAACCGGGTCGCCCCGTCGATCGCAGCCGCTTCGTAAAGAGCCGGGTTGATGCCGGTCAGCGCAGCCAAATAAATGATCGTGTTAAACCCGAATTCCTTCCACACGTCGCTTCCCACGATGAGGGCCGGAAACAGGTCCGCCCGCCCGAAGAACAGGACCGGCTTGATATGAAACACCGACAAGATTTGATTCACCGGACCGGTGTAGCCGAAAATATCGAGCAGAATCCCCGAAAGGATAACCCAGGACAAAAAATGCGGCAGGTATACGATCGTCTGAATCCAGCGCTTCAAATACCGCAGCCGCAGCTCATTCAGCAGCAGGGCAAAGACGAGCGGGATGATCAGATTACCTACAATTTTGAGCACGGCGATCACCAGGGTGTTGACCAGAATCGTGACGCTGTCGTTCAAGGAAAACATATATTTGAAGTTTTCAAGACCGACCCATTCCGAATGCAGAATTCCGAGGCCCGGGTTGTAATCCTGAAAAGCCATAACGATGCCGAACATCGGAACGATGCTGAACAAGGTCAGCCAGATCATTCCGGGGAGAAGCATCAAGTAATAGTGCTTGGCGAATCCCTTGTTAATCATCTTGCAGCTCCTTCCTTTTCCGGGTCATATGCTTAAATAGGGGAGGCGCCGGTACGGTTCCCGGCACCTGCCTTTCCTTGGAGCGTTAAAAGCCTACTGCTGCGTAATTTCCGCGACTTCCTTAAGAATGTCGTCTCCGCCCTGCTTCCGCCAGTCCTTTACGAACTGATCAAAGGTGTCCAGCGGGGCCGCTCCCATAATAATTTTCAGGAACGTTTCCTTCTCCATCTTGTCGAGCGTCGCCAACTTGCTCTCCATTGTTTTCGTTTGGGAATAGGTCAGGCTGTACGTCTTTTTATAGGGCTCCATCAGCGGCGCAATGCCGACCAAGGTGGAGTAGAGCCGCTTCCAGGCGCCCAGATCCGCATTTGGGTCCCAATACTGGATGTCCATTTTATCGTATGGTTCGAGCTTCACCTTCTTAATGTTCTCGGCATCGGCCTTCAGCAGCTTGTAACCCGGCAGATCGAGCTCCTCCGGCTTTTTGGTGCCGGCCAGCACTTCCTTCATCGCGTTGTAGGTCACGTACATTTCGTCCATTGGCGCAAACACGATCCGCAGCGGGTAATTCCCGATGCCGACGCTGACGTCGAATTTGGATTCGTCGCGAAGCAAAAGGTTTTCCATTTTAATCGCAGCTTCCGGATGCTTGTAGCCTTTGCGGACAACGAGATATTGGTTGGACGGCGTTCCCATATGAGGTGTGAACTCCCCGTTCTTGTCGAGAAGTGTGTAGGCCTGCCAGTTCGCTTTCGGATTGTTTTTGATGGCGTCCGCCAGCGGGCCGTACCCTCCTGCCCACCACAGGCCGAAGTAGATTCCGGATGTGCCGTTCTTGATCAGCTCCTGCGCGTCCTTGCGGATGCTCATTTCCGGATCGATCAGCCCTTTGGCATACAGGTCCCGCAGCTTGGCGAGCGCCTCCTTCGTCTCGGGCTCGATGGATCCGTAGGTTGGATTCCCGTCCGCACCCTTCAGCCAAAAGCCCGGATACGCGTGATAGGCGCCGAAGATCGGATCAAATCCGTAGTTGTTGTTGTTCGGATTGATGAAATCCGCATTGAGCAGTCCGCCGGATTGCGGGCCGCTGATGCCGATGGTGTCGTTTTTGCCATTACCGTCCGGATCCTGTTCCACAAAGGCTTTGGCGACCTTCTCCAGCTCATCGATATTACGCGGGACCTTGAGACCGAGCTTGTCGAGCCAGTCTTTGCGAATCCACATAATATGCTGCATGTCCGATTCCGCCGTTACGTTTGGCAGCGCATACATTTTTCCGTCGAAGGTGACGGATTTCATCGCAAGCCCATCCGTCGAATCGATGATCTTTTTCAGCACAGGGGAGGCATACTGCTCGTATACTTCCGACAGGTCGGCCAACTGATTGCTCTTGACCATCTGCCGCAGCTGCGTGTCTGTCACGACGAGCGCATCCGGAAGATCATTGCTTGCGATGGCCAGATTTACCTTTTGCTGATAATCCTTGCCGACGCCGGCCTGCCAAATAATCTTCGTATCGATATTGAGGTTGTCCTTGACGTACCGGGTATACACGTTGTTTTCCGGTGAGTCTCCTGGCGGAAGGCTCTTATCTGCCGAGTCAACCTCCTTGCCGTGTTGATCGTAACGGTTTCGCTGTACTTGCCGAACGGGTCCACCGGATCTTTGGATACGTCGGCTTCCTTCTCCGATGCGCCGCCGCTGCCGCAGGCCGACAGAACCAGCATCAGGCCCGCTATCGCCAGGCTCATCATGGATTTTGCTCTCATCTTCTTCGCCCCTTCTTTCGCTCTTGGTTTGCTTGCACCTTTAAGGTAACACAGGAATCCGCTTTTCCCGGTTAGACGGAAGTTTCAGGTTGGGATAGACAATTGACTTCAATCGGGAGGATGTCAGCGGTTTCACTGAAGCGTTTTCGACGAATTTCCTACTTGCCGGAGGACATTTCTCTACCCTTCTCTACCCTTCTCTACCCTTCTCTACCCTTCTCTATCCTGATCCGATTGATTCCGATATTCGCTCGGCAGCAGCCCGGTATACTCCCGGAAAGACCGGCTGAAATACTTTTCATCCTCATAGCCGACGTGCTGCGCAATCCAGAGGACGGTTTTGGTCGTATTCCGCAAGTAATGTTTGGCTTGATCCAGACGGATGCGTCGCAGGTAGGCGTTGAAGTTGGTCCCGACAATTTCCTTGAAGCACTGGCTGAAATAGCTGCGGCTCATGCTGACCCTGCGGGCGATGTCCGCCGCCGTTACCGGCTGGTCCAGCTCCTCGTGCAGCATGGATACAGCCGTCATCACGCTCTGAACGACTTCGGGTGAATACGGAGCCCTGCCCCATTCTTCGCGAAGCTGATTGCGGACGCCGTCAAACCACGCTTCGACTTCGAACCAGGAATTCAGCGGGGCGGGCAGGCGAATGCGAGTCGTTCCGGTTTTACCGGCCAGCTGGTCCAACCGGTCGGCCAGCACGTACAGCCGCCCCGAGAGCTCCGCCTGCAGCAGCCGCAGTTCTTTCAGCTCCTGCAGATTTGCCTGAAACAAACCGTCCCGGTAGATCCAGCCCGGCGAGAGCCACTGGGCCATTACGGTGAGTGTAAGATCATCATTTACGGGATTCACGCTCTGCACGAGCGCTGACAAGGATCGATCCATGACCTTAACGGCCGGGTCATATTCGTAAAAAAACTCCCCTTCGCAGTACCTCCGCACCTGGTCATACACTTCGGAAGGCATTCGGCCCTGGATACCCTTTAACCGGATCAGCGTCCACCCGGCGTCCGCTGAAGCCAACCGTACCAGTGCATCCAGCCCCTCCTCCCCCTCCTTCCCCTTCTCCCCTCCTCCGAGGGTAAAGAACAAGACTTGGCGTCCCAATTCAGCAAAATGCTCCGCATGCCGGACCGCCCACTCCACCACAGCACCGGGGTCCGGATCGCGAACCACTGACAGCAGCGCATAACCCCGGTCCGTCGCAAAGGATTCGTCAGGACTGCTTGCCCCAGGCAGTATGCGCAGCTTCCGAAGCCGCCCTTCCTGCTCTGTGATGCGGCGATGAATCCGTCCCAGCACCTCCTCGAACCGCTCCTTCTCCAGCTGGACCTTGGCGATATAATCAATCGCCCCCAGCCGGATCGCTTCCTGGATGTATTCGAAATCCTGATGCAGGGTCAGCACCGCAATGTAAACCTCCGGATGCCGTTCACGCACCAAGCGCATCAGCTCCATGCCGGACATGACCGGCATTTCCAGATCCGTCAGCAGCAGATCGACTTCATGGTTGTCCAGAAATTCCAGCGCTTTTGCTCCGTTATTCGCCTCCCCGATCACCTCCATCTCGAAATCCTGCCAGGGCATCACCGAAATGAGCCCCTTCCGGACCAGTTTATCGTCATCGACCACGAGCACTTTAATCATGGTCCGCACCTCCTTCATTAGGTAAGCTAAGCTTGATTGTCGTCCCTTCTCCGAGCCTGCTCGATACACCGAGCTTGGCCCTTTCGCCGTAATGCATCCCAATGATCCGGTTGACGTAACTCATCCCGATGCCCATGCCGGCACTCCGGTTACCGCCCTCCGCGGACAGCAGCGCCTCGATTTTGTCCTCGGGAATGCCCGCACCGTTATCCCGGATGGAGATCTCAATTTGATCCGACTGCCGAACATCCACCTGGATATAGCCGTCGTCATCCAATCCGTGATAGAGGGCGTTCTCGACGAGCGGCTGCAAAATAAACCGGGGAATGGGCACATCCAGCACCTCCTGATCAACGTGGATATGGACGTCGAACTGGAAATCGTAGCGGATCTGCTGCAAAATCAGGTACTGCTTTACCGCATCGATCTCCTCCCGAATGGTGGACGTCTGGCCGAGCTTCCCCAGATTGTAATGAAGCAGTTTGTTCAAGGAAGAGACAAGCCTGTCGATTTCCTCCTGCCCGTTCATGACCGCGATCCAGCGGACGGTATCCAGGCTGTTCATCAGAAAATGCGGGTTGATTTGATACAGCAGCTTCTCCACCTCAAGATCCGCCCGCCGTTTTTCCTTGGCCTCGACTTCCCGGAACAATTCCCAAATTTGATGCTTCATTTGCTGAAACCGCCGCACCAGCAGGTCGAATTCCGGAATATGCGTGCGAGCAGCCGGACTGCCGATGCGGCTGTCGGCCATTTGTTCGATTTCCCGGTGAAAGCCGCGAAGCGGGCGGTACACCATTTTCCACAACAGCCAACCCAGCAGCAGGCTCATGCCGAGAAACAGCAGCGAAAACAGGCCGATTTGCACGAACCAGCGGTTCATTTCGCGGTTATAGTCCGCCTTGGACGTTAACGAGACGATGCTCCAGCCTTGATTGCTTGTTTCTTTAAACCAATAATAGCCTTGTTCCGTACCCGACGACTTGGCCTGATCGAAATGCGGAATCTTCGTTCCGACCTGAAACGAATCCGGGGCGTCGCTGTAGGCGATCCGCCCGTCATTATCCACAAACACATGGGAAGCCGTCCCCCCGACGGCATCGTTATTCAATATGTTCTGCGTCAGCTTAAAGCCGGTCTCCATGTAAATGTACACGCCGTCCAGGTTAGGCAGGTCCACTTTACGCATGGCTGAAAGCACGTATTGGTTGTCAAAACGGCTGTTGCTCACATGCGGTCCGTAGTACGAAATTTGGCTGTACTGGGCCAGCAGGGGAAGCTTTTCGGGAGCGAAGCTGTCCTTGACACCCGTATTCTCCAGTTCATAGTGACGGTCGTTCATAAAATAATACATGGCCAGTCCGATACTGGGGTTGGTGAACGTAATCAGGCCGAGCTCCTCCTTCAAATCGCTGAGCGTTTTCGCCCGTTCGAACGGCTCGTCCGCTGACAGCATTTCACTCAGCTTGTTCCCGACGCTTCCGCCTACGGCGAACTGCTGCGACACATGGTTGAGGTTGTCGATGGAGTTTTCCAGGGAGAGCTCGACCTGCTTGAGGTTGCTCTGGATACCGTTTTGGATTTTGTTGGTGAGGATGGAGTAAATGGTGAAATACGAGATGAGCACGATGCTGACAAACGGAATCAATGAGCTGAACAGAAAAATGATCATAATCCTTCGTTTCAAGGTCAAATAATGATAGATACGTGCCTTCCACCTTGTTTTCATGGCATTCATCATGGCAGTCCCTCTTTTCTCATGCTTGGCTTGGCCCCTCCTTCAGGTCTTGGAAAATGAAATGGGAGAAGATCAGATGTAGGTTAACACAGGCGAAGCCAGGCATGCATTAACGATTTATCGCGTTAGCCCAGGAAAATAATCTGCATACGGTAGCTGCGTAGACAACGGAAAAAAGCCCGGCAGAAACGGCGATCGTTCATTCGCTGTTCCGCTGGGCTTTTACGAGTGTCTTTTTTCAAGCTCAAAATCAGGCGGTGCTTAATAAATCTTCTTCATCAGTTCCATCACTTCATCCAGGGTAAGGCCGAAGGATTTGTAGTATGCCGTATCGTTAACCATCTGCTTTAAAATCATTTCATCGCGTAGACGCAGCTTGTCTTCGGGTGAGAAATCGGCGACAAAGCACCCTTTTCCCGTGACCGTATTGATCAAACCGCATCGCTCGAGTTCTTCCCAAGCTTTCTTTACGGTGATGACGCTAACCCGCAGCTCCTGGGCCGCTTGCCGGATCGGCGGTAAACTATATCCGCTTTCCAGTTCCCCTTTCAAAATTTGGGCGCTGATTTGTTCGAAAAGCTGCTGGTAGATCGGTTTTTCGGATTGGTTCGAAATCGCAATGTTCATTGGATCTCCACTTTGTGGAAACGTTTAACCGCAATCCGGTAAGCAATCACAGTGAGTGCGATGAAAATAACGATTCCGGCGATCATCAAGGATGCTTGAAGGGCCACATTGTGGACGCCGCTGCCATTAAACATGTCGGACACATAGGAATTCTGGATTCCGATCCATTGCGCGAGTCCGGCAAAAACCATCGCTCCGGTAATGCCCGCCAGCGCCGCCCCGCCAAATTTATACGCCGTCTTGTAAAACATGGGGATAAAGAACACGTTGAAGACCGCAAACATTACAAAGCACAGACCCCAAAAACCCGGATACGGTCCGAAGAAAACGTTGTGTATTTCCCCATAGAGACGAATATTGATGATACCAAAAATGATGGCCATCAGCATATGGAGCATTTCCAGGATGACAATGACAAGCACCCTGGCCTTGACCATGTCTGTTTTGGTGACAGGCATCATCGAAGTAAACATCAAATCGTTTTGTGACCGGAACTGGCCAAAAGTATTGGGGACCGTGATCCAGCAAAAATACAGCAGCACGATAAAATACAACCAGCCCGGTATGAGCATCAACGCGCCCAAAACGACAGGCACCAAAAAAAACAACGGATTGATCCCCAATTTTAAATCCTTCATTACCAAGTTATACATACATATCCTCCTTTTTCGCGAAATAAATCATAATCTCCTCAAGAGTGGGCCGGGCCGCTTTCACATCTAAGGAAGGATCGAAGTCCTTGGCATGGATCAATCCCGTAAAGCCGAACGAATTCGTTTTGTACGAAATCAGCTGCGCCTTCACCGGGTCCAGTTGACTCACGCTACCGTTCAGTAAAAGGTAGGATTCAATAAACTCTTCTTTCACGGCACTGTTGATGATTCTTCCGTTATGGATATAGGTAATGTAATCCGCGCACTTTTCCAAATCCGATGTAATATGCGTTGAGAACAGGATGCTAATTTCACCTTCTGCGACGAGCGATTGAAAAAGATCGAGCAGGTCGTCCCGGGCGATCGGATCCAGCCCGCTTGTCGGTTCATCGAGAATCAGAAGCTTTGCGCCATGGGATAAGGCAAGGGCCAAACTGTACTTTACTCTCATCCC
>Ga0224728_1101_pt1 | contig 10319 bp, 8 predicted proteins | sample IA1ulk_3_FD_161638 | JGI IMG/M metagenome (GOLD analysis project Ga0224728, IMG submission 161638) | Enriched cells from agricultural soil in Iowa, United States - IA12soil_GW_GH6A(bulk) | ecosystem: Environmental > Terrestrial > Soil > Unclassified > Agricultural land | place: USA: Iowa | collected... | reverse complement strand
TGAGCAATATTTCGCAATATGGCAAGCATTTTCTGATCTTGTCGGTAATATGGAAGCGGCGATAATTAAGCTTCCGAAAGTATTTGAACCATCTCATTATCCACCATCTGTACTGGCAGCTTACCATGCTCGTGACTACCGGGATGCTCTAAATAGAATGGCTCGGTATAAAGAAATGTGTCCTCCTGAAAATATTCGCATTGTGGAGGAAGGCGGAAGTTGTATTATCGAAGTGGAGTGGTCGGATACTGATCAACCAGGTCCACCTTTGCTTGTTGGAACTACGCTTGCATTTTTACTGGAGCTTGGGAGACGTGGTACGGGTGTGCCTTTAAAAGCGAGTTTAGTAGAGTTTAAACATACCATGAATCAAGTACAAGGAATGGAAGATTATTTTGGTTGTCCTATCCAAATTGGTGCAAAATGCAACAGATTGACATTGCATAGAGAAGATTTGGATCGCCCATTTGTTTCTTACAATGCGGAATTACTGGACATATTAACCCCCATACTCAACCAAACGTTGGACGAACAGCGACGTCGTCACTCTATGACGGGGATAGTTAAGTGGATATTGAAACGCAGTTTAACAGGAGATCGAGTAGAAATACAAAATGTAGCAAATGAATTGCGAATGAGCGAACGTACCTTACAGCGCCGACTGAATGACGAACAGACTAGCTTCAAACAGCTGTTGCAAGAAGCCCGCCATGAACTGGCAAGAGAGTACTTGTCCAATCTTTATTTAGATATTAAAGAAGTGGCCTTTCTAGTAGGGTATAAAGATCAGAGCTCGTTCTATCGAGCTTTTCGTGGTTGGGAAGGTATTACCCCGTTAAATTGGCGTGCTGAATATGTAAATATACATTCAATAAACTGAAACGGTTTAATTTGATGAAACGTAAAGGAGAAGTAATAGGATGGAAATGGGATTAAACAATAAAACAGCGTTAGTAACAGGTTCCACAAGAGGAATAGGCAAGGCAATTGCTATAGAACTAGCCAAAGAAGGAGTGAACGTCCTTATAAATGGACGTAATTATGGAGAGGTAGAACGAACAGTAAAGGAAATTAAATCAACTTTCCCAGCAACTTCTCCCCAGAATGCTACAGCTGATATCGTTGATGCCCAACAAAGAGAGGCATTATTTAAAAAATTCCCCAGGGTTGATATATTAGTGAACAACATAGGAATATATGAAATTATGCAGTATGAAGATATTACTGATGAAATATGGGAGAAATACTTCCGTACTAATGTATTAGCTGCTAATGGATTGTCCAAATATTATTTAACGAAAATGTTGGGGAATAATGATGGCCGCATTATCTTTATTGCAAGTGAAGAAGCAGTAATGCCTTCTGGACAGATGCCTCAGTATTGTATGACAAAATCCATGCTTTTATCATTGTCAAAAAGCTTATCTAAATTAACAAAAGGAAGCGAAGTTACAATCAATACGATTATGCCTGGACCTACGCTTTCGGAAAATGTACAACAAATTATTGAGGGAATTTATAATAATGATAAAATGTCTTTTTCAGAAAAAGAAAGACATTTTATGATGAAAAATCTACCTCAATCTGAAATTCAGCGATTTATTAAACCTTTGGAAATAGGCAGACTAGCTGTATTCTTATGCAGTCCATATGCATCTGCATTTAAGGGATCTCCAATCCGTATGGATGGAGGAATGGTTCCAACCATTTATTAATACGTAATATTTACTACTATCATAGTAGCTTTTTTATTTAATGTTACAAACTGGCCGCATTTCCTTAATAAAAAAATTTAAATTATGATAAGTTTGTGATGAAATACACTTAATCTAAAGGGGGGAAAGAGTTTAAAATCCAGCTGCCAATTTGGCGGCTTTTCTTATTGAACAAACGGGGCAATTTAGTGCAAAAAGGATTTCTTGCAAACATAAAAGAATTACTCACCTAGAGGTGTCAATATTTATACAGGGGCAGTGTAGTGGATGAACCATTTTCCTACCTTTTAAAGAAATGAGGGATAAATATGCAACTAGGAGAATTGAATCAACAACAAATAGGAAGAGTTCTATACAAGCCTCAATGACTGCACTTTATCAAAAAACAGGACTTTACAGGAAACAATATTAAGTTTTGATATTGATTCGGAAAATAAATTGGAATGGAATTTTGTAAAAGTTTTATTCACTTTAACGACAGACGAAATAGCAAGCATTAGCGTACCAACTAACAGAGTGAAAATGGTCATTGTTACTCTGTAGTTTAGGTGTCCTAATAACTCAGGGAATTTACATGAAGCTAGTAAATAGCTAAATGGATATAGTAGATACACTTAAAAATAAAAACATTAAGGTAATAGAAATACCGAAGTGGGGAACGTATTTACGAAAGGAATGGGAAAATAATTTCGGCTAGTCATCTAAGCGATAAGGAAAAACAAGCTATTTATTTATTAGATAATGGTGGTTTTGGTGGCTATCTGTGGCATCTTTTCAGTTATAAAAAGAAGGATTGTATTGAAGGTGAAAAAGCTGAAGAGGCTTTTAACAATGTAAGGAAAAATAAATGCTATGTTTTCTTTCAACATTCTGAATACGCATTACTTCTTGAAAATGCCGCGATGTTTAACACCGATGATTTAACTGATGAAACCAATATAGATATGTACATTGTGGACAAACAATTTCGTTGGACTTTTGTAATAACACACGAAACAGGTTGGTGTGGTCCTTATTTTAGCCCAAAAGGCAAGATATAGATAAAATATGAAAATAAAAATGCTTCGTTAGTTGACCGTCTCATTATTAATTTAGGATCCTTTTGTCGATGTTAGAAAACACTATGGGGGATGAATATTCAAGCTTTGAACTAGAATGATGTAGTTTAACATATGATTTAACTTTTGCAATTATTTCCTTCCTATAAGAATGTTTTGTCTAATTGTTATCTCTGCAATAAAAAGATTAATAATCCAACATAACCATACTGCTATCGTATAGGCATTTCCATAGGGGAAGTTCATTGCATTATGAGTAATGGCTACGATTATATATATAGTCATATTCGCAAAGGAAAGAAAGAAACTTCGAATGATCCATTGACTGTGTAGGATTACTTTTTCTCTCTTGATATACCAAAATCCTAGGATAGTTGTGCCGAGCCATAATGTATTTAAAATTAGAAAACCGATTGTACTTGGCCATCCCCCTGTTGCAAAGAAAGAGACATAAACACCGGGAATGAAATTTATTATGATAGACAGAGCATATAATCGGCCATTCCAGCGGTGAAACTTGATAGATTTTATGCGTATTCTTTTTATCATACCTAATGGACCTGTGAGAAGTGCAATAATAGCCAGCAAAATATGAATACGAATCATTACTATCCATAGGGATTTATTTGTCAGAATTAGATCCTTTCTAGAAATAAATTTTTCAAAAGTAGGATCGACCATAAAATTCTTTGAAAGAGTATGAAATACCCATAGGATTGGGATAATTAAAATAGCTATTCGAATGAATTTTTTCATTAGCTTTTCCTCCTTTAGTCATAATAAAAACAGCAGTCATGATGAAAAGAAAGGTAACCCAGCTATACCAATTTAACATTGATACATTTTCTACTAGTTTGTTATTAAGGTACTTTCATAGAATAATCTTTTTAGATTTCTATACATCGTTTCAATCATGCCGCCAATCAGGACAAACAGCACGATTGCAATCCCTGCCCATAAAATTGAAAGATAGATGAATAACCAAAATTCATCCATCCTTCTGAAATCATAAAAGGAACTATTGCATATGCCTGCTCGAATTCCTTTTAAGTAATACGATGTCCAATTAATTTTGAAGAGGGAAGCATACCAGCCTTCGCTTCACCAACCATTTGGTTTCCATCTATCGAAACGCTAAACTTTAAAGTAAGACGCATGGGCTTCGTTACTTTCATGGACCATTTTAATTGTTTCCCTTCAAGGGAAGGGTTGTCTAAAGGAACAATCTCTTCTCCTTGCTTTGCGGTTCCGACTATTTGTCCATCATTAGTAGATAAATCTATTAATACAGAAAGCTTTCCTATAGGGGTGGAAATGGTAGTATCCCATTTTCCTAGAAAACCCCATATTTCATTTGATTGAATAGTGCAAGGTTGTATTGTCGCTTCAACTGGATTTTCATGTTTACTTTCTTTGGGTACATTTCCTTCAGCCTTCCAAATCGTCCCCCTTCGTTCGTGTTCAAATAATTGCTCAACAGCATGTGCAATTTGAGGACCTAACTCTCGTTCAACTAAGTAAAGGGCGACATCTATCCCCGATGTCACGCCCCCTCCAGTGATGAGATTACCATCGTCAACGACTCTTGCGTTAACAGGAATAGCACCTGTGGCACTTAAAAGTTCCATTCCCATATGATGGGTAACGGCATGCCGTCCTTCTAATAAACCACCCATAGCTAATATGCAAGAACCACCGCAAACTGTGGTTAGCAAAATATCTGGCTTCATTATAGCTTCTTTTAACAAATGACTTAATTCTGTTTCTGTTGCTTGTTGTAATTTCACAGGCACCGAATCTGGTCCATTATCATGAATAAAACCCGATGCTCCCGGAATAAGAATGATTCCTTTACGGTTTAAATCAAGTTTATCACTTGCTTGAACTTGTAAATGATTTACACCACTTGTTACCAAACGCTTGCCTTCAGCAGATACAAGTTTAACGGTTACTTCCTCGTTTAAGTACATCGCTGCAGCAGTAAACACTTCATAAGGTGCAATGGCGTCTAATAAATCAAATCCATCAAACAACACAATTTGGATATGCATACATATTTCCTCCGTAAAAATAAATTAAGACCATTTGTATCTTTATTTTGTAAGCAGATTTTTCAGTCTCTGATATTCCGTCTCGGTCAGTTCCCCCTTGATTACTAGGTCTTTAAGAAGGTCCATTTGCCTGTTATCTTTATAACGATAGCGTATGGAGAATATGCGGACAGCTACAAAACAAAATAGTGTAAGGCAAAATAATGCGCCAAACGGAAAGAATGAGAAAGTGTGATCCATTGGTAATTCCTCCTTTAAAGTAGTTGAATATGGCGTGAAGCCTGCTAATCGTTCCACAATGAAAGAATATCCTTTGAATGTCTCAAATGAATGTATAAAACAATCACAAAATAATCCCAATCCATTAGAAAACTTTATCTTTATTAAAAAAATGATAAACTAAAATCAACTTTCATTTGTTAGGTTGATATATAGAGAGAGTTCATTGAGGAAAGGTGGGATAATCATGAAGGAAGAGCAGACGATTTTAGTTGTTGACGATGATAAAAGCATTGTTGAACTATTGAGGGATTTCTTAGAGAATGAAGGATTTTATGTGAAAACTGCTAATAACACTACTCAGGCATTTGCCGTCCTAGAACAAAATACCATTGATTGCATTGTCCTTGATGTAATGATGCCGGGACAAAATGGTTTTGAGTTATGTCGGCAGATTCGTATGAAAAGCAGCGTACCGATTCTGTTTTTGAGTGCTTTAAGTGATGATGTAGATAAGATTCGCGGCTTAGCACTTGGAGGAGACGATTATATAGTCAAAACCGCTTCACCGGGTGAGATTGTTGCAAGAGTGAAGGCTGTATTACGGCGCTCCAGTTCTCAGCAAGAATGGAATAGGAAGGTCTTGAATTATGGAAGGCTCTCATTGGATTTGTCGACACGAGAAGTTTTTGTGGATGGGCAGCCCATCTCACTCACACCTAAAGAGTATGATTTGCTGCAATTGTTTGCAAAACATCCTAAATATGTATTTTCTTACGACCAATTACTTAATAAATTTTGGGAAGGAATTGGTGACAAACATACAATTCGTGTCCATTTAAGTCGACTAAGGGAGAAAATTGAGGCTGATCCGAATGATCCTCAATTTATCGTTAACGTATGGGGTATAGGCTATCGTTTCAAAGGAGAATAAAATGAAAACCATTCGTATTCGTAAGTTCACCATTCTCTGCTTATTTATTATCCTGATTTTTCCATGGATATTTTATGTGGGAGCGCATTTTCTTGAAACAAAATCGTTCAATCTCGGCATTCAACCCAATTCAAAAATGACTCAAATTATTGCAGTAATTAGTGGTCTACTATTGGCCTTTTTGATTGTTGCCTATACAATGCGAAGATATATTCTCATTCCTCTGGAGAAAATGAGCGCAAGTGCTAGGCAGATTGCAGAAGGAGATTTGGATATCCAGTTACCTTCCTCAAAGATTTCAGAGATTGCTGAAGTCCATAAAGGTTTTCATGTGATGGTAGATAGTTTGAAAAAATCTTATCAGAAACAGGTAGAATTGGAAGATGAACGGAGATTTGTGATTGCTGCAGTTGCGCATGATTTACGGACACCATTATTTGCTTTGCGGGGCTATTTGGAAGGTTTAGAGCAAGGTATTGCTGATTCACCTGAAAAAAAAGCAAAGTATCTGCAGGTTTGTAAGGAAAAATCTGCACAATTGGACCGACTGGTTGAGGACCTTTTCACATTTACAAAGACAGAATTATTGGAGATGGAATTCAAAGAAAATACGGTAGACCTTTCCATTGTTTTACAGAGGTCGATCGACAGCGTTAGTCCACTAGCTCACCAGAAACATGTATCGATCATTATGCACCGATTTGGTGAGAAGTGTGTAGTCCTTGGGGATTCGCACTTATTGGAGCGTGCCATGAACAATTTATTGGATAATGCGGTCAGACATACTCCCTGCCATGGGGAGATTTTTGTAGAATGCTATAAGAATGGCAACAATGTGACCTTTACCATTAAAGATACAGGTAGGGGTTTTTCTTTAGATGAACTTCAACGAGTTTTTGAACCATTATATCGTGGGGAAGCATCGAGAAATCGTTTAACTGGGGGAGCTGGGCTGGGAATGACGATTTCAAAGAGAATCATTACGCAACACAGAGGTGACCTTGTTGCAGGTAACCATTCTGACGGTGGTGCACTCCTAAGTGGTTGGATACCCTTGGCAAACAGTTCTTTCTATTTTCATACTTGAAATCATTATTTAGGAATCTGATTAACTTTCTTTTATCTAGATCCCCTTTCATAAAAATATTTTGCTTTACTATCAAACTAGCAGTGAATCATGACATAAATAATTTTTTTTCAACAATCTGGCGCTTTTCTTTAGTAGGAAGGTGTCTTTTTTGTATGCTACCACACGAAAGATTTACTTAAACTATAGGATTCAATACTTTAAGAAGATAGATTGCTACGATGATTTTAGTTTTTTACAAAAGAGGCAGGCTAGTGGAATAAAGGAATTTGAATTATTTTGAAGAATGTTTAGGAAGGGGGATTAGCGAAGCGTATTTAAAACTTGCTATGAAATAAAAAGGCGGGTGTGGAGATGAATTTAACATTAAATAAAAGTGTTTTTACAGATATCACATTATATACAGAAAAGATAAAACGAGAAATGCATGCATCAGGTTCTGCTTTGGTAATTATGAAAGATAACCGCATAGTACATGAATGGTATTCAGGCACGCATCATTTTGAAAAGGGAGCAAGAAAAATTGATATAGCTTCCCAGTTTAACGTTTACTCAACAAGAGTGACTTATATTGGATTAGCAATAGCAATAGCATTGTATGAAGGCTATTTAAAACTTGATCATAAAATCAGCAATTATTTATTTGAATATGATAAAGAAATTCTTGGGGAAACAACTATTAGACATTTATTAACACGATGTACGGGTTTAAAAATGAAAAATAATAATAAAGTGGAACGTGTATTTAATGCAGGAACAGATATTGAAGGGAAAAAGCCAGATTTATTAGCAAAAATTTTATTCAATGTTACTGGAAGGACAGTAAATGAAGTGCTTACAGAAAGAGTATTTAATCCTTTAAATTGGACACATACAGAATGGGTTACTGAAGGAAAAAAAACGCTAGTGTGTGATATACATGCACCTAAAAGCTATCCAACATTTAGACTATGTTCAAATATCGGGAATGAAAGAAATTTATATGTAAATGCTAGAGAATTGGCAATGTGGGGTAATCTGCATTTAAACAAGGGATTATGTGACGGAAAACAAATACTCCCTAAAGAAATTTTTGATTTTGTTACTACGATCCAAAGCCCTGAAACTTTACCTAAACATTTACCTAAATTTGGATTTTTTTGGTGGGTGAAAAATAACGAGGTTTCCTGTGATTATAATGAATTGAGTTCACATTTACCAGAAGGTTCATACCAAATACTAGGGGCATCTGGCTGTTCATGTACAGTTATTCCTCAATTAAACACAGTTGCTGTTAGGATGTATAATAGCTTATGTGAAAACTTTGACTATATAAAAGACATGGAAAGGTACGGAAAATTATTAATCTCATAGAATTTATAATAAATAATCTTTTCAACAAAAGTTAATCAGCCTTTCTTTTTGTGTTAAAGGGACAGTTATTTGTAATGTATTGTACTTAAATTAATAGATATTGCTATTAATTTAGTATATTTCTAATAAAAAAAGATCATATTGTCCTATAAAAGAGTAGGGGCTTATATAGAGCGGATAAACAAATTCAAGGTTATTCTGGACAAACATTAAAAACATACCATGTTCAAGTTATAATATTGATTCAACACTTTGGGGATATTTCTATATTAAACATAACGACGAAGTCTTTAAAATGGTATCAATGTTTGGTTTTATTGTATTCATAATGGTTTTTGTGGATGTAACCTAATGGACTATTTATGAATCACGATTTCTCTTTTTTATTGAAGTAGGATGCGTTAGTTGGCAAAAACAACGATTCCTTAGCAGTTCGTTTATAATTTTGTTTTGCAGCTAACGGTTAGTTGAATGGGTTATTGTTAGATTAATGTTATCTAAAATAGGAATCTAAATATAAATTTAGAATAATTTTAAAGATATACATTATTGGAGGAGGCACGATATTGAAAAATAAAAGAGCGTTATGGATAGGTATAGGATTTCTTTTAGTTGGATTTTTGATTATGTTGGAAAGTTTTAATATCAATTATCCGAGTCAGATATTAGAACAGTATAGGGTTAAAAGTGAATCATTACAAAATTGGCAAGTTTATATTAAGTCAATGGCTGTTTTATTATTCGGATTTATTCTATCATCAGGTGGGATGTTTCTTTTGGTGAATACCTTCATAAAAGAAGAATAAAGAGTATTTCCTTATGTAATTTACGGGATTCTTGAGTTAAGAAGGAGTGCTGCGGCAGTCCTTTTTTATCGGCTAAAGGGGGAGGTTAGTGGAAGAATAATTTCCTAAAAAAGGAACTATCCCGCCCTTTGAAGAAAGTATATTGAAGAACTGAGGAATAAACATGAAAATAGGAGAATTGGATCAACAAAAATTAAGAAGGATTCTTATACAGTAATTAATGACTGCACTTTATCAAAAAAACGATACTTTACAAGAAACATTGTTAAGTTTTGAGAATGGCTCGGAAAATAAAACGGACTGGAATATTGTAAAAGATTTATTTACTTTAACCAAAGCCGAAATAGCTGATAAATGGTATGGTGGAAAAGACAACTCTATTGGTTTTATCTTTAAAGAATAGTTGTTTTATAACACTGTTATTAAAATGCTAAAAAGATATTGAGATGCCAATGGTGACTATTTTCCTCTTGGACTAAAGGGGCAAAAAATATAGTAAGAAATAAATTATTAGGGGCTTATTTATGAAATATTTCTTGAAGTTAAATGTATTTAGTATTCTATAGGCTATTATGGTATTTGTTCCTCTTGAACTCGTGTTAAATGTGTATAGAATAAGTAGACTAACAAATTGGGAAGTTGGTACGGTAAATATGTTATGGTGAAACCTTAATTGTTGAAATTGTAGGAGGTACAATACTACTCGTTTTCTTAACAAAAAAGTGGTTGGGCGAAAGAAAGACAAACTTTTGGACAGTCATCCTTTGGGTACCCTATTTTGTTCTATTTATTTATGTATTCGCTTCCTTATTTCCAATAACTTATGGTGGAGATTCCCCTAATTCTGTTATTGGTTTTACAGCGATAGGTGGCTTGATAATCTATCCGTTTTATATACTAATTATTAATTTTCTTGGAATGACAAGTGATGATAAGACGATTAAGACTGTTTAAAAAAAGATGGTGCAGAATTGTATTTAAGGGGGTGCTCTTTTCGTATTGAAGAAAAGGGCAGTATAGTTGAACAGTTGTTATTAAGAATCATTATCTTTTTCTAAAAAATCAAAATAGCTTATTAATCTTCATTATTTTTATG
>Ga0224728_1100_pt1 | contig 10428 bp, 7 predicted proteins | sample IA1ulk_3_FD_161638 | JGI IMG/M metagenome (GOLD analysis project Ga0224728, IMG submission 161638) | Enriched cells from agricultural soil in Iowa, United States - IA12soil_GW_GH6A(bulk) | ecosystem: Environmental > Terrestrial > Soil > Unclassified > Agricultural land | place: USA: Iowa | collected... | reverse complement strand
TCGCTGACCGCTGCGCTGCCGTCCTCCGTTACAGCTGCCAGGCGTCCTTCAAAACGCACCGCTTCCGTCGTATCCGGATCACCATAGATAATGGGATCATCGCTGCGGTAGTAATTGGGCCACACTTGTTCCGGTGCGGTCCCCCGGAGGACCAGGGCGTCGCTCTCCGCCTCCGTCATACTGCGCAGCGGGCTGCTGAGCGCTGCCCGAAAATTCAGCTTCCCTGCCTCACTGGAAGTCAAGCGGACGACCAGCACCTGGTCCGGATGGGATACAAACATCTCCCTTGCATACACCACCCCGCGAACCGTGTATTCAACGCGAGTAATGCCCTCAGCGAGATCCAGCTCTCTTTTGTAGCCCGTAAACGAAACTTCTCCCTCCTGCTCCAACTCGATATGCAGATCTCCGAGCGGGAGATAGGACTGGCTGTAGGCACCCATCATCCCTTTCGCCGCGCGGTCGGCTTCCTCGTATTGCCCGCTGCGGATCAGCTCGCGCACCCGGGGCAATACCTCCAAAGCCTCCGGATTATTCGTGTCCCGCGGATATCCCGACCACAGCGTGTCTTCGTTCAGCTGGATCCGCTCTTCGGCCACGCCTCCGAACACCATGGCGCCAATCCGGCCGTTGCCGATCGGAAGCGCTTCCGTCCATACTGTAGCAGATTTGTCATATTGAAGTTTCATGCTTCCCCTCCGGTTCAATAAAAAGGTTCGTATTATTCTGCTTTTTTGGTCGTGTCATAAGCCTGCTGCATGATTTCCAAATACCGCTTCAGATTTAATGCATCCAACCCTTTGACGTAGGCATCCCAGTCTTTGTCCAGGTTTTTGGCGCCGGTGACAAACTGCAGGGCATTTTGATCCACGTAGTCCTTTATATTTTGCTGAAGCATGCTTTGCTCATCGGCAGCCGCTGGATCGATCCAGACCGACCAATTGGGATAGACCTCCTTAGGTTGTTTATTCTCGTACAGGTAGGTCGCTTCCTGCAATCTGCGCTCATAACCCGAATTTTTATAAATATCGGTTTCCTGAATCCAGCCATCGCGGAATTCCCGGGTATGGTTGTACTGGGCGGTGGCTCCCCACGCACTGTTTCGCGGCTCGGAGCCTGCCGGCTGCTCCAGCGTCTTGAAGATCGGTTTCGCTTTTTCGTTCAATGGCACGTCTCCGTCTTTCGGCTTCACCCAATCCTTGCCCTCCTCGCCGTAGTTGCCCAGCAGCTGTCCCTCTTCGGTATAAATGTAATCCAGCATTTTGATGGCGGCGATTTGTACTTCTTTGCTTGCCTTGTTGGTCAGAACGAAAGTAGCGCCAGGATCGACCGGGTAATTGAACGTAGCATATGCGGCATGTGGCCCCTGCAGCGGCGGAATGGCGTCGTAATGAGAGCTGTACTTGTTGCCTTCCCCGGTATCCGTAAATATCGCCGGATGCATCGATGCTCCCGCACCCAGAAGCTCGGTTGCGGTATTGTTGCCGATCAGCTTAAACGCGTCGGCGTTCTGTGTGAATGCCCCCGGGTCAATCAAGCCTTCGGCATACAGCGACCTGGCATAGGCAAGTCCTTCCTTCCATTCCGGCTTGTTGGCCGCGATGTCTACTTTATCGCCATTCACCGTCAGATAGTATTTATCGTCATCATAGATAAAGCCGTTCATTAGAAAAGGCAGAATGTGCACGCCAAAATTTTCGATGGAACCGCTCAGAGGAACCTCGTCGGCTTTGCCGTTGCCGTTTGGATCCTTGGTCTTGAAGGCTTCCAGCACCTTCTTGAAATCTTCCGTCGTTTTAGGGACCTCCAAATTGAGCTTCTTCAGCCAGCTGGTGTTAACCCACATTTTGTTGGGGTAAGAGCAGTGAAAACATTCGTTCAGCATGGTCAGGCCGTAGATGTTGCCGTCCGGAGCGATGGACATCGCTTTGTAATCCGGGTGGTCGTCCAGCGCCTTCTTGATATTGGGAGCATATTGATCGATTAAATCGTTCAGGGGAAGGATCACGCCCTGCTGCCCGAACTTCACCAGATCCGATTGGGAGAACTTGTCGACCCACGGGATCAGCATGTACAAATCCGGGTAGTCGCCGCTGGCGAGGGAAATTTGGCGTTTCTCCGCTGCGCCGTCATAAGGTACCTCGGTAAACTGCAGTTTGACGTTTGCTTTTTTCTCCAGCACTTTGGTGAACTGGTTTGTTTTATAGTCGATGTTGCCGTCGGTATTGACGAACACGCTGATCGGAACGGTTCCGGTTTCCCCGCCTGTACCCGCAGATCCGCCCTCCGCTCCCGAATCATTCGGTGATGCCCCCCCGGAACAGCCTGCGAGGACAAGCACCAGTGCAATCAAGCTGAACCAGCCTCGGTAAACACGTTTCTTCATGAACACGACACGCCCCTTTTTCCATCAAAAATTGAAAAGCTCCCCTGCTAAGTCATCCACTGTTATGCGGTTTAGCCCTTAATCGAACCGATCAGCATCCCTTGAACGAAATACCGTTGGATAAAGGGATACAGGATCAGCACAGGCAGGCTTGCGACCACGATGAGAGAATATTTCATCAAATAGGCAAGCTCCTGCCGCTTGACCTGCTCGCTTGCGTCCATATTGCCGCCGGAGAAATTTTGAATCAGAATGCTGCGCAGCGTTAGCTGGAGCGGATACAAATGCTGCGACTTCAGATAGATCAGCGCGTCGAAAAAGGCGTTCCACTGCGCGACCGCATACACCAGCGTCAATACGGCCAGGATCGGCTTGGACAGTGGAATGACGACGCTGAGCAAAAAGCGGATGTCGCTGCAACCGTCGATTTCGGCGGCATCGTTCAGCTCTTCCGGAATGGACGCTTTAAAAAAGGTGCGGGCAATAATGACCTGGAATACAAAGATCGCATTCGGCAGCAGCAGCGCCCACCTCGTATCGATCAGATGCAGGCCCTTGACGACGAGATACGTCGGAATCAGGCCGCCGGAAAACAGAAAGGTGAATGTGATGAACATCATGAGCACATTGCGCCCAAAAAACGTCTTTTTCGATAACGGATAGGCGATCGCCACCGTTAGGATGACGCTGATCAAGGCCCCGCAGCAGGTATAGAACAGCGAGTTTCCGTAGCCGACCAGAATCTGGTCGTTGCTGAAGACCGTTTTATATCCGGCAAATGAGATATCAACCGGCCACAGCCAGACTTTGCCGGATGCGACGGCCTGCGGGCTGCTGATTGATGAGCTGACGATATAAATGAGCGGGTAAAGTACGGCAACGAGGATCAAACTGAGCAGGATGTATGTGATACTGAGGAACACGCGGTCTCCTGCCGATTCGCGAATTTTCCTCCTTGGCGATATGGAACCGGTCGTCTGTATAACAGCCATGGCCTCCCCTCCCTTGTCCATTTTGAATTACCACAGGCTGTTCTCGGATATCCGCCGCGAGACGGCATTAACTGCCACGAGCAGAATCAGGTTAATCACCGAATTGAACAAGCCCACGGCTGTGGCAAAGCTGTAATTGGCGTTCAGCAAACCGATTTTGTACACATACGTGGAAATGATCTCTGAAGATTGCAGGTTTAACGGGTTCTGCATGAGATATACTTTCTCAAAGCCCAGCGACATAATATTGCCGACGCTTAGGATCAGGATGATGACGGCGGCCGGCAGAATGCCCGGAATGTCCACATGGATGATTTTTTGCAGCCTGGAAGCCCCGTCCACTTTGGCCGCTTCATAGAGCGACGGGTCCACGCCAGCCAATGCCGCCAAATAAATGACACAAGAGTATCCGGTGGTTTGCCACACTTCCGACCATACGTAAACGGATCTGAACTTGGTCGGGTCGCCGAGAAAATTCGTAGATTCCATGCCCATTGCATTTAGAATCACGTTCAGCAGACCGAGCCGCGGAGCCAGAAAGATCATAATAATGGAGACCATGACGACGGTCGAAATAAAAAACGGCGCATACGTAATCAGCTGAACCGCTTTTTTGAAACGGAGGCTTCGCACCTCATTGAGCAGCAGGGCCAGAATGATCGGGATCGGAAAAGTGGCTGCCAGCTGATACAGAGACAGAAACAACGTGTTCTTGATCAGCGTCCAGAATTGCGGATTGTTAAACAGCATGTCGAAGTACTTCGTCCCCACCCAGGGGCTTCCCCATATTCCCTTGGTCACCTGGTAATTCTTGAATGCAAGCACCGCGTTCGCCATCGGGAGGTATTTGAAAAGAATAAAGAACAGGACCGGCGGTATCACCAGTAAATACAGCTGCCAGTGCTTCCTCAGACTTTTCTTGGCTTCCTTCCAATAATTTTTGGAAGTGCTCCTCTCCCTGGTCTCCGTCTGCGGCTGAACCGATACAGCCTTCACAAGCATATTCCCCCTTCACGTTACGACTCCGGAGCCGTTTGTAATGGTAGCGCTTACAGGATTCATGGTAAAATCTCCGCGCCACGACCGTAAAGGTACAATTGCGGCGGAAGCATCCACAACCCGACCGTACAATCCGCGATCAAGCGTACATTTTGCGATGAAAGCGCATTCTATCAGTACTGAATCAATGCGAGTCCCCTAATTCGGCCGCCTCCCGGAACATGCTCGGGGAGATCCCCCGGGCCCGCTTGAATGCCCGCCGGAATGAATGTGCGCTGTTATAGCCGACCCTTTCGGCAATATCGTCGATTTTCAAGGCCCGGTTCAGCAGCAGCTCGGACGCTTTATCGATGCGCAGCCGTTCCAGGTAATCGAACCAAGGCTCCCCCTCGCTTTCCTTGAATACCGTGGAGACATACTTTTCCGGCCTTCCAACCTGCTTCGCGATGTGGTACAGCGTCAAGTCCGCATCCCCGTACGCAGACGCAAGAAAGTGCTTCACTTGCTGTACCGTCTGATGATGCAGGGCGTTCTTTTTCTCCTCGACCATCGAACAATAGAGGCCGATCATTTCGCTTATTTGTCCGAGCAGCCTGTCGGTCCCTTCAAACGGCTGGATTTGAGCGATCCGGCACTGAAGATTCTCTGTGAACTCGGGATCATCTCCCGCCTTTTGATCCAGAAGCTTGAGCAGCGTTCCCTTGAGTTCGCCGATCAGCTGCTCTGTCATTTCACGGGACAGCTCCCTCTCCTGAAAATTCCGTACGGCAATGTGTTCGAGGATCCGCATCGCTTCCTTGCCATCTCCTGATTTGATCGTGTTCAGCAGCCGCGTTTCCGTTTCGATCGGATAATAAAATAGCGACGCGTCCCTGCTTGAATCCTCATACCGAATGACGCCTCCCTCATCGGTGAATGCCGCATAGTCCAGAGCCTCCGCCGCTTCGCCGAACGAACGCCCGACATCCGCCAGCGCCTCGAAGGGCCTCCCCATTCCGAATTGGACAGGCATGTGATAATGGCTGAACAGCGTGCCTGCCAGATCCTGCAGCCTTTGTATCACCAAGGCCTCATCCGGGGCCAGCTTGCTTGTGCGCAGCAGCAAAAAGGCCAGCTTATCCTGTCCCCAATCCGTTACCAGCATATCGGGCTCGGCCTCCATGAGGGACTGACGCACAATTAGGCGGGCCACACTGGATTCCGCGAGCGATTCGCGGCTGTCTGAACCGCCATAAGTGTTGATTTTAGCCAGGCCGGCGTAACCTGCGTCACCCTTAATGGAGACACCCGCTTGTGCGGAAGCAGCGGCCAGTTCTTCTTCGTTGTAAAATTCTCCGACCAACAGCCGTTTGATGAACGCGTCGCGGATCAACGGCACCTGGTTGTGGAGCTCTTGTTCCAGCTGTCTGTTGCTCGCAATCAGGCTTGAAATGTTTCCCGCAATAAAATCGTAATCTTGGATACCTGTACTGAGTTCCAATCCAAGCTGTTTCTTGAGTGAAATTATCAGATTGTTGATCGGAGCGCTGCTCCGGTATGCCAGCACAAGTCCGATGACAAGTCCGGAAATCAACGAAATCGCGGTAAGTATTCCGGTGATGTTCTTGATTCGGTTCGCGTTGATCATGAGGGCGGATTTCGGGACGCCGGCCGTGTAGACCCAGCCGCTTAATTCATCCCGGATGGAAATGAGCAGCATGTCATCCGCCGCACGGCTGATATCGCCGGGTTTACCTGAAGGAATATTTCGGATTTTGGCTATGACGCTGCCAGTGATCCCCTCAGACAGGACGGTTTCCCCATCATGGTTCCTGACGAATGCCCAACCTCCATATTGATCGGTTATCCCTGATAGGTATGTGGACATTTTCTTCGTATCGATCAGGACCACGACGGAAGCGAGAGGTGTATCGAAGCTGTTCAGGGGCAGGGCTTGCACGAAGGTAACCATCGTTTGCTGATGTGTCTTTGTCACGTAATCGTGCTGGGGAACGACCATGCTGAGGTTGCTCTTCTCGAGAAAGTTCTTTTTCCAAGTCTCGAAGGTCATGCCTTCATAATGGTTCGATTCGTAAAACAGCTCCGGCCGGTAATAGACCGTGCTTGGCGTAAGCACCAGATGGCTGTTGCGGAGGTAGATGTAAAAATTCGAAAAGAAGTCGTTGGTCTGGCTGTAGCTCGCGATGTCCCGCATCATTTTCCACAGACCGTATACGTCGTAATTCTGCTCGTCCGAACGCGCAGTCATGAGCCTGGCTAAATCCTGATTAATGGCGAGCTGTTTGGTAAAGCCCTGTACTTCTGCGAGCCTGCGCTCCATCAGATCCTTGCTCTGCTGCAGCGTCATGATGCTGGTCTTCAGGGAACTTTGCTCCGCTACATCAATCGACGTCCGGTAAGACACATATCCCGCAATCAGCGGGATCATCAGCACGATCAGATAAGACATAAGGAATCTGCGAAATACCGGCGAAATGTTCAGCCACACTTGTTTCATGGAACCACCTGACCTTTCATGGATATCGAATGAGTCAGCCGCCTGCGGCTTGTTCCTTCCAATCACCGCTAAGTTGAGAAAAACGACCGTCTTTGAAGACGGCCGTTCTCTTTAGTGCTTCATCCAGCTATGAGCCTACATATCTACCATCGCTTTGATGACCTTGGCGGCCGGGTCCAGCCAATGGTTAAATTGTTCAATCATATCGTCAAATGCGGCCCGGTGCGTGACGTATGGAGCGACGTCGATCCCGCCGGACCGGATCGTATGCAGCACGTGCATGAAGTCTTCGCGCGTTGCGTTGCGGCTGGCCAGCAGCGTCAGCTCCCGTTTATGGAATTCCGGATCGTGGAACCGGATATCCGCTTTGACCAATCCGACATAGACCAATCTTCCGCCATGGGCGGTATAACGGAACGCGTCAGTCATCGACTGTGCGTTTCCCGTAGCGTCAAACACCACCGAAGGCAGCTCCCCGCCGCAGGCCGCCGCAATTTGTTCATCGGGATTCTGCAATGCGTTCACCAGCGCATCCGCCTCAATCCATTGCTTGCAGAAAGCAAGGCGTTCGTCATTCACATCCATCGCGAGCACATGGGCACCGCTGGCCTTTGCAAAGGCCATGACCCCGAGCCCAATCGGCCCGCCCCCGATGACGAGCGCCGTCTCGCCGGCCGCCAGCCCCGATCTTCGCACGGCATGGGCACCTATGGCCAGCGGTTCAATGACCGCGGTCTGGTCCAGCGTCAACCCGTTCGTGCGAATCAAGTGGGTCACCGGAACGGCAATCCGCTCACGCATGCCGCCGTCCGTATGAACGCCAAGGACCTGCATATCCGTACAGCAGTTGGTCTTCCCGCTTCGGCAGGCAATGCATGTCCCGCAGTGCAAATAAGGGATGATGCTCACCTGATCGCCGGCTTCAAGCCCATCACGGTTAGGGCCGATTTCCTTAATGATACCTGCCAGCTCATGGCCAAGGATTCTCGGATACGAAAAAAACGGCTGGTTGCCGCGGAATGCGTGCAGATCGGTTCCGCAAATCCCGACCCGCTTGATCTCGACCACCGCATACCCCGGCTCCATCACGGGTTCCGGCAGATCCAGCGCCATGTCAAATCGGCCGACGGTTGAACAAATGATGCCTTTCATCTCACGCCTCCCCTATTTTCGCGTTATATTCGGGTCTTCCGCTGATCCAGGTCCGGTTATGCACGGGCTCCAAAATGGCGAGCACTTCGCTTAGCAGACGTTCATCCATCGGCTCCTCCGCCCAGGAAGCATTCCTGCGGATATTTTCCGGATTGGCTGTGCTGACCAGCGTGGTGGGAATGCGCTCATTGGAGGTAGAAAACTGCATCGCGAGCTTCGCGATATCCTCCCCTTGGTCCGCGCAGAACTGGGCCGCCTTCAAACAGGCCTCTTTGATTTGCGGATCGGCCGGATGCCAGGCAGGCGTTCCCCGGGTGCTCAGCAGTCCCATGGAGATAGGGGAGGCGTTGACAAGTCCCGTATTCCTCTCCTCAAGAAGCGGCAGCAAGTCCAGCAGACTGGTGTCATTCAGCGAATAATGGCAGTAGGAAATAATTGCATCGACATCGATTTGCGGCAGCAGCGTTTCAAACAGCGCTAGCGGCAGTCCGCAAATGCCAGCAAACCGGATTTTGCCCGCCTGCTTGAGCTTTTCAAGTGCAGGTATGGCTTCCTCCAGGATGATTTGCGCCGGGACGAACTCGATATCATGGAGGAACAGAATATCCACTTCATCCACGTTCAGCCGCTTCAGGCTTTCATCCAGACTCGTCACAATCCGGTTATGGGAAAAATCGAATTCGTGCTCCCCGTATCGTCCGGCCTTGGTTGACAGCAGGTACCGGTCGCGCGGAATGTCCTTAAGCGCCTTACCGAGCACCGTTTCGGCTTTAGTCAATCCGTAATAAGGCGAGACATCGATGTAATTGATCCCGCTGTCAATCGCCTCGTGGACGGTTCGTACGCTCTCCTGCTCATCCGTGTCGCGGAATACGGAGCCTAACGAGGAGGCGCCAAAACTGAGCGCCGATACTTCCAGACCCGTTTTTCCTAGTTTCCGGTATTTCATTTCGGTTTCACCCAACCCTTCTATTCAGTCATTTCCCCCGCAGCGATGCGTGTCATCTTGTCTCATTCTTCAGCCGATAAAATGCTGCGGCGTTGCCCCCGAACAATTTCAAACTCTCCTCTGCCCCCCAAGTATTTGGAAGCGTCTTCATTAGAGCATCCACGACACCATCGTAACTCGAAGCCATCAGGCATACCGGCCAGTCGCTGCCGAACATCACCCGGTCTGCGCCAAAACAGTCCAGGACATGACGGACATAAGGCGTAAGCTGATCCGGCTTCCAGCCGTCATGGTCCGCCTCGGTCACCATGCCGGACAGCTTGCAGTACAGGTTCGGGTAAGACGCCAGCCTTTTCATGGATCCGGCCCAAGGCTCCATTTCCCCTGCTGCGATTCGCGGTTTCGCCAGATGGTCGATCACCGCATGCAGATCCGGAATTTGCTCGATCAGCCGGACCAGCGTATCCAATTGATCGGACCGGACGAGCAGGTCGACCGGAACGCCAAGGCTCGCATAGTGTTTGAGCGAAGCTGCGTATGAAGGTTCCAGGATCGCATCTGCATCCTCCATATCCTGGATCATGAGGCGGAAGCCGACGAATTTGGGATGCTGCGCGAAGCGCTCAAAATGGCCCTTGTGATCATCATCCGCGAGGTCCATATATCCGACCACGCCCAGAATCCGATCATCGTGTGCCGCGAGTTCAAGAATATAATCGGTTTCTTCATACGTTGGTGCAGCTTGCACGAGGATCGTTCCGTCGAGATGATGTTCTGCCAGATGCGGAAGCAGATCCGACGGCTGATAATCCCGGTACAGGACAGGAATGGACGGCGTAATCCAGCCGTAGTCGTCCCTGGCGATACTCCAGTAATGCTGGTGAGCGTCTATTCGCATTGCAATTCCCTCCATTCTTGTAAACCGATGTTCTTTTCTCAATATAACAACTATGGATCGGTTCTAAAAGAACGAAATCTTGCACAATCATATCCGATTTTGATATCTTCAAGACAACGAACCCATTTGCTGACCCTCCTCTTCTGTTATGAATCGTTTACGGAAGGTGACGGTTCGGCTGATGGTTCCCAATAAGCTCAAGGGGCAACGCTATGAATCCCATTCGCAAACAATTTGACGCGCAGCCGGAATTTCCTTTCTCATTCAATTACCGCGACCGCAAGACGGCGCAGCTGGAGCTGCCGCATCACCTTCACGATTGGCATGAGCTGGTGTACGTCCACTCAGGCATGGGCTCCTTTTTTATCGACCGGACGATTTACGAAATGCGCCGCGGGGATCTGTTCATCATTCCCGGCAGCACAATCCACCAGGCGTTCCCGGACAAAGACGATCCGGTCACGTCCACTGCCGTGTTTTTTAGTCCCGAACTCGTCCGGCAGTCTTCTTTGGGAGAATCCTTTTCTTACTTGCAGTGCTTTGACAGCTGCAGTT
>Ga0224728_1094_pt1 | contig 10788 bp, 12 predicted proteins | sample IA1ulk_3_FD_161638 | JGI IMG/M metagenome (GOLD analysis project Ga0224728, IMG submission 161638) | Enriched cells from agricultural soil in Iowa, United States - IA12soil_GW_GH6A(bulk) | ecosystem: Environmental > Terrestrial > Soil > Unclassified > Agricultural land | place: USA: Iowa... | reverse complement strand
ATAAATGTTTTGTGAAAATATCATCAATTTATTGACAGGACAATTATGACCAATTTATAGTTATGGGTGTTAACAGTTTAGGGGGTGAACTATATTTGGAAAGGGATAAAATAAAAACTTTAATAAAAAGATATGAAGATGTATATTTATTTGCTACAAAAAGAATATCTTCTCTAATATCTGATATGGTGTTGGAGGATCTTTCTATTGAACAGTATTCCATGCTTAGAATTATTTATCATCAAGGGCCGCTTCGAGCGGCAGAATTAACAGAACAATTATGTGTTCATAAAAGCGCTATTACTGCTAAGGTAGATAAATTAGAAAGTAAGGGCTTTATTTCAAGAGAAAGAGATCAATCCGATCGCAGAAATGTATACATAACCGTTACAGAAGAAGGTAAAAAGATTTGTGAAAAAGTAGAATTAAAAATAGAAAAGTTTGTCGAGCAATACTTAGAAGAGCTTGATACTGAAGACTTGGAACTATTTATCAATCTTTATGAAAAAATAACCAATATCATTCAGAAATCAAAGGAGGTAGAGTAATGAATGAAGTATGTTGTTCGGTTTAGATGGCTATTGTTAGTTTTTTGGGTGGTGATGGCAGCTGTTCTCGTCTGGCAATCTCCAAATATGGAGAAACTTGTTAGAGAAAAAGGCCAGATTACTGTACCAGATGGTTATCCATCTGAATTAGCTTCTGAAATAAAAAAACAACACACAAGTGAAAAAGGTGGATCAGAATCCTTTATTATTGTATTTCACGATAATGTAAAATTGAACTCTAGTCAAATCCGAAGTATTCATACAACCATTCAGAAAATACAAGATAAAAAACAAGAATTTAATGTAAATGGAGTTACAACTCATTTTGACCAACAAGAGTTAAAGAATCAATTAGTATCAAAAGATGGTAAAACCATACTAGCCATACTCGATGTGAATTTAGGAAATAGGGATATTAGCAGCATCAGAGATAAACTGGAGAAGGCTATCTCTACTCCTAATGTTGAGACGTTGATGACAGGAAATGGGCTAATTAATGAAGATGTTGTGATTAGTTCGCAAAAAGGACTTAAGAAGACGGAATTAATTACTGTAGCCTTTATCCTAATTGTTCTTATTCTTGTGTTTAGATCCATAGTAGCTCCAATCATTCCTCTAATAACGGTTGGATTAACTTATTTAGTAAGTCAATCGGTTGTTGCGTTTTTGGTAGAAAAAGTAAATTTTCCATTATCGAATTTCACACAGATTTTTTTAGTCGCCGTTTTATTTGGAATAGGAACAGATTACTGCATCTTATTACTAAGTCGTTTTAAGGAAGAATTATCAAAGGGAAACGAAGTGGTTCCAGCGATTATAACCACTTACAGAACTGCAGGGAAAACAGTTTTGTTTAGTGGAATTGCAGTTATGATTGGCTTTGCATCCATAGGTTTTGCGAGCTTTAAGCTATATCAATCTGCATCTGCAGTTGCTGTAGGAGTAATATTTCTTCTTTTGGCTCTGCTATCCATTGTTCCTTTTTTTATGGCAACGCTTCGAAAGGTCATTTTTTGGCCACTTAAAGGAAATATTTCTCATTCTGAAAGTAGGCTGTGGGGATGGGCAGGGAACTTGGCCATTACACGTCCTTTCATCGCACTTGGGATTGTTGCTTTTATTACAATTCCATTATTAATAAGCTATAATGGAAAACTTTCTTTTAATTCCTTGGATGAACTTGGGAATGACTATGAATCAGTTCAGGCATTCAATATTGTTTCGGACAGTTTTGGATCTGGGGAAATAATGCCGGTTACCGTGTTCCTGGAAAATGATGAATCGATGAAATCTAAGGAATATTTGGGATTAATAGAAAATATCAGCCGTGATTTATCCAAGGTAGATCATATCGAAAAGGTGCGCAGTGCTACACGTCCTGTTGGAGATGTGATGAAAGAATTATATGTAAGAAATCAAGCTGGTACTATCAGTGAAGGAATTGGGAAAGGAACGAAGGGCATCGGAGATATAAAATCCGGCTTGGATACCGCTGCTAAGTCTTTAAGCAAAAATGAACCAAAACTCAAAAGCGTAACAGCTGGTATTGGTAATCTTCAGTCGGGAACAAAATCATTACAATCAGGTATCACAGATTTACAAACGGCGCTTGAGCAAATAGAAAATGGGATTCGTAGTGGATCAAATGGAGCTTATAATTTAAAGAATGGAATTATCAAGGCCCGCCAACAAACCTACACATTAAAAGCTGGAGTAAATCAGCTGCTGATAAACTATCAAAAGATGCATCGAGGAATTCAGCAATTGCAGACTAATTATAACCAATTATCTAATGGAATAACCTCCATCCAAAATAGTCTAGTTAATTTAAACAACCATTTTGTCCAGCTAGAATCCAAATATAGTGAACTGAAAGAGGATCTGGACTATCAAACCATTAAGCATACGGTACAAGGAGCTACTCAGAGCCTTGAGGGAAGCAGTGGAGCAATGATTCAATTAAATAAAAATCTGTCAACCATTAATGATGGTTTTCAGCAATCTAATAAAGGCTTAAGTGATGTTTTATCCGGAATATCCAAATTTGCAAAGGGATTTGATCCAATAATAGCTGGATTAGACCAATTGGAATCAGGTATAACTAAGGCAGCTGATGCTCAAGCCCAGGTTATTCAAAAGCTTCCAGATGTTTCAAATGGATTAGAAAAAATTGCAGATGGCCAATCACAGCTGCAAAAAGGGTTTGGGTCTATTGACGGGCAACTGTCAGAGCTGACAAATGGACTTCAACAAAGTACAGACGGATTAGGGAAAATTGAGTCAGGATTAAATGATGCTAGTAACTATTTAAGTAAGATGGCAGTTGATACTAATCAATCAGGTGTATATATTCCAGATGAATTATTAACCAATACTGATTATCAAACGGCATTAAATACTTATATTACGAAAGATGGGAAAATGACAAGTTTTGATTTAATCTTGAATCAAAATCCTTATTCAAATGAAGCAATGCGGACGATTAAGCATATAAATCAAGCGTTAAAAACTTCATTAAAAGGAACGAAACTAGAAAATGTCCATATAGGGATATCAGGTGTTACAAGTATGAATCGCGATTTGAATAATATGTCTAATGCAGATTACAGTAGAACAGTTATGTTCATGCTTGCAGGAATAGGGATTATCCTAATCATTCTTTTGAGGTCTCTTATCATGCCGATTTACTTAATATTATCTTTATTACTAACCTATTATTCTTCTATTGCAATGACAGAGTTGGTATTTGTTCATATTCTTGGATACTCCGGAATTAGCTGGGCGGTTCCATTTTTCGGATTTGTTATATTAATGGCATTGGGAATTGATTACTCTATCTTTTTAATGGATCGGTTCACAGAATATCGAAATTTACAAGTAAGAGAAGGTATTTTAATAGCAATGAAAAATATGGGGACTGTTATTATCTCGGCTGCGATTATACTTGCAGGAACATTTGCAGCAATGCTTCCATCAGGTGTAATGTCATTATTGCAAATTGCTACTCTAGTTTTAACTGGGCTATTATTTTATGCCTTCATAGTGCTTCCTCTATTTGTTCCCGTAATGGTAAAAGCAATAGGAAAAGTAAATTGGTGGCCATTTATATCGAATAAATAGAAAATAATATATATCCTTTATTTTAGTGTCAGACTCTTATAAAATGGATGAGTCTGACATTTTTTGTGGGTATTATATTTTTTAAACAAAAGGCATTGATATCAAGATGTAATTAGTTAAAATTAATTATTTTATCTTTCGTTCTATTCGTTTATACTGATAATTAGTAAAATAGACATAAATAGATAAATAGTGACAATTTTTTTGAATAGAAGAGGACCTGGGGATAAAAAGGGATGGTTATATGAAGCAGACAAATAGGATACATACAAAGAAAGAATTGGTACATCCTGAAAGTACACATGAAGAAAAAATGCTTCGTGATATTTTCTTGCATCAAATTTCAGATATGGTTTTTATCATGAAAGTAGAACCTGGTCCAAAGTTTCGATATGTATTTGTAAATCAAAAAGGACTGGATCATGCAAATCTTAAGGAAGAGCATATTGGCTGTCTTATGGAAGAAGTATTGCCGGAAGAAACTGCCGCTCATTTAAATATATATTATCAACAAGTTTTAGAAACAAATGAAACGGTCATTTTTACCGATTATATTCAAGTTAATGAAAATGAAAACAGAATGTTTGAATCCCGTCTTACTGGAATAAATGATCAAAATGCTATTTCCTATATTGTTGGCATTACGCGTGATGTTACAGATTTAATTGAAACAAGACAAAAATATCAATCCTTAGTGGATCATAATATGGACACCATTTTTTCTGTTAATAAAAACGGTAGAATAGTAAGTGCAAATCCTGCAAGTATGAAGATGATCGGTTATACAGAAGAAGAACTTATTAATCGATCTATTTACGAATTAATAGATAAGAGCGGTGTTCGGGAAATATTCAGAGTAATGTCTAACACGCTATCTGGAGAGCCCCAGGAAACGAATGACTGCACATTTATTAATAAATATGGGGTTAAGTTATATGCGCAGCTAAAAACGGTTCCTATTGAAATAAATGGTGAAATTCAAGGAATATATGTCATCATTCGTGATACTACAGAGCAATGGCGAACAAACGAAAAGATGAATTATATGGCGATGCACGATCATTTAACTGGATTGTGGAACCGTCCTGCTTTATTGGAGCATCTACAAGCGGAAATTACGAAATCAATGATTAAAGAACAGGAATTTGCCATTTTTTATCTCGACTTAGATCGCTTCAAATATTTTAATGATACTTTAGGACACCAAGCAGGGGATGAGTTGTTAAAACAAACTTCCGACCGATTATTAACCTTAAATGTTCCGTATTATCGTGTATATCGTTTAGGTGGAGACGAATTTGTCATTATTATGCCGCGAACAAAGAAGAAGGAAGCGGATCGTGTTGCAGGGAATATCCTTGCATTGTTTCATGAACCATTTAATATCTTCAAAACCCTTCTTTCTCCAAATCGACAGTTGTTCGCAAACTGTGTTAATAACCCATTCACCAATCGAGATTATTAAACCTGTTTCCTCTGCTAATGGTATAAATTGCGCAGGAGAGACGAAACCAAATATACGGTTATTCCAACGAATCAAAGCTTCAAAACTCTTAATCTTGCCGTCAAGTAAATTGACTTGCGGCTGATAGTGCATAATAAATTCGTTTTTCTCAATTGCTTTTCGTAAATGTGATTCCATTAATATGTAGTTTGGAAATGCTTCACTCATTTCGGTGCGATAAAAACGATAATGTCCCTTCCCTTTTTCTTTCACCTGTATGAGTGCACTGTCAGCATTTTTAATCAAACTTTCAGCGTCGATCCCGTCTTCGGGAAAAAGACTAATGCCAATGGATGGTGTCAAGTAGTAGTCTTGATCATAGATATTAAATGGTTCATGAAACAATGCAAGGATATTCCCTGCAACACGATCCGCTTCCTTCTTCTTTGTTCGCGGCATAATAATGACAAATTCGTCTCCACCTAAACGATATACACGATAATACGGAACATTTAAGGTTAATAATCTCGATTGGTGAATGGGTTATTAACACAGTTTGCGAACAACTGTCGATTTGGAGAAAGAAGGGTTTTGAAGATATTCGTGTTGCCATTAATATCTCACCAAAACAATTGCTGGATCCAAACTTGCCATCTGCTATTAAGAAGGCATTGTTATTTTATAATTTACCGCCATCCTCCATTGAAATAGAAGTCACCGAAGGGGCAATGGAAGATACGAAGAATGCTCTAACTATGTTGAAACGTTTAAAAGATATTGGACTAGTAATTTCTGTTGATGATTTTGGTACTGGTTATTCTTCATTAAATTATTTGAAAAAGTTTCCGATAGATATTATTAAGATAGATCAGTCATTTGTAAAAGAAATACAAGTAAATGAGAAAGATGCTGCCATTACCAAAACAATTATCAAGCTTGCCCATAATCTAGGAATGGAGGTAATTGCGGAGGGTGTAGAGGAAAGCGATCAGGTACAATTCCTCATCTCTGCCCAATGTCTTAAAGCGCAAGGCTTTTATTTCAGCCGTCCGGTAAGTGCAGATGAAATAGAAAAAAATGTACTATGTGTATAATATAGATTTCATTCCTAATCATAAAATAACCGATTCCGAAAAATGGAAACGGTTATTTTTGTCTTTGTTCTGATTGCAAAAAGAAGACTGTTATTTCGGGTACGGATAAAAAACGAAAAGGTAATCGAGTTGTTCCTAGACCACGATTAACATATAAAAAAAGGGGTGCATTTTTATTTATAAGATATTGTCCTTCAATATATCTTCTTCCATATGGAGGAGTAACCAATGGCCCATAAAACGGTAATTTTACTTGTCCGCCATGGCTATGTCCGCTTAATTGAATGTCTGCACCAATAGCAGATGCTGCATCTGCCATATCCGGTGCGTGGGATAGGAGAATAGAAAAAGCATTTGTGGGTATCCCCTTGAGTGTTCTTGGAATATCAGGTTTTCCTAACATAGCATCATCGATTCCTGCAATATAAATTTTATTGCCGTCCTCTAATTCAACCGAAGCTGTTTGATTTCTTAAGACGTAAAAGTTTGCTTCTTTCATCATTTGCAAATATATTTCTGTACCATAACCACCATGGTCGTGATTTCCATAAACCGCAAACTTTCCATAGGGTGCATTTAATTGTTGTAATGTATTGCAAAGTTCTTTTTTGAAGGGATACTGATTTGGTTTGTCCATTAAATCTCCTGTGAAAAAAATAATATCCGGTTGCAAATTATTTATAGTTGCTATATGTTTTTTTAATTGTTCCAAATTATATTGAAAACCAAGATGTGTATCACTAAATTGAACGATTTTACAGCCATGAAAGCTTTTCGGAATGTTCTTATGCTTAATTGTAACTTGATTTATTTCTAGACGATGGGGTTCGAGATAACGGCTGTAAAAATATCCGCCATAACTAAAGCCAATTAATGCCAAGAAATACCTAATTGTATTTAACAAGAACCGTCTTCGGGATATGGGATTACTCATTTTTTTTCATGAAGCCACATAAAATATTTGATAAGTTTTCCATTTGAATCGCGATATGCTTCTCTCCTTCACGCCTTATCTATTGAAATCTTAAATATTTAAATGTATATTCTATTTATATTGCGATGTTAAATGAATAATAATTTATAAGATAGAAAAGTTTTAGAAATATCGTGAATAGATAGGAAAGGGGTTATTTTCATGCAGAAACATGAGCATATGGACGTTTTCTTTTTACCGACAAGGTCCGGAATGATAAAAATCTATTCATACGGTTTTTCATCTGGCGAATCATGGGGTCAGGTTTTTACTGAATACAATGATATTACGGTATCTGTTAAAGGATATAATCAAAAGAAGGCAATTATTAAATCGATTTCTAGATTAAATGATTCATTGCTTAATAAAAATCGAGATAAGTAGAGATCAAAAAAGGGTTATGAAGCCCTTTTTTTGCATCTAAAGAATTTGAATATTTTTAAACTTCCGGTTTCGTGTTAAAATGAAGGAAGATAAACAATCAAAAAATGAATGATTAATCATTCATTAGTGAAGGGGGAGGAAATGAATGAAGGATCAAGTAGTGATTATCACAGGTGGTTCAAGTGGAATGGGGAAATATATGGCTAAGAGGTTTGCAGAGGATGGTGCAAAGGTTGTAATTACTGGCAGAGATGCTGGAAGACTGCAAACGGTGAAAGAAGAGTTAGAGAAAATACATTCAAATATTTTTACTGTTCAAATGGATGTAAGAAAACCAGTTGATGTACAACGTATGGTTGAGGATACGCATAACCGTTTTGGTAATATTCATTTCCTTGTCAACAATGCTGCCGGGAATTTTATTTGTCCTGCAGAAAAACTGTCCATTAACGGCTGGAATTCCGTGATAGACATTGTGTTAAATGGAACATTTTATTGTTCCCATGCAGTCGGTAACTATTGGATTGATAAAGGTATCAAGGGAAGTATCATTAATATGGTTGCAACATATGCATGGAATGCAGGACCGGGAGTCATTCACTCCGCATCTGCTAAAGCTGGTGTACTTGCTTTAACAAGAACCTTAGCGGTGGAATGGGGAAGAAAATATGGAATTCGTGTAAATGCGATTGCGCCTGGCCCAATCGATAAAACAGGTGGAGCAGAAAAGTTATGGGAATCGGAGGAAGCGGCAAAGAGGACCATAAATAGCATACCATTGGGCAGATTAGGGAACCCGGAGGAAATTGCAAACTTAGCAGCATTTTTATTTTCAGAAAAATCCTCTTATATAAATGGAGAATGCATAACAATGGATGGAGGTCAATGGTTGAATCAGTATCCTTTTTAATGATTGGGGGCCGTACATATTGAAGCTTTTTGGAAAAGAGCATTATATTACAAGTTTTTCCGCAAAGAATAAACCAAAATTCTTTGTTGATTTAGGGGAAACATTTCAGGTCGAAACGCATGATTGTTATGGAGGAGCTTTCACCAATGAAAGCCAATTGAGAACAAGTGTGAGCATTGATTATATTAATCCAGCAACTGGTCCCATATATATCAATGATGTAAAAAAAGGGGATATCCTTTGTATTGAAGTGAAAAATATAGAATTAGATTCCCAAGGTGTAATGGTTCTTTACCCAGGAATGGGTACTTTAGGTGATAAAGTAAAGGTAGAAGATACAAAGATTATTCCAATTGTAGAAAATACCGCTTACTTCTCGCAACATCTTCAATTCCAAGTTCAGCCAATGATTGGAGTTATTGGGGTTGCTCCGTTAAATGGGGAGGTATTATGTGAATCACCTGGGGACCATGGAGGGAACATGGATACAAAATATATCACTTCCGGAAATAAGTTGTACCTACCTGTTTATCATGATGGTGCTTATTTAGCATTAGGTGATTTACATGCAGCAATGGGGGATGGCGAGTTAGATGGTTCTGGTATCGAAATTGGCGGCAAAGTTACCCTAAAAGTAACAAGAAAAGAAAAACAGCCGCTATCTTTACCGATTGTTGAAACAAAGGAATCTTTTATGTTTATTGCATCAGAAAAAACCGTAGAGAAGGCTTCAGAAAAAGGTATGGTTGCTGCTGTAGAAGCCATTCAAAAAAAGCAATCCTTGACATTTAATGATGCATACCGCTTACTTAGTGCATTGTGTGATATTCAAATTAGCCAACTGGTCAACCCGTTAGTAACAATAAGAATTAATGTGCCGAAGTACTTGCTTCATAATTAAATGAAAAATCCTTGCTAATTTATTGGCGAGGATTTTTTCGTGTGTTTGTCGAACAAAAATAGCTGCAAGATAGAAACCTACAATTTGTAGTGATCTCGATAATATCCTATATAAATGGCAGGAGAAAGAATTATCAATAATTCCGACGGCATGTCTGTTTCTAAAGAAATTTTGCGAATCATTTTATGCATATCAACATGTTCCTATTGTTACAATGAGAAAAGAGAGTCAAGCATCGGAAAGGAGAAAGGAATGTTGCAAAAATCAATCATTATCTCTGTTATGAGTGTATTTTATTTAGTTTTAATTGCAATGCTATGGCGAAAGGAAAACATGTAGATTACAAGCGATTTGTAAAGGAAGCTTTTGTTACACAAGTTGCACTTAGCGAAAAAGCACGACCTTTATACGAAATCAAAGGATTTTCCGTTATATTACATTCCTTTCTTTTCTTATAATGAGACTGCCAAAGTGAAGAAATTAGGTAATAGATTATACATTTATGAAAATATGAGCAAATAAGATGAAGGCCCAGTTGTGTTTAAAAGTGATTTTCAGGGTGTACGTTTAAAAAAAGCTGGCGGCTGTTGGAGAATTTATGAGATTCATTACTCTGTTCCGGAAAATATCATACATCCATCTAATGAAACAGAGAGACATCAAAATTTATTTTATAAAGAAAAAAGTGTAAAGGATAATATAGATACTATCTCTAACCCCTATGCGTCCTTCATTTTACCAACCAATATTCAACCATTTTAGATGTTTATTATGAAGCTTGGAGTGTAACCTCATTTACCTGTGAGGTTTTTATTTTGAGTTTTTTCATTGCAATCCTTATCTATATTCTCTTATAATGTTTTTATTGCTTGCAAAAATTGCTTAGGCTAATCGTAAATATATATCGATTTTTGATGGTTAGAAATGAACATTCGGGAATGATAAAATTAGAAAAGTAAATGTGAGTACCTCTAAATTGGTAAATTGCAAGAGCGAGCAGATTATGCTTGATTGTTGAAAGGAGTTTATATATGTCTCAGTTGTTAGGTATTATACAAAGATTAAAAGCAATGCAGGAAGGTAATGAAGCGGGTGATATTCAGCAACGTCGTTTTGAAGTAAATGGAAAAACACTTTGCCAAGTAAAATACTTTCCAGCAACGGAAACATTTGAATTGGAAGTATATGGTGATGATAAAAAAACGAATAAGTACCAATTTGATGATATTGATATCACATCCATTGAAATCTTTGATTTAGTACAAGAAGAAAGAAATCCATCCTAGAGCCTAATATGGCTCTTTTTTTTGTTTCAAAAAGGTTATAATGAGTGATGGGACAATATAACAAAGGGTGGAGGAGAAAGTAAATGATATTATACATCATCCTGGGAATTCAAACACTTATTATGCTG
>Ga0224728_1090_pt1 | contig 10883 bp, 10 predicted proteins | sample IA1ulk_3_FD_161638 | JGI IMG/M metagenome (GOLD analysis project Ga0224728, IMG submission 161638) | Enriched cells from agricultural soil in Iowa, United States - IA12soil_GW_GH6A(bulk) | ecosystem: Environmental > Terrestrial > Soil > Unclassified > Agricultural land | place: USA: Iowa... | reverse complement strand
GATGACGAACAACGAGAAGTGACGATAAGTTTTGCCTGACAACCGTATTCATAAATTATCCCCACTGCTTATTAACCAAATCGCCGCTGGCGAGGTAGTGACGCGTCCTGCTTCTGTGGTCAAAGAACTGATTGAAAATGCTATCGATGCCAACGCTACTCATATTCGAATCGATATCGAACAAGGCGGGCTTGGGTTGATTCAAATTAGTGACAACGGCATGGGAATTCATCCTGATGACATGACGCTTGCAGTCACTCGCCATGCCACCAGCAAACTTGCTAATGTCAGCGAGTTGGTTGGTATTCATAGTTTAGGCTTTCGCGGCGAGGCACTAGCGAGCATTGCGGCGATATCGCATTTGACATTAACCAGTAGTCACAATGACAGCGGTATAGGGCAACAGCTGAGCGTGAGCGGTAGTGAGGTAAGCCAAGCTACTATTCGTCCTATCGTAAAACATCGCGGCACGTGTGTCAGCGTTCGCGATTTATACTTCAATGTGCCAGGCAGACGCTCGCACCTAAAAAGTATTGCCACAGAATTTGCCCATATTGAACAAGTCGTGCAGCGATTAGCGATTAGTTTTGCCGATGTGCAGATTGAATTATATCATCAAGACAAGTTGCGTTTTAGCTTGACGCAGTCAGCCCAAGCCCCTCACCAAAATTTAGAGGGTGCTGCATTGCCTTTTTTGCCCGCGTTTAGTTTGGTGCGCCTTGAACAAGCGTTAAATTTGCCATTGGCTAACATTGCACAGCCATTTTATTTATCGCTGCAAGGTTTACAAGCACAGACAGAGGAGTTAAGTGCCCAAGTCACCGGCTGGTTTTTTATCGCCCATAAGAATAATCTGCCAAAACTGATTTATATCAATCATCGTTTGGTCAGTGATATGGCAATTAGCCAAGCCATACAAAAAGTGGGTCGCAAGCTAGGTATTGGTATTGATAATTCGCTACAAATGGGCTATGCGTTGTCTTTTGAGCTGCCTGCCGAGTGGATAAATGTCAATATTCACCCGAGTAAACAACAAGTCAAAATCCAACCATTGACCAATATATTAGCTTGGTTGTCTCAGCATATGCTAGAGCAATTGCAGCCTAAAATGACTGAGTTAAACACCCTGCAACGGCAAGCTTGCATGACAAAAACTGATAACAGTAACGTCGATAAATTTCAAAACTTGCCTGCAGGTGAAGCTACGTCCATTCAGTATATAAAGACCGGTGAGATAAAGACGGGTGAGAAACCCAACGCCACCCATGAGCTAACCCATGTTGCCGAAAATCAGTCGATTTATCAGGTGGCAAAAAAGGGTGCGGTTGATAGATTAACGGATAGCGACTCGATACAGCTAGTAACCTTATTTGAAAACAAGCATGAATTTGACAGACAGCATGAATTTAAAAACCAGCATCAAACTTTTGCTTTAATTTTTTGGCAAGGATATTTTTATCTGATTGATTTACAATATCATCATATAGACAGTGATGATAAAGCCTATGTTCAATCTTATTTGAATCAAGCTGATTTTACCCACATTGCCGATAATGCCATTCGAGTCAGTGAAGCTGACATGCTACAATGGCTGCTGTCGCAGTCGCATTTACCTAATCGCTAGTAACCTTAACAATCTCCAGAATAAGCTATGATAACAGCCGATAAACAAGACGTGATTTGCCTTATAGCACCTACTGCCAGTGGTAAAACAGCGTTGGCTTATGAACTTTACGAAACAGGCAAATATCGTCTTATTTCGGTAGATTCTGCCTTGATTTATCGGGATATGAATATCGGTACCGCCAAACCGACACGTGAAGAATTGGTACACTATCCACATGCGCTTGTTGACATCATCAGTCCTGAGCAAAGCTACAGCGTTGCCCAGTTTGTCAGCGATGTGGACTATCATATCAATCTTGCTCATCAGCAAAATAAAACCCCTGTGCTGGTGGGTGGAACCATGATGTACTATATGGCACTGATTCAAGGTATTAATGATATCCCAGCAACCTTGCCTGAGATTCGCCAACAAGTCACCCAATTGATTGCCGAGCAGGGGATTGAACAGCTACATGCTTATTTAACCCAGGTAGATCCTATCCTTGCTAAGCAGCTCAAAACCACAGACACCCAAAGAATTGGCAGAGCGGTCGAAATCTATCTACAAACAGGCAAGCCATTAAGCGCTTGGCAGAATCAGCCCGCTAGGGCGTTAGCCGACAATCCAAATCAGCGTTGGCAAATTTTAGCCGTCATGCCAGATCGTGATTGGTTACACAAGCGTATCGCACTTCGGTTAGATATCATGTGGCAACAAGGTTTTTTGCAGGAAGTAATTGACCTGCGACAACAGTATCACCTCACGGCTGATCTGCCATCCATGCGCTGCGTTGGCTATCGGCAGGCTTGGGATTTTTTAGAAAAAATACAAAATACAACAGTGTTTACATATGATAATAATGAAGAAAATTTTCATGATGATGTGGCGCGTTTTTTACTAAACACGCACAGCTCCCCAATTCAAGATTATAGACAAACTATGCAAAATGAGGCATTATATGCTACAAGACAGTTAGCAAAACGCCAATATACATGGATGCGTAGGCTGGTTAGCACACAACAATTGGTTGAGCGTTTTGATATCAGACCCTTGGCAACTATTGATCAAGCAAGAAATTTGCTAATAAAAACAAGTTAACAGCAGTGACATGCTTGGGTGATACTATTTGAGTGCTTATCTAATATGGTGATTCGACAATCCATATTAAGCTAATAAGGTATAATTAAAAATTCGTTTAAAAATATAATAATTTAACCAACTTTCTGTTTATTTCTGGGAGAAACCTATGTCAAAAGGTCAAACACTACAAGACCCTTTCTTAAACTCTTTACGTAAAGACCGTATTCCAGTGTCTATTTTTTTAGTCAATGGTATCAAGCTTCAAGGTCAAATCGAATCTTTCGATCAATATGTGGTATTACTCAAAAACACCGTCAGTCAAATGGTCTACAAACACGCCATTTCAACGGTAGTACCTGCCCGCAATCCACGTTCATCCACGCCAATGCCAGGGGCAAGTGGATACGGCCAATCTAGCCAAATGGGCTTTGGTCAAACAGGCGGTTTTGAACCACAAGGCTATGGCGCAAATCGCACAGGGTTCGCTAATCGTGGGGGCTTTGGTGACCGCGGCTTTGATGGCGGTTATGACAATGACCCACGTGGCTATTCGCACGAGCGTACAGGGTTTGCCCAAGCACCGTATGATCGCAGTGGTTTTACCGACCGTGGTTTTGATAGCGGCTATGACACTATGAATTTCGAGCCTGCCAAAGATGATACTAATTTTGACGATGATGCCAACGGCAATGGTGAAGACAAGTTTTAATTTTAAATCCAACATCTTATATGACGTGGCGAACCCTATCAGTGTTCGCCATTTTTTTATTACTTATAGTATTGCTGATTTTTGATGGCCTATTTTAGGCTGATTTAGCAATACGTAGATTGTTAATACAAACTCGATGAAATGTTGTCAAAATATGTATTTTCGGACTTATCCCGTGAATATTGGCTTAAATTGCGCTATGATAACGACAGTTTGAAAAAGTTTAAATTTTAGCTTTTAAGGTTGCTGATGGCTGAGCGATTAAGCGCACAAAAAGTGATTTTGAAAAATTAGTGAGGAATTATCTTGGATGCATTGGTTGATTATTTAAAGCATGCCAAAGACGCTATCAAAACAGAACAACATGCTTTAGATTTGCTGATTGAACAGCTAGATGAACGATTTGTGACCGCTTGCCATTTGATTGAAAACTGTCAGGGTCGTGTGGTGGTGACAGGCATGGGTAAGTCAGGGCTTATTGGTCGCAAAATTGCAGCGACTTTTGCCTCAACGGGAACGCCGTCTTTTTTTATGCACCCTGGTGAAGCAGGTCATGGCGACTTAGGCATGTTGGTCAAAGGCGATGTGTTAATTGGCATCTCAAACTCAGGTGAATCAGATGAAATCCGCACGTTACTGCCAGTGGTAAAAAAACTGGGCATTCCGCTCATTAGTATCAGCCGCGACAAACGCGGTATTTTGCCAAGATCTGCTGATGTGGCTTTGACTTTAGGGGCGTCTGAAGAAGCTTGTCCCCTTGGTTTGGCACCGACATCAAGTACCACAGCTACTTTGGCACTGGGAGATGCGTTAGCGGTGGCGTTGGTGCATAGTAAGCACTTTACCTCAGAAGATTTTGCTTTATCGCACCCTGCGGGGGCATTGGGTCGCAAATTATTAACCCAAGTGAAGGACTTGATGCATGAAAATAACCTGCCAACTATTAATGAGCATTCGACGCTTAACGAAGCCTTATTTAGCATGACGGGTGGTAGACTGGGGATGACGGTGATTACCAATGCAAATAATCAAGTTGTGGGCGTATTTACCGATGGCGACTTGCGCCGTAGCTTAGCGCGCCAATTGGGGCTTGATACGCCGATTAGTGAGGTGATGTCAACCAATCCAAAGTCTGTCAATCCTGATGTGCGTGCGTCTGATGCGCTGACATTAATGAATGAACAAAAGATAAATCAGCTATTAATCATTAATGATGATAAGACTTTAGCGGGTATTTTGACCTTGCATGAGCTATTGCATGCGGGTGTGAACTAATAGGCTTAAAATAACTACTTTTAAAGTAACTAGGCTTACAATAATAAGGATAAGGTCATGCAAAGTCTGCTCACTAAAGCGAAAAACGTTAAACTATTGGTCATGGATGTGGATGGTGTATTGTCCGATGGAAAAATTATCTATGATGCCAACAGTGTTGAAACCAAAGGCTTTAATGTTCAAGATGGCTTTGGTATTCAGCGTATTCACCAAGCAGGGATTCAAACTGCCATTATAACGGGTCGCACTAGTGACATTGTCACGCATCGCGCCAAAGAATTAAAAATTACCCATCTAGTGCAAGGGCGGGAAGACAAATTGACGGCGCTCAATGAATTGTTAGCTAATATTGGTATCTCGCTAGCAGAATGTGCTTATATCGGTGATGATTGGCCAGATATCAAAGCCTTGCAATCCGTCGGATTTGCTGCAGCCGTGGCAAATGCCAATGGCGAGGTCATCAAGCGTGCGGATATGGTTACCACACGCTCAGGCGGAGAAGGGGCAGTTCGTGAGTTATGTGATTTGATTTTAAAAGCAACGGGTCATTACGATGATATTTTGGCCATTTATGTGGTTTAGGTCATATAACTTGGTTTAAGGGATTTATGCTAAGGGATTTGTTCTAAGTGATTTTTTTTGAAAGTGGTTTAGTTTAAGTGATTTGTTTTAAGTGATTTGGCGTATGCGGCTTAGTGTGGTAACGTCCATTTTTATCAAATTTTTTGGCAATGTTAGGTGGCAATCGTGTCAACAAAAACGCTATTTATTTTAGGCTTATTATTTATTATCGTATCGGCCTATTTTTATACGCAAAACGATGCTCGCTTGACCCAAGTATCACTCAAACCGACCGATATTGATTACCAAGCAGAGCAAATTAAAGCGCTACAAACGACCGAAACAGGTAGTGTCGGCTATCAGTTAACAGCGGCGCAGGTAACCCATTACCAAAATGCCAATACCGCCGTGATGTCCAAGCCACAGATTGTTATCCGTCCAAAAAATGAGCGTGAAGTAACCTTGGTGGCAGACCAAGCACAATTGGATGAAAATAAGCAGATTGCCAAACTGATAGGTAACGTGACCTTAACCAGCGTTCCGTTGCTCACCCAAAATACCAGTATGTCGAATTTGCCGGTTAAAATGATAGGTAAAAACTTTGTCGGTGATTTGGTCAATAATACAGTAATGACTAATGAACCGCTTACCTTTATCCATGGGAATAATCGGTTTGATGCCAAACAATTTAGTGGTGACTTGGCAACGGGTGATTACGGTTTTGGACAAGTGAGTGTGATGATTCAACCTGCACAGTAGCTAACCCTAACCCTAACCCTATCTCTATGGAGTAGAGTGGCTACTGTTAAGATAGTCATTCAGTTGCGATGTTGACGGGATTTAAGTGAGTATCAAAAATCTTTAACTTCGGTGCTAATTTAATCTATATTGTTGATTTTAAAATTTTTATATAAAAGGTTTAACATGATTGTGGTGAAGACTCGACAATTAATAATGGCTGGCGGTGTGTCAATTGCTGGCATCCTTGCGGCATCGAACGTGGCAAACGCCTTGCCATCAGACGCCAATGAGCCGATTCGGTTGTTGGCAGACAAAGCGACGTACAGTGAGCGCTCTGGGGTGACAAGCTATACAGGCAACGTCACCATCAGCCAAGGCACGCTCAAAATGGCGGCGGATAATTTAACCGTCAATTTGACGCAAACCCGCGCCATTGAAAGTGCAGTCGCAACCGGGCGTCCTGCCACTATTCAACAAATTGTGACACAAGAGAAGGGCTTGGCGAAAGGTCAGGCGAATCGAATTGATTACAATGTCAAAACAGGGCTTGTCACCCTCACGGGTAATGCGCGTTTGACCCAAAATGGCGGTAGTTTTTCTGGCAATGTTATCCATTACAGTCTAAAAGTGGGTGATATTGAGGCAAAAGCAGGGAATAACCAACGAGTTGAATTGGTATTTCCGCCACAAGCGACGAACCGTGTGGGCGTTCGTAATCGCTAGTATTGTTTAATCTGCTTTCGCTTTGTTTATTGCCATTGTTTAGTTCTAGGATTTATTATGTCACAACCGCAAGCCAACCAGACTCTAATCATGCAGCACCTTGCCAAACGCTATGGCAAGCGTTGGGTGGTTAAAGACGTGTCTTTTTCGGTAGAACAAGGACAAGTGGTTGGGTTACTTGGTCCAAATGGGGCGGGTAAGACTACCAGCTTTTATATGGTCGTTGGTCTGGTCAATATGGACAAAGGGCAAATACAGCTCGGTAATCAAGATTTGTCGGCATTGTCTATGCACGAGCGCGCCGCAGCAGGCATTGGCTACTTACCGCAAGAAGCGTCAATTTTTCGCAAATTAACCGTTGAAGAAAATATTCTATCGATTTTGCAAACTCGCACAGATTTGGATAAAGCGGGGCAGCAGCAGCAACTTGAGCAGCTGATTGGGGAATTTAATTTGGGTCATGTGCGCCACTCATTAGGGATGAGCGTGTCAGGCGGTGAGCGCAGACGCTGTGAGATTGCTCGCAGCCTTGCCTCAAATCCCAAGTTTATTTTGCTTGACGAGCCTTTTGCGGGAGTCGACCCGATTTCAGTAGGCGATATCAAAGAGGTGATTATTAAGCTCAAACAGCGCGGTATCGGCGTGCTCATCACCGATCACAACGTGCGTGAGACTTTGGCTATCTGTGAGCATGCCTATATTGTCAGTGAAGGACAAATTATTGCGGCAGGCACGCCAGAGCATATTTTAGACAATGAGTTAGTACGTAAGGTCTACTTGGGTGAAAACTTCATGGTCTAGCAAGATTGTTCAAGGCAAAACGTGATGACCACCAAAGCACGCATCTGGCAAGCGATTTTATTTGAGACAATCGCCATACTGCTATCATTAGGCTGGGTAAAATTACTCAGCTTTTTTGGCTTTACGGGTAGTGAATCGCAGCATAACTCAAGTATATTGGCGCTGCTGATTGGCATTTCGCTTATCGCCATGATTTGGACATTTATTTATAATTTATTGTTTGATAAATTTTTTACCGGTGAAAAACTGGCTCGTCCGCTATGGCTACGGGTACTGCATATAGTGGGTTTTGAAGGTGGCTTGTTGGGCTTTACCTTACCACTGGTCATGTGGGTGATGAATATTGGACTTTGGCAGGCGTTTATGCTCGATATTTCGTTGACCTTACTTATTTTGGTATATGGGTTTATTTTTTACTGGATTTATGACCTAGTCGCCCATAAATATAGTCGCAAATAACAGCAATCTTGCGTGTCAAAACTTGTGTGTCAAAATAGCGCGTTATCCCTAATTTCATCGCATTAATGTCATTGCATAGTTTCTCCCAGAAATAAACAGAAAGTTGGTTAAATTATTATATTTTTAAACGAATTTTTAATTATACCTTATTAGCTTAATATGGATTGTCGAATCACCATATTAGATAAGCACTCAAATAGTATCACCCAAGCATGTCACTGCTGTTAACTTGTTTTTATTAGCAAATTTCTTGCTTGATCAATAGTTGCCAAGGGTCTGATATCAAAACGCTCAACCAATTGTTGTGTGCTAACCAGCCTACGCATCCATGTATATTGGCGTTTTGCTAACTGTCTTGTAGCATATAATGCCTCATTTTGCATAGTTTGTCTATAATCTTGAATTGGGGAGCTGTGCGTGTTTAGTAAAAAACGCGCCACATCATCATGAAAATTTTCTTCATTATTATCATATGTAAACACTGTTGTATTTTGTATTTTTTCTAAAAAATCCCAAGCCTGCCGATAGCCAACGCAGCGCATGGATGGCAGATCAGCCGTGAGGTGATACTGTTGTCGCAGGTCAATTACTTCCTGCAAAAAACCTTGTTGCCACATGATATCTAACCGAAGTGCGATACGCTTGTGTAACCAATCACGATCTGGCATGACGGCTAAAATTTGCCAACGCTGATTTGGATTGTCGGCTAACGCCCTAGCGGGCTGATTCTGCCAAGCGCTTAATGGCTTGCCTGTTTGTAGATAGATTTCGACCGCTCTGCCAATTCTTTGGGTGTCTGTGGTTTTGAGCTGCTTAGCAAGGATAGGATCTACCTGGGTTAAATAAGCATGTAGCTGTTCAATCCCCTGCTCGGCAATCAATTGGGTGACTTGTTGGCGAATCTCAGGCAAGGTTGCTGGGATATCATTAATACCTTGAATCAGTGCCATATAGTACATCATGGTTCCACCCACCAGCACAGGGGTTTTATTTTGCTGATGAGCAAGATTGATATGATAGTCCACATCGCTGACAAACTGGGCAACGCTGTAGCTTTGCTCAGGACTGATGATGTCAACAAGCGCATGTGGATAGTGTACCAATTCTTCACGTGTCGGTTTGGCGGTACCGATATTCATATCCCGATAAATCAAGGCAGAATCTACCGAAATAAGACGATATTTGCCTGTTTCGTAAAGTTCATAAGCCAACGCTGTTTTACCACTGGCAGTAGGTGCTATAAGGCAAATCACGTCTTGTTTATCGGCTGTTATCATAGCTTATTCTGGAGATTGTTAAGGTTACTAGCGATTAGGTAAATGCGACTGCGACAGCAGCCATTGTAGCATGTCAGCTTCACTGACTCGAATGGCATTATCGGCAATGTGGGTAAAATCAGCTTGATTCAAATAAGATTGAACATAGGCTTTATCATCACTGTCTATATGATGATATTGTAAATCAATCAGATAAAAATATCCTTGCCAAAAAATTAAAGCAAAAGTTTGATGCTGGTTTTTAAATTCATGCTGTCTGTCAAATTCATGCTTGTTTTCAAATAAGGTTACTAGCTGTATCGAGTCGCTATCCGTTAATCTATCAACCGCACCCTTTTTTGCCACCTGATAAATCGACTGATTTTCGGCAACATGGGTTAGCTCATGGGTGGCGTTGGGTTTCTCACCCGTCTTTATCTCACCGGTCTTTATATACTGAATGGACGTAGCTTCACCTGCAGGCAAGTTTTGAAATTTATCGACGTTACTGTTATCAGTTTTTGTCATGCAAGCTTGCCGTTGCAGGGTGTTTAACTCAGTCATTTTAGGCTGCAATTGCTCTAGCATATGCTGAGACAACCAAGCTAATATATTGGTCAATGGTTGGATTTTGACTTGTTGTTTACTCGGGTGAATATTGACATTTATCCACTCGGCAGGCAGCTCAAAAGACAACGCATAGCCCATTTGTAGCGAATTATCAATACCAATACCTAGCTTGCGACCCACTTTTTGTATGGCTTGGCTAATTGCCATATCACTGACCAAACGATGATTGATATAAATCAGTTTTGGCAGATTATTCTTATGGGCGATAAAAAACCAGCCGGTGACTTGGGCACTTAACTCCTCTGTCTGTGCTTGTAAACCTTGCAGCGATAAATAAAATGGCTGTGCAATGTTAGCCAATGGCAAATTTAACGCTTGTTCAAGGCGCACCAAACTAAACGCGGGCAAAAAAGGCAATGCAGCACCCTCTAAATTTTGGTGAGGGGCTTGGGCTGACTGCGTCAAGCTAAAACGCAACTTGTCTTGATGATATAATTCAATCTGCACATCGGCAAAACTAATCGCTAATCGCTGCACGACTTGTTCAATATGGGCAAATTCTGTGGCAATACTTTTTAGGTGCGAGCGTCTGCCTGGCACATTGAAGTATAAATCGCGAACGCTGACACACGTGCCGCGATGTTTTACGATAGGACGAATAGTAGCTTGGCTTACCTCACTACCGCTCACGCTCAGCTGTTGCCCTATACCGCTGTCATTGTGACTACTGGTTAATGTCAAATGCGATATCGCCGCAATGCTCGCTAGTGCCTCGCCGCGAAAGCCTAAACTATGAATACCAACCAACTCGCTGACATTAGCAAGTTTGCTGGTGGCATGGCGAGTGACTGCAAGCGTCATGTCATCAGGATGAATTCCCATGCCGTTGTCACTAATTTGAATCAACCCAAGCCCGCCTTGTTCGATATCGATTCGAATATGAGTAGCGTTGGCATCGATAGCATTTTCAATCAGTTCTTTGACCACAGAAGCAGGACGCGTCACTACCTCGCCAGCGGCGATTTGGTTAATAAGCAGTGGGGATAATTTATGAATACGGTTGTCAGGCAAAACTTATCGTCACTTCTCGTTGTTCGTCATC
>Ga0224728_1086_pt1 | contig 10990 bp, 9 predicted proteins | sample IA1ulk_3_FD_161638 | JGI IMG/M metagenome (GOLD analysis project Ga0224728, IMG submission 161638) | Enriched cells from agricultural soil in Iowa, United States - IA12soil_GW_GH6A(bulk) | ecosystem: Environmental > Terrestrial > Soil > Unclassified > Agricultural land | place: USA: Iowa | collected... | reverse complement strand
TTAAATGGTTTTTCGATGAGTTAGTAAAGATAATTGGTCAAAACACAATTCTTTATCCCGAAAAAGTTAATTACTACAATAAGTTTTTTAATGCTTTTGTTATAGGGAAGGAAACAGATGATGTACTCCTTAATAATGCACTTAATTATGTTTATGAGATCATCTATCTATCGGAAAATTAAATGTTTCACTATATTAGGCAAGTGCTACTCCACACTTTTACTAACACATGGTTGCACTATCAACTCACCACACGTTGAAGCAGTAGCCTTATTAACCTTGAAATCGTAAACTAAAAATAAACACTTTCGATTCCAGCCCTGATTTTGTGAAAAAAATTTTTCCGATTTCAGGGCACAATTCTTTTAAGTCCTTGTCACTTCAAGCCCTTTCCAATTTTTTGCCGAGAGCAGAATTTTAGAAAAGATTATTTTAACTCCCGAAAAAAATGAAATCATAAAGTAATCTCAATGAGACTTCTTTATCAATCTTGTGTAGTAAGATTTATTACCAATCCATAACAGTTGTATATTTTTTCTATTTAAATTTTTCATAAATATTTTAGTATAAATTTATAGAACCTCTTAAAGAAAATGTTCGTCTACGATTAAGATGAACACTACCTCATAGAGATGATATCTTTCCAATCAAAAGTTTAATTAAATAAAGTATCAGAATAAAGGGGATTCCAAAAGGAGTGAGGTTATTGGGTCTTGATGTTTTGATATATGATAAGAACGACAAAAAAATAAACACATACGAAATAACAGAAGCCTTACACAATGAAATATTTAACTCGAAGAAGTTATGGAGGAGCTATCTAGAATTGAGGAAAATAAGTGATTATTATCTTTCAGATGCAACATTTGAAGGACAGGCACTTAATGGGTTAATCACTGATTTAGAAAAATACAAGATGTATATTAACGAAAATAACCAAGGTGAGTATCAAAGTCTTATTAATGAAATTTCCAATCCATCCATAAAAAAAATATTTGTCGGAGGAGATTGAAAACAAAAAGTATTGGCTTTATTTAACTAAAGGGTTTAAGGTCCAGTTACCAATTTGGTTGCTTTTTCTTATTTGACTGCAGTTTGGTTAAACAACAATATCATAAAAAAGAGGATTACTAGCTTTTGTAAAGAAAGAGTAAATAATAAAAAATGGTGAGAGGATGAAGAACATTTGGAAGCAAATAACCATATCATTCAGATAAAGCCTTGGGAGAATAATGACCTTGATTTACTTTTTCTTATAAACGCTCCAGAAATGACGCAGCATCTTGGAGGTCCAGAGAGTAAAGAGCAGATTTTGCAGCGACATAAACGATATCTTGAACTGGGTAATAGGGGACGTATGTTCAGCATTAAATTGTTACCAGAATTAGAACCAGTAGGTTCTGTGGGTTATTGGCAAACTACTTGGAATAATGAAAGTGTATATGAAACTGGATGGAGTGTTCTACCCTCTTATCAAGGGAAAGGAATAGCTACAAAAGCGGTTAAGTTAGCAATTGAAGAAGCATCTAGGGAGAACAAATATAAATACATCCACGCATTCCCATCGATTGATAATCCTGCTTCTAATGCAATTTGTCGGAAGCTCGACTTTCAGTTTATTTCTGAATGCGAATTTGAATATCCTCCAGGATGCTTTATGCGTTGCAATAATTGGCGATATAACTTAATTGGACAATAGCTGATTTTTCAGTTCTTAATTTTGATAAAAGTATGCGAAAAAATTTACTTAAGCTAACGAATGCATTTCTGAAATAAGGGATGCTTTTTTGGGATACGCTGTCCATATATTTCCCTTCCAATTTATGACGATTTTAATTTTCTTTTCTTCTTTAGTTCCTATCTTTTTACCGAGATTTGCAATAATGATAAATGATAGTGTTATTAAGATCTATACTTATATTTCTGGAATTTAAGCATTCCTTAATTCCAGTTCTTACAGAACCTTTACTTGTAGTATTAAATTTTGTCCATCTTCCGACTCCATTTGCTTAGGCCATATTTGACACTGAAAAGCTAGTAGCTTTCTTTATTGTACTTTTCTTCCAATACTTCAAATGAATTAGAATGATAACCATTTATAATACTCTCAGATCACTTTATTTCCTGAGAATATATAAAACTGAAGTACTACCTATATTTCTTTCTTTTATGTTAATACTCAAGAAATCTATTTTTCAAGTTTCTCCAAAGTACTCTATTCCTTTTTCCGCTCATTTGCCCTGTTTGTTAATCAAAAAAGCTACGCTCAAACGCAGCTCCTTTTTTTTCATCTTGGGCATCTTTGCTTTATTTAGTACTCTTTTTCAAGATAATATATTCTATTATAAAAAAGAAAGCCAAGACAAGGGTAGTTAAACTCGCCGAAACATTTTGATTAAGTACCCCCTTAAATCCTAAAGTAAGAAATATAACAACAATCAAAGTCACTACAATTCTTAGTACGAATAATTTCCCCTTATATAAATTCCCCATAAAATCACCACTAATATTAAAATGCAGTTCTTGTTTAACCAAATAGTGACAATAAATATCCTTTCGACCTATAAAATTTATTCAAATTATTCCTGTGATATATGATATTCTTTTTGAAAAACTTTGATTCTTTTTTGCACTAATCTCAATAAAAACAGGATTTTATTCAAACTTTATTATAAATTATCAGCCTTTATTCTAAATAATCAATCTTTATAAAACTACATCTTCATAACGTTTTGAACACAATATAAAATATAACTGAAAAATTCAAAAAATTAGAAGGATTGTAGCGGATGTTATAGAATTATTTAATTCGTTACACCAAACTGATTTCAAGGGGGTGGAATGGTATGGGTAATTTACTATGGTGGCTTATTCGTTAATTGTTGTTTCTGGTGGTTTAACAGTATCAAAAGGTAACGACTGTTATAAGTTGAAGAAAAAATGCTCCTATTCTTTGAGAGGCAACTGAAAAACTTACGTTTTTCAGTTGCCTCCACCACAGTAGGGGGAAGTTTTACTATAAAAATAGGTTATTATCATTTCCGTTGAATGATTTATCGCTATTATGATGCTAACCTTGATTTAGAAAGAGTTTATGCATATAACTTTACCCAACAACATTAAACAAGATAAGAACTGGAATTTGTAAAAACAGATTGTTGGTATATGTGCTTTGATGAAGAGTATGCCTTATTTCAAAAGGGTAACGAAATTAAGGTGTGAAAGTTTTGGATATACAAGTCCAATTTGTCGAGGTCATGATTGGTTTTTCAAATAGCAGTATAAAAACTTACAATGAGTTCAATATCCAGTTTGAATCAGCAATCTTTCTTAGAGTAAATTTTACAAAAAACATATAATGTTCCATTAGAATGGAATATGTTTGGATAGGATAACGAGTATACCAAAGATTAAGGGTAACAGAACTAGATAATCTACTTAAAAAGTGATAAATAAAACTAAAGAAGAGCAGGAAATCCAACCTACTCTTCATAACGGGTTCTTATTCCTCTTCACTAAAATAATCGGATAATTGGCTTTTTAAGCGTTCTAATTGAATGATTTGTGAATGAGGAAACCCATCTTTATTTGTTTTTTGAGAACACATCCAGCACGAACAATGTACTTTCCCTTTTGCAAAATAGCCTTTGGAGGGTACATACCATCCGTTATGTTCTGCAATTTTAGCTTTGCGCTGAATTGTTCTTCTTCGCTGATGTCGATAATAAGATCGACTGCGATTTTTTTGATGTGGTTTCAATTGCCATCAACTCCTTGGGATAAGGCTCAGCCTGTAAAAGTCCCCCAAGAAATTTTAAACTCTACAGGCTGAGTATGATGGCAATAAGTCTGGTGAGAAAATTCAAGTTTATAACCCCCTGTATTTTTTTTCTTTATTATACATAATTGCTTAAATAACTTGTCAATCTGCTAGCAGTCATATTCAATAGGAAAAAATCCACCGTTAAGATAAAGAATTGTTAATATACCTATTCAGAATAACAGTGAAAAGTTAAACAATAGACATTCAGTGTGTACATAATATATTTTTAGAATGATAATGGTCTCTTAAGATAACCTAATCCAAGTTTAGTTCGACTTGCAATTCATTTAAAGAAAAACAACTAACCGCAACCGGGTGTTGCCTATTCATGTTGCTTATAGCGAAAAATGGATTAAAGGTATAGTAAAAAAATATGGTGATTAAGTTAAAATATAGGAATTTTTATAGTTTCCATATATACTTATAGCGGGAATATTGATATATCTAACCATGCAAGAAGCACAGGTTAAATATTATTCAGCACAAATTAAATTATATTTAGGAGGCTGCTATGCTTACTATTGGTTATATTGGAAATGGAAAAAGCACGAACAGATATCATCTGCCGTTCGTACTGCAAAGAGAGAATATAAGGGTAAAAACCATTTATCAAAGAAATCCTAAGCATGAAAGTTGGGATAGGATTGCAGGAGTAACTTATACTTCTAATTTAGATGAATTATTAAATGATAAGGACATCCAGCTCATTGTGGTTTGTACAAGAACGGACAGTCATTATGAATACGCAAAATTAGTGTTAGAACATAATAAAAACTGTTTAGTTGAAAAGCCTTTTATGGAAACCTCAGAACAGGCAAAAGAAATATTTGCGATAGCAAAAGAGAAAGGCTTGATTGTTCAGGCTTATCAAAACAGACGTTTTGATAGTGATTTTTTAACTGTTCAAAAGGTCATTGAAGAAGGCAAATTAGGGGACCTACTGGAATTGGAAATGCATTACGATTATTATCGTCCCGAGGTGCCAGAGTCTGTTCATTCTTTTGATCCTATTTCATCGTTTTTATATGGACATGGCTGCCATACACTGGATCAGGTTATCAGCTATTTTGGTAAACCAGATCACATACACTATGATGTAAGGCAATTACTTGGCCAAGGAAGAATGAATGATTATTTTGATTTAGATTTGTATTATGGTCGGCTAAAGGTTTCTGTAAAATCGAGTTATTTCCGTCTGAAAGAAAGGCCAAGCTTTGTTGTTTATGGGAAAAAGGGATGTTTTGTGAAGGAAACGAAAGATCGTCAAGAAGAACATTTAAAGTTATTTTATATGCCTGATAACAAAGATTTTGGTATAGATACTATAAAACATTATGGTGTACTAACATATATTGATGATGAAGGTACAATCCATGAAGAAACAGTGAAATCTGTTAATGGTGATTATGGAAGAGTATATGATGATTTATATGAAGCGATCATAAATGGTAAGGATAAAACCATTACAGATGAACAAACACTGCTGCAAATGGAAATACTAGAAACTGGAGTTAAAAACTTAAAGTGAAATTTCTTATGTAATGGTGAAAAAAGTCACGTAATGTAATAGGGAATGCTAGTCAACAATGGGGAACCTTGACAAGGTTCCCCTTAGTTAACATATAGCGAAAATTTGGCCAACAGATTTCAGTATTTTATTCACCAGAACATGTACTTGTTTGTTGTTTCTATCATACTTATTTTGGCAATGGCTTACATAATTTTTGAACAAAATATCCTATCCTGTTTCAAGTATTTTTGCTTTAAGTGAAAAAATGCGTATAATAATTATTATTAACAGAGAGAAATGGAGTACATCAAATGGTCCAATCAATCAATACAAAAGTCGATTTAGTCATTAATGCAACCTCACATATGGGAATTTCAGAGTACGGTAAAATCATGATTGGAGACAAAGGATTTGAATTCTACAATAATCGTGATGCTCGTAAGTTTATTCAAATTCCTTGGGAGGAAGTTGATTACGTGGTAGCTTCCGTGATGTTCAAAGGGAAATGGATTCCGCGTTATGCTATCAAAACTAAGCGAAATGGGATGTATTCATTTTCTTCTAAAGATCCGAAAAAAGTTTTACGAACCATTCGTGAATACGTTGATCCGAATCGTATGGTCCATTCATTAAGTTTCTTTGATGTTATCAAACGCAGCATTAAGAGTATATATAAAAAACAATAGCTTTATCTATAAAGCAGGTTTGAACTTGTCCTTTTTTGTTGAGACTAATCTAAAATTTTTCAAACACTTTCGAATGCACAAGCTCCTCATGATTTAGTAGAAATGTAGAAGAATAGTTTGATATTGAAATCGATATATACTTGCATTTTAAACGGGTTGTTTAGTATCTCCGCTATATATTATGGAATGAGGGTTGGTAGCGGAAACAAAAAATAACTTTTCTCTTGAAATAAGAATATTCATTGTGCTATAATTTCTCAAGAAAGCTCATTAAAGTGATGCAGCAAACATTGAAAAAGAAAATATACCATGCAGAGGCTGTTTTTTTTAGCACTTCCATTACAGCGTTTGCAAAATAAAAATTCATACATTGCAATTATTTTTTACGTGTTACTGATTCGATCAGGCATGAGTGGAAAGTATTGATTGAAATGAAGATTAAGGGGCATTCTATACCCATACCTTCATTTAATCGACTTTTTACTCATGCCTTTTTTGTTGTTTTTTGTTGAAACTGTAATCGCTTTAAATGAGCTGAAAAAAGTAGTTTGGTATATTTTACCGTAACTCATTTAGCTGTAACAATAATAATAGGAGGTATAAAGATGGTAGGAATTATCATTGCTAGTCACGGTGAATTTGCCAGTGGTATCATGCAATCTGGATCAATGATCTTTGGAGAGCAAGAAAATGTAAAAGCTGTTACATTGATGCCTAGCGAAGGACCTGAAGATGTAAAGGCAAAAATGAAAGAAGCAATTGCGTCTTTCGACAACCAAGACGAAGTATTATTCTTAGTCGATCTTTGGGGTGGAACTCCTTTCAACCAAGCCAACAGCTTATTGGAAGGACATGAAGACAAATGGGCAATCGTTGCTGGTATGAACTTACCAATGTTGATTGAAGCTTATGCATCACGCTTCTCAATGAACACAGCCCATGAAATTGCCGCGCATATTTTGGGCACTGCCAAAGATGGGGTTAAAGTGAAGCCTGAAGAACTAGAACCAGCTGAAGCACCTGCTGCAGCTGCTGCCGGGCCTTCAAATGCAGGCGCACCTGGTAAATTTGAATACGTATTAGCACGTATCGACTCCCGTTTACTTCATGGACAAGTTGCGACTGCTTGGACAAAAACTACACAGCCTACACGTATCATCGTTGTATCTGATGCAGTAGCTAAGGATGATCTTCGTAAGAAATTAATCCAACAAGCTGCGCCACCAGGTGTAAAGGCACACGTTGTTCCAGTCCATAAAATGATTGACCTTGCTAAAGATGATCAACATTTCGGTGGTCAGCGCGCATTACTTCTTTTTGAAAATCCACAAGATGCGCTTAGAGCAGTTGAAGGTGGGGTTCCATTGAAGACAATCAACGTTGGTTCTATGGCACACTCGCCTGGTAAAGTTCAACCAAATAAGGTACTTGCTTTTAACCAAGATGATATTGATACTTTCGCAAAGTTAAAAGAACTTGGTGTGAACTTCGATGTACGTAAAGTTCCGAATGATTCAAAAGGCGACATGGACGAAATTATCAAGAAGGCTCAAGATGAGTTAAACAGACAAAAATAATCCTAATATCAGGAAAATGGAGGATTAATATCATGGATTTGAATGTGATTCAAATAATATTAGTCGTTATCGTTGCATTTTTAGCTGGTATGGAAGGAATTTTGGATGAATTCCAATTCCACCAACCACTTATTGCTTGTACGTTAATCGGCTTAGTTACAGGAAACTTAGTACCATGTCTTATCTTAGGTGGTACTCTTCAACTTATCGCTTTAGGTTGGGCAAACATCGGAGCTGCCGTAGCACCGGATGCTGCGTTAGCATCAGTTGCCTCTGCAATTATTTTAGTTTTAGGTGGACAAGGTAAAGCTGGTGTTTCTTCGGCAATCGCAATTGCTGTTCCACTAGCCGTTGCTGGTTTATTATTAACAATTATCGTTCGTACAATTGCAACAGCATTGGTACATTTTATGGATGCTGCAGCTAAAGAAGGAAACATCGGAAAAGTTCAATTTTGGCACATCGTTGCTATCTGCTTGCAAGGGTTACGTATTGCGATCCCAGCATTATTAATCGTAGCAATTGGGGCAGGCCCAGTTAGAGACTTACTCACATCTATGCCAGCTTGGTTGACTGACGGTCTAGCAATCGGTGGGGGAATGGTCGTAGCTGTTGGTTACGCAATGGTTATTAATATGATGGCTACAAAAGAAGTATGGCCTTTCTTCGCGATTGGTTTCGTGTTAGCAACTGTTTCACAAATCACACTTATCGGTCTTGGTGCTATCGGTGTGGCTCTTGCACTTATCTATTTAGCGCTTTCCAAACGCGGTGGCGGTTCAGGTAATGGCGGATCAAACACTGGTGACCCACTAGGCGATATTATCGATAATTACTAAGAAGGAGGGGACAGAAAAATGGAAAAAGAATTGACATTATCAAAAAAAGATCGTATTTCTGTTTGGTGGCGTTCCACTTTCATCCAAGGTTCTTGGAACTATGAACGTATGCAAAACGGTGGTTGGGCATTTTCAATGATTCCGGCGATCAAAAAATTATATAAAACAAAAGAAGATCGTGCTGCTGCACTAAAACGTCATTTAGAGTTCTTTAATACTCACCCATATGTTGCTTCACCTATTATTGGTGTAACTTTAGCTCTTGAAGAAGAACGTGCAAACGGTGCGCCGGTTGACGACACAGCCATTCAAGGGGTTAAAGTCGGTATGATGGGGCCTTTAGCAGGTATTGGGGATCCAGTTTTCTGGTTCACGGTTAGACCAATCCTAGGTGCGTTAGGAGCTTCTCTTGCTCTGACTGGTAACATCCTAGGGCCAATTATATTCTTCGTTTTATGGAATCTTATTCGTATGGGCTTCACCTGGTATACACAAGAATTTGGTTACAAAGCTGGTTCTAAAATTACGGATGACTTATCTGGCGGATTACTTCAAGATATTACGAAAGGTGCATCAATCCTGGGTATGTTCATCTTAGGAGCATTAGTTAACCGTTGGGTATCGGTAAAATTCACCCCAATTGTATCATCGGTTAAACTCAGCAAAGGTGCTTATATTGACTGGGATAAGTTACCTTCTGGAGCACAAGGAATTAAAACTGCCTTGGAACAGCAAGCTGCTGGTCTTTCGTTAGAACCTGTTAAAGTAACTACTTTACAAAATAACTTGGATAGCTTAATTCCTGGATTAGCTGGGTTAGCGATCACATTTTTATGTATGTGGTTGCTTAGAAAGAAAGTTTCTCCAATTGTTATGATTCTTGGATTGTTTGTGGTTGGTATCGTCTTCCACTTAATTCACTTAATGTAACAATTAAAGACTATTGCCTAGGCTTTTTAAATATCAAATGTAAGCCTTGATGCAAACAAATATAGCAGAGCACCTCCTGATATGATGCAACCAATCATTTTAAGGAGGTGCTTTTCTTATGCCTTAATTCTGGTCGGAACATACATTTGTTTAAAAGAAATATACATTATGTTTTTTATTCTGTAATTAAGATGCAAGAGCATGTCCTTCTTTCTCTCAGATATCGGAAAAATAACACATGCTCTTTCATTTGCAAATTCTCTTCATTGATTTTTTGTTTATAAAAATTCCTCTAAAGTATCTTATTTTTAATACATGGATTCGTTAGAAGGAAGTTTTAAAGATGGGTCCAAAGATATAAGAATTACATGTATCTTAGTATCTGGAATGGAGACGGCTTGTAACGATAATGCTAAAATCAAAAAACCCCCAATTTTTTGGGGGAGGGTTTATTTGATACCGATGCCGAGCTTATCGAGAATAAATGCATAGCAAGCCGCGGCTTCCTTCAAATGATTGAAACGGCCTGATGCTCCGAAGTGGCCGGCACCCATGTTCGTTTTTAGTACAATGATATTGTTATCCGTTTTCAGCGACCTTAGACGTGCAACCCATTTGGCTGGTTCCCAATATGCGACCCGAGGATCATTTAGACCGGTTGTGACATACATATGCGGATAGTCTTTCGCTTCCACATTATCGTATGGGCTATATGACTTCATATAGAAATAGTCCTCTCTATTTTGAGGATTGCCCCATTCGTCCCATTCAAGGGTGGTAAGGGGAATCGTTGCATCGAGCATTGTTGTAACTACATCAACAAATGGAACTGCCGGAACGATGACCTTAAATAGTTCACCGGCCATATTGGCCACTGCGCCTACGAGCAAGCCTCCAGCACTGCCACCGCGGGCAGCCATTTTACTTGAGGTTGTGTAGCCCTGCTCCATAAGATATTTCGCTGCAACGATAAAATCTGTGAACGTATTTCGTTTTTTCCCCATTTTTCCGTCTTCATACCAAGCACGACCCATTTCGGAGCCGCCACGCACTTGTGCTGTGACAAATATAATTCCTTTTTCCAGCAAAGGGAGACGATACGGGTCAAAATAAGGATCGCTGTTTGCTCCATATGATCCATACCCATGCAGAATCAAAGGCGCAGGTCCGTTTTCGAGCGCATCTTTCCGATAGACGGCGGTCATTGGCACTTTGACTCCATCCTCTGCTACTGCCCACAATTGTTCCTGACGAAAACGCGAGCGATCATATTCCCCTCTGACAGGAGCAACTTGCAAACGATGTTTTTCACCTGTCAGGAGATTTAACCCGTAAGTTGTTTTTGGCGTGAGCAAGGAATCATATTGAATTAATACCTCGTTCGTCTCATAACTTTGACCGGATAAAATCGATACTGTGTAGAGAGGCTCATCCCATTCAATTCGCTCTAATTCATCGTCACGAAGTAGCCAGATTTGCGTTAGACCATTCTCACGGCCAAATATAACTAACCTGTCCCGAAATGGGTACATGGCTTGCAGATATCGGTCTTCGCTATACTCCATGACTTTTGCCCGTGTTTGAAGGGCGCTGAGGGGACAACACAGCAACTGAAAGTTTGGGGC
>Ga0224728_1081_pt1 | contig 11244 bp, 8 predicted proteins | sample IA1ulk_3_FD_161638 | JGI IMG/M metagenome (GOLD analysis project Ga0224728, IMG submission 161638) | Enriched cells from agricultural soil in Iowa, United States - IA12soil_GW_GH6A(bulk) | ecosystem: Environmental > Terrestrial > Soil > Unclassified > Agricultural land | place: USA: Iowa | collected... | reverse complement strand
TTGTGCTACTGCACGAAATTCATCTTCATGTTTTAATCCCTTCATTGGGAAATACTTCAATGCGTTTCCTCCCATATCACGAACAAGCGCAATGGCAGCCTTGATTGGAACAATGGCAGTTTCTTTAACACCAGCACTGATTGGGCCAGTAGAAATATTGACATATCCTACTCTTCCAGTTGGTGAAACAAGGGAGTTAATCCAGCTATTTTTTTCTCCAAGATTGGCACGGGTTGCACCTACTGCAGGGAAGACTTGATTAATATGACTTCCAGCATAATGTTTAGCAATTTCTGCAACAACAGCCGCTTGCTTATTATCCCCTGCGCCAAGCCCGATGGAAACTGCATCATCTATAGCTGTTCCATATTCTTTCATAGCAGTAACTGCAGCCTCTACAGTTGGATAATCCTTAGAAAGCACCCCAACTAAAACATGACCCTCTGCCGCTTCAAAAACTTCCTTCGCATTTTCAATACTATTAGCTAATACATTTAAAGCTACTCGATTTTGATAAAACCGTTTTTCCATATTCATCATTCATTGCCTCCTAAAATTGCCTTTAGTCTTGCTTCAATAACATAGATGTCATCATCTTTTAGCGGTCGTGGATCAATATCGAAAAATCCTTGGCGAATTCCGTAATCTCGAGTGTAGATGGCAACCTCTCCGTTTCTCAACTTGTCATTTACTTCCTTCGCCGTAGTGTTGGAAATTGCAGAATCAATATGAATTCGCGCTCTAAAAATAGCTCTACCCGCTTCATCTTGTACAATCGTTACTTTTATACCTTCTATAGCATTTAACGATTTAAGAACTTCAAGGCTTGCTTTTTCCTTTTCGCTATTGTCTGTTTTGACGAAATATTCATCTAGTGCTTGTAAAAGGCCGAAGGTGGTTTCCTTTCCAACCTTCATGCTTCTTCCTATACAATGAAGCTGAACTTTTAACCACTCAATATATTTTCGCTTACCAGCTACAATACCGGATGTCGGGCCTTCAATGGCTTTCGAGCCGCTATAAATGGCTAGGTCTGAAATTTGTACGTATTTTTTTAAATCTTCTTCTGCTGCAGCATCTACTATAAGTGGAATATGGTTTGCTTGTGCTACTTCCCATGCCTCTTCAACAGAAATCATATTCTTTTGAACCGCGTGATGAGATTTTACGAATAATATCGCAGCGGTATTCTCATTTATTGCATCAGAGATATGCTCCACTTTCCCCTCATTTGCATAACCGACTTCCACAAGTTTTCCCCCACCGAGGAAAACCATCGTTTCAACGGGTGCACCGTATTGAACGTTATGGCCTTTTAGCATAATGATCTCATTTTTTTGAATTGGTTCTTGATGAAGACGTTCACTTTTACGACGGTTTCCTTGAGTGACGATTGCAGCCACAGAAAGAGCAATTCCACTTGAGGCAGAGTTTACAACAACAGCCGCTTCGGATTGCAACAGGCCGGCAATATGGTTCCCAGCCTTATCGACTAAATCCGAAATCTCTACATAATTTTGTCCGCCGATTTTCATTGCATCCATTACCGTATCGGATGGGGCGGAAACACCTAAAATACTCATCCTTCCGCTTGCATTAATTACACGTTTCAAACCATATTTAGCATTCAATGTATTCTCCATTTATTACCACTCCTTTTACAACAATCTTTTGATCCGCTCTGCGTTCCTCTCCTTCAGAATCCGATAATACAGTAGGTTCATTTTCAATCGAAAATAATGTAAGGTTTGCAATATCTCCTGTCGAAATTCGGCCAAGAGCAGGTTTTTTTAACCACTTCGCTGGATTTATTGTTACCGCATCAATAATCTCTTTAAGGGAATAACCCAAATGCAAAAACTTTGTTAAAACATTTGCCATACTATAGACCGGACCATTCAGGCGATTTTTTCGGTAGATATCTGTACTAATCGTATGAAAGTGGATATCATGCTCTTTCGCTTGCTCAGCTACTTGAAAGGAGAAACTTGCATTTCCATGGCCAACGTCTAATCGGACCCCTCTTTCTATTGCTTTTAGAAGCTTTGGAAGAGGTTTTCCGGAAGTATCAAATAAATTATTGGCTTTTCCATTTAAGAAATGGGTAATCACATCATTTTCTTCGAGTAGGTCAAGGACGTCATTTATATCCGGGGGCCCGGATCCAATATGAACCATAAGCGGTAATTCGGTATCCTTTGAAAAACTTCGAGCTATTTTTAATGGCTCAACCCCATTTGGTCCGACCACACTTTTGCTTATTCTAGCTTTAAGCCCCACAATAAAATCTCTATTATCTGCTACTGCCTTTATTAATTCCTCTTTATTTAACAAAGAGAGATCAGATAATTCATCAATCCTCTTCAAGCCAATGCGTGAAATATTTAAGAAAGCGAATACATTTGTTTTTGCCTTTTTCGAATTACTAACTAAGTCGTGTATTCGATCCGCTCCCGTACTTCCAGCATCTATGATCGTTGTTACACCTAATTTATAACCAATCTCGTCAATATCGTCTCCATATGGATCAAATTCCGGGAAGGCGTGAACATGCATATCAATCCATCCACTGGAAATGTAGACCTTGTTTTTAAAATCTATTACTTTTTGACCGTCCCCCGTTCCCGGTGGAACAATATCTACAATTCTCCTATTCTCCACTACAATATCTGCAGCGTTTCCATCTGTCGTTTTTACATTTCGTAAAACGAACGTGGCTGTCATGTCTATCATCCCTTTTGGTTATTAATGTAAACGGTTAAATAAATTTGTTTACGTATAATTTTTCTTTGCAAAATTAGATTAACACTTATTTTTATGTTGGTCAATATAACGTTATAATGTTTAAAAATGTAAACTAGAAAATTTGCCCATCTACAAATGGGTTTGTGTGTCATCTAATAGTAATAAGGTTAATGAAGTGGAGATGAAGATGATGACTCAAAAGCTTGAAAAATTTGTTGATAGCCTTCCTATTCTTAACACAATCAAACCGATAAGGAAGCGGAATAATAAGGCTTATTTTGAAGTAAGGATGGAGGAGTTTACACAGAAGATGCATAGGGACTTAGAACCAACCCGGTTATGGGGGTATAACAGTCAATACCCAGGCCCGATGTTTGATGTTCAAAAAGGAGAACCGATAGAAGTTAAATGGATCAATAACCTTCCAAATAAACATTTGCTTCCGCTCGATGAATCTATTGTCCACCATGAGCCGGAAGTGAGAACGGTTACGCATTTACATGGCAGTGAAACAAGGCCGGAAAGTGATGGATATCCGGAGGCTTGGTTTACAAAGGATTTTAAGCAGGTAGGTCCTTTTTTCAAAAGGGAGGTGTACCAATACCCAAATCGGCAGCGCGCCGCAACTTTATGGTACCACGATCATGCCATGGGAATTACACGTCTCAATGTATATGCGGGTCTTGTCGGGATGTATATTATTCGGGATCAAGAGGAGAGGAGACTGAAGCTTCCATCTGGGGATTATGAAGTTCCTCTCATCCTTTCCGATCGTTCTTTTAATGAGGATGGTTCCTTATTTTATCCGAGTCAGCCAAATAACCCTTCAAGAAATCTGCCAAATCCGACGATTGTTCCCTTTTTTCTTGGCGATACAATCTTAGTAAATGGAAAAGTATGGCCATATATAGAAGTAGAACCTAGAAAATATCGGTTTCGTGTCTTAAACACATCAAATACAAGAGGATATCAACTATATCTTGATTCTGGCCAATCCTTTTATCAGATTGGAACAGACGGTGGGTTATTGCCTAGTACGGTAAAGCTAGACAAATTGGCGATGGAACCGGCGGAACGAGCGGATTTAATAATAGACTTTTCCAAACATGAAGGAAAATCCATTATATTAAAAAATGACCTGGGGCCGAATGCAGATTCAAATGATGAAACATTTGATGTTATGCAATTTCGAGTAACTAAACCACTTTCCGCGGAGGATAACAGCAAAATTCCTAATAGATTGAGTATCATTCCTTCATTAAAAACGAACATGGTAGCGGGGTACCGGAATTTAAAGTTGGTTGAATCCAAGGATCCATTAGGGCGTCCCATGCCATTATTAAATAATAAAAAATGGGAAGATCCTGTTACGGAAAAGCCTAGATTAGGTACCACGGAAATTTGGTCTTTCATTAACACTATGCCAGTTACCCATCCCATTCATATTCATTTAATTCAGTTTCAAATATTAGATAGACGACCTTTCGATTTGGATTTGTATAATAAAACAAGACAGATACGATATTTAGGGCCTGCAAAACAACCGGCACCAAATGAAAGAGGTCTAAAAGATACAGTGGCAGCGCCTGCCGGGGAAGTGACCCGTGTAATAGTCCGTTTCGGTCCTTATACAGGCCAATATGTTTGGCATTGTCACATTTTAGAGCATGAGGATCACGATATGATGCGGCCGTATGTTGTAAGGGAATAGGGGTTGTGACCCCTAATCTCGTATTGGGGAAATTTAGAATTGCAAGCGGGCGCATACTTTTTTTGAAAGGTTGTCTACATCTCTTCAGCGCCTATCGGCTAGCGAATTTATAGTCATCTACCTATGATAACTAGGTATTAAGTGAAATTTGGAGTGCCAATTTCACTCGGAAAATTAGTACTTCAAATCTCACTCATCCGTTCCCCAATGGGCAAGGTACTTACGCATTTGTTCTTAAAATGGAAGGAAGAGGCCAAATCTTTCGTGAGTTTTTTTAAAATGGTCTTACACTTTATATCCGATTTTTGGTATTATTAAATTATAAGTAGTAAGTAATAAGTGGTAAGTGGATGGTATTTGATTTAGGGGGGACAATGTATGAAGGAACTTAGTTTTGCTCAACACTTTACCTTAATAGCTCTTAATGCACAGGAAAGTACCCGTTTAACTAATTCGAAGAAAGTGTCCTTGCGATGTATGGCTGCTGCAGTAATTTTAGAATTATATTTAGACAATGGTTTTTCACAGGTAGGGGATGTCCTTACATGTGAAAGAGGGATTTTGGAAAATCCTTCGATATCTTTATACCAAAAAGCTGTTTTAAATATATTTTTCAGTAAAAATGAAACTATAAGTGGAACACTTCCACAATATTTAACGAGAGTTGTTAAAATGTCCAAAAAACAATTAAAAATAGTGGAAGATGCTTTTGTGGCTAATTTAAAAGAAGAAAATGCCTTAGAGGAAATTCATGCACTTTTAAGCAGTGATTTGGAGTTTGTCACAGCAGGAATCGAGATGAAAGAATATCGCAGTAATTCGGAAAGCTTCACGCGGGTGACAGAAAGTATACGGGCTGAAATATTAGAAGAAGGGCCGGTGACGGATGAAGCAATCCTTATGCTATGGTTATTGAGGGAAAGTGGCAGTATATATGACCTTTTCTCAAAAGAGGAGTTAAAGCATGTAGCTGAACGCATTTATAAATTATATAATGATAGCTCTTTAGGTAAAACAGTATTCCCAATTAGTATTCATAATACAGTGGAATACGCAGTGAAGAATTTCCTAAAAATGAAAAAGGAAATTATGACTACGCCCTCAGGCTCGGGAGTTGCTTTTGTTTTTCCAATTATCGAAAGGTCCCAATCCATTTTTATCGATACAGAAGCATATTTCGCTAACAAGGAAGATCGTTTAAATGATGTAAAGGACAGATTGGAAAGGAATGGTCACCATATTAAAGTGATTCGTGAGGGAGATATTCCGCTTATTAAAATTGATAATATGTTATATGAAGCGGTACCTCATGCGAAGGTATATAAATTTCCTGTTCATGGTGTACGTTTGTTAAAATATCCATTATCTTTATAGTGAGGAGGAAAGGAATTGTCCCGTCAACGTTCTATGGATAAAATACTTGCATCTGATTTCGTATCGATCGGGGAATTGGTACGTTTAACCGGATCTCGTTATAGTACTCTAAAATTTTATACAGAAGAAGGGATGCTTCCTTTTGAGCAAGAAGAAGAAAAAAGAACAAGAAGATTTCCTAGAGAAAATGCGGTTTCCAGAATAAATGAAATAAAGGAACTAAAGGAACAAGGACTTAGTATTCCGGAAATAAAAGAAAGATTATCTAGCAAAGCATATTAAGGGCTGGGGTTCTTTTCATTCGGAAAGTACCCAGTCACCGTACTATCTTTAAAAGCTGTAATTAATAATTTTTGCACGTTGTGCTGTATCCTGAATGTAAGCAGCAATAGAAGGATTATCTACAATCATACTTTTAATTGAATGCTGGCAGTCGTTTCTTCGTAATTATATTTTGAAGGTAGTCCATTGTCTCGCTTTGCCTTTCCCTGCAAGAAAACTAGACTTTATGGAATCCTCTATTATCCTTCGTTATTTTATTCATCTCATTTATTATAAATAAATTTCTTTGTGCATTCTCATATCTAATACTTTAAAAATAATTTTTGAAAATCTATTATTTTTGCCAATATAAATACTAAAAGCCAATGACTATAGGAGGACCCCATTCCTAGTTATTTATATCTAGTAAACTAGCAGCTTGACAGGTCTATGAACCTATGGTAAAAAGAAAGTAATCGTTTACATAAATGGATTGTTACTGCTCGGCAGGCAAAACCTAAATTTGTAAAGGGAGTATCTTATGGTATTCTATGTACAAATTTAGGTTTTTTATTTGGTTTTAGGTAGATTTAAAAAATACTTCAATCAAGGGCGAGTGGAAATGGAGATTAAAAAGATACTAAACAATAATGTCGTCGTATCAACAAATGAATTAAATCAGGAAATAGTTGTAATGGGGAGAGGGCTTGCTTTTCAAAAGAAGGTCGGTGGGTTTATTGATGAATCTAAAGTCGAGAAAACCTTTGTGTTAGAGACCCGTGGTATTTCGGAAAAACTTGCAAAATTATTAAGGGATACTTCTGAAGTATATTTGAACATTTCTGCCAAGATTTTGGATTGTGCACAATCCCACCTGCCATTTAAATTGGATGAATATCTTTATGTTGCATTAACGGACCACATAAGTTTTGCGATAAGCAGGTATAAACAGGGGATTCATTTGAAAAATCCATTATTATGGGAGATTAGGAAATATTATAAGCAAGAGTTTCAAGTTGCTCTGAAGGCAATAGATATTATTGAAAAAGAAACGGAAATCGCCCTTGGCGAGGATGAAGCCGCATCCATTGCATTGCATTTAGTAAATAGCCAGATCTCCGGTGAGAATATGGCAACCGCTGTGCAAATCACTGAGATGGTTGATACTATTTTAAATATTGTAAAATACTATTTTAAGATGGAGTTGGATGAGAACTCGGTTAATTACGAAAGGTTTTTAACGCATCTTCGTTTTTTTGCTATCCGCTTTGTTCGTAAGGAAAAACTAGAGGAAACAGTGGATCAGTTCTTTATTGAACAGATTCAGCTTAAGTATTCCGAGGCCTATTTATGTACCCAAAAGATTGCAACTTATTTAGAAAATCAATTTAATTGGGGGCTAACAAAGGACGAGGAGATATATTTAACGGTCCATATCCATCGTGTTACAAATCGCCATAAAATGAAGTAATTTTTACAAAAAATCCCTTTAAGGAAAGCGTTGACAACTCATGAAAGCGCATGCTAAAGTGAAAATACAAAATTTAATAATCAATTCATTAGGATTGTTACTGATTACGCAGGCAAAACCTAAATTGTATTGTCATTCTTCTTGGCATGCAGTTTAGGTTTTTTGTTTTATAAGGAAGTGATTTTCTGTTGAAAGAATTAGATAGTATTGTGAAGGAATGTTACCTTTTTGGGCATAACCTGAACTGATCTGTACTAGACACTATTTTTACGTGTACAGATTGGCTCAGGTTTTTTTATTACAAAAATAAAAAAGGAAAGAAGGGTTAAGGGTATGAAGTACGAAAAGCTCGCAAAAGACATTATTGAAAATGTTGGCGGCAAGGAAAATGTTACTAGTGTTGTGCATTGTATTACTCGCTTACGCTTTAAGCTAAAAGACGAGAGCAGAGCTAATACTGATGTATTAAAAAATATGGATGGTGTCGTAACCGTTATGAAAAGCGGGGGGCAATATCAAGTAGTTATCGGTAACCATGTGCCTGATGTCTATAAAGATGTTGTGACAATTGGTGGATTTCAATCCGAATCTCCTGTAGAAGAAGAGGACGGAAAAAAACAAAATTTATTTAATAGATTCATTGATATGATTTCCGGTATTTTTGCTCCGACACTTGGCGTATTAGCCGCAACAGGTATGATTAAAGGCTTTAACGCCTTATTTATGGCATTAGGCTGGTATTCAGATAAATCCGGGACTTATCAAATCTTAAATGCCATAGGGGATTGCTTGTTCTATTTCTTCCCTATCTTCCTAGGGTTCACAGCTGCTAAGAAATTTAAAGGAAATCAATTTATAGGAATGGCTATTGGTGCTGCATTAGTGTATCCAACACTATCCGGTTTAACGGCAGGTAAGCCGCTATTTACCTTATTTACAGGAACAATGTTTGAATCACCGATTCATATTACATTTTTGGGGATTCCAGTTATTTTAATGACCTATTCTTCATCAGTTATTCCAATTGTGATCGCTGCATGGGTTGGTGCGAAATTAGAAAAATGGTTTACAAAAGTAATTCCAGATGTAGTGAAGACATTTTTAGTTCCATTCTTTACATTGCTTGTTACTGTGCCACTTACATTTATTGTAATTGGACCAATTGCCACATGGGCAGGACAGCTTTTAGGACAACTAACTCTTTGGTTAATTAGTTTAAGTCCAATCGTTGCTGGTATCTTCCTTGGCGCGTTATGGCAAGTTTTTGTTATCTTCGGGCTGCACTGGGGGCTTATTCCGATTGCGATTAATAATATGGTCGTCATGCATTCAGACCCAATTCTAGCACTGATTTTTGCCGCATCTTTTGCCCAAACAGGTGCCGTGCTTGGTGTTTGGCTTAAAACAAAGGACAAAAAGTTAAAATCATTAAGTATTCCAGCGTTTATATCCGGTATTTTCGGGGTTACCGAGCCGGCCATTTACGGGATTACCCTTCCGAAGAAAAAGCCGTTTATTATCAGCTGTATTGCAGCTGCAATTGGCGGAGGCCTTCTTGGTATATTCGGTTCAAAGGTTTATATGATGGGCGGACTTGGCATTTTTGGTTTCCCAAGCATGATTGATCCAAAGGCCGGAATAAATATGGGGTTCTGGGGCGCTATCATCGCTGTTGCCGTAGCTTTCATTCTTGGCTTTATCTTGACTTATTTATTTGGCGGAGCAGGAAAAGAGAATAAGCATGCAGATGCTTCTGAGACTAAAAATCCGGAGCAAAAGCAAACAGATGTGAATGTAAAAAGCGAAGTTATTTCAAGCCCATTTACAGGGGATGTAAAGTCTTTATCCGAATTGAAAGATGCTGCGTTTGCCTCCGGTGCACTTGGCAAGGGTGTAGCGATTGAGCCATCAGAAGGAAAGCTTTATTCTCCGGTATCAGGGATAGTTTCCGTATTATTCCCAACACATCATGCTATTGGAATTACATCTGACCAAGGTGCAGAGATATTAATTCATATTGGTATGGACACAGTTCAGTTAGAGGGAAAATACTTCTCGGCGCATACGACACAAGGAGCACGAATAGAAAAAGGCCAGCTATTAATAGAATTTGATATGGAAAGTATTAAATCAGCTGGTTATGTAGTGACAACACCAGTCGTGGTAACTAATCAAGAGCAATACAAACTTGTTCCAACAGAAGAACAGAGTATTCAAACTGGTAAACCATTAATCGATTTACAAAGTAAAGCAGATTCAGTTGCTGTTTAAATGGATGTTATTGAGTAGAAGGGAGTCCTGTGAATTCCCTTCTTCATCTACATAGAAAGGGAGAGGTTAATATGAAGACAGTTTCATTTCCAAAAGGATTTTTATGGGGAGGGGCAATTGCAGCCAACCAATCAGAAGGAGCTTATTTAGAAGATGGAAAGGGATTAACAACCGTTGATTTAATGCCAACTGGTAAAAATAGATGGAACATAGCAAAAGGGAAAGTAGATTCCTTCAAACCAATGGAAGGGGAATTTTACCCGTCCCACGAAGCTATTGATTTCTATCACCGTTATAAAGAAGATATCGCATTATTTGCGGAGATGGGATTTAAAGCATTGCGTGTTTCCATTTCGTGGGCGCGGATTTTCCCAAATGGGGACGATGAGCAACCAAATGAAGCAGGGTTAAGGTTTTACGACAATTTATTTGATGAGCTTTTATCACATGGAATTCAGCCTGTGGTGACCATTGCTCATTTTGATGTTCCTGTTCACTTAGTGGAGGCATATGGAAGCTGGAGAAACCGCAAACTTGTACATTTTTTTGAAACCTATGCAAAAACCATCTTCAAACGTTATAAAGATAAAGTGAAATATTGGATGACGTTTAACGAAATCAATATGCTTTTACACCTGCCATTTGTAGGTGCAGGTCTTGTTTTTAAAGAAGGAGAAAACAAGCTGCAAATTCAGTATCAAGCCGCTCATCATCAACTTGTTGCTAGTGCATTAGCAGTTCAAGCATGCCATGAGATTATCCCTGATGCAAAAATCGGCTGTATGTTGGCCGCTGGTATGACCTATCCTTATACCTGCAATCCAGATGATGTATATAAAGCAATGGAAAAAGATCGTGAATCGTTCTTCTTTATCGATGTACAGTCACGTGGAAAATATCCGGGTTATGCTATGCGCTTCTTTAAAGACAATCAGTTATCCATCGACATGGAAGACGGCGATGAGGATCTTTTGAAAATTGGTACCGTTGATTATATCGGCTTCAGCTATTATGGCAGCCGGGCAACAAGTACAGACCCTGAAATATTAAAACAAATTGGAAGTGGGAATGTATTTGCTTCTGTTGAGAATCCGTATTTAGAGAAATCTGAATGGGGCTGGCCAATTGATGCCAAGGGCTTTCGGATTACTGCTAACCAGTTGTATGACCGGTATCAAAAACCTTTGTTTGTTGTGGAAAATGGGCTTGGCGCAATGGACAAGGTTACTCCTGATGGGGAAATTAAGGATGACTACCGAATTGATTACCTAAGAAAACATATCGCTGCAATGGGCGAAGCGATTCAAGATGGTGTAGAAATTCTTGGCTATACGAGCTGGGGGCCAATCGATATTATTAGCGCCTCCACAGGTGAGATGAAAAAAAGATATGGCTATATTTTTGATTGATT
>Ga0224728_1076_pt1 | contig 11489 bp, 10 predicted proteins | sample IA1ulk_3_FD_161638 | JGI IMG/M metagenome (GOLD analysis project Ga0224728, IMG submission 161638) | Enriched cells from agricultural soil in Iowa, United States - IA12soil_GW_GH6A(bulk) | ecosystem: Environmental > Terrestrial > Soil > Unclassified > Agricultural land | place: USA: Iowa... | reverse complement strand
TTTCTATTCCCGCTCGCGCTAAGAGATAATCGAAGGGACCCCAAAATGGAAGGATGGAGGGGTTGTCCAAACCGCTCGAATTCACCATGGTGTAAGGGTCCATGCAAAAACACCGGAACGAAGCCGCCCTGCGGCCTTTCCGGTGTTTCGTATGGATTGGATTCATTGATGTATCCAATTCTGGTGCGGCAACCGGAACTACCTCCGCTCCGGGTGGATCGTCAGCGTTTCCCCGTAATGCATCACTTTAATCCGCTCCTCACTCAGACCGAGCCTGGCCCGCTCCGCCTCCATCCGGTCCAGTGCCTCCCGGGCCGTATCGTCAGCCAGGCGGAACGTGCCGTAATGCATCGGGATCATCATATCGGCCCCCACATCCAGAAAAGCCTGCAGCGCCTCTTCGGGATTGACGTGCTGCGACGTCATAAACCACTCAGGCTCATAGGCCCCGATCGGCATCAGCGCCACATGCAGGTTGAAGCGCCGGCCAATCTCCTTGAAGCCGGCAAAATACCCGCTGTCCCCCGCAAAATAGACATTGGGCGGCAGCATCCTGGTGCCGTCTTCCGCTTCGGCGTTACCGGCTTGCTCTGTCTCATGCGGCTCCAGCACAAAGCCGCCCCAGTGCGAGGTGTTGGTGTCAAACGGCGTGCGGCGCGTCCAGTGCTGCGTCGGGACGAAGCTGATCTTCACCTGGCCGATGACTACATGCTCCCACCACTTCAGCTCCCGGCAATTGTGGAACCCTTTGCGGACCATCTTCGCCCGGAGGCCGACCGGAACGATCAGCGTCGTGCCCGCCCGGTACAGCTTCCGGATGGAAGCCATGTGCATATGGTCATAGTGGGAGTGCGATATGAGAATGATGTCCACCGGCGGCACATCTTCGATCAGGAGGCCGGGCGCACCGAGGCGCCGCTCAAAGCCCATTCTTTTGGCCCAGACCGGGTCCGTCAAAATGTTGAGGCCCTCATACTGGATGAAAAAAGTGGAGTGGCCGATCCAGGTAATCGACGTATCCTGCCGGTTGCCGTGCAAATACTCCAGATCCGGCGGCATATTCGGGATTTGGAAGCTGTAGTCCTTTTTCTTCTGCCGCCGCTCTTGGCGCCACTGTCTGAACTGCTTCAACGTTTTATCTGTACTGACATTATCCATGTTATTGTAACGGATCTTCGGCAAGAGTCCCCCTCCTTCCCGGGTGTAATCGCTGTTTATTCCATTTTACCCGATCCGAAACCCTGTGTACCACAAGAGCTGACGCTCGAATGCATCGCTCTTTCGCAAGTTCGCTTGCCGCTAAGTCTATGAATTATTCGTCATGCAGGTCGGAGTAATGAATGACGTACAGCGCCAAAAGCATCATAGTCACGACGACAATCAGCATCGGCGCGAAATAAATGGTGAATATCACGCGGCAGTACAGCTCCTTCTATGCAGCTTGGTAACCTCTTAGTCATTGTCGTCTTTCCATCCGTTTTCTATCCGCGGCAAAAGGTTTATGTTTGGGGGCAAAGTGAGGTAAACTGTAGTTTAGATGGTGGTTTCATCTATATAGGAATGAGTTGTATCATTTTTTTCAATAGTAAAAGTTATTGAAGAAGAAGGAGGTCTTTATCTGTGAAGATCAAATTTATCGAGCCAACGCCGAGTCCGAACTCTATGAAGCTGCACCTGGATGAGAGTCTGGAGCCCGGTATCCGCAAAACATATACGCTTGACAATGAACGCTCCGCCCCGGCTTGGATCCGGGAGATGCTGCATATCCAAGGGGTCAAGAGCGTGTTCCATACCCTTGACTTTGTCGCCTTGGAACGCCAGGGCAGCGCGGACTGGTCCGCCATCCTTGGCGAAGTGCAGGAGCGGTTCGGCCAGGAGGGCCTGACAAGCCAGTTCACGGAAGAAGACGCGGAAGCCGGCAGCCACTACGGCGAGGCGGAAGTGTTCGTGCAGTTTTTCCGGGGCATCCCGATGCAGATCCGCGTGAAATCGGGCACTCAGGAGGTTCGCCGGGCGCTGTCCGACCGCTTCACGAAAGCCGTAATGGAAGTTACCGCGGCGACGATGATCAAGGAGCGCAAGCTGAAGGATTACGGCGTCCGCTACGGGGAGCTGGAGGATATCGCCGGTGAGGTCGAGCAGGAGCTTGAAGCGGCGTTTCCCGAGGATCGGCTGAAGCAGGTCATCGAGCAGGCGATCGCCCATGGCGCCAGCGAGAGCGAGTTTGAAGAGGAGCGGCGCGAGCTGAGCGACGCCGAGCTCGCCGAGGCGATGCAGAGCGCCGACTGGAAGGTTCGCTATGCCGCCCTGGACGGCATGCAGCCGACCGAGGAGCGGCTGCCGATCATCCGTCAGGCGCTGCATGACGAGAAGATGCAGACCCGCCGCCTGGCGGTCGTCTACCTCGGCGATCTGCGCACGCCGGAAGCGATGGAGCTGCTGTACGAGGCGCTGAAGGACAGCTCGCCGACCGTCCGCCGGACGGCGGGCGACACGCTGTCCGACATCGGCGACCCGGCGGCCACGCCGGCGATGCAGGCGACGCTGAAGGACAGCAGCAAGATTGTCCGCTGGCGCGCCGCCCGCTTCCTGTACGAAGTGGGGACGGAAGAAGCGCGCGATGCCCTGGAGGAAGCGGTGAACGATCCCGAGTTCGAAGTGAGCCTGCAGGCGCGGATGGCCTTGGAACGCATCGAATCCGGCGAGCAGGCCGCAGGCACCGTATGGCAGCAGATGGCCAAGCGGAGCCGCTCCTGAAGGCTGCAGGGAACGGCTCTTCCGGAGTTCCAGCTTTAACCATTGCCTTTTCCCGGCGTAATACGTTACTATGTTACGTGTTCAATACATCAATACAAAGAAATATGTAAAAGATAACCTCATCCGTCCAAAGGTGAGGTAGAGGTTGCGGAAGCGATGAGTATCTGTTCCGAGGCGTAAGAGCCGCCGGTGACGGACAGTGAAGGGCGCCTTCCGCCGAAGTGTGCGAACCTGCTCTATGGTTGGCATGCTGGGTCTGTTCTCCGAAAGGGACAGAACTGTCGCGGTGTTCCTTCCTCCTGCAGGAAGATGAAGACGCCGTGATGAGCTATCTTTCATGGAAGCACGGGTGCGGAAGCCATAGCGTCATTTATCGGGACCGCGGGTACTTCATACCTGGGGTCCCTTTTGGTTGTTCCCCTTCCACTCCATGAAGTCATATTCATATTTGAAGGGATGATTTCTTTTTATGCGTTTAAAAACACCGGCAACGGCACTCAAACAGAGCCTGAAATCCCGGCACATGACGATGATCGCCCTCGGCGGCTCTATCGGCACCGGGCTCTTTCTGGCAAGCGGCAGCGCCATCTCCTCCTCCGGACCGGGCGGAGCGATTCTGGCCTATGCCGCCGTCGGCCTGATGGTATATTTTCTGATGACAAGCCTGGGAGAAATGGCTACCTACATGCCGGATTCCGGCTCGTTCAGCACCTACGGCACCCGCTTCGTCAGCCCGGCTTTCGGATTTGCCGTCGGCTGGAACTTCTGGTACAACTGGGCGATCACGATCGCGGCCGAGCTGTCCGCGGCAACGGTCATTATCAAATATTGGTTTCCGGACTCTCCCTCCTTTTTGTGGAGTCTGCTGTTTCTCGCTATCATGTTTGCCCTCAATATTCTATCAGCCAAGGGCTACGGCGAATCCGAATACTGGTTTGCCATTATTAAAATCGCGGTCGTCATTATTTTCCTGATTGTCGGCATTCTGATGATCTTCGGGATCATGGGGGGCAAGCCGGTCGGCTTCGAGAACTTCAACCTGGGCGGCAGCTCCTTCCATGGCGGATTCTTTGCTTTCGTCGGCGTCTTTATGGCGGCGGGCTTTTCCTTCCAAGGAACCGAGCTGATCGGGGTGGCCGCAGGGGAGAGCGAAAATCCTCGCCAAAACGTGCCGCGCGCCATCAAGCAGGTATTTTGGCGGATCCTGATCTTCTACATTTTGGCGATCATCGTCATCGGCTTCCTGATTCCTTATACGAATCCGAACCTGCTGAAGACCGATCTGAACAATATCGGCGTCAGCCCGTTCACCCTCGTATTCCAAAAGGCGGGTCTGGCCTTTGCGGCGTCCGTCATGAACGCGGTTATTCTGAGCTCCGTGCTGTCGGCGGGCAACTCCGGCATGTACGCCTCCACCCGTGTGCTGTATGCCATGGCCAAGGACGGCCTGGCACCTAAATTTTTGAGCCGGCTGAACAGCCGCGGCGTTCCCGTATACGCGCTCCTGATCACCACGGCGATCGGTATGCTGGCGTTTCTGGCCTCCCTGTTCGGCGACGGGGTCGTGTACAACTGGCTGCTGAACGCCTCCGGCATGTGCGGCTTTATTAACTGGCTCGGCATCGCCGTCTGCCACTACCGTTTCCGGCGGGCTTTCCTCGCCCAGGGACATTCTCTGGACGAGCTGCCCTACCGGGCGCGCTGGTTCCCGTTCGGACCGATCTTTGCCTTTATCCTGTGTATCATCGCGATTCTGGGACAGAACACCGGAGCGTTTACCGGCAGCAAAATCGACTGGTACGGCATTCTCGTGACGTATGTCAGCATTCCGCTGTTCCTGGCCGTATGGTTCGGATACAAGTGGAAAAAGAAAACCAAGCTGACCCCGCTGGAGCAGTGCGACCTGACCACCCACGACCCGCGGTAACGTTAAAAAGGAGACTCACAGATGAACATGTGAGTCTCCTTTTTTATGTGCTGATGGCTTTCGCCAAACACCAAAAGCCCCCTCCTGCCAAGCTCCCGGGCTTCGGAGTGAGGGGGCTTCTGCTGCATTCCGGCAAGTCTCGCTCGTCAATACACGCTTTGCCTATTTCCAAGTGACGTAAATTCTCAGATCCTCCGTCTCATCCAGCGGGCTTTGCGTGTATGAGATCGAGCTCACCCCCAGCCGGTACAAATCCTGCAGGGCGCCAAGCAGCTGCTCCTTGTCCCCGTGGAACCGGAAGAGCAGCGAGTGCCCTCCCGCAGCGACCACCGGTTTGGCCTTGGCACTGAGCTGGGCGGATGTCGATACGATCTGCGCCGGATCATACAGCTGGTACTCAAGCTGTTCCTGCAGCTTCTGGTAAAACGCCAGATGGCTTCCTCCCTGCCGGATCAGGCCGGACAGCGTTTCGCGATACAAGGTCACGGCAGCGGGATAGGCTTTGGTCCATGCATGGTCCTTCCTCATCTGCGCGTCCGTGCGCAGGTAATAGCCCGTACCGACCTCACCTGCCTTGTCCGGAGCGGGATCATCCCAGGTCGTATCCAAGTGGTACCATTTGCCGTCAAGAAGCACCAGATTCCAGGCATGCAGCTGACTCACGCCCGTATCTCTCGGGGCGGCGGTGCCTTCCACAATTTTATTCGGAATTCCGGCTTCCTTCAGCATCTTGTAAGTCAGCAGCGAATATCCCTGGCAGACCGTGCTGCCCGAGCTGAGTCCGTCATACGCGGTATATTTCTGAAGGGTCCTATCGTATTTCAAATGGAGTATCACCCAGTCGTGAATCGCCTTGATCTTCTCATGATCGTTCATGCCAGGCCGGATCAGGCTGCCGAGTACCGCCTTCACCCGCTGGTCGACGTAAGCCGTCTGCGCGGCCGTTTCCCGGTAGCGGAGCTGCACACTCACCGTGGCCGATTTCGAGCTGCCGCTGTAGGAGTAGCCATAGCTTTCGATCGTGTAATTGATGTAGGGATCGCTCTCCAGCGCCTGTTCGAGGGCGCTCTTCAGCTGGCTCTTGAGGGCCGACGTCTTGCCCTGGTACACAAACTGAATCTTCTCCAGGCGCTGATTCATGGCGGCCAGCAGCTTCGCCTGAATCCCGTCCACGGTCGTGACCACATTCGCCGGAGAGGTCGCGGCCGCATATACCCTTTGCCAATCAATGCTCGGGGAAATGGCGGCGGCAACCACCGTTCCAAAGAGCAGCAACGAAACGAGCGAGAAGCGCTTTACAATCATATGGCCCCCTCCCTTCCTGACCATCATGCCGGTCCACACCTTTACCGCTTTTGTCATCCCATGGCCGAACGAGCACACCCGTACATGAAAATGGCCCTTCCAAATGACTCTATTCCAGCTATGGGCAAGTTATGACACAACCGCTTCTATGCTGCTTTGCGAACGGCCATCTGAAGCGGTTTGAGACCGGCTAACGAACGATTCCATGCAGCACACCTGCTGCCTCCTGCTGGCTTAAAGCACCTCTTGCCGCTCCACTACTTGTCCGTTTCTGTTCGGGCAGCAGCCTGAACAAATTCCGCGGCCCGTTCCCGGACGGCCTCTACATTTCCCGACTCCAGCTCCGCCTTCGGCAGCAGCGAGCTGCCGATCCCGACCGCGCACGCCCCTGCTTCGAAATAATCGGCAATATTGCCGATCGTCACCCCGCCTGTAGCCATCAGGGGGATATGATTCAGCGGCGCACGGATCTCTTTCAAATAGCCGATTCCGAGGCTGCCCATCGGGAACAGCTTCACTGCGCTGGCACCGGCCTCGTAAGCGGCCACAATCTCCGTCGGCGTCATGGCGCCAGGCCATACGTCGATGCCCTGCTCCAAAGCAAAGGAGATGACGGCTTGATCGACATTGGGCGAGATCAGAAACTGCGCTCCTGCCTGAACCGCCTCCTTGGCCATGGCCAGGTTCAAAACGGTTCCGGCGCCTACATAGGCTCGTCCGTCGTATGCCGAGCGCCAGTCTTCGATCATGTGCAGCGCCCCATCGGTATTCAGCGTGACTTCCATGAGCCGGACGCCTCCGGTGATCAGTCCCTCACCTGCTGTCCTGGCCTGATCCCGGGTAATCCCCCGGACGATCGCGACCATTCTTGCGGACAGCAGTTCTTGCAGTACCTGTGATGTATGCATGCGTTTCATTCCTTCCGATTCTATTTTTCTAAGTATATTCGGACTTAACAGGCGTTTTCCTTCCCGGACATGTCAATTCGGCAGGATCTCTCATGCTTCCGTTTTTTTCGTCCTTAGCATAGGATTTGACGAAAAATCGACGTATTTTTCCTCCGAATCTACGGAAATGCAGGGCGGGTTTCGTATATAATAGGAATGTTGTATAGAAATGATTGTTTGTGGACGTTGGTAAACCCGATGATTTTACCTTAGGAATGGAGAGATTGTCCGTGACTTACGTGGATATTTCCAATATATCGGTCGAGGTATTCGTGACCGTGCTGCTGTTTCTGCTGATTATCGCCCCGCTGTTCAGCCTGGCCATTCTGCGTTTTTTTCAGGGCCGTCCCAAGGCCGGATTCACGCTCATCGCGACGGGCATTATCATTTACTTCGTGCTGCAGCTGGTCGGGAAGCTGTTCTTTTGACCGCGTTTTTAAATGTAAAAAAGCCTAGGGATACCCCAGAGCGGCCCGGATCGCGGCCCGCCTTTGGCGGTCATCCCTTATTTTTTGCGCCTACGAAAAAAGGCCGCCCCGCCGGAAGCATCTTTGCTCCAGGGGACGACCTCTAATTTAGCGGTTATAGTACGGACAGAAAAATTATTGTTGGTTCAAAAATTTTTCAAACTGAGTCGTGTTCATACCCAGCACGCGGTTCTCGCCAATGACAGTCAAAGGAACGGCGCGAACGCCCATGTCCCAGACCTGCTGTGCATACTCATCGTTTTGCTCGATGTTGCGTTCTTCGAACTCGATGCCCTTGTCGGCCAGGTATCCTTTCACCTGACGGCAGTGCGGGCAGTTGGTGCTGGTATATACAATCACTTTCTCCATCGCTTTAGGTCACCTCATATTGTGAAAATGTCGTGTATGTCAACAGGCTCTTGCGCCGGCCTGATCGGTCCAAATCATGCATCCATTACAGAGCGACTGCGCTGTGCTCCAGACTTTCAATATACTTCTCGCAATCGATTGCTGCCATACATCCGCTGCCGGCTGCCGTAATGGCCTGTCTGTAGCGGGTGTCCTGAACGTCGCCGCAGGCGAAGACGCCAGGGATGTTCGTTTCCGTCGTTCCCGGCTGCACAACGATATAGCCGTTCTCGTCGAGCGTAATTTGGCCGCCCAAAAATCCGGTATTCGGGTGATGACCGATGGCAACAAACACGCCGCTTGCTTCGATCAGTTCCTCTTCACCTGTCTCGTTGTTCAGCACTTTGAGGCCTTTCACGCCGCGTTCGTCAGCCACAACTTCGAGCGGAGTACGGTTAAGTGCCCATTCCACCTTCTCGTTGGCACGTACGCGATCCTGCATGATCTTGGAGCCGCGCAGCTCAGTACGGCGGTGTACCAGCGTCACTTTGGATGCAAAGCGTGTCAGGAAGCCGGCTTCTTCGAGCGCGGAGTCGCCGCCGCCGACCACGATAATTTCTTTACCACGGAAGAAGAATCCGTCGCAGGTCGCGCAGGTACTTACGCCGCGTCCGACATTCTCCTGCTCCCCGGGAATGCCCAAGTATTTGGCGGTAGCGCCAGTGGACAGGATCAGCGTCTCGGTTTCGATCTGGCCGATGCCTTCCACGTCAAGCTTGAACGGACGTGCACCCAGCTCTACGTTGTTCACCCAGCCTGTGCGGAATTCAGCGCCGAAACGCTCCGCCTGCTTGCGCATATTATCCATCAGTTCCGGTCCCATCACGCCTTCAGGGAATCCCGGAAAGTTCTCAACTTCTGTCGTCGTGGTAAGCTGGCCCCCCGGCTGCGGCCCTTCAATAATCAGCGGACTCATATTGGCCCGTGCCAAATAAATCGCTGCCGTCAATCCGGCAGGTCCTGTCCCGATAATTACGGATTTATACATAGGATCTCCCTCCAAGCTTCCCGTTCCCGGTGCATCGTCCCTTAGCGGGTTCGTCCGGGATCTATTTATCATTTAATTTAAAATAATTATTATCTGATAATCATTATCATACATTTTTCATAAGATGTCAATAGATTAAGTATACATGCCTTTCACCTGAATTGTGAACAATTTAATTTTTACAAATCGTTTAACAATTTCCTTCCGCGCAAAAAAGGAACCTCCGATTCTCCTTCGGAGGTTCCTTCATTTATGAGCCGCTTCGGTCTCTACCCTGCACTTACCGCAGCAGACGGAGTCCGTTCAAAATGACAAGAATCGTGCTTCCCTCGTGGCCGACCACGCCGAACGGAAGGGCGATGCCGGCGGCAAAGTTGCTGATCATCAGCAGCAAAATCACCGACACCGCGAACACCATGTTCTGCTTGACGATGCGCCGGGCGCGGCGGGCGAGGGTAATCGTCGAGGCGATCTCCTCAATGTTGTCGTTCATCAGAACGACATCCGCAACCTCGAGCGCGGTGCCGCTGCCGTTCATCCCCATACCCATGCCTACGGTGGCCGTAGCCAGTGCTGGCGCGTCATTCACGCCGTCCCCGACCATGACCACGTGGCCATACTGCTCGCGCAGCCGTTTCACATGGTTGACCTTCTCTTCAGGCAGCAAATCGGCAAAGACGTAATCAACACCGATGCTGCTGCCGATGGCGTTCGCCGTCAGGCTGTGATCGCCGGTCAGCATCGCGACCTTGACGCCGATCGACTGCAGCTGCTTCACGGCAGCGGCCGCCTGTGGGCGGATCACATCAGCGAGTGCGACCAGCCCGGCAATCCGCTCCCCGTCCAGAATCACGGACACGGTTTTGCCGGCCGCGTTCAGCTCCTGACGCAGCCGGAGCCATGCGGCATGTTCGCCGGACGCGTCAGCCTGATCCAGCATATCCGCCTTCCCGATGCGCCAGCGTCTGCCCTGAACCCAGCCTTCCATACCCCAGCCGGTCAGCGAGGTCACCGATTCCGCTGAAGGCAGCATCGCCCCCTCCTCCGCGGCTTTCACCACGATAGCCTTGGCCAGCGGATGCTCGGACAGCTGTTCCACGGATGCGCAAATACCCAGAAGTTCCAGGCGGTCGTATCCGTCCGCCGGAATGAAATCCGTCACTTGCGGCATTCCGAGCGTCAGCGTTCCTGTTTTGTCAAAAGCGACCACGGACGTCAGCGCCATGTTCTCTACATGCGCACCGCCCTTGAACAGAATGCCCCGGCGTGCCCGGTTTGAGATAACGGACAGCATCGCCGGCATAATGGAAGACACCAGTGCACACGGCGAAGCTACCACCAGGAACACCATCGCTTTATAAAAGGAAGTTCCAAAGCTCCAGCCCAGCACAAATGGAGTCAGGAAAATGAGGACCAGCGTCGCCGCCACCACGATACGCGCATAAATCGCTTCAAACCGCTTCATGAAACGCTGCGAATCCGGAACCTCGGTCTCGGCTTCCTCAACAAGCTTCACGATTTTGGCGAAAACGGTGGACTCCGCGGAACGCGACACCTCCACGTACAGCACGCCTTCCCCGTTCAGCGTTCCGGCAAACACCTCGTCGCCCGCGGCTTTGTCGGCCGGGACCGATTCGCCGGTGATGGACGATTGGTTCACCGAGGAATTCCCCTTTTGGATGATTCCATCCGCCGGGATCAATTCTCCCGGTTTGACCAAGACCAGGTCGCCGATGGCCAGCTCCCCAATCGGAACGAGCTTCATCTGCCCGTCCTGAATCCGCAGCGCGGTTTCCGGCTTCAGCGACATCAGCGACGAAATATCCTTTTTGCTTCGTTCGGTAGTGTAGCTTTCCAATGCGCCGCTCAGGGCAAAAATAAAGATGAGCATCGCGCCTTCGTTCCAGTAGCCGATGCTTGCGGCGCCAAGCGCGGCAGCCACCATCAGCAGGTTAACATCCAGATCGCGCTCGTGGATCAGCGTTTCGACCCCTTCCTTCGCTTTCAGCCAGCCGCCTGCGGCATAGGACAGAATATACAGCACGATCGATACGACGGCCGGAGCGGACAGCCAGCTGGCTGCCCAGCCGCCCAGCATAAGCAGTCCGCTCGCTAGCGCCGCCTGCATTTCCGAATTGCGGATCAGCGAGCGTAGATCAAAGCGCCCTTTCTTTCCGGGACCTGGGCGGTTCAGATTGGCCTGACGCTGGATCGATTGAGCAGGAGCGTTTCGTATGTTTTCCATGAGTGATCACCTTCCTAATGAGAATGAATAGCATTATTAGTCCCCTTAAAATGGCACATGCTGCTCCGGACTAGCCGGAGCAGCATGGTATGCGGATGGAAACGGAACGCCTCTGACGAACCTTTCTTCCTTCGCGATTGTTGTTTTTAAATGAGAATGATAATCATTTTTGCGTCAATACAATAATTTTGTGTTAAGGAAACTTTTTGTTAATTACAGTATACGCGCCCTCCCATAAAAAGTAAACGGATAAGCTGTTTTTCACGCAAAAAAATAGGCTTCAATGAATCCGAAGCAGGCCTTCCTGCGACAGCAATCATTAAGCCTATTGATTATTTATCCTATAAAGCGCGATCCTACGTTCTTCCCTGCGCAGATCTGCGCCTTTGTTCGTGCTGCCTTTCCAGGAGCTCCCACTGCGCTGCGGCGAGCCGAACCCCCGGCA
>Ga0224728_1075_pt1 | contig 11593 bp, 11 predicted proteins | sample IA1ulk_3_FD_161638 | JGI IMG/M metagenome (GOLD analysis project Ga0224728, IMG submission 161638) | Enriched cells from agricultural soil in Iowa, United States - IA12soil_GW_GH6A(bulk) | ecosystem: Environmental > Terrestrial > Soil > Unclassified > Agricultural land | place: USA: Iowa... | reverse complement strand
TCTTTCCTGTTGTGGTCCAGCGGCATGAAAGAACAAAGCCTGTCCCGCTACATTTACGTGGTTCATGCTGTCGCCGCGGCATTTGGAGGTCTTGTATCCGGGAAGCGTTCAGGCAGACGGGGTTGGTACCAGGGCGGATTAACCGGCATTTTGTACGGTCTCATGATCATCATAATCGGATTTCTGGCCCTTGACAGCAGCCTTCGGCTTGGAGATTTGCTGTTGATCGCAGCCGTTATTGCTTCGGGAGCCATCGGGGGCATGTTCGGGGTGAATTTAAAAAACAAATCGTAACCATTAAACTCCTCGCATGTGCTACACTAAGTGCACTTAAAGCAAGAGGAGGACGTCCCCGACGTGTTGTATGACTCTATGAATTATATATCGGCAGCAACGCTTGTTATGGCGATCGGGCTGATCTGGCTGGGCACCCTGCGCAACCCTCTGAGGGCCGGATGGCTGCTGATCCGGGAGTTTGGAATCAATCGCAAATTTTTGGGTCTATTCGCTTTGATGGCTGCGATCCTCCTGTTCAACAGGTACGAACTGCAGATCGAAGCAGCCATGCATGTGAAGCAAGACTTCACCCCATGGGTATTCGGGATCGAGGGGCATTTCGTACAGCACCTGCAGCAATTTTTTCACAGCCCTTACATTACGCCCGTATCGGTATTTTTTTACGTAGTGGTGTTCCAATCCTTACTGATCGCTATGCTTGGAATCTTTGCGGCCGACGGGAACAAAGCCTTTCTCATGGCTGCCTGCATAGCCGTCTTCATCAATTATGCGGTGGCCATCCCGTTTTACCTCTTCTTTCCCGTGAACGAGGTTTGGTCCTTTCCGCCATCCGGCGCGTCGTTCTACATGCTGGAGGTTTTTCCGAAATTCGAACAGGCGTACCGGCCGCTATCCGGTATTAACAACTGCTTTCCAAGCCTCCACACTTCGATTTCCATCACCATGCTGGTGCTCGGAATCCGTTCGGGGAATCCACGACTGGCCCTCATGACGCTGGTCAGCGCCATCATCATCATTTTCAGCATCTTCTACCTCGGCATCCATTGGCTGACGGATTCGGTCGCCGGTACCCTGCTCGGTCTGCTTGCCGCTTCCGCCGGGATCTACTGGGGACGGAGGCTTGCGCACCCGAAGCAGCAACAAGTAAAGCCCATCGTATCCGATCTCTAATACAAAAAGGCTGCACCCTTGTCCGTAGACAAGCTGTGCAGCCTTTTGTCATCCGTAAGTATGAACATCGGCGACAGCAGCAGAGCTCCCTCTGCCGCTATCGTTATATGATGTGCCTGGTCTTACTGGAACTGTTGCTTATGAACGCTCTCCCGTGTATCCGGATCGTCTTAGGACGATTTCTCGGATTCGCCGGAGCTCGAGCTAACCGCGTGGCTGATGGATCCGCGATCGAAGGTCAGCTTCGTCACGTCGTTCACCCGCAGGACCACGATATCGTCCGTAATTTCCATAATCGTTCCGTGCAGGCCGCCGATCGTGACGACCTTATCCCCCTTCTTCAATGCGCTCAGCATGGAAGTCCGGGTCTTCTGTTTCTTCTGCTGCGGACGGATCAACAGGAAGTAAAAAATCGCGAACATCAGGACGAGCGGCAAAATCAAGCCGACAAGGCCGCTTCCTCCGGAGCCGCTAGCACCAGCTGCTAATTCAATGGTTTGAGTTTGGTTGAACATATGCTTTTCCCCCCTTTCAAATACAATACTGCTGTTGAAGCTTAAAACCCTTTATCATTGTCATAAAGCCCATATTGTTCAAAAAACTCATCGCGAAAATCAAGCAGCCTGTCCTCCATAATGGCCTGGCGCACCTGCTTCATCAGATTGATGAGGAAATGCAGGTTGTGGTAAGTGGTCAAACGGAGTCCGAAGGTTTCATCCGCTTTGATCAAATGCCGCAGATAGGCTCTTGAATAGTTCCGGCAAGTATAGCAGTCACATGCTGGGTCAAGCGGGCCAAAATCTCTGGCGTATTGCGCATTGCGAACGACTAGCCGTCCCTGGCTGGTCATGGTCGTTCCGTTCCGGGCGATCCGTGTCGGCAGGACGCAGTCAAACATGTCCACGCCCCGGATGGAACCCTCGATCAGTGCGTCCGGCGACCCTACGCCCATCAAATAGCGGGGCTTGTTGTCCGGAAGCAGCGGAACGGTGTAATCCAGCACTTCGTACATCAGCTGCTTGGACTCTCCTACGCTGAGTCCACCAATAGCATACCCCGGGAAATCCATGGAAGTCAAATCACGTGCGCTCTGTTTGCGCAAGTCTTCATACATGCCTCCCTGAACGATGGCAAAGAGCCCCTGATCATGCGGTCTGGCATGACTGTTCAGGCAGCGCTCAGCCCAGCGGGTCGTGCGTTCCAGGGATTTCTTAACGTAGTCGTACTCGGCCGGATACGGAGGACATTCGTCAAAAGCCATCATGATGTCCGAGCCAAGCGCGTTCTGGATTTCCATGGCCACTTCCGGCGACAGAAACAGCTTGTCTCCGTTCAAGTGGGACCGGAAATGCACGCCTTCTTCGGTAATTTTGCGCATCTCGCTCAAGCTGAACACCTGAAATCCGCCGCTGTCCGTCAGAATCGGACGGTCCCAGTTCATGAAGCGGTGCAGTCCCCCGGCTTCGCGGATGATGTCATGGCCCGGGCGCAGGAACAGATGGTACGTGTTGCTCAAAATGATCTGCGCATTCATTTCCTTCAGTTCTTCCGGGCTCATTGTCTTGACCGTGGCCAGCGTTCCAACCGGCATAAAGGTCGGCGTCTCGATCACGCCGTGGGGCGTATGCACACGCCCCAGCCGGGCTCCGGATTGCTTGCACGTTTTAATATGCTCATAAGTAATTGCTGCTGCCATGATTAAATACCATCCTCTTATATGCCGATCAACCGGTCTTAATAGATAAACATCGCATCGCCGAAGCTGAAGAAGCGGTATCTTTCCTTCACAGCCTCCGCATATGCGTTTAAAATATGCTCGCGTCCCGCCAGCGCGCTGACCAGCATGACCAGCGTCGACTTCGGCAGGTGGAAATTAGTGATCAGGGCGTTTACGACTTTGAACGTATACCCCGGATAGATGAAAATATCGGTCCAGCCGCTGCAGGCTTCGAGCAGGCCGCCTTCAAAGCGCGTCCCGATCGTCTCAAGCGTCCGGCAGGAGGTGGTCCCTACGGCAACGATTCTTCCTCCGCGGGCTCTGGCCTCGTTCAGGATATCCGCTGTCTCTTGGTTCACCGAGTAATACTCCGCATGCATGACATGATCCTCGACACGCTCAACCGACATCGGCCGGAATGTGCCAAGACCGACATGAAGCGTAATGAAAGCAACCGTCACGCCTTTGGCACGGATTTGATCCAGCAGCTCTTCGGTAAAATGAAGGCCGGCGGTCGGAGCCGCAGCGGAACCTTCATGCTTCGAATAGACCGTCTGGTAACGCTCCTTGTCATCCAGCTTCTCCTTGATATAAGGCGGGAGCGGCATTTGACCCAGCCGGTCGAGAATCTCCTGGAAAATTCCTTGATAGGTAAAGGTCAGCTTCCGCTCACCCATTTCCCCCTCATCCTCTATAACCGCCTGCAGCTCGTCGCCGAACCGGATCACGCTGCCCTTTTTCAGCTTTTTCCCAGGCTTTACGAGCGCTTCCCAGGTGTCCCCCTGCAAATTTTTCAGGAGAAGCACCTCGGCTTTGGCCCCCGTCTCTTCTTTAACGCCGAACAGTCTCGCCGGAATGACCCGGGTATCGTTGAGAACCAGCGTGTCGCCGGGCTGAAGCTCGTCTGCGATATCTTTGAAGGTGCGGTGGGCGATCGAACCGTCCTGCTTGTTCAATGTTAACAGGCGGGATGCCGTCCGCTCCGGCAAAGGAGTCTGTGCGATTAATTCTTCTGGCAACTCAAAATCGTATAAGTCTACATTCATCTGTTCGTCATTCCTTAACAATAGTTACATTCTGATAATAGTGTTTCAAAATGTCCTGGTACCCATACCCGGCGTCCGCCATTCCTTTGGCTCCCCACTGGGAGAGTCCGAGGCCATGGCCGTTGCCGCGCCCCACAAACAGAAACGCTTCCCCGGCTTCGATCCGGCGCGCCTTCGAATCCCCGTTCATGACGATCGTGCCTTTTCCCGCGATGGAAGAAGTCCCTGAAGCGGAAATGACCGACGTGTCGGACGTGCCGGAAACCTTCGTCGTTGTCCCGTTTGCGCTTAATACAGTATAGCTTCCTGTAGGTACAATATCAAACAATGTGCTAGGCAAACCGTTCAAGGCTGAACGGAACATATCCGGATATTTCACATCTAAAATCTGCCCGTTGGCCTTAATTTGGATCGCCCGTCCGGACGGTCCACGCTTGGTAACCTCCAGCGTGCTGATCGTGGAAGGTGCAGCCGTTGAGGTTTTGCCCTTCAGCGTTGCGACCAGCTCGGCCGAAGTATAAGGTCCCCGAACCCAGTCGTAGGTTCCCGATTCCTTCACCTGCTCCAGAACGACGGCGGTATCGCCGGGGTTCATCTGCGCGGCAGGCTCGACGTTCGATTGAATGAGCGGAAGCGGACGCACGTTGGTGTTCTTGGCCGTCACCGTGACTTTTGCAAGTCCGGCAGCCGTCGCCGTGCCCAGTTCCTTGACGTTGTCCTCTCGGACATAACCGGTAATCCCGTTGCTGAGAAGAACGTGGTACCAGGTTTTAGCCCCGTTTTGCGCGGCTACGTCTTCCTTGCTCTCGACGGTGCCGAACGCAGCTCCACCGCTGTTCCATACTTCGGTCGGGTCGGCCGATGCGCCCCCGGCATTGGAAGAGAAAACGGCCTCGACAACATTGCCGTTTTGCAGCAGCACTTCGCCCTCTGTGGCGTCTACAGCACCGATGACGCTCGGCGCTTCGGAGGCAACTCCGTTATAAACTTGGCTGAGCGTCGTATCCACGACATCCGCCACCTTGAACTTATTATTGCTGCTGCTGATCTGGAAAGCAGCATAGCTGCGCGCAGCAACGGCTTGGGCTTTGAGCGACTCCTCCGGCCAGGACGACGGCACTTCGCCGCCGACGACCGCATAGAGGTATTGCTCAAAAGGCAGTTCGTTCACGAGCGCCAGCTGGCCGTTCACCATGCTGATCTCCATGCCGCCCCGGTATGTACGCCCCGATCTTTCCGCCACTTTAAGTTGGTCACCGCTGCTGGTAATCCAGCCTTTGGCATTGGTCCCGCTGACCACGATATGTTTCACCGCGGCGGTGCTTCCCGGGCTGCTCCCGGCATCACTGCGGATGATCAGCGCCGGCTGCGATGCATCCACCTCCGACAGCGTGGCCGCTGGAAGCTTCGCGCTTACCGCACTGCGCACCGCCGCAAGGCCGGATGCGTCTGCCGCTTCGCCGACCCATACCGCATAACGGCCGCCGCCGTCTCCGCCCGGCTGAACCGCCACAAACGCATCGGCGCCGGCTGCCTGGATTTGCTGGGCCGCTGCTGCCGCTTCAGCCTCCGATGCATAGGTCCCAGCCGACAAGTGATTGCCGCCGGTCACGACCGGAGTCTGTCCGTTCAGCTGTCCCGCTGCGGTTTTTGCTGTCCGCGCCGCGGCATCGTTAGCCGCCTGCAGGCTCGCATACATGCCGGTATACACCTGATATACCGTTCCGGCACCCGTCGATGCGGCAAAGATGACCGGCTTGTCGGCCGTCGCGTTCAATTTTTTATAGGCATCCGCCGCCGTTTTGGCATCGGAAGTAGTGAGTACTTTCACGCGGAGTCCATCCACGCTGAATTTAGCCGTCTCGTTAGCCCCAAAGGACACAAGAGCCGGAGCCCCCGAAGAAGCCGATACTCCTGCAGACCATGACTGTCCCGATGACAGTGTGACGACAGGCGTCGTTGATTTATAGGTACTTCCCAAGTCGAGGAACAAGCCTACGCGGATTTGATCCATGCTCGTTCCCGCGGCTTCTGCGGTCACAGCCGGCAGCTGCAGGACTCCCGTTGCCAGCACGGCAGCCAAAATCCCCTTGCTTCCCCACTGGCCCGCTTTCGTTCTCCACCAATTTCCCACTCGTCATTCTCCTCCCGCTTCTGTCTGAAAATGTGTTCGAACCATTTCATGTCCGGCAGCCAGACAACAATTATTCATTATTGGTCAGTCGGCATCGGCAGACCTAAATGCTGATAGCCCGCAGCCGTTACCATTCTTCCCCGCGGCGTCCGCTGGAGAAATCCGATCTGCAGCAGGTAAGGCTCGTATACGTCTTCGATCGTCTGGCTCTCTTCGCCGATGGTGGCCGCGATCGTATCGAGGCCGACCGGACCGCCACGGAAGCTCGTGATCATGGCGTGAAGCATTTTATAATCGATCTGATCCAGTCCTTTCGGATCGACCTGCAGCATCTTCAGCGACTCCTCCGCGATGGCCGGCGTAATCATGCCGTCCCCCCGGACCTGGGCAAAATCCCGGACCCGGCGCAGCAGCCGGTTCGCGATCCGCGGCGTCCCTCTGGACCGCAGGGCGATCTCGTCGGCCGCATCCCCGATAATTTCAATGCCGAGAATGTCGGCACCTCTGGAGACGATGTAGCTGAGCTCGTCCACCGTATAAAACTCGAGGCGGCTGACGACGCCAAAGCGGTCCCGCAGCGGTGCAGACAGCAGCCCGGCCCGTGTCGTCGCTCCGATCAAGGTGAACGGGGGCAAGTCCAGCCGCACCGACCGTGCACTGGGCCCTTTACCGATCATGATGTCCAGTGCAAAATCCTCCATCGCCGGGTAGAGCACTTCTTCAACCGTCCGGTGAAGCCGGTGGATTTCGTCAATGAACAGCACGTCCCCTTCCTGGAGATTCGTCAGCAGCGCCGCCAGGTCTCCCGGCCGCTCAATGGCCGGCCCTGACGTCGTCCGCAGGTTCACGCCCAGCTCGTTGGCAATGATATTGGCCAATGTCGTCTTTCCGAGACCCGGAGGCCCGTACAACAGCACGTGATCCAGCGCTTCATTGCGCATTTTAGCCGCCTCAATATAAATTTTCAGGTTTTCCTTCACCTGGTTCTGTCCGATATATTCCGCAAGATAACGAGGACGCAGGCTAAGCTCTACCGCCTGGTCCTCCATCATCAGGTTTGCCGATATGATACGGTCATCCATTGCTATCGCTCCTCTTGTAACGCCCGCTTACCATAACTATCCCGCATAGAGCTGCTTGAGCGCCCGTTTCATTAAAATGTCCACCGAATCCCCAAACGCCGTGTCATCCTTGATCTTGTGCCATACCCGGTCCAGCTCGACGTCGGTATAACCGAGCGCCTTAAGGCCTTCGCGCGCTTCGGACCAAGCCGATCCGTCGCCTTCCATCGGTTCAGGAACCGCAAACAGACCTGTCGCCATAGCCGCCGTACCAAAACCGTCGAGCTTGTCCTTCAGGTCCAGAATCATGCGCTGTGCGGTCTTCTTGCCGATCCCCGGCAGCTTGGTCAGGAACGTAATGTTCTCCTGATAGATGGCCGTCACGACATGATCCGGCGTGCCCCCGCCGAGGATGCCCAAGGCTACCTTAGGGCCGATCCCCGACACATCGATCAGCTTGCGGAACAGCTGCTGCTCCTCGCGCGTTGGAAAGCCAAACAGCAGAATGGCGTCTTCCCTGACGTGGTGGTGGGTATATACGGTGACCGGACCATCCGTCTTGGCAAACACGAAAGGGTTCGGGCAAAATACCCGGTAGCCTACTCCCTGCACGTCAAGCACAATGTACTCATTCTCCAGATGGACCACGGGTCCTCTCAAAAAATCGATCATTTTCTCAATACCTCATTTATTCTGGAATTTAACGTGTACGAATGGGCGTGGCAGATCGCCACGGCCAGCGCGTCGGCCACATCATCCGGCTTGGGCACCGCCTGCAGCTTCAGGAACATGCGAACCATTTCCTGCACCTGCTTCTTCTCCGCTTTGCCGTATCCGACGATGGCCTGCTTCACCTGCATCGGGGTGTACTCGGCGATCGGCAGCCCGCGCTGCGTTGCCGCCAGAATCAGAACGCCGCGCGCCTGACTGACGGACATAGCCGTCGTGACGTTTCTATTAAAAAACAATTTCTCGAAAGCTACCGCTTCCGGCTGATACTTATCAATAAGCTGGAGCATCGCCTCATAGACGTGCAGCAGCCGTTCTTCATCAGGTGTATGGGCTTCCGTCTGAATACATCCATACTGAACCGGAGTGACCTTACTTCCGTTTTTATCGATAAATCCGAATCCGACGATCGCAATCCCCGGGTCAATTCCTAAAATTCGCAAGTCATTTCTCTCCCTTGGTATAAAGCGAACATATGTATTCGTTCTCTTCATTATAATGTAAAACTTCATACCAAGTCTATGATTCTACTAAAAGAGGTATGCCTGCATCCGGGACAAGCCTACATAGACTCCGTCCCGGAAGGAGTGAACGTCTGGATGAGCTCGTTGATAAAAGCAAGCATCGCTGTGCTCAGAAACGTCTGCTTCCGGTAAACGATGCCGACCTTTTTCTGGGGGACGGGCTCAACGATCGGTACAGTGCAGATCGAAGGATCGGAGCCTTGTAAAAGGTAGGACCTGGGTAGTATGGTCGCGCCGACCCCGAGCCGGACCATCTGCAGCATGGAGTCCATCGTCGACAGCTCAAACGCCGGTTGAAGCTGCACCCCTGCTTGAGCGCTGTAGCTGTCCACCATTTGACGTACCAGAAACTTTTCAGGAAAAAGAATCAGCGGCACCTCTGTAAGTTGGTCCAGTTTCACAGCTGCTGCGGCCGCAAGGGGATGCTGCTTCGCCACAGCCAGGCACAGCTCTTCGGTATAGAGCTCTTTGCTGACCAGCTGCTCGTCCTCCAGCGGGAGAAAAACGACTCCAAGATCCAGCTTGTTAGCCAGCAGACCGGCCCTCGTTTCCTCCGTCGCCAGCTCCACGACCGAAATCGAAATGCCCGGCTGCTTCTGGTGAAAAGAAATCAGCGTCCTCGTCAGCAGATGGTTGCCTGAGCAGCCGATCGTCAGCCTTCCCCGCTGCATCCCTTTCAGTTCATTGATTTCGGACTGCGCCTGCTCCAGCTCATGAAAAATGTTCAGCGCATGCTCCTTCAGCGTTTGCCCCGCTTCCGTCAAATAGTTCCGTTTTCCGATCCTTTGAAAAAGGGGCATGCCCACCCTCTCCTCGAGCAGGCGGATTTGCTGGCTGAGCGTCGGTTGGCTGATGCCCAATTGAACGGCTGCTTTCGTAAAATGAAGCTCTTCGCATACGGCAAGAAAGTATTCCAGCAGGCGGAAATCCATAAGCCTCCCCCTTCACCCTAACCATAGTTTATAACTATTATTTTAATTGATAACATTGAATTGACCAATCATTTTTTATTCCCTATAGTGAGAATAATAAATTTCTATAGATGAGGTGAGCGTTGCAATGACACAAGAGATCAGCATTCAGTTAACCACCGAGCCGCGAACACGTCCGGACAGCGAGAAGCTTGGCTTCGGCAAGTATTTTACAGATCACATGTTTATGATGGATTATACGCTGGAGAAGGGATGGCATGATCCGCGGATCGTTCCTTACGCCCCGCTGCAGATGGATCCGGCTTCAATGGTATTTCATTATGGGCAGGCAGTGTTCGAAGGTCTGAAGGCATATCAAACTTCTACCGGCGAGCTTCTCTTGTTCCGTCCTGACAAAAACATGACGCGGCTGAACCGCTCCAACGAACGCTTGGGCATTCCTGAAGTGTCGGGCGACTTTGTCATTGAAGCGATCCGTACCCTCATTAACATCGATCGTGCTTGGGTTCCGACGGCTCCAGGAACATCGCTGTACATCCGGCCTTTTATCATTGCTACGGAAGCTTGCCTCGGCGTGAGAGAATCCCACACCTACCAGCTGATCGTCATTTTGTCGCCTGTAGGCGCTTACTACTCGGGCGGGCTTGCCCCAGTAAAAATTAATGTGGAGAGCTCCTATACCCGTGCCGTGCAGGGCGGAATCGGGCATGCGAAGGCAGCCGGCAACTACGCCGCAAGCATCAAAGCCCAAAGCAACGCCAAGAAAGGCGGCTACTCCCAGGTGCTGTGGCTCGATGCACTGGAAAAGAAGTACATTGAAGAGGTCGGCAGCATGAACATCTTTTTCAAAATCGGCGGTAAAGTGATCACCCCGGCCATTAACGGCAGCATACTGGAAGGTGTGACCCGGGCTTCGGTTCTGGAGCTGCTCGGCAGCTGGAACATCCCGGTGGAAGAGCGGAAAATATCGATTGAGGAGATTTTTGAGGCCAATGCCAAGGGCGAATTGGAGGAAGTGTTCGGCACGGGGACTGCGGCTGTCATTTCCCCTGTCGGCGAATTATATTGGAACGACCGCCAAGTCCTCATTAACAACGGCCAAATCGGCCCATACTCGCAAAAGCTGTATGACACCCTAACGGGTATCCAGACCGGGCGGCTTCCAGATCCATTGAAATGGACGATGCCCGTTTAAGTCCCCATAGGATGAATGAAAAAAAGCTTTCCTGTTCGCCTCATCGCCAGCAGGAAAGCTTTTTTTATTTGCATTCTATTCCTTTTATCGAAATTCCGTTTAAAGCAAAGGATATCGAACATCCCGGTCTTTACCCTTTTCGGGCATAATCACTGAATGTAGACAGCACGCTGTTGTATTCATCAATGTCCTGCACCCGGATGCCGTCATAAAGCTGCTGTACGGCTCCGTCCGGCAGGGAGGATTCCATTGAGTTGATATCCAGTTGGAAAAAGGTTTTAATGACCTTTTCGTGTGTCGGCGGTCCCTCGAACAAGGTCAGATTCCCATCTTTGTCGAGGCTGATGTAAGCCTGTTCCTTACAGGTCGGGGAAAGATCCGAAATGGTTTCCTCAAACCGGATTTGTCCCTTCCCGGTAAACTCGCCTTTCCAGGTTGGATGCTCATTCATCAGGGAGTAGATGTCATCGCTGCTCAGTTGTCCGAGCACCTGTTCCTCCTCACCGCATATATAAACTTGGCGAACGGTTACTTCGTTTGTACCCTTCGTTTGATTCAACGTCTTCCAGAATTCCGAATTATCTACAGTGTCATCGGAACCTTCCGTCTGCTCATAATGCTGAAGCGTTTCAATGGCAACCGGCGGTTTCGTGCTGAGCAGGCTCTGTACCTGATCCGGAAGATAGGATCCGAGCCAGACCAAAGCGAGCATTAACGAAGAGATCCCCAGCGTCAACGCTCTGCGTCTCCAACGTCTCCATTGCTTTTGTATTTTCTTTTTGATTCGCGCTGCATTCACGGTAATCCCCTTCTATTCTCTATCTTTTTCCTTTATTGTGACCGGGGAAATACCAAATTATACAGCAAAAAACCACCGAAATTCATTCGGTGGTTGATCTGATCGGGACGACACGATTTGAACATGCGACCCCCTGGTCCCAAACCAGGTGCTCTACCAAGCTGAGCTACGTCCCGTTATTCATCTGAAAATGTTAAAATGCCGGTGAAGGGACTCGAACCCCCACGGTTTCCCTCACGATTTTGAGTCGCGCGCGTCTGCCAATTCC
>Ga0224728_1074_pt1 | contig 11653 bp, 10 predicted proteins | sample IA1ulk_3_FD_161638 | JGI IMG/M metagenome (GOLD analysis project Ga0224728, IMG submission 161638) | Enriched cells from agricultural soil in Iowa, United States - IA12soil_GW_GH6A(bulk) | ecosystem: Environmental > Terrestrial > Soil > Unclassified > Agricultural land | place: USA: Iowa... | reverse complement strand
TTAATTTTTCCTCAGCTGCCTTTTGAACAAAATAGCTTAAAGCCCCGCAATGACTGCTGTTCATTGCCGTTACCATTCCAACACCATTGGACTTCGCCATTTCAATCGCATGATCCATCGCAATATCTGCAACCACATGCCCAAAGCCGTCATCGCCATCTACCATCCCTGTTACAGGTCCAGTCGCTTGAAAAGTAATGTTTGCTGCAGGGTTAATCCCACCCGCTTTCAAACGATTGATATAATGTTCTGTCCGCAAGACACCGTGAGAATTCACATTTCTTAAATCAGCATGAACTAATACGTCGGCAATTTTCTCAGCATGTTGGTGATTTACCCATGCTATCAATAATTTCTGAATAACTAGCCGTTTGGTCTCCTCTGCTTTTACCGTTATAGTCGTCATGTTTTCCATCTCCTTCCTTTAGTCATTGCTAAAGTTAATTGTGAACTTATCTCTCAATAACGGCTTCCTGACGAACAAATGCCCAAACTTCATCTAAATATGGCAGTCCCTCATTATCACCAGAAACCGTTGTTACTAAGGTTCCAACTCCATTTGCAAATTCTAATCGTTCTTCCATCTCCAAACCATGTAAAAATCCATATATATACCCCGCATCAAAACCATCACCAGCTCCAACCGTATCTATGGGCTTAACAGAAAACGCTTCCTTTTCAAACCAAATTCCACGATAATAAACCCTTGATCCGTTAGCACCATCTTTTATCACAAGCTGATCAATGTTATAGCGTTTAGCCAATTCCATAAAATCTTCTTCTAATGACGCATCTAGAATCAGTTGGAGCTCATCTAGACCAGTCAACAAAATATCAACATATGGAAAGAGTTCAAAATATGCTTTTCTTGCATCCTCAATAGCCCATAACTTTAAGCGAATATTTGGATCCATGGAAACCGTTATGTTTTTTTGTTTTGCTATCTCTAAAACGCGTTTGGCAATCGCTAAATTTTTAGGATCAATCGCTAAAAAAACCCCTGTAATATGTACCAGATTGATCCCTTCTAACATCTCCTCTGTGATATCATTCGGTGTTAATGTTAAAATTGGAGATTGATAGCGGTAATAGAACGTCTTTCCAGAACCATCCTCCCGAATTTCTTTAAAATTCAAAGATGTTGGATATCCCTCAACGAAATCAACATCTTTCGTATCCACACCTTCACCACGTACGAAATTATAAATGTATCGTCCAAACTCATCCTTCCCTAAACGGCTCATCCACTTTGAATGCAAACCGAGACGAGCACAACCAATGGCGAAATTAAGTTCAGCCCCTCCCACTTTACGATCAAATTGGGGAACATACCGCATCGGTCCTGTTTGAGTCGGATTAAAGGTAATCAAAGCATCCCCTATCGTAAAAACACTAAAACTTGGTGGCATCTTAATACCTCCTTCTTTCGTTTCCTTCTAAGTTGAAAAACTTTTTACTAAACCGGTTTAGTAAATAATAAAAAAATATACCTTTTCATAAATCGGTTTAGTAAAATACAAAAAAACAATTTAGTAAAGCTATGTAATTAACCTACTACTCTTCAAAACTAATAGACTACATAGAAAATAATAAATAATTAGTAAATCGGTTTAGTGAAATTATAACTGAAACCCCTTTCACTTTCAATAATAATTTGAAAATTTTTTAGTTGGATGGTCTGGTCCTTTTCTGATTTTCGAAACGGAGGAGGGAAGAAGGGTCTGACCCTTCTTCCCTCAAAAAAAATGGGATGAAGGATTGGACCCCCTCATCCCAGGGAACCGGTCCCTGTTCACTCTTATAATTTAAATTGGGATATAACCTCTTCAAGCTCTAATGCCATTTTGGCAAGTTCTTGTGCTGCCGATGATACTTCATTCATGGATGCACTCATTTCTTCGGAGGATGCTGCGACATTTTGGGAATGTTCATTCACTCCAATAGACGTTTTAAAGACTTTTTCAAAATGGGTAAAGACTTCTTCGATACTAGCCTTCATTTTCTCCATAGATCCACTGGCTTGTGCAATGTTTTCTGTTACTTTTCTAACAGAATCATTGATATCCTGGAAGGCTGCACCGCTTTTATTTACTAAAACAAGACCTTCTTTTGTGGAATCAGAACCTTTGTCTACCATTTCCATCGATTCATTGATCCCTTTTTGAATGTCTGTGATAATATCACTAATTTGGGATGCGGATTGGCTAGATTGTTCTGCCAATTTCCGAACCTCATCCGCTACAACGGCAAAGCCTTTCCCTTGTTCTCCAGCTCTTGCGGCTTCAATAGCTGCATTCAGTGCCAGTAAGTTTGTTTGTTCTGAAATGGATTGGATCATTAGACTTATCTGACTAATTTCATTTGACTTCTCTTTTAGTTCATTTATTTTTTCCGCAGATGATGCAACATTTTGATCAATCTCAGCCATTTGTTGAACCGTTTGGTTAACTACTTGACTTCCGTGACTAGCAGTTTCCGCTGATTGATAAATAGAATGGCGGACATTTTCCATACTGCTTGTAACGCCTTCCACATTTACTAACACTTCCTTCATTATATCAACGGCATTATTCATTTCTGCATTTTGTTCATCTGTACCGGATGCAACACTTTGAATGGATTCCGCAATTTGACTGGAGGCTTTAAGGTTTTCCTCGGAACTTGCAGCCAGCTCTTCTGATGTTGCAGATAATTGCTGAGAGCCATCTGCCACTCTTGTAATCATCTCTTTTAAGTTTTGGGCCATTTTATTAAAGTTTTCCCCTGTTTCTCCGATTTCATCATTAGATTTTATCGTTACTTGTTGAGTTAAATCTCCTTCGGACATCGATACCGATAAAGCACTTAACTTCTTAATATCACGAGTAATTTTTGTACTCATAAAAAATGACACAAGCACTGCTAAGACAGCAATAATGGCACCTACAATCAGAAGAATATTCGTAATATGTTGAGCAGATGCAAGGAACTCACTTTTTTCTACAACAGAGATATAATTCCAACCCTTTATTTTAGAGGAAATGGTCGTGAAGACATATTCCTTCCCATTAAGCTTTGCCTCAATACTAGAATCTTTTTTCAAATTCTTTAACTCAGGAACATTTAACTTAGAAATTGGTTGGAAATTTAGTTTTGCATTTTTCGGATCGGCAAGTATGGTTCCATCGTCTTGCGCTAAAATAACATAACCATTTTTCCCGATTTTAATATCCTTGATAATACCTGTTAATCCATTCAAATCCACGTCTAGTCCAAGTACGCCTTTTTGCTGACCGTTCTCCTCAATGGTTACCACATTACTTACAATAATAGAATCAGAGCCATTTGCGGCATAGGCACTTGTCATATTGACTTTACCAGGATTCTCAATCGCTGTTTTATACCATGGACGTTCGCGCGGATCAAAGCCCGCTGTAGTTGGTCCTTCAGGGTATTGGATATAACCCCCGTCAGCCGTTCCCATATATACATAAGCCGCATTCGGATGAGAAGCACCAAAATTAGAAAATACATCGAATATGCCTTTTTCCTTTTTGCCATTTTTTGAAGGCGTCATATTAACGGATTGACCTGAATCCACACCTTTTACGGTCATATATGATTTAATAGATTTGTCCGCCCCTTTGACTAAAGGATTGGTCGCTAATAGTTTTGCATTTTCATGTATCGTATCAAAATATAGTGAAATTGCATTATCAACTTGATTAATTTCCTTTTTGCTAGATTCTGTATAAGATTTCTGCGTAGTATTACGTACTTCACTGTTGAGAAAAAAGGAAATGATAATGATAGGAATGATTGATAACAAAAGGGAGTAGACTAATAGTTTTGCTTTAAAAGATATTCTCTTTTTTTTCTTCATATTAAAAACCCATTAAAGCAAGATAGGCATATTTCTATGCCACATCTTGCCTTCCTTTCTATTATTCTTGAATAAGAGGAACAAAATATGGCGTTCTTCTAGAGAGCAGTAACAATTCTTGGTTGAACCAATTTTCATTTTGTAACGTCTCATATTTTACTACCAAAGCTTCCTCTTTATTACTTGGAGCCACAACGGGCTGATCTAAACCATACAATGGATCAATGGTATACAAGCTGCTTCCGCCTAAAAAGTGTTGATCTCCACCAACATAATTGGCTACAACTGTATATGCTTGTGCACCGATTGCGACAGCATCCCAAGTGACCATCGAACCATCTGGATATGGATTTACAGACATTTTTTTACTGATTTCCATCTCTCCACCATATTGTCCGTTCCAAGCCGAAGGAATAGCAATGGTATCAGCGCGTTCTACCGCTAACACTCCAGAAGCTTCTGGAAATTGTGCATCTTCCCCTATTAAAATACCAATTTTACCTAGTTCCTTTGTTTCAAATACTGGTAAAGAGGATCCCTCTGTTGCCCATTTTTCATCAGCCTTGCTTAGATGCGTTTTTTCATATTTCCCTGTAACACTGCCATCTGGTGAGATGAGGAAAGCCGAGTTAAATAAGTGATTGTTTGCTTTTTCAACAAGTCCTGCTACGATAGATACTTGATATTTTTTTGCCAAATCTTCAAAAAATTGAACCGTTTCTCCATCTGCGCTTTCAGCAAAGCTTTTAGCGTCTTTCTTATTATCTATTGGTCCTGTTAAAGATAATTCAGGAAGAACCACTAGATTTAAATTAGCATCTTGCTTCTTCGCATCTTCTATTAGAGAGGTAACTTTTTCTTTATTTTTTGCCTTATTCCCCATTACAGGCTCATATTGAAGGGCAGCTGCAACAACTTTGTGAGGAGTGGTATTTTTTGTATAATCCCAAGGCTCCACATATTGCATAAGCTCTTTATAAAGCTCAGGTCTTCTTTCCTTCAGTGCTTTTTTATTTTTATTTTTGTATTGCTTTGGATCAATCGTTGCATAGGTAATCGTTGGTTTGTCAACGTCTTCTTTCTCTGTCATGACAACAGGTGCTTCAGCAAGCTTATGTCCTTCCGGAGACCAAACAGCACTTCCGCCAATCATATGGAATCCGTGCTCTGTATTTGAACGGTTTGCACTGACAATATACATTCCATTTTGCTGTGCACGTGCAGGTAACGCGGAAATCGCTTGTGCAGATGAATTGGTAGGAAATGCAAGAATATCTGCACCTTGAATACCTGCTAATCTCGCAGTCTCAAAATAAGCAGAGTCCATACAGATGTTAATTGCGATTTTACCTAGTTCTGTATCAAACACAGGAACGCCTAAATCTCCCCATGCACCCCAATGTGTTTCTGTTTCCCACATTTGTGTTTTACGGTATTTGCCTACATATCCATTAGGGCCCACCATTGCTGCTGAATTATAATATAAGTTGGTTTTCTTATCGACTTCCGGCATCCCAAACACAATGTAAGCATCATATTTTTTCGTTAATTTTGCAAATACATCGGTTGTTTTGCCTGGGATTGTATCCACAAATGGCTCAATAGCCTTACGGTTAGCATAGTAATATCCAGTCGTTGACATTTCGGGAGCTACGACAAGCTTTGCCCCTTTTTTAAATGCTTCTTCTGTTAACTTTGCTAACGCTTCTACGTTTTTATCTCGCTCATTCAAAATAGGATTAAATTCGATGGATGCTACCTTAAAAGGTTTTGTAACCTTTTTGATATTATTTTCCTTCGCGTTAACAGGTGTATCATACTGAATATATTGATACACACCAGCCGTTATTAAAGCTACAATAACGACAATACCAAATACTATTTTCTTCATTGACATAAACTACTTCCTCTCATGATATTGTTTGTACTCCATTAGAAAAGAATAGTGCTTTATCTACATTCCCCCCTTCGATTTTTATACAAATTGTTCCTCCATCTGTTGTAAAGGAGAAGAGGATACTATTTCCAAAATACCCATTTTCGAAAGTAACGTTTCGATATCTAAAATAGAAACCATTCTCTCATCTAATAAAGCTACACCTTTAAAAATATCTGTTGATGTCCCCATAGACTCCATTGGCTTTATCTCCTCTTCTTCTATACTCAAAATTTCATTTGTCTTAGAGACCATTAATGCAATATTAGATGGTTCCAAATCTAAAAGGAGAAAACGTGTGTGTTCATCGATTTCAATCGATTGGTTGAATAGTAGAATTCCAGAATCAATGATACATCTCAGTTGTCCTCTGGCATTGGTAATGCCTTTGATATAGTCAGGCGTTTGCGGAAGACATGTAATATCCGTTACTTTTTCAATGGAAAGGACATATTGAATATCGATTCCATAATCATTTTCTCCAACACGAAAAATAACATAGCTTGTTTTCATCTTTAGCCCCTCCTAGTCATTCGTTGAAACTTTCTTTGTACGCTCGTTTTTGTTCTTGAGAGCCTTTGCGCCACTTCGGTATAGGAATATCCAGACAGCACCATCATTTTCAATACTCTCTCTTCTTTCACACTCCAAACTTTATAATGTTCTTCTTTTTGCTTGCTTCTCTCATGCCTTACCCACTCTGGTTCTGGGGCAATGGCATTGCATTCTATTTTCGAAAAATCTATTTTTTCACGATTTCTATCTGCCCATTTCCAAAATTCCATTGGATCTATAAAATAAAAGCTCTTCGTTGTACGTGTTACCTTCTTGGTATATTTCAACCCATGTCTTTTCATCCAACCGATAATCGTATTTCGGTCAACAGAAAGTAGTTCTGCTAACTGATGGGTTGATAAATGTCCCGTCTGATTCTTTGTATAAGCAATCCCTAATCTTTTCATCTTGCTGACGATGGAACCTTCTGATCTATGTAACTTTTGGGCGATGGTTTCAATTTTCATCCTTCCCACATTTTCTTTTAAAAAGCGAATTTCTGCATCTGTCCAATTTTTCCTAGTCATGACATTACCCCATTTACTAATTTGCTGCGCATTTTTATAAACGGTGTGGTTTGGCAATGAAGTATCCTTGAAGTAAAGGAACACCTAACTGCTTGGCCACTACTAAATCATCATGCGTTTCAATTCCCTCTAAGACTACTACCATTTCTTTAAAACAATCAGAAACAAAATATCCAATGTTTTCTTGCTTTCCTATGGAATTAGCTAAATTATGAGAACAAGATCTATCTAATTTTGTATAATCCGGTTCAAAATGATGGATCTTTCTTATAGAAGAGTGATTGTAAGTTAAGTCGTCATAAGCGATAAAAAAGCCTTTATCTCTAAGGAAAGACAACCGATTCATAAAATGTTGGTCGTCCCAATAATGTTCTTCTTGAGGATCCTCATTGATTTCAAACACGACCTTATTCTTGATTTCCTCATAATTCCGTAAAAGCCCATTTATGAATTCAGGAAATTGTGGATGAATTACTGTGGAAGGAAAAACATTCACAAAAAGCAAATATTTATCTAAATAGCCATACGGATATTCTTTAATAGCATTGGATATGGATGCGGTGTCAAGCTCGTAAAGAACTCCCATATTACGCGCTTCATAAAATAGTTTTAGTGGATCTGTGAACGGGTTTGTTCTAATGAATGCCTCGTAGGCAAAGGTGGTATTTTCTGAAGTATTCCAAAGAGGTTGAAACTCATTGTAAAATAAGCGGTCTTGTATTAAATGTTTGATAGTACTCTGATCTAGATCCATTCTTATTTAACTCCTTTAGTAATTAGCTCTTCAAAAGTTTCCAAAACAATATGTATCTACTTAAAAATTTTCTTTGCATCAAATCTTAAGCGATAAATATGACTATTTTACTAATAATAAAGCAATACTAATAAAGTAGTTTTTTACACACAATGAAGATTATAACAATGAAAATGAAATTTTCAACATATATTGACAAAAAAACACATAAAATTTCATATTTCATATTACTTTCATCCCATTTTCGACATTTATGTGTATAATAAAATATACCTATAACACTTTTTTTACCTGAGAGTAGGGAGAACATGAATCGACTAATACCCAGACATAATGCAATTGGAAAAAAAATAAGAGAAGCTAGAAAATTAAAAGGAATGACATTAGAAGAATTAGCAAAAGGGATTTGCTCCTTAGGAAAAATGAGCCAAATTGAAAATGGACATAGACCTGTTACTGCTGATGAACTAACAAAATTCAGTGAACGGCTAGGGTTCCCTATTTCACATTTCTCCGATCCTGCGATCAATGAAAAGATTAAAGAATTGGATTATATGAATCAAAAAATAGGAGACTTAATTGGGTTACGGCATTGGGCGGCAGTAAAGAGAGAACTGCCTCAATTTAAAAACAAAATTGAAGAATATGAAGTATCCACAAGAATGATTGACTATTATTATTTATCGGGCATTTTTTCTTTGGAGACGAAGCAATATATAGATTCTTGTACATTTTTTAACAAGGTCCTTCAAGAATCTGATAATAAGTATAATTTAAGGCTGAAAATGAAATCCTATAACGCTTTAGCATGTATGTATTTTTCACAAAAACGAGTACCAAAGAGCATAGCCATATTGGGGAAAGCCTTAGAAATCTCAAGGGACAATCCGACTATTTTGAAGGAAGAAAGAGATAATATTTATTTTAATCTTTCCATTATTTATTTATATATTGGAGCGTTTAATCAAGCATTAAGTTATATTAACCAAGTCAACCATCATATTATCCCTCCTCTGGAAACAGATTATATCAAGCTCCTAATTCAATTTTCACATGGGGATAACGCTGATAATTTAGTAAACGAATTGCTTGTATACCGAGAAAAACTCCGTCAAACGAAAGATTCAAAAGGAATTCTACGTGGATGGGCATTAACGACTTACTCCTTAATAACTGCTCAACCAAATAAAGAACACTTCAATGAACTTAAGAGCATATTCGTAGAGGACATGAGTACCATTACCGAGCTTCCTCAGCTTCAGGAACAAGGATTAGCCATATATCAACTCACAATTCGAGCACTCTTGTCAACAAACAGCGAAGAGGATTTTATCAAAGAACTTTTCAACATAACCAAATCCCTTGTACCTAAGGTGACGAACAATTTACTAAAAGCCAGAAATTTATATTTAGAAGGAAAATACAAAAGTCAGGTGGGCCAAGATTCAATTAATCTCTTTGAGAAGGCGCTGTCCTTACTGGAGCCAAACTATGACGGGCTCCTTAAAGCAGATATTCTTTATGAAATAAGCAAGCAAAGCGAACCAGATAGTCAGGCTCCAGCTGCAATAGCATTGGAATTATACCATCAGCACCAAAAAAACAACTATCTTTTTAGTCAATTCTATGAATTGATATTGCCTTGTTTTAAATATTGAGTGAGATTGATGGTTGGGATAGGGCTCTCCTCATCTCCCACTGATTTCCATATATCATTACATCAGCTGGTTTCATTTATTCGCTAAGTGGCGATTCTTGATATCAGCTTTCTCTACTTTCTGCTTCTTCTTCGGAATAAATATTATTCTTATTGGTGGATTACGCATTATAGACTTTTGCATTTTGATTAATGTTTTTGGGAAAAATTTGTCCGCAAAAAAAAATAAAAAAGCACTTCGCAATGTAGTCTCTAGGAAGTCAAGGGAGAAACGTAATCTATTATTTAAAGGACCATAGCAAGAAATATGAAGATGACGATGATGATTGGGAGTCATCATAACACAATCTAGCAAAAAAGGTAAAATGCTGGCCCCATAGTGATTTTAAATCGCTTTTGGGGCTAGCATCATGAACGGAGAATCTGGTCCCTTCCCTATTTTTATAATTCACTTAGGAATAAGGAACCTTTCCGCTCATCCCTCTCGCTTATATGTTCCATGTCCGTGATGATACCCCGTGCCTGGGTGATATGTTCCATGTCCATGATGATAACCCGTACCCTGATGATAGGTTCCATGTCCATGGTGATAACCCATACCTGGATGATACGTTCCATGTCCATGGTGATAACCCGTACCTGGATGATACGTTCCGTGTCCATGGTGATAACCAGCTCCTGGATAATACGTTCCATGTCCGTGATGATAGCTTGTTCCTGGTTGATAAGTCCCCTGTCCATGATGATAGCTTGTTCCTGGTTGATAAGTCCCCTGTCCGTGATGATAGTAGCCTTGATTTGGGAAATTTCCGCTCATTTGTCTTTCCACTCTTCTCCACCTCACTTTTCCCATTTAGTATATGTGCCGCCAGCTAAAATGGGACTAGGTATATGCACAAGTATGTTTTCAAATTACCTTACATGTTAATAATAGTAGGTATGATCTTATCGGGCTTCTCAGGAGGGGAAATTTCACGTGCTGATAGAACGTATGATTCTTGTTGCGATGTGGCTATTCGGCATTGTTGGCTTTATACTGTTTATTCCACGAAAAGATTGGCGGAGGGGCCTTTTTGCATTCTTGATGTTTCAAGCTATTATCTGGCTTTGTGATATGCCTTCGTTTCAATTTGGTTTATTAAGTGCGCCTGTCCGAGAGTTTCCAAAAGCGACAGATCTCCCTGTTACCATTGATTATCTTTTTTACCCTGCATTATTTTCGATATTTTACGTCAATAAAAAAGTAAGGGCCAGTTTATGGTATAGTTTCGCCTACTATTTTATTTGGATCACCGCTACCACCTTGTTTGATAGTATGCTTGAAAAATATACAGGTTTATTAGAATACAAATTATTAACATGGTATGGAATGTGGATTTACATTGGTTTTCTCTTTTACACGAGTGAAATCTGCTGTAATTGGTTCTATAAAGATAAAAGCCATTATAAGCAGAATGAAAGAGGGGAAACTTCATGAGATTAGAATGGTGGATTTTGTTAGCCGTGTACATCGTAACAACAGGAATTATTTTCTTCATTCCCAAAAATAAAATTCGACTTGCAGTAGTTGCTTTTTTGTTCAAACAGGTCATCACCTTACTAATTGGTCTAGTGGTCGTGGAGTTAGGACTGCTGGAATATCCTATTCGTTTATTTGCTTCAATTAATAGGACGAGCTTCACCTTTGAATACTACGTTTTTCCAGTGGTATGTGCCGTCTTTAATGTATGGTATCCAGAGGAAAAAAGGAAACTTATTAAAATAAGTTATTATGTGATCATTACTTCTATAATGACTATCCTAGAAGTAATGATAGAAAGATACACGGCTCTCCTACAATACATCCACTGGGAATGGTATGTTTCCTGGATATCTTTGATTTGTACGTTTATTATTGCGCGTTTATTTTGTGTGTGGTTTTTTGCTAAAGAATGAACTTGAAAACATGGGAACATGGGGACGGTTCCTACGTTCCCCCACTACGCTTTAAACATAAGACCTAGAGAAACCCCAAAAATTCTCGCAGCCTGTCTTAATGAAAGTCCATCAATTTCTTTTACTTTTCTTAGTATTTCATTTCTTTTAACTTTAGGTAAACTCTTTACTTGAGCAATTTCAATTTCTCCAAGCATTTTTTTAATTTCTACCCTTGCCTCTTCATCGGATATTCTTTTTTTATACACACTTTCATCTAAACAATTATCATTATTTTTTCTCTCATTAAATTCTTTAAATCCTACTAAAGCAATTGCAGTGTCTGCAGAAAATATCCTTAAAATATATTCACTATCTAACATGTTTTTTGGATATGAACTTTTACCATAGTATCCACAACAGCTACTCCATCTCCATTCATCAGCCT
>Ga0224728_1073_pt1 | contig 11663 bp, 3 predicted proteins | sample IA1ulk_3_FD_161638 | JGI IMG/M metagenome (GOLD analysis project Ga0224728, IMG submission 161638) | Enriched cells from agricultural soil in Iowa, United States - IA12soil_GW_GH6A(bulk) | ecosystem: Environmental > Terrestrial > Soil > Unclassified > Agricultural land | place: USA: Iowa | collected... | reverse complement strand
AGCACATCAGGGTTCTGGGGCCACACGTTCTACGATTGGGAAGATATTGTCCTGCCAAGCGGACTGAGCGAGGAATGGGCCGGGGCGAACGGGCGGACGGAGACGAACTTCCAGGGCATTTCGCTCGACTACATCCGTTTTCATTCCGACAGCCTGCTGGAGTGCTATAAGCTTGAATATGAAGCCGTCAAAAAGCACACGCCGGACGTTCCTGTAACGACGAACCTGATGGGCGCCTTCAAAAAGCTCGACTACCACAAATGGGCTCAGTACATGGACGTTGTGTCATGGGACAACTATCCGCGTTTCGATACGCCCCACAGTTACAGAGGCATGATGCATGATCTGATGCGCGGTTTAAAAGCGGGGCAGCCGTTTATGCTCATGGAACAGACGCCGAGCCAGCAAAACTGGCAGCCTTACAACTCGCTTAAGCGTCCTGGCGTCATGCGGCTGTGGAGCTACCAGGCAGCGGCCAGAGGGGCGGATACGATCTTGTTCTTCCAGCTCCGCCGATCCATCGGCGCCTGCGAGAAATATCACGGGGCCGTGATCGAGCATGTCAGCCACGAGCATACACGCGTGTTCCGCGAATGTGCCCAGCTCGGCAAGGAACTTGCACAGCTTGGGGATACGCTGCTTGATGCCCGTGTTCAGGCCAAAACGGCCATTTTATTTGATTGGGAGAACTGGTGGGCGGTCGAAATGTCGAGCGGTCCGTCGATCGCTCTGCGTTATGTAGACGAAGTCCATAAGTTCTATGACGCGCTGTATCGTTCGGGCATTGCGGCGGACGTCGTCAGCGTGGAGGCGGATCTAAGCAGCTACAGCCTGGTCATTGCTCCAGTGATGTATATGGTGAAGCAGGGCGTAGCGGACAAGCTGGAGAAATATGTACAAGCGGGCGGCACGTTTATTACGACTTTCTTCAGTGGGATTGTCGATGAAAACGATATTGTCCGGACGGGCGGATATCCCGGCGAGCTGCGCAAGCTTCTTGGGATATGGGCGGAAGAAATCGATGCCCTGCTTCCGGACCAGCGCAACCGCATTGTCGTGTCTGACGGCACCCCCGGTATGAAGCCGGAATACGAATGCGGCATGCTCTGTGACTTGATTCATTCGGAAGGCGCCGAGGTCAAGGCGGTATACGGCGAAGATTTCTACCGCGGCATGCCGGCGCTAACCGTGAACAAGTTCGGCTCAGGTGAAGCCTGGTATGTGGCGACAAGCCCGGAGGCGTCATTCCTTCAAGACTGGCTGTCGCAATTGTGCGCCTCTCATGGGATTAAGCCCCACATCCCCTCCGCGCCGGCAGGCGTGGAGACGACGCTTCGATCCAAGGAGGGCCAAGACTACCTATTTGTGCTCAATCATAACGCCGATGCTGTAACCGTCGAACTGGGGGATCGGGCCGGCATCGACCTGTTGACCGGCCGTACGCTAAATGGCGGAAGGGCGCAACTGATGGGACATGATGTATGGATTGTCAAGCTCGATCGGTAGCATAACGTCTCATTGAAGCTAGCTCATCAGGCTTGGCAGAGTTACACCTCAAGGGTTCCTGTTACCGCGTGGCTCTATTACGAGAATAGGGGATGAACCGAGATGAAAATAAACGCAAACCGAAGCGACTTGGAGCAGATCGCCGGACGAGTGGCGTCGTACACGTTCGACATGGACCTGACGTGGGATTGGCCGGGAGGCGTCGCTTACTATGGCGTCAGCAGAGCATTTGAAGTAACGGGTGAGCAGGCCTACCTTGAACGGATGAAGGAATGGGTGGATGAATATATCGAAGCCGGCCTGCCGGACTGGACGGTGAATACGTGCGCCATGGGTCACATGCTGCTCACGCTATACGAGCAGACAAAAGATGAGAAGTACGCGGAGATCATTTACAGCAAACTCGATTACCTGGAGAATGATGCGCTGCGTTTCGGCGATCGGGTGCTTCAGCATACGGTATCGTCGGGGAACGATTTTCCGGAGCAGTGTTGGGCGGATACGCTGTTCATGGCGGCATACTTCATGCTGCGTGCAGGCATCCTGTTCGATAAAAAACACCTCATAAACGACGCCCTGCATCAATTTTACTGGCATATCAACTACTTGCAGGACGACAACGACGCCCTGTGGTATCACGGCTACAACCATATTAAACAGGATCATATGTCAGGCATTTACTGGGCGCGTGCGAACGCTTGGGCTGCCTATACGATGGCACGCGCGGCACGTATTCTGCCGGAAGGGTATCTGTATCCCCCAATGATGCATATATGGAGCTCATTGCGCGATCAGCTGGCCGCGATTAAGAAGCTCCAGAAGGAAGACGGCCTGTGGGGAACGGTTCTGGATTACCCGGAAGCTTACGGCGAGGTATCGGCCACAGCGGGCATCGGAGCGGCCATGGTAACCCAAGGCAATCCTTTGCACGCAAAATATGTGCAGAAGGCGCTTGACGGCCTGCTGGCGAACATTGCCGGCAACGGCCGTGTGCAGAACGTATCGGGCGGCACCGCTGTCATGAATGACATCTCCGGATACCTCGGCATCGACAGGAAATGGGCCCAGGGCTGGGGGCAAGGACTAGCGCTCGCTTTTCTGACCTCGGTGATTGAGGAGCTCAAGAAAAATGAAGCGAGAGTGGATCACAAGTCGGTGGATGCTTTGTGAAGATGAACGGGATGCTGTTCTTGTAACAGAACGTGAAGGCGAGCGTGGTGATTACCACTCACGAGAGCAACGAATCAAACATGATTCGTTGCTTTTTTTATTATTGAGCTAGCATTGAAGTCCAGCAGAAATAGCCGGTTGACTCATCCAAGTCCGCAGCAAAACATTGAAAGCTCTTTAAAGTATTTTCCTTGATAACAGAGAACGAGAATCCGGCTAATACCAGGGGAGGCATTACCTTGATTATCTCACATCGCTTTACCTCCAGCTTGTGCTGATCTCGAGTTTCCAGAAAATGAGTGCTTATGAATTATGATTCGTCGACCGATTTGTACACAAAGTTCAATCTTCCTTCCGGCGCCGTGTCGCCGTGCAAATAAAAGTCTGCGATGTCACCATCGTTCTGCATATTGTCCATCCATTTGAACTCCATCCATATTCCTTTCGCCCGGTCCGCCGGAGCTTCATCGCCCCGTAGCAGTGCGAGCGGGATTTCAACATACATTTCATTCCCCGAAACGAAATAGCGGATCTCTGCCGACGCTTTCCAGTTCCAACCCCCTGTGCTGTGTTCCAACAGCGCCTTGGAACGGTCTATGACTGTCCTGTTCACAATATATTGGTATCCCTCCCATCCCGGGTTTTGTTTTCTCCGGTTACGGATGAGCAGCATCATCCAGTGACGGTCCGTACAGGGTGTAATGGGATCTTTCGTTTTTGCGTAAAAATAAAGACAGTGATCCGTATGTGCGGCTTTCAGGGTAACCAATTCATTTCTGCCCGTGTCTTGAAAATAACGAAAACTCCCATATCCGGCATGATCCCGGCCCATCGTATCCCCTTCAAAGTCCCTGTACAGCTCCGGTACAGACGGCCATGCCGTAAAGTCCGGCTCTGCAGCCAGGAAGGTTCCGCTGTCCACCGGTTCGGACATGCCCTTGTAGCGGCGGATATCACCGATCAGCTGCATATAATAATGATCTTGATACCCGCCCTTCATCGGCTCGATATCCCGGCTGAATGCAAGCGTAGCTTGATCAACGAACAAAACCGGCCGATCCGGTGTTCCTTGCAAGCGCATGGCGATCCACTCATTCCAGCCCGTAACAAAAATGATCTGCGGGTCCTCGTGAATAGCAAACTTCCATTGTTCGGCGATATTCATGCCCCGATGAATGGATTCGGACAGATCAGCCTCCGGTTTCTCCATCCCTTCGTGATAACCTCTCCCCCAATTGTTCCCGTATCCGTAAAAGGGCGTATCGCTCATGGCTACACTGGGATGCTGCGCAACAGAAACGCTGATGACTTCCTTCTCCCCTTCATCATTAAAAAACACCCGCTGCGGCCGCTGAAATTCGATCCATGGAAATCCATTTACCTTTGCTACTTCATTTGGCCATTGATTCCGGCGAAAGGTGAAAAAGGCCCGCTGTTCCTCCGTGCATTCTGCCGGATCTCCAATGATCAAAGGTTTGCCTTTCCAGTGAAACCATAGATGCTTATAGCGCCCCGGTTTGTATATATCTTCGTACAATTCCGCAATCGTTGTTCCTGAATCCGTGTTCGTGTAAAAGGCAAACTGCGGTACGGCAAAGCCTTGTCCCCGTACCTCGTCCAGCACGCGAAACAATACGTCGTATACCTTCTTGTACGTAACGGCATTGGTCGTGTCAAACACGATAAAATCCACGCCCGCACTTATCAGAAGCTGCACGTGTTTGCGGAGTACCCAGGCATCGTCATTCAGATAATAGCCATACAAAGGCTCGCCCCAGAAGTGAAATGTATTTTCCGGCCCCCAGGCCGGGTGGGCTGGATCCCTGACCGCTTCGGGATATCGGGCGAGAATTTCGCTGTTATTAAAAGGACCTGACGTTCCGTGCTGCCCCAGCCACAGAAAGTAAAATAAACCTACGTACCTGCCTTCGCGCGTTGGCCCCGTTTCTGCCCGCGTTGGAAGCTCCCTTCCCAACCCGTCAATGCCTCCCCATTGATCGGCGTGCATTCGACTCACGTGATTCCGCATCCTTTCTGCTCCTCCCAACGGATCCGAGTCACACATAGGTGGCTCAACCTCCATTAACGAATATCACAAGCACTTATTTCTATAATTAAGTATTCTTATTAATTATATAATATACTTTGTTGGAGGTGTTTACAACTAAATATACATTGAATGAAGCGATACCAAAACTTAGTACTGTTCTTTTTGAAGTAGCTGGTTCAGATGTAGGATAACTGCTCGTTATCAAAAAAAGACTGCGGCACTCCTACCGAGCACCACAGTCATTTCTATATAAGTTGAGAAATTTGAATGGATAATGGGAGCAAGTACGTAATATGTTCCTATGGTCGCTCATGTGTCGGATTTCTTGTTTTTATTGAAGGAATCATGCTACTCCCTTGCTTACATCACTCCAAAGGAAAAGTGAATTTACGGGAATCATAGTCCAACGACAATGTCAGATCTTTTTCATTTATTGGAGCATATCGGGTGATCTCCAAAGTGATGTTCTTGCTCATCCCTGTTCCAACGTCGCCAAGATCAATACTTCCCGGGGATGCCTGAATTCCTTGGGGGAACTCCACCCTCAGCTTCTTGTTCAGCTTCTGGGATCCTAGGTTGGTGACCGTGACGCTAAGCTTCGCCCCAACCTCAAGCTTGGGCGTCAGCTGCTGTACCGAAATCTTCAGGTTGGACGAATGAGGATCATATTTCACTTTTTCGGCAAAACGGGCTTCATCCACACGGAGCTCTCCCTTCAACGGGGCTCCTCCCTCAGAGCGCACCCAGATCTTCACCCGGTCAACGGACTGCGCTCCCTTCCAATCCCCAATCGGAAGAGAAAGCAGCTGCCATCCCTGGGACGGATCCAGCTTGGCAGTTCCTTCGATCCGGTCAAATCCGCTGTACACAATAATCTTCGCCTCATACGCCTTTTCCGGATCCACATCGGCCAGCTGAAGCGCGGCTGTGAAATATGGCGTTTTTTTGGCATCGACCGGCTCCGCGAACTGTTTCTGCACGCCGGCCCAATTTTTCGCGTACGGGCTGTTGAATCTGGCTGCCAGGTAGCCCGTTCCGTTGAAGGCCTCGCCGGAAGCTTTGCTCACTTCCTGCACCTCATCCGATGCGGCATAGCCGTCGATGCCGGATTCAAAACCGCTTCCTTCCCTTGGCTTCTGCACGTCACGAATATAATCGAGGCCACCGATCGAGGGAATCGTCCGGTCCTGAAGCTGGCCGGGATCAAAATTCGGAATCGCTTCCCGCCAATCCGAAATCCCGATGATCGGCTTGGCAAACTCGGTTACTTCCAGCGAGCGGGCCGTATCGATATATTTAAAGACATCATAAATATATTTCGGTTGATCCGGCGTCACAACACTGTCCGGAGTATGGGTCCACAAGCCGAGATTAAGCCCGCCCTCCTGTCCATGGTCAACATGCCGGTGTAGGATGAAAGCGTCAATGCCATCCAAAAATTTCACTTTATAATAAGCATAGGCATAAGCGGCCGCCTGAAGCTTCTGATGCTCTTCCGAATTGGTCAAGCTGTGGAAGCCTTGCTCCGACAGGATGATTCGCCGCATCTGCCCGTTATGGAGAAGCTCAGGCTGCTTCATATAATCCACAAGAACGCCCAGGTTTTTAAACGTAATGCGCTGGGTGTCAAACGAATCCGTTGCCGTGGCATCATTCCAGAAGCGCGGATTGAACAAATCTTCCGGGTAAGGATGCGCGGCAATGTTCCAGGCGAAATCGCCTTCTTTACGCGATAATTCCGCCATTTTATCGACAATGACCTTGTTGTCGTATTTCCACAGGGAAGCATCGTCCAGCTTTTCATTCCAGAAATGGTCCAAAGATACATACGTTCTGGCGTTGGCGTACTCGCCTTTGACGATCGTGTCGATCAGCCGGAAGGTCTGGACATACTCCCGGACGTAGGCATCCACCTTTTTGGGCCCCATATTGTTCCAAACTTTATTCTGGCCGACTTCATTGCCGACGATATAATTGACGGCTCTCCCGTATTGTTCGCTTGGCATCGAATAACGCTGCGCCATGAACTTGGTTGCCGCCTTCACGTATTTTACGCCCATGTCATTACTCGTATTGAGCGCATATACGGTCCCTCCAGGCTCGGAGTCCGGATGGATCAGGAACTCATTGGGTGAATCGGGATCCTTGATATTATACATGATCAAGATCAGGGAGACGATAATGCCGTTGTCGGACAAGCTTTTGATGGCGTTATCCATGCGTTCGATCCGGTCTTTGCGGAAATAGAAGGTTTCCCCTTCAAGGTCGTAAGATATCGTATTATCCGGATGGTTATCGGATTTGTACATCAGTTCGTTGTAGCTTACATTCAGAGCGGCATGGCTGATCCCAAGCTCCTGGGCGTCACCTGTCATTTGTACCTGAAGCCCCTTGATGCTTTGCGCCTCCGGATAGGGCTCGGTGTTGCGCGCAGTGGCTTCCGGATTGACGATATACTGTGGAGCGTCCATTGGAGTGTATGTGCCGTCTTCCGCACGATATGCAACGGCGAATTTGGAGTAGAGACGGCTCCGCTGCCCGTCGTTCGCAGCCGTTTCGAACCGGAACGACTCACTCAGAGCCGTTTGTGCAAGAGGCGTCTTGGCTGAAAGCACAGCCTTCGCATCCTCGTAGGTCGCCAATTCAAACAGCTCCAGCTGCCCTTCGGGATGAGCAGACACAAAGTCTGGATTAACCGTTCCTTCCACGATGATCCTGTCGTCCTGATCTATACTGGCTTCCACTTTCCCTGCATACGGCTGCTCCATTTCCGGCAGCTGCCTGAAGCGAATCTGGTCCAGCTTGATCGTGCCGGCCGCTGCTTCCGGAATAATGCGAAATGCGGTGACGATGCCCTGCCATCCGGGATGATCCGAGAAGTTGAAATCTTGCGAGAAGGTGCCGCTGGCCGGAACGGTGAACGATTTCACCTGGTCGTCAGACCACTCTCCTCCTTCGGTCCGCCACTGGATTTTCAGTTCCTGAGCGCCCGTGTCGTTCTTCATGTCGATCGTCATGCCGTTCCTCTGCGCAGTATCGATCTTGATTTCCGGTGATTCGATGTACCCGCCTTCAGCCTCCATGCGGTATGCCAATGCCCCGTCCTGTGCCTGAATTGAGCCGTTCATGGCGGTGAAGCCTTCGGTTTCCCCTTCCTGATTAAATCCGAGATCAATCACATTCGTCGCGCAGATATAATCGAGCTGAAACCGTCCATCCCAGGAATCGTATCCCGGCTGGCCCGGCTGCACATTTTCCAGATCAAAATTTTGCATAAAGGATATTTCCATCTTGGTGACGGCATGTTTGCCTTCCCAATCGCCCAGCCGGATGAAGATCCGCTTCCATTGGTCCGGGCGGATATGGGCGATGCTCTCAAACTCGTCGTCTCCACTGAACAATTTCACCTTCAGCACATAGTCTGCAGAGGCCTGCCAACCCCAGCTGTCTGCCGCAAAAGCCAGGAAACGGTAGGCAGACAAGTCCTTCGGCTGCTCGTATTCCGTATAAATCGTGCGCCATTCATACACTTTGACCGGGTTCGGGACCTGTTCCAGAGCACCGCTTCCTTCATACGGCGAGTTCGGGCCGTTTAGCATACTTGTTGCATACTTGACCTCTTTGGTGTTGGTTCCCGCTTTCCATGACGCTACATCTTCAGGTGTGTTGAAATCGTGGAGGACGAGGGCAGGAATCAAATCCTGGCCTGTGAGGACATGATCGGACTGCGGAAGATCCGGTATATACGGATCTGCGTGCACCTTGAATACCGGAACAAGCTGAATGAGCATGACCACGGACAAAATACCTGATAACAGTCGCAGACGCACTTTGTTAACCTCCTTTATCATCATATTCGGTATGTATTTTATAATTTAAGTATTCTTAATACAATCATTATTTTTCAATGTATACTTAAATAATTCTTCAGGCCTACTCGTTCCGATCCTCGATGACAAAATTCCCTTGATTCAAGCAATTCTCTGCGATTTTTGCGAAAGTTTGCGATGTGAGATAATCAAGGTAATGCCTCCCCTGGTATTAGCCGGATTCTCGTTCTCTGTTATCAAGGAAAATACTTTAAAGAGCTTTCAATGTTTTGCTGCGGACTTGGATGAGTCAACCGGCTATTTCTGCTGGACTTCAATGCTAGCTCAATAATAAAAAAAGCAACGAATCATGTTTGATTCGTTGCTCTCGTGAGTGGTAATCACCACGCTCGCCTTCACGTTCTGTTACAAGAACAGCATCCCGTTCATCTTCACAAAGCATCCACCGACTTGTGATCCACTCTCGCTTCATTTTTCTTGAGCTCCTCAATCACCGAGGTCAGAAAAGCGAGCGCTAGTCCTTGCCCCCAGCCCTGGGCCCATTTCCTGTCGATGCCGAGGTATCCGGAGATGTCATTCATGACAGCGGTGCCGCCCGATACGTTCTGCACACGGCCGTTGCCGGCAATGTTCGCCAGCAGGCCGTCAAGCGCCTTCTGCACATATTTTGCGTGCAAAGGATTGCCTTGGGTTACCATGGCCGCTCCGATGCCCGCTGTGGCCGATACCTCGCCGTAAGCTTCCGGGTAATCCAGAACCGTTCCCCACAGGCCGTCTTCCTTCTGGAGCTTCTTAATCGCGGCCAGCTGATCGCGCAATGAGCTCCATATATGCATCATTGGGGGATACAGATACCCTTCCGGCAGAATACGTGCCGCGCGTGCCATCGTATAGGCAGCCCAAGCGTTCGCACGCGCCCAGTAAATGCCTGACATATGATCCTGTTTAATATGGTTGTAGCCGTGATACCACAGGGCGTCGTTGTCGTCCTGCAAGTAGTTGATATGCCAGTAAAATTGATGCAGGGCGTCGTTTATGAGGTGTTTTTTATCGAACAGGATGCCTGCACGCAGCATGAAGTATGCCGCCATGAACAGCGTATCCGCCCAACACTGCTCCGGAAAATCGTTCCCCGACGATACCGTATGCTGAAGCACCCGATCGCCGAAACGCAGCGCATCATTCTCCAGGTAATCGAGTTTGCTGTAAATGATCTCCGCGTACTTCTCATCTTTTGTCTGCTCGTATAGCGTGAGCAGCATGTGACCCATGGCGCACGTATTCACCGTCCAGTCCGGCAGGCCGGCTTCGATATATTCATCCACCCATTCCTTCATCCGTTCAAGGTAGGCCTGCTCACCCGTTACTTCAAATGCTCTGCTGACGCCATAGTAAGCGACGCCTCCCGGCCAATCCCACGTCAGGTCCATGTCGAACGTGTACGACGCCACTCGTCCGGCGATCTGCTCCAAGTCGCTTCGGTTTGCGTTTATTTTCATCTCGGTTCATCCCCTATTCTCGTAATAGAGCCACGCGGTAACAGGAACCCTTGAGGTGTAACTCTGCCAAGCCTGATGAGCTAGCTTCAATGAGACGTTATGCTACCGATCGAGCTTGACAATCCATACATCATGTCCCATCAGTTGCGCCCTTCCGCCATTTAGCGTACGGCCGGTCAACAGGTCGATGCCGGCCCGATCCCCCAGTTCGACGGTTACAGCATCGGCGTTATGATTGAGCACAAATAGGTAGTCTTGGCCCTCCTTGGATCGAAGCGTCGTCTCCACGCCTGCCGGCGCGGAGGGGATGTGGGGCTTAATCCCATGAGAGGCGCACAATTGCGACAGCCAGTCTTGAAGGAATGACGCCTCCGGGCTTGTCGCCACATACCAGGCTTCACCTGAGCCGAACTTGTTCACGGTTAGCGCCGGCATGCCGCGGTAGAAATCTTCGCCGTATACCGCCTTGACCTCGGCGCCTTCCGAATGAATCAAGTCACAGAGCATGCCGCATTCGTATTCCGGCTTCATACCGGGGGTGCCGTCAGACACGACAATGCGGTTGCGCTGGTCCGGAAGCAGGGCATCGATTTCTTCCGCCCATATCCCAAGAAGCTTGCGCAGCTCGCCGGGATATCCGCCCGTCCGGACAATATCGTTTTCATCGACAATCCCACTGAAGAAAGTCGTAATAAACGTGCCGCCCGCTTGTACATATTTCTCCAGCTTGTCCGCTACGCCCTGCTTCACCATATACATCACTGGAGCAATGACCAGGCTGTAGCTGCTTAGATCCGCCTCCACGCTGACGACGTCCGCCGCAATGCCCGAACGATACAGCGCGTCATAGAACTTATGGACTTCGTCTACATAACGCAGAGCGATCGACGGACCGCTCGACATTTCGACCGCCCACCAGTTCTCCCAATCAAATAAAATGGCCGTTTTGGCCTGAACACGGGCATCAAGCAGCGTATCCCCAAGCTGTGCAAGTTCCTTGCCGAGCTGGGCACATTCGCGGAACACGCGTGTATGCTCGTGGCTGACATGCTCGATCACGGCCCCGTGATATTTCTCGCAGGCGCCGATGGATCGGCGGAGCTGGAAGAACAAGATCGTATCCGCCCCTCTGGCCGCTGCCTGGTAGCTCCACAGCCGCATGACGCCAGGACGCTTAAGCGAGTTGTAAGGCTGCCAGTTTTGCTGGCTCGGCGTCTGTTCCATGAGCATAAACGGCTGCCCCGCTTTTAAACCGCGCATCAGATCATGCATCATGCCTCTGTAACTGTGGGGCGTATCGAAACGCGGATAGTTGTCCCATGACACAACGTCCATGTACTGAGCCCATTTGTGGTAGTCGAGCTTTTTGAAGGCGCCCATCAGGTTCGTCGTTACAGGAACGTCCGGCGTGTGCTTTTTGACGGCTTCATATTCAAGCTTATAGCACTCCAGCAGGCTGTCGGAATGAAAACGGATGTAGTCGAGCGAAATGCCCTGGAAGTTCGTCTCCGTCCGCCCGTTCGCCCCGGCCCATTCCTCGCTCAGTCCGCTTGGCAGGACAATATCTTCCCAATCGTAGAACGTGTGGCCCCAGAACCCTGATGTGCT
>Ga0224728_1071_pt1 | contig 11680 bp, 8 predicted proteins | sample IA1ulk_3_FD_161638 | JGI IMG/M metagenome (GOLD analysis project Ga0224728, IMG submission 161638) | Enriched cells from agricultural soil in Iowa, United States - IA12soil_GW_GH6A(bulk) | ecosystem: Environmental > Terrestrial > Soil > Unclassified > Agricultural land | place: USA: Iowa | collected... | reverse complement strand
GCAACGACCGAAAAGGTCCGGTGCCGTTTGCGGTCCTGCCGGCGATCTGAGGAAGGGAAGCCCTTTCGAATATTGTTACGCATCAGTAGAACTCCTGAGGATTGGTAGGTTCGGGACATCGTTCGCTCGGGAAGAATTGTTGTTCGATGTTGCGTGCGAAGTCGTGCACGAACATGTTTCCTTCACTTCTCGCACATCGCTGCGTCGACAACTCGCTGTGCTGCTACGAAGGCGTCCTCGCTCATCGGGATGTGATTGAGGGTGAGAGTCACAGCGCGTCCTGTGGTATCGACTCCGCCCGAGGTGCCGAAGCCGGGAATTCCGCCGCCGTGACCCCAGATCTCCTTCCCGCAGGAGCTGTTCACGCGGACTAGTCCGAGTCCGTAGCTGTCCTGCGGGCTCCTGTCGAACGGCACGGTGTGTTTCATCTCGGCGAGCCTGTCATTCGAGACGAGATCGCCGCGTAGCAAAGCCGTGAAGAAAGTGTTGAGGTCGGCGCCCGTTGCGACCATCGCACCTGCGGTGTCGGCCCACGACACGTCGCCATCGGTGACATCGACCTGAATGCCGTCAATCGGGTGATAGCCCTGTGCATGAGAACCGCGGATCTGTGTCTCGCGGGAGGCGGGAAAATAGGTGTCCATCAGTCCGAGCGGATCGATTATGCGGGTGGTGATCTCCTGCGCGGCAGGGCGTCCTGTGACCTTCTCGATGAGCATCCCGAGCAGAATGTAGTTCGTGTTCGAATAGACAGCCTTGTCTTTGGCTGCCGGGCCGGGTGGAAGAGACATCGCGATATCGACCAGTTCAGTGGGGGAGAAGTGCTCCGGTGGTTGTGCGCTTGTCCCCACCAGCAGCTGGCCGGGCTTGATGTCTTCCGGCCGTGCTCCGCCGGCGGCGAGGTAGTCCGTCAGTCCACTGGTGTGCTGCAAGAGATCTCGAATGGTGACTCGGTTGCCGTCGTTCCCGTTGCCTACGACCGTTCCGGGCAGGTAGTGCTCGATGCTCATATCGAGGTCGAGCAGTCCGTCGTCGACGAGTTGCATGACGACGGTCGAGACGAAGGCCTTTGTGTTGCTGCCGATTCGGACCCGCGCATCATCGGGGATAGGCTCGCCGGTGGCGGTGTTTCCCATTCCTGCACGAATGATGCGAGTGCCCCGCGACGGGTCGGAGATCACGAGTTGTGCGCCGGGGATCCCCTGCTCGATGACGCCGTCGAGCGCCTGTTGCACGGCAGCGTCGCTTTGCCGAGTGGAATCAGTGGAGTCAGTGGTGTCACCACATCCGCTCACGCCCAATATGAGGGCTGCAGCGGTGACTGCCGGAAGCACGGTGAGCAGGGGGCGACGTCGAAGGGTGGTCATTGGTTGTGGTCTCCTGTTCGTCGAATCTCGTGGTGAGTTCCACATGCAGAGAACAGTATTGACGTGCGTACGCGTCCTCCATGGTGCGAAGTGCAGTCTCTCGGTGGTGCGTGCCGGAGCGTACGGGGTGTAGCTGGCTGCACCTCGGAGTCCGGCGTCTCGCGGCCGATACTGTCGGTTTGACGAGCTATTTCGGAGTAGGCGGCCTTTGGTGATTGACAGGAGGCCTCAGCGACAAAGGGCGATATCCACCGCGTGTTCGAGTTTTCTCCGGGTGGCGTCGTCGACTACTTGCATGCTGACCGCGATGTTCGCTTCGCGTCCGTCGTCGGTAGCGCCCCCGCGTGTCTCGTATCCAGGGAAACTGCCGCCGTGGCTCCAGGACAGGCCGCCACACGGTAGCGGGCGGCTGACCAATCCAAGTCCGTAGCGGGCATCGGGTCCGAAGGTTTCCTCCGCGGGGACGGTAGTGCGCATCTGGTCGAGTTGGGCTGCGGGGAGCAGTCGTCCGTCGAGGAGTGCGTGGAGAAACTGGTTGAGGTCCGAGGTGGTGGAGATCAATTGCCCTGCGGCCCATCCCCACGAGGGGTCTATCTCTGTGATGTCGACGGGAGGCGCGTCCGATGACTCCCGGTAGTAGCCGCGGGGGTGAAGTTCCGAGATCTTCTCGTCGTATGGTTCAGGAAAGTATGTGTGCTGCAGATCGATCGGCGCGAAGATTCGCCGGTTCATCTCCTCGGCGAGGGGTTTTTCAGTGATCTTCTGTACGAGTAGGCCAGCGAGGACGTAGTTGGTGTTGCTGTACTTCCAACTCGTTCCGGGGGCGAAGTCGGCAGGATGTTCGAGCGCGATGTCGAGAAGTTCGCGTGGGTCGTAGTATCGGACTTCGTCTTCCAGGTAGTTGCTGTAGTTGGGGAGTCCGCTGGTGTGTTGGAGGAGTTGGCGGATGGTGATGTTGTGGCCGTCGATCCCGTCTCCGCGGACGAGTCCGGGTAGGTAGGTCTCGATGGGGGTGTCGAGTTCGATCTTTCCTTCGGCGACCAGTTGCAGGACCACTACTGCGGTGAAGGTTTTGGTGTTGCTGCCGATTCGTATCTGGCCGTTGGGGGGTACCTCTGATCCGGTGGTCAGGTCACCGACTCCTGCGGTGTAGTTGTGGGAGTTGCCGTTTCGGTCTTGGATGCTTGCGAGGGCGGCGGGTAGTCCGTCCTCGCTCACCAGTGCGTCGAGTGAGTGTTGAACCGCATCGTGCCGCGCAGCGACGGTATCGGCGGACGACGAGCACGCACCGAGGGTGACCACGCTGAGAGTCATTGCGACGGAACAGAGGGCGCGGTGCCGTTTCCGGCTTTGTCTTTGGGGTGAGGGAGGTTGGCCCTGTCGACTGTGGCGGCGCATCAGTAGAACTCCTTGGAGAGATTGATCGGTCTGGACACGATCCTGTCTGCTGGAGGATTGGTCGCGCATCGCTCCGACGCGGGAAAACCATCTCCCTCGATCGGGGGAGGCCATCGCCGAGCGGCCCAGTCATACTTGTCGAATCATGATCACAGGACTACGACCGCTGATGCGGGGCTCTACATACTCAGCTGTACTTTTCGCCTTTTGTGGTGTGTTGGCAAGCCTGCCACTTCTGGTGGTTGCGATGTTGCCTGCTCTCGCGTGGCAATCCGCACCCGAGTTCGTCCGGGTGCTTTCGGTCCTGCTCATATGGGTGACTTTGGTAGGAGCACTCGGCCTGGTGCATCCTGTGCGACGCGCGCTCATCGTTACTGCCCGCCGACTGCTGCAGGTGTCGCTGCCGAGTCCAGCGCTCGGACACCGTACTCCTAACCTCTCGGAGATTGATCGCTGGCGGGCCCCGCTCTGGATTGTCCTGCATGTCATGGTGGGTTGGCTGGCGGCGCTCGCGACCAGCGTCCTTTTCATCATGGGGATTTCGCTCCCGGGGAACTGGCTCGGCGGCACGGCGCGAATCAGTCTGTTCGATACGTCGGTTGACGTGACGGGTGGATGGACCTGGATCGTGGCGGCCGGCTGCCTCCTGCTTGCGGTAGGAATTTGTGTCCTGGTGGCAACACTGCTGAGATGGCTGGCGCCACGACTGTTGGGGCCGTCCACGGCTGAACGGCTCGCGCTGGCGGAAGAACGCGAACTGCAACTGGCCGAACGTAATCGGGTCGCTCACGAGTTGCACGACTCGATCGGACACACGCTCACCGCCGCCACGATCCAGGCGGCGGTGGCCGGCGAGGTGCTTGCCTCCGATCCTGCCGCGGCGAGGGCCGCCATGCGTAGCATCGAGGAGTCGACACGGGCAGCGCTCGAGGACCTGGACTACGTACTGGGTGTACTTCGCGAGGAGAGGCCTGCTGTACCTTCTCGGACGCTGTCGGACTTGCCTGCGTTAATTGATCGGTTGCGGCATGCGGGGGCGGTTGTGGAGGTGAACCTGTCGGGTGACCTTTCACAGATCCAGGGGACACTCTCTCGCGCGGCGTACCGGATCCTGCAAGAGGGGACGACCAATGCTCTGCGGCACGGGGACAGCGGGCCGATCGAAATCACGGTGGCAGTCGGCTCGGAGAGCGTCGAGCTCAGAGTGGTCAACAGCATCGGGGCAGTGACCGGGGGAAAGGCAGACGTAGTTCGAAGATCAGGGCGCGGCCTGGCAGGTTTGGCCGAGCGCGTGCGACTCTTGAACGGTGAGTTCAAGGCTGGACCGGACGGAGCCCAGGGCTGGCGATTGAGTGTTCAGTTGCCGGTACGGGTGGCACGATGACCGAAGCCAATTGGAGTGAGGACGCCGCCAAACCTGCAAGCATGCCAGTCACCCTGCTGATTGCGGATGACGACGACGTTACCCGCAGCGGCCTGCGTATGCTGCTCGCAGCTCAGCCCGGGATTGTGGTCGTCGGCGAGGCTTCCGACGGTATCGAAGCAGTGGAGCTTTCGCGGCAACTTCGTCCGGATGTGGTGCTGATGGACGTGCGGATGCCGCTGCGCAACGGAATAGAGGCAACTCGGCACCTCCAGGCCGAGTGCACCGAACCGCCGAAAGTCTTGGTAATCACCACTTTCGAAAACGATGGCTACGTCACGGCCGCACTCAGTGCGGGCGCGAGTGGCTTCGTGCTGAAGCGGCTCCCAGTCCCGCAGATCGCAGCGGCAGTACGTGTGGTGGCGGCGGGCGAAGTGATCCTGTTCCCTGCCGCGCTACGCCGGATGGTTACGCCCCGCCCGTTGGTCTCCGCTGAGGCGTTCCCGAATGCAGCGCTGACAGCAAAGGAGGAAGAGGTATTGCGGTTGATGGCCACCGGGCTGTGCAACTCGGATATTGCTCAGGTTCTGGTTGTGAGCCTGGAGACAGTGAAAACGCATGTCGGGAACGTGCTGGCAAAGCTCGGTGCTCAGAATCGGACGCACGCTGTCGTCATCGCCTACGAGTCTGGTCTGGTGGTCCCGGGGTCAGGCACCGATACGGAACCCTGTGCAACTGGCGGTTGATTGCTTTTGTCAGCGTGACCCGGTGAGGATTCGCCGACTGAACCTACAGATCCGTTCCTCTTGCCGAAACGCTCCGAGACGAAGTCACACCACCGGTCACCAGTGCGTACCGGGCACGAGTCGGGCGGCCCGACGGCCGAGTTTGCGGATGCGCGAGCGCGAGTGGTGCTGTCGCGCCGGTGTTGCCGGAGCGTCTGCCGGAGTTTCCTTGTCTACCTGACCCTTTGCCGCCGGAGAATCGGGGAAGGCCTGGTACATCTGGTTGAGAATTCGGTCCTTGGTGTGCGGTGCGAACAGGGTTCCCAGATCACCCAGGGTTCCCAGTGGTACGTCGATGCGTTTGGGGCGGTCGATCAGCGCGCGGATCACCATTGCCGCAGCCTTTTCCGGGCTGGTGATCGGGCCGTTGTTGTATTCGCCGGTCGGAGCGATCATCGGTGTTTCGACCAGCGGCATGTGGATGGTCGTGAAAGTGATTCCGTCCGCCAGGGTTTCAGAGGCGGCTACGTCCGAGAAACCGTCGAGGGCGGCCTTGCTCGCCACGTAGGCCGAGAATCTAGGCGTTGCCGCCTGGACTCCCGCGCTGCTGATGTTCACGATGTGGCCGAAGCGGCGAGAACGCATGGTCGGTAACAAGGCGAGCACCAATCGCACAGCGCCGAAGTAGTTCACGGCCATCGTTCGTTCGTAGTCGTGGAAACGATCAGTGGAGTGGTAAATGCCGCGCCGGATGGATCGGCCGGCGTTGTTTACCAACATGTCTACGTGATCGTGTTCTGTCAGAATGCTTTTGATCGTGTGCTGGACCGACTCGTCGTCGGTGATGTCGCAGGGGTAACCGAACGCCTTGCCTCCGGCTGATCGAATCTGCTGTACTGCGGCATCGAGTTCGTCGGTGCGGCGTGCGATCAGGAGAACGGTGGCGCCCTTCTGAGCGGCGGCAATGGCCGATGCCTTGCCGATTCCGGAAGAGCCTCCGGTGATCAGAACGATCCGACCCACGAGTGGTCCTTCGGGACTGTTACGTCGTGCGCGATTGGGATCGAGGTTTGCGCGCCAGTACTTCCACAACACAGTGGAGTACGACCCGAACTCGGGGACCGCCAGTCCTGATCCGGCCAGGGCGGCAACGGTTCTCGCGGAGGTGAAGGTCGGCGCCATCGTCATGTTGTCGAGTAATGCTGCAGGCATGCCGATGCGATCGAGGAAGACCTTCCGCGCCGATTCTGCCGAATCCATCGGCAATGGCGAGACAAAGGGTTTGGCGATCACGCCCGGCAGGCTGAGTGCGGGCCGGGGCGCTCCGGCGGCCTTGGCGAGTCCGGCATAGATTTCGCGTACCGGTTGAGGTTTCGGATTCACGAGATGGAATGCTTCGCCGTCATGGCCGGGCACATGCATCAATTCGACGAGGGCGGCGGCTACGTAATCGACGGGCACCACGTTGGTTGCGCCGAGGTTGGGGATCGGGACGGGGAGTGCTGCAGGTAATTTCGCGAGTAGCGCCAGTCCTGGGAACAAGTAGTACGGACCGTCGATCTTGTCCATCTCGCCGGTGACGGAGTTACCGACCACGGCAGACGGCCGATAAACACGCCAGGTGAGGCCTTCTCGTTCTCGAACGATTTTCTCCGCCTCGAACTTGGTTCGGTGGTACGGAGTGGGAAAGCCTTGACCGCAATCGAAATCGGTTTCGCTGAAGGTTCCCGGGTAGTCGCCCGCAACTGCGACTGATGACACGTGATGAAGGGTGGCTCCCAGCTGTGCGGCAAGGTCGGCCACGGAGCGTGTGCCCTCGACATTCGTCGAAGCCTGCTCGTCTCCGGCGGTGATGTCGTAGATCGCGCCGAGGTGAAGGACGTGGTCGGCAGGCGGGGGAGAGTCGATGCCCAGTCCCGGCTCGGTCAGATCTCCAATGAGTGGATGCACGCGATCGCCGCCGGGAATTGCCGACACCTGTTCTTCGAGTTTGGCTACAGAACCGGCTCTGACCAGCACATGGATCTGAGCAGTTTGATCACGCTCGAGCAGGAGTGGCAGTGCAGCTCGTCCGAGGAATCCGGTACCGCCAGTGACGATGTAAGTGGCCATAGTCGGTAACTTACTCCAAAGTAAGATCAGCGGCTAGAGGGAAACGAACATCAGTGCGTCATGACACCGTCCTCGGCGTCGAAGTCGATGCCCGCGGAGATGATTCCGGAGAACAAGAACGCGACGGCAAGCGCAAGAGCGGGGATTGCAAGGATCCATTCGAAAATTGTCATGCTCCAAGTCTGACGAAATCAGCTTCGGAGAACATCGCCCTGCGGAGCGATTTAGACGATCGGGCAGTCATCCTCGAGGACGACTGCCCGATCAGGGAAATCCACTAGGTCTGTTGCTGAAGAGTTTCGGGCGCAGTGGGGTGCGCGCTCGTCCTTGCGTCGCGTGACGTGATTTCGGATGAGATGTGGGCGGCCGTTGTTCCGAGGGTGTGAAGGCCATGCGCCGTCCGCCAGTAGACCGGCGCACCATCGTCGAGGCGATGGCGTGGACAGGCCGGCAAACCCTAGGCCGGTTCAGCGCCCGACAAGTCCTCGACCGCATACGGAGTCGTTCCTTCGAACAGAACACCGATCCCGAAAGGATCGGCCATCTCGAGCCTTGACTCAGCGAACCGCAGCAGCCAGGTTCCGTCAGCCCAGATCACCGCCTCAGGTTCGCCGAACAGTGACTCCGTGGCGTCCAACTCCACGAGTTCGGAGTGGCGGAGGCCGAACTGTGGCCCACGCAGCTGTTGACGCAGGTAATCGGCGGCGACTTCGGCAAACTCACCGAACCGGGCCATCACGGTCGCAGCGAGCTCACACACCGCAGACTCCGGCACGGTGGCCGGCTCGATAACCAGACTCACCGGCCTGGAGTCACCGACCCCCTGGACATCGATGCTCGATGTCCAGCACGCCAACGAATCGTCCGAGTCGACACGCGAAAACACTGCTGAGCCGACCACAACACTCTCAGGTAAGTCATCCACGACCCCTAGTCAAACACGGCTCTCCGCAGGATCCCAGGGACTCTTCAGCGACATGATCCAGTCGCGATCAGTGGCCGATGCCGACCTTCGCGTGAACCTTTTTCATCCACACAGGAGCCCACCAGTTCGCTTCGCCCATCAACTTCACTAGCGAGGGCACGAGCAACATGCGGATGATGGTCGCGTCGACGATCAGCGCGACGATCATGCCGACGCCCAGGAACTTCATCACTGACAGCCCTGACATTGCGAAGGCCCCCGTCACCACTATCAGGAGTAAGGCGGCAGCCGTCACGATGCGGCCGGTGCGCTCGGTTCCGAACTTGACCGCTTCCTCTGTCGTCGCTCCCGCGTTCTTGGCCTCGACCATCCGTGACATCAGGAAAACCTCGTAGTCCGTGGACAATCCGAACACCACCGCCAGGATGAGCACGACAAACGTCGCCTCCAGCGGAGTTTGACTGACCCCGAGGAGTTCGACGCCGTGTCCGTCCTGGAAGACGAAGGTGAGGACACCGAAGGTGGTCGCGAGACTCAGGGCTGCCATCAGCACCGCCTTGATCGGCAGCACCACCGAACCGAACGCGAGGAACAACAGGATCAGGGTGGATCCGACCATGATGAGGATCATCACCGGTAGCCAGTGCAGGACGGCGTTGTTGCCGTCGTCGACCATGGCTTGACCGCCGCCGACAAGCAGCACCGTTCCGTCGGGAGCGGAGATCGCACGCAGATCTGTCACTGCGGCGCTCTGTGATTGGGGTGTAGAGCCCTCGCTGTAGAGAGCCTGAACCGCGACGAGTTGATTGGTGCTCGCGACGACGGTCGCCTGACCGATGCCCTCGACTCGACCGGCGGACTCGGCGATCGCTGCACCTTCGGCCGGGGTGAGAGTGTTCCCGTCCTCGGCCTGAAGGATCATCGTTGCGCCGTTTCCGGTTTGCGGGAAGTCGTTGACCAACGTGTCCATTGCAACGCGAGCGGGGTCGTTGTCCGGTAGTGCGGTGTACGAGAGTTCTCCCAGCCGGGCGCCGAGCAGCGGCGAGGCCATCACGAGCAGCACAGCCACGATCGTCACCGAGACTGCGACCGGACGCTTCATCACCCACGTGACGACGCGGCCCCAGAACCTGCGCGAGCGTTCCTCGCCGCGTTGCGCCGCATCCTTGCGCCACGTCAGGGCGTTGATGCGATGCCCCAGAATGGCAAGCAGCGCAGGCACAGCGGTCAGCGACAGGACGGCCGCGCTCAATACTGCGGCGATCGCGCCGAAGCCCAGAGACCGGATGACGGCCTGGGGGAATACGAGCATGCCGCTGAACGCACAGATCAGCAGTAGACCCGAGAACATGACGGTGCGACCCGCGGTCAGAACTGTCCGCTGAGCAGCCGCTCCCGGGTCCGAGCCCGAATTCAGTTCTTCACGGAACCGGCCGACCACGAACAGTCCGTAGTCGATGGCCAGTCCCAACCCGAGAAGAGAAGCGACGTTGATCGAGAACGAGGACACATCGGTGATCAGCGTGAGGATTCGCAGAACCGCCAAAGCGCTCAGGACACTGAGTACACCCACGAACACGGGCACGGCAGCAGCGACGATGCCGCCGAAGATGAAGACCAACAGCACCAGAGTGATCGGAATGGCGATGGCTTCGGCGACCACCAGGTCCTTCTCGAGCTTGGTGTTGAATGCGACGCCGACGACGGTGTTACCCGCGAATTGTGCCTCGGCACCTTCGACTTCGAGCTTCGGCAAGAGATCGGCGAAAGTGGCCGGTGTGACGCCCGAGTCCGGTGCCAACGTGATCGCAACGGCCGCCATGGATCCGTCGTTCGAGAGCAGGCTGGCCTTGGCCGCGGCGTCTGTTCCCCAATACGACTTCACCGACGCGGTCGGCACTTCCGTTTTGAACTGGTCGACGGCGGCCGTTACTGCCGGCCCGATGTCGTCGAGGGTCTTACCGTCGGTGGGTGAGTAGATCGCGATGATGTCCGGGGTCTGCGGTCCGAGATTGTCTTCGATGATGTCGGCGACCTTCGCGGAGTCGCTGCCCGGATCTATGAAGCCGCCCTGGCTGAGCTTGCCGAACACTCCGAGTCCCCACACCCCACTGATGAGAACTATCAGAACCGCGAGGCTCAGTACCCACCATTTCCGGGCGACGACGGTTTGGGCCCAGCGTGTCATGTATCAACTCCGGTGTGTGGGGGCGTCTGGCCAGATCGACTGTAGTGGGCGTTTGGTCTTGAATCGGAAACGTCATGCATACTGCTCGAAGCACTTGCAAGCCGCGCGTGTGGGGGAAGCCGGTCCGAATCCGGCGCTGACCCGCAACGGTAGGTCGATTCTCGGTAGTCACCGAGTGTCGGCAAGCCCGATTACCCGCCGCGCGGTGTGCGACATCCATTCGTCGTGGTCTACGAAAAGGAAGTCCAGCAGGAGCTCTGGCCGAGGATCAGCGTGCGGGCGGAGTTGTCTGTCGGATTCTCATTCGTGGCTCAGAGCCCTTACGAGGTCCCCGTGTCACTTCAGTTCTCCCCGTCCCGCGCCGCCGCTGTTCTCATCGCGGTCGCCTTGGTTTCGGCAGGTTGTTCCAAAGGCGAAGCGGCTGGTGGTTCTTCAACCACCGAATCCTTTACGCAGCCGGTTTCCATCACGAACTGCGATCGAGAAGTAACATTCGATTCGCCACCCCAGCGGATCATCACCATGAACGATCACGTCACCGAAGTACTCATCGAGATGGGCGTCGGTGACCGGATCGTCGGGATGGGATACGGCGACAGCACACCAACCCCCGAGACCGCCGAGCAGTTCGCGAAGATCACCAACCTCGCCAAGGAATACCCGACCACCGAGCAGATTCTCGATCTCGATCCCGATTTTGTCGTCGGAGGTATGAGCAGCGCCTTTCAAGAGAAGGAAGGCCGTTCGCGGGACCTGTTCGCCGAACGCGGAATCAACACGTTCCTGTTCTCCGAGTACTGCGGCCAGGGATTCCCCGACATCTCGATGCTGGAAAACGACTACGAGCAGTTGGGGAGAATCCTCGGCGTCGAAGGTGAAGCAGCCGAGGTCACCGATCAGGTAACGCAAGGGCTCGATGCGGTGAAGGCGGCAGTCGGAGATGCACCGCCGGTGCCGACATTCTTCTATGACGGCGGCAAGGACGTTCCGACGACGATCGGTGGAGTGGGTGTCGGTCAGCTCGTCGCCGGCTACGCGGGAGCGACGAACATCTACTCCGAGGGCGAGCGCCCATACGTCAAGACCACATGGGAGGTCGTGGGTGAGCGTGCGCCACAGGCGATCGTCGTTCTGGACTACGGATCTGAGAACGCCCAAGCGAAGATCGATTTCCTGAAGTCACATCCCGTCATGGCCACCACTCCCGCCGTCCAACAGAATCGATTCGTGGTCATTCCTCTCGACGACTTCTTCGAGAGCCCTCGTCTGGTGCGCTCGGCCCAGACCATCGCGGCGGGTCTGCATCCGGGCGTAGTTCCGGCACAGTGACCAGATCTCGTTCCAGCTATACCGCTTTGCTTGCAGTCCTGTGTGTTGCGCTTGCCGTGGTCATGGGGCTGGCGGTGTCTTTCGGGTCGGTCCGCATTCCCGTCGGTGACGTCTGGGCGATAGTCGGAGCTCGATTGGCGCCAGGGACTTTCGAGACGTGGTGGACAGCTGCGCGGGAGTCGATCGTGATCGACTCCCGCCTGCCACGTGCACTCACTGCCGCGGTAGGGGGTGCTTCGTTGGCCATGGCAGGTGCAGTTGCTCAAGCTGTCA
>Ga0224728_1069_pt1 | contig 12060 bp, 11 predicted proteins | sample IA1ulk_3_FD_161638 | JGI IMG/M metagenome (GOLD analysis project Ga0224728, IMG submission 161638) | Enriched cells from agricultural soil in Iowa, United States - IA12soil_GW_GH6A(bulk) | ecosystem: Environmental > Terrestrial > Soil > Unclassified > Agricultural land | place: USA: Iowa... | reverse complement strand
CAAAACGATGATCTATTGATCGAAGATGAACTCGCCGCCGCGTTTCTAAACGATGATGAGCTCAGCCAGGAACAATTAGCTCCAGTGCAGCAAGCACCAGCTACCGATGATAATGCATGGGAAGAGTCTGAAGAAGATTTTCCAGGCCAGTTGGCCGTCGACGTTTATGAGACCGATGAAAAGCTTATTGTTAAGGCTCGTACGGCAGGGGTAAACAAAGAAGACCTCGATGTCAGCATAAGTGATGGCATTTTAACCATCAGCGGTACGCTCTCAAGCGGCGACGACACTGACGCCATCAACTGGCACATTCAGGAATGTTACTGGGGCGAATTTAGCCGCACGTTGGCACTTCCAGTGCCTGTAAAAGAGGATGAAGTAGGTGCCGTCCTAAAAGATGGTGTCCTTACAATCAGCTTCGGCAAGATCAAACAAGAACAAGCTAAGAAGATTACTATCCAATAGATCTTCTTACAAAACTAAGAACAGCCTCGCAGGAGGCTGTTTTTAGTTGGGCAGAGAACACCCAAATAAAAAGACGCTTCCTAGAGAAGCGTCTTTTTATACTTAGCTTGGGTGTTTTACGCGCCGTTTGCTGAAAAGCTCGAGATAACGAAGTTAACCAGTGCGTAAGCAAGAATTGCCACAACGATACCCACGATCGCATAAAGGATCGTGTTTTTTGCGCTCGTCACTGCACTGCTGTCACCACCAGATACTACGTAGCGGATACCACCGATAATAAGCATGATAACCGAGATTGCACCGATAATGAACAGAAGAACATTGGTGATAGTCTTGAATACACCGTTGCTACCGAACAAGTCGGATTGCTGGTCTTTACCTTGCGCACAACCTGCACCGCCGGAAAGGCCGCCCGTTGCGTCGCTCGTACAATCGGCAGCGTGAGCTACTGGAGTACTAACAACGTTCGCTGCCGCAGTAACGCCAAGGGCAAGTGCCGGGACGATTAACAGCGCCTCTAGACTTTTCTTTATGATATTTTTCATTGTTATTCCTTTCTTAGGGATTTACTATCTATATTTTATAACAAACAGCTGTTGTTTTGTTAATACTTTTTACTTGAACTGCGTGAGAACGAAATTAACGATTGAGTAGGCAAGAATAGCCACGATAAGGCCAATGACTGCGTAAAGGATAGTATTCTTGGCGCTGGTAATTGCACTGCTGTCGCCATTGCTAGTAGTGTAGCGAATACCACCGATGACAATCATGACAACGGCGATTGCTCCCAAAATGTAGAGCAGGATATTAACAATGGTTTTGATACGACTACCCAGGTTGCTGGTTTCACCCGCGCCACCGGCTTTATCAACACCATCCTGGATTTGACTGGCAGGCGAAGCACCTACGTACGTCGGGACGAATGTCATGACTCCCAGCAGGGCAGCGATTGATATAACGGCAAGTTTTACTTTTTTCATAACTTCTCCTTTTAAAACCAACTAACAACAAAGTTTACAATTGAATACGCCAAAATAGCAACGACAAGACCGATCACTGAGTAAAGGATCGTATCTTTGGCAGACTTAATGGCACTGCTCTCGCCATTGCTAGTGGTGTAACGGATACCGCCAATAACAATCATGATCACCGCGACCATTCCCAGAATGTAGAGCAAAATATTGATAACCGTCTGGATCATAGGACCAAGCTCATCGCCTTGGGCCTTACACACCGCCGAGGAGCCGTTGCTTTTACATTGATCGAATACATTAATGGCCGATGCGTTTGCCACCGGAAGAGCAATTGCTCCAACACCCAGTACTAAGGCAAACGATACAACGAGTTGTTTCCATCTTTTCATTTTAAAATCTTCCTATTACAAATTGCGTTATGGTAAATGCCATTATAACTACTATAAGCCCAACAACCGCGCCAGTGATAGCGTTTTTCGCCAGTTTTACGTTAGAGGCATTACCGTCGGAGGTGACGTAGATATATCCGCCAAAGATAATAATAACCACGCAAAGGATTCCAGCTGCGCCGTAGGCTACGTTCAAAAGTCCCGAAAGCGCCGTGTCAGCGTTCTTAACGGCAGGCACGCCAATCTTACCAGGATCGATTTTTGTCGTTTCTGCAAAAAAGCGCATTGCTGCGTCCGATAGGCTCATATTAAAATGCCCCCGCAATTAAGTTGACGATTGCCACCGACATCAGTGAAATCACCAAGCCGATAACCGCGTCCATAACCATCTTTTTTGCCTTGGCGGTTTCTCCGGGGTCACCCACGCTGGTCATGTACTTAAACCCACCGCGAATTATAAACCCTGCGGCAATATATCCAACCGCTTGCAGCATCATTTCTATAATATTGAGAACGATCGTCCAGATAAACGTCGAGAGACCACCGGCGTCCTTGGGGCTTTTTATATTACAGCCGCCATCGAGCAGTCCCTTGTACCAGGCCGGAAAGGTGAGTAGGCTTTCACTACAGGCGGCATAGGCAGGCTGCGGCGTTGCCATAGTAAATGTCGCACCACCAGCGGTGGCGACGAACAGAAGTGCAGCTATCCAGTTTCGTATTTTTTTATTCATACTTTTCCTTATGTAAATATTCCACCCGGAATAAGAAAGTTAAGACCGAGGTACATGGCGGCATAGGCAACAATTCCAATGGCCGTATTACGGATAATATCCTTGGCTTTTTTTACTTGCTCGGCGCTATCCGAAGAGCTGGAGTACAAAATTGCTGCGTAGACTACTCCGCCTACGGCCAAAATTCCCACGCCTGCGGTCATAATGTTAAGAATAAGAAGCAGCAGGCCCCATATCCCGGTATCTTCTGCTTTTTTGGCACCGGCTTTTTGGTCACAGTTAATAATGGAGGTCTTTGCCCCGCCGCAATCTGCCGCAGCCGGCTGGGCCATCCACACGCCCAACCCAGAAACAAGAACCCCGGAGGCAATGGCAAGCGTAATTATTTTTTGTTTTATCTTCATACCTGATTATAAAATACGATAAATAGGCCGTGCGTGCAAGTACCCCAACCAACCTTGGATTGTACGTAGATTATGTGTAAAAACTATACTAAATAAATTGACTTTTGCTCTATAAAATGGTACCATAACAGAGATATGTGGATTGCACGTGAGGCTAATCCGTTCGGTAGACTATCGATTCGGAATCTACTGTTATTCGTTGCCGCCGTTTGTGCGGCTTCTTTCGCGTATATACTCATGGCAGCCCCCGTTACTCATGCGGCCGATGTCAGCTGGAATGGCGACTCACTGATATATGGTAAGGATTCCTACGTCAGGCAAGCCGACGCCCCGCAGGGCAATAGTATGGGGTTAGAAAAGGGAACGCACCTTTATACCTTCACCGAGGACGCGCCGACAAACGGCGGACCTCAAAAAACCCACTTTATTTACTTTGCCCCGAGTGTCGACCCGACAAAAGCCACCTCAGCGTCATACGCCGTGTATGACTTTACACCTCCCGATACGTTTAAAAATCCCAGCGATCAAAAAACAATCAGTCTGTCGGTTAAAACCGCCGAGGACTCCAAAACAACCAGCTGTGCCGTACAGGGAATAGGGTGGATAGTCTGCCCAGTCACCGACTTTTTTGCCGGCGCAATGGACTGGTTGTTCAATATATTAAGCGGCTTTCTCACCGTTCGTCCGGTACAGACCAGCCAGACAAACTCACTCTACCGCGCATGGTCCTACATGCGGAACTTTGCCAATGTCGCCTTTGTTATATCGTTTCTTGTAATTATCTTTTCGCAGGTTTCAAACGTTGGTATTTCAAACTACGGCATTAAGAAAATACTGCCGCGGCTGGTTATTGCCGCCGTACTGGTTAATATCTCGTACTGGATCTGCGCCATAGCGATCGACATCTCGAATATTGTCGGCTACTCGATACAAGACATATTTATATCCATGCGAAATGGGCTCGTGGGAACCGAAGGAAACAGCTGGAACGTTACCAGCTGGCGCAGCATTACCGGGTTTGTTCTTTCGGGAGGAACGGCACTTACCGCGCTAGGAATCGGAACCTATTCGGCGCTCGCCGGCGCCGGTGGCGCGATCTATCTGCTTTTGCCGATTCTCCTCGGTGTCCTTATGGCTGTTTTGGTAGCCCTGCTCGTTCTGGCGGCCCGCCAGGCTATTATTACTATTCTTGTTATTGTGTCGCCGCTCGCGTTTGTGGCGTATATTCTGCCAAATACAGAAAAGTACTTTAAGCGGTGGCACGAACTCGGAACCACTCTGCTTGTTATGTTCCCGGCGTTTTCTGTCGTGTTTGGCGGGGCGCAGCTTGCGGGTACGGCAATCATCCAAAATGCGGATTCTATCAACCTGCTTATCCTAGGTATGGCCGTCCAAGTGGCACCGCTGGCTATCACGCCACTTCTTATGCGCGTCAGCGGCTCACTCCTTACCAAGGTCGCCGGCCTGGTTAACAATCCAAAACGGGGTATGGTCGACCGGACCCGCAACTGGTCGCAGCAGCGTGCCGACGAACATAAAGCCCGTCAGCTAGCCAGCCCGGCTACCCGCCGCCGTGACTTTTTGGCCCGAACCGCCCAGTCTATCGATGCCCGTAACCGTAAACGCGAAGGTTGGAAGAAAGCCAACGAGTCTATGGCTGAAGCTAGGTGGGAAAACAGCCACGACGCTCACGAGATTCACTCAGCAGCTATGCGCGCCTCACTTGTTAAGAGCGTAGGTGAATCTGCCGCCGAAGCACAGTTTGAAGCCCTTAAGCATAGCGACGCCTCTATTCAGGGTCTGGAGATCGAGGCCCGTGCCAACAAGCTGAACCTTGACCTGTCCAAGGCAAAGGTAGAAGCCGACTGGTCCGAAATGCGCGCTGGAAACTCCCGCAGCATGGTAGCGCCAGAGAACTTATCGGTTGAGGCGCTGGCCGGCTTTGCACACAGCCGCAACAACCTGGCAAGGGATCTCCGGGAAACTTCGCAGGAGTCAGAACTTGAAAACCTTCGCAAGCGGTCGGCAGAGCGAGTCTACAGCAAGCAATTTACTGGCGACCTCCTTGAAAACAGCAAAACGATCGACGGCAAGCAGCTGCTCGCCTACGGTGGTGGTATTGCCGGTTCGGAAGGCGAGTCGACCGTTCTGTCTGGTGCCGTTAAGGAATTCCGTAGCGAGTACATTGAGCGTATTGCCGAAAAGCAGCAGCTATTGAAGCACTTTAACCTTGAAACGCCGGATGTACAAAAACTTGCCCTCGGCACGAATGTTACTGGCGAGCGTATAGAAGCCGACGGCCGAGTCGTGAGATACGAATTTAAGGCAGACGACGCTTACGCCCGAGAAGCTGCTATTGATACCCAGCTTAAGACCGGTTCGTTCTCAGAAGTCCAGAAGATCATTAGCGAATCTGGTGAGGTGGTTATCGAACGCGATGCGAGCGGCAGGGAAACCGGCCGGCGCCAAGGTACAACCTACGGCTACCGCACGTCAATTAAGGACGTTATTAAAGAATACAAAATTGACTCAAAGGCCGTCTTCCTCGGTTCGCAGACTATTAACGATATCGCCCACGGTAGGATCGGTGGCGAAGAAGGTCTTAACATGGCCGCCGCCCGTTCTATTTACACTGGTAAGATAACCAAGGAAGACGTATCTGGCATGAAGCGTGCTGCGCTGGAACGCCTATACAAGGTTAGCGCCGAACAAACACCCGAGTGGAGTGAAGCTAGGACCGACGCCGAACGTGTTGTCGTTAAGACGAAATTCGATGCCCGTATGGATGCTCTTAGGAAGAGTGCCTGGAGCGTTCTTAATACGCCGGTACTTGCCCGCAACGCAGAGCAAGAGTCTATCGAAGTCCTCAAAGATGTTGTTACCAGATACGGTATTACCAACGACGATTAGGGATATTCTCTTACACCCATTAACACTGCACCGTTCCCTCGCCGAAAAGACGAGGGAACTATTATATATAGCTGCTAAAGTGGTAAAACCTACACACACCATATGTAGCGTAGGTAAAATATATTTGACCCCTTGAACTTTTTACATTTTGGGTATATAATATAAAATACAATATGAGTTTTAAGTGCCCACATAAGTGCGCGAGGAACATGACGATATGTCAGAACGACCACGAACAACGACAACAACCGAAGGCGATGGCTCTGAATTCAGAATCCCAACAGTACCCGACCACGCTCCAGAATACGCCGAACGGACCGATGACTTTAGCGAGGGAAGTGAAAAAGGCGGCCGCAGGTGGCTGCGAAACGTTATTGCCCTTGGAGCCGCGGGTGCAACCCTGGCAGCCGGCATTTTCGTAGGAGCCAAAGTATTTGGTGGTCACGAAGGCCCTAGCAAAGAAGGCCAACGCCCTGTTGCAACCGCTCCAGCTAATCCGGGCGAAACTCACGAAGCAAGTCCTTCCGCCCCTACTAGCGAAACAAATCCCGATTCATGGACTGCTGAGAACCTACCACTTTCTATCGACATTGACGGCAACGGTTCAGTAGAGAACTTCACAGGCAAAGAACAGCTCGTAAAAGCTTTGAGTCTTGAGGTTGCTAAGTATCCAACCCCAGAAGCAGCTTCTAAAGCACTGCTTGAACGCTTTAATACAATTGTTAGCTGGGGAACAAATAAAGAAGCAGACGCTAAGTACGACGGCTACTCAAGCGCCGACCATCAGCGCGTGGGCGTTGGTGCCGCAAAGCAAGATGTCCTTCTTCCGGCATTTCAAGAAGCGCTCGTAGGAACACCCGCAGACGGCGCACAAGTTATGGAACTTCCTGATAACTGGGCATCCTGGGTTAATGACACGGCTCAAGAAGTTAATCACAGGTGGATTATAACGAAAGATCAGGCACATCCTTACAAATATTCGTGCGCGGCTGACACCTCAAAAGCAAACGGCGGCATTGTATTTAATAGCGGCGACGAGGCAACTCACTTAAAGCACGGAACTATATTCGTAAGGTGTACCGACAACCTTGATCAGACCGATCTCGGTAGCCGGCAAATGGCCGACGGTACACAAGGGTACAACTCCCTGAACAGTAAACAATCATGGTTTGTCGATCTTCAACAACAGAACGGCAAATGGGTTGTTATAGGTATGCAAGCCGAAGAAGCCCTTCAGTAGACAAGTATTTCTAAAAAAATAAAAGGCCAGCACCTAGCTAGGCCTTTTATTTTTGACTTTTTTACGGCATAATTTAGCGTAAGTACTATGAAAGCAAAGCTACTCGCGTTCTTAGGGTTAATTATTGCCACGATGGGCGCGGTGCTTACTATGAATGCAGCACCGGTGCATGCCTCCGGCGAAAAATACGAATGGATCAACCCAACAACCATCCGTGCAAGCGGCGGCTTATATAATAATGTCAATGCCGCCAAAAATGGCGTTATCGACTTTCCCCAACAAGGCGACGGCACATTCCAGATAACCAGTAAGGGCGACTGTGATATCACCATGACTATTACGGTCACCTCGGCCGATAACACCCAGGCGAAGCTCGTGACAAAAGGCTGTGACGGACCAGCAAAAGATTTTGACCGCGATTTAACCATCACCCACCCCGAGAAGGGACCGGTTGGATATGACAAAGCAGATTGTACGAATGCAACCCAGAACAGAGGCAACCAAGGAAAGTGTGTCGCTGTTCAAGCCTGCATGAAGACAGGGCAAACAGCCGACGACTGCTCTACCGCCTACGATACTTGTCTTACTAACCACACCGTCGACGGCAAAATATCCGACGCCGATAAAAAAGCCTGTACCGATAACGTCACAAAAGGCCAGCTAGATGCAGCCAATGCTTCGCCAGCTAAAGACAACAAAACTTCTTGCGCCATCCAGGGGATAGGGTGGATAGTCTGTCCGGTAACCAACTTTTTAGCTAAAATCGTCGACGCAGCCTACGGGTTTGTTTCTAGTCTTCTTACGGTGCAACCGCTCCTTACTACTGGAGCGTCAAAAGGTGTCTACGACGCATGGTCAATTATGCGAAACTTTGCCAACGTTGCCTTTGTAATAGCGTTTCTCGTTATTATATTTGCGCAGGTAACAAGTATCGGCATTACCAATTACGGTATAAAACGGATGCTGCCGCGGCTCATCATATCCGCTATTCTTGTAAATATCTCTTACTGGGTCTGCGCCATCGCTATCGATGTATCCAACATCCTTGGCACCTCCCTAACGGATTTGTTTAATAGTCTAAAAGCATCCGTTAACTTACCCGACGCGGGTGATTTTGGCGCCTCCGGCTCAGGCTGGGAGGGAATTGCAGGCGGTATTTTAGCGGGGACTGCCGTTGCCGCCGCAGCAATTTATATTGGGCTTTCAGCGTTACTGCCAATGCTTCTTGCCGCGCTTCTTGCGATTGTTACCGTCTTCCTCGTGCTCGCGCTCCGACAAGCCCTTATTATTTTGCTTGTTGTTGTCGCGCCACTGGCATTCGTAGCGTACCTTTTGCCAAACACCGAAACCTGGTTTAAAAAATGGCGCGAACTTTTCCAGACACTATTATTAATGTTCCCAATAATTTCGCTGATATTTGGCGCCTCCGCCCTGGCTTCAAAAATCGTTATGGGCACGGCAACAGGTGACTACGCTATTGCTATTAAACTAATGGGCGCCGGAATTTCTATTATTCCTCTTGCGATCACACCAATCGTCATGAAGTCGGCAGGCGGACTCTTAAACAGGTTTGGCGGTATTATTAATAACCCGAACAAAGGGCCGTTCGACCGTATGCGAAAGGGTGCTGAAGGCTACCGCAAGAACCGCCAGGAATACCGGCAACTCAAGGTACTGAATGGCTACCGAACTCTTCCGGGCCGGGGAATTCCAGCACGCATGGGAGCCCGCCGCGAAGCAGTACTTAACAGCCGCAAGTCAGAACTTAACCGAACCAAGTCTTCTGAGATTGCCGAACTTGCAGCTAATAACGAAGGCTTTAGGAAGAAGCTGGCCCAAGGTGGCATGGATGGCGCCGAAGAACGCGCACTCGCCCAGGCAATTAACGTGCAGGCTAAGCTCCAGGCCGACGAAGTCACGGCAGCAAACGCCATCATCAAAAACGCCAACCTGGAAGGTGATATTGGTAGTCTTCAAAAACTTGCAATGGGTACCGGAGAAAAAATCCAGTTTACCGACGTCAATGGCGTAAAGCGTGAAATGACTGCAACCAAGGGTTCTGCGCTACAGACCGCCGCCATTCAGCAGCAATTTAAGATCGGTGACGTCGAGAAGACCGACCAACTGGTTATGAACTCTGCCAAGATGGACGCACCTCAGCGTCAGGCTATTGCCGAAGGCATGGGGGCTATGAGCGGTAAGGTGGCTTACTACGGCGGAAGCTCTGGCGATAAGGTTGCCAAGGGTGACGTGGGCAGCGAAGCGGATCTTAACGGTCTCGTTGCAGACACGATCAACAAAGGTAAATTCTCAGCAACATCGCTTGCCGGATCCGACAAGGATGCGCTTGAACGCATGTCTAAGGTTGCGTCAGACTTCAAGGCTAAAGACGGAGATGGCAACATGGTGGCTGCCCAAACCAAAGACTCCAGTGGCAATTCCGTCGACATATCCGTCAATGCTACCGCCAAAGCTGCTTTGGTTGATGCTGCCGACAAGGCAATGAACGACCCAACTATCGTCAACAAACCATCACAGCGCAATGCGGTACGCCTAACGGAAATGGGCGCCGGCAGGGCGTTTACCGGTGTTGCTGATAATCCAGAAACATTTAAGGACATGGCGCCTTAGGCGTACGTTTCCTGATAAAAACGTACAAACAATATTAAAATGACACGTTAAACGCATGATCTAACACGGGCGTAAAATGCTATACTTAAAACTATATGGCCGTCTATAAAGTACCCCAAGACGTTGAGGCAGATGACAAGCTGATCGGACCGTTTAGCTTCCGTCAGTTTATCTACCTTATTATTGTCGCCATATCCATTGCGATAGGGTGGGGGTTAAGCCGTCTATTTATTCCGCTCGCCATTATCCCATTACCGCTCATACTGTTCTTTGGAGCTCTCGCGCTGCCGTTAAAAAAGGATCAGCCGATGGAGATCTACCTGGCGGCAGTCGTATCGTTTTATCTAAAGCCACGCAAGCGCCTTTGGCAGCCCGACGGCATACAGTCGCTAGTTGAAATTACCGCGCCAAAAGTCATTGAAGTAAAACGATCAAAAGATTTATCCGAATCCGAGGCCCAGCAGCGACTTTCTTACCCTGCAAATATCGTTGATACCGAAGGGTGGGCGGTGCGCGGCGTAGATACAAGCAATAGCGCTATGTTAAATGACGTGTACAACGAGGCTCAGCAGCAAGAAGACGTCCTTGATTCAACCAGCGGGGTTGCACAATCTTTTGATTCAATGATTAGCCAGGCGGATCTGCGTCGTCGACAGGAAATGGTAGAGCGCATGCACCAGCAGCCTGCTGCACCGCAACCGGTTATTCCTCCGCAAGTAGCCGCTCCGCCGGTGTTTGACCCTTACGCTACTCTTGCACCCACAGCTACGCCCCCAGCCGAACCGCATCTTACCTACAACCCATACCCCGATTCCATACGCCAATCCGTCATAAATCCGCTTGGCACTGAACCACCCACACCTCCAATGGCAGCTCCACAGCCGCAAGTGGTTATGCCGGTGCCGGCACCGCCGGTACAAGTGCCTGACGATACACAAACCACTAGCGAAAAACCTGTTTCTCCTGATATAATAAACCTTGCAAACAATTCCGATTTGTCTATCGAGACTATCGCGCATGAGGCTAACCGCATCCACCAAAAGGAAGAACACCTTCCTGAAGAGGAAGTGGTAATCTCATTACGCTAATCGTGAAGATCAATATGAGGCAAGGAAGAGTGGGAAGTGCCGCCAAATAATCAACAGCCGCAAAGTGCGCCAAACATACCTCAGCAGCCAAATCCTGGCTTTGCTCCTGCGCCCCAGCAACCCGTAGGACCCCAAGGAGTCAGCTCCAAAGCCGATACGCCAAAAACCGCACCACCACTAAACACGACTCAAAACAGCCTGCTCATATCCGAAATCCGCGACAGTATGGCAATTATGAGTGACGGAAGCTTCCGCGCTGTTGTTGCCTGCAAGTCTATCAACTTCGACCTTATGAGCTCCCGCGAAAGGGAAGGTGTCGAGTTTAGTTACCAAAACTTTTTGAACGCGTTGTATTTTCCGGTCCAAATTTTTATTCGCTCCCAGCGTGTGGATATTGGGCCATATATTGACCGCCTGAGCGCCATACGACGTTCACAGGACAACATGCTGCTTAACGTTTTAATGGACGATTACATTACCTTTATCGACGTACTCAGCCAAGAGGCTAATATTATGGATAAAAGTTTTTTTGTCGTTATTCCTTACTTCCCGGCAGGCGATCTTAATAATGTCATTAAAGAGAGTAAGGGTATTTTTGGCAAACTGTTTGCTAAACCGCAATCTATGGCAACAAAAATCGACAAAGTTACCTACGATAAGGCTAAGGACGAAATCAAAAACCGGGTCGACTCCGTTACCAGCGGACTTTTCCAGCTTGGAGTAAAAAGCGTCCAATTAAATACCAAAGAGCTCGGGGAGCTCTACTACAACATGTACAACCCTGATACGGCAGTCCGCGAGCCGCTTGGCGACTTTGAGGATGTTACCAGTACGTACGTCCAAAAGGGCCAAGGCGAGGCTCCGCGACCTCACTTACAAGAGGGAGAGATGTAACCATGGCAAAGAAAAAACTTGATCCTATAGATATCGCCGCCGAACAGCGGGCACGCGAGCAGGCCGAGGTAGAGCAGGCATTCTTAAAAGGCATGACCACACTGCGCGACCTTATTGCGCCAAGTAGCCTTGAAATTCATGCCAGTCATTTTCGCCTTGGCACAAAATACGGCCGCACGCTCTATATCTACGGCTACCCCCGCCAAATCTACACCGGTTGGCTAAGTTCGCTTATTAATATCGACGAAGTCCTGGATATCAGCATGTTCCTGTATCCCGTCGAAAGCCAGGTCGTACTTAATAACCTCCGTAAAAAGGTGACTCAGCTTGAGGC
>Ga0224728_1066_pt1 | contig 12396 bp, 17 predicted proteins | sample IA1ulk_3_FD_161638 | JGI IMG/M metagenome (GOLD analysis project Ga0224728, IMG submission 161638) | Enriched cells from agricultural soil in Iowa, United States - IA12soil_GW_GH6A(bulk) | ecosystem: Environmental > Terrestrial > Soil > Unclassified > Agricultural land | place: USA: Iowa... | reverse complement strand
CCTTGTTTCCCTCTTCATCGCGTCGGGTACGCCGGTAGATCGCGCCGACCATTCGGCGACCGGTAGCCTTCGACGCTTTTTTTGCTTTCTCAACTTTCGCGAGATTCACGTCGCTCATCATCGACAGAAGCCTTTGCGTTTCTACCGTCGTGTGCCAAACCACCCCAGTAGGGCGTTCTTCGATCAGATCCGCAAAGACGCCCTCGCGGCTTGCTGGTGTTGGCAGATGCCACCACACCCAGTTTTGCCGCGCCTTAGCCGTTAGTTTGCCCAGCGCTGTTCGCAGCGCCTTCGGGTGAAACAATGGCGACGGCTCTTGCTGCACAATTTCCTCAGGGATCGGCAAATCTTTGCGGATGCCAATGACGAACAGGCGGGGGCGCGACTGTGGCACGAAGAGCGCAGCGTCGATGACCATCGCACCGAATCGGTAGCCGGCGCGGTCAAGCTCTGTACAGATCGCTGCAAAGTCCTTGCCCTCGTGCGAATGCAGGGTACCAACAACGTTCTCCAGCGCGATGATCTCCGGCGCGCGATTATCTGCGATCAAGCCCTTTACGACTTCGACGAACGGCCAAAACGTTCCGGAGCGATCGCCCTTCAAGCCTGCCCCAGCTCCGGCCAGCGACAAGTCTTGACACGGAAACGAACCCCAGATCAGGTTAGCGCGCTCGGGGAGACTTTCTGGCTTGACGTGGCGCACGTCGCCGGTCAGCAGCTCACCGTCGCCCCAGTTCTGGCGATATGTGACGCCCTTTTTATGATCGAAATCGTTAGCAAACAGACATTGCCAACCATCGCCAAGACCAGCGCGCGCCATTCCCCCACCGGCGAAGAACTCGTAGAAGCGCCCCATCAGATTCCCCTCTCGGTATCAGGCAGTGTTTTTCCACCGGCAATGCGCGTTAGCTTTTCTTGGACGGCTTCGAGTATCCAAGTGTTGCGCGACACGTTGCCGATGCGCCGTGAACACTCGGCATCGATCGCTGCGATCATATCGTCAGGCAGACGCACGGTGACGCGCTCAGGCTGAGCACGCGAGTCTTGAGGAGCTTTCATCATAGGTGCCATTGTGGCGCCATTCTGGCGCAGCGCGGCGGAAAAGATTGTAAAAGTCAAGAAAAAGGGGATCCGCACCTTTCAACCCATTGTGGCTATCGAGTGGGCTCAACTTTGTCGCCCTTTCGCTCTCGCACATAGTGCTCCGTCATGGTCAAAGACACATGGCCTAACTGACGCTGAGCGGCTCGGATATCCCCGGAGGACTCGGTCTTATCCGTCCCCGCCTTAGCACGCAAATCGCGAAACTGAAACAGGTCTTTCTCTACCCCCGCCGCGAGCCTTGCCCGGTCAAATCGAAACCGCAGCGCATCTTTCAACAGCTGCTCGCCATCCTCATTCACGATCAACCAATCGCACTTCGAGCCACAAGCCAATTTACGCTGACGGATTCGCTCAACTACAACAGCCAGCTCGCCAATTACGACAATCCGCAGTTTTTTACCCCGCTTGCCTTGCTCGATCCAAAGCTCACCCGCTCGGATATCGCTGTCACGAAATTTCAACGTGTCCGCTGGACGCTGGCCGGTGAGGTACGCCAAGTCCATTGCGTCGCGTGTAGGCACGTCCGCAACGTCCCAAACCCGCGAAAACAAATCATCCTCTACGTAGGTTGACCGTCCCAGCTCTTTGTTTCGCCGCACGCCAACGCAAGGGTTTACAGCATCAGTCAAACCATGCTCGCGCGCGAAATTGAATATGTGCGAAAACAACGCTACTTCGCGATTACCACGCACGTGACCGGGTCGTACCGGCACATCCCTCTCTTGCTCGACATACCATTGACGTGCCAAATCGCTTCGCCACGTCAAATATTGCTTCACATGCACCGGCTTAATGTGCGCAAGCTGCGCTGGTGGGTCATCAAAAAACTTATAGAGGTTAGTCAACTCGACCAGATTGTCTCGTTGCGTCCGTCGCGATTTAGTCGGCAACACCTCTCGTATGTAGCGCTCGGCAGCATACCGGAACGTCACCAATTCCGAATGCCGGTCTCGGCCTTGGGCTTCCAGCTCGGACCACTTCCTCACCGCCTCCACAAAGTCAGAACCCAGCGGCACCTCGCGCCGCGGCGTGCCACCAACATCCAAGTAGTAATAAACCGCACCGCTACGCTGCTTTCTAGCGCGCATGCCAGGGGGCAAGCTGAGATTCCTCCACGGACGACGTCCCATATCAACCTGCCACAACGCGCGGTTGCCATGTAGCGCGCGGAACGCGCTCACCAGAGACTTGCGGGCGACCCTCAACCGCGACACGTGCCACGACCGGCTGACCAAGCGCGTTAACAAAGAAAGGGACGCCCATGGACCGAAGAGCAGAGATCTGTTTTGCCTTCAATTTTCTACCTGTAAGTTGTACTAATTCTTCTATCGAAAGAAACATATCCGCTATCTCAATTTTCGCGAGTGGATAACCAAAAACACCCCAATTCTTGATTCCAGTAGGCCTGACATCTGTCGAGCGTTGAGCCGACTCGCAGAGCCGAATCGAAAACCAACTTTATTGCTTCCGCAGGGTTGTCGGCTAACAGATGCGCAATAGGCTGATCCTCTGGAACAGCGATGCCCCTGCTCGTCCAATATCGCTTTTCATTCACCGCGTGCTCTGCAAAATCCTTCGTCATGTATTTGCAGAGATACGACGCCAACTTGTGACGCAATCCTTTCTCTCTGAATGGGTTGCGCACATCGATATTTCCGTTGTCTTGCCCAACTACGCTACGCCAAATCGCTCGCAAAACACGATAGTTCTGACGGCCCCTAACAGCGACGTGGAGGTGCCATGCACCGCGTTTCTGACGCTCTGCTACGGCAACGTATTGAAAGTCAACCAAGCGCCCAAGCCGCCGCCTCAATGCATCGAAATCCTTCTTGAGCCTATCCTTGTCGATCATATTTTCTCGATACGTCAATGTGATCATCCGATCAGCTCGAATCGCTTTGCAGCGCAACCGCACCTGCTTCTTTGCACGCTTAGCGGCATCCATCTGGTTCTGCTCGGTGTTTTCGGACTCCCCTCGTTTAGCCCGAGGCAACGTACTCAAATGTTGCGCTCCCATGTAGCGATCAAATCTAGTGGCCGTTACCTCCACCTGTCCGTCACCGAAATTTCGCCCACGAATCACCCATTCCCGGCGAAAGGCCGAGAAATTGCCTATACTCTCGTCGTGCATTGCAACTGTCCTTGTAATGCTGTTGTTCAAAGCCTCGAACCGCTGCAACGGTCGGGGCTTTTTCTTTTGTATGGTCTACCTGTTACGTCCTTGCGCCGGACTCAGTCTCCATATTCCGTTAAGTGTCCCTGATATAAATCTAGGCGCGCTTCGCGCGCCGGGCTGCTCGCGGCAAGCCGCGCCCTACCCGGCGCGCCAACGCGAGTGCCAAACTCCCATCAGGTAGAAGATCCAGCACCACCCGGCCGCCCACCGTGAAACCCAACGCACGCGCCAGGCGGGGACGAAACAACAACGCTTGTCGGCCAGCCCTCTCGACCACCACAACCGGCCGCTTCCCCACCCAAAGCCGCCTGCGACGACCGCTCTTCAGCTTCTGCTCGATATGCATCAGTACCTCTCACGGTGATTTCGCTTCCGGTCGGCATGGGTTGTGCCGTCCTGTGGCCGACACAACCCATTTCCGAGCGTATTTCGGTGTGGCTGGCGTCAAGGCCGAGCCCTTCGGGTCGCTCGCGCGAGCCTTGACCCCAGCGCAACCGCTTATGTCTTCGGCGAAGTCACGCGCTCGACCTGCAGCACCAAAAGAACCTCAGTACGCCCCTTCGAGGAACTGTGGCCATCAAGGAACTTCGGCAACCACCCTGGACTGTTGGTCGTCGCGCTGTCGGTATCCTGCTGCAAGCCGCCGAGCACAATCACTTCACCGTCCTTCACGCTCACGGTCGTCTGCATCTGCCTAGTATTTTTTGTGGGCGAGTTGTTCACGCCCGTCGTTGTCGTAACGAAGCTCGACATCTGCTCTTGAAGGTCCAATTGGATTGCGTCAGCCATCACGGTCGGCTGCACATCGAAGATCAATCCAGCGTCCTGATACTGCACCGACTGCACCGGCGTGCCGCTCACGCCCTGATAGCTGATGCTCCCAAGCGTTGGCACCTGCGAGCCCACATTTAGCCGCACCCGCTCGCCTGACAACACGCGTGCGTGCGGATCGCTGACCTGTTTAAAGCGCGTGTCAGCGTTCAGCGCCGAGATTGCGACATTGAGATAATTACTCGTGAAGCGCAGCGCCGTCGCATCCTGGTCGGTCGGCCCGTTCGACATCGACACCTGGCCACCGATGCCGTTGAGCACCTTAGCTGCGATCGAAAATGCCGAATTCGTGTCGTTCTCCGTGTTAACTTCATACACCCAGCCGCGCACCACGACCTCGCCGGCGGCCCGGTCCAGCTCGGGCAACAGTCGCTTCACGTCCCGAATCTCCACTGCCGTCCCGCTGAAAACCAGATCGTCCACCGACGAGACGCCCGACCGAGACGGCACCGACAACGGCGCAGGCATCGACACCGGCACGCCAGAAGCGCCCACAGGGGCCGCGCTCGCCTCGGCAGGCACCAGCGCCGAGGCCGTCATGCGCCCAGCAAATAGCGGCTGCACGACTTGGTTGAGATACTCCGCCGTGCGAAAGCGCGGGTGATACACATACGTCTCATGCTCCGGCTGCTTCTGTTCTTCTGGAGGCTTCTTCGACACGAAGTCCACGCCCTCGCGCGTCTCGACCTTAAAGCCTTGTGAGTCTAAAAACACCTTCACGAATGAGTGCAAGTCGCCCGACCTGCCGTCGTACTGGAACGACACCACCCGCGTGTCCTGCAACACCTCCGAGGTGATCACGTGCGGCACGTGCATCGCATCGCCATACAGCAGATCCACCAGTTGGCCCACGTTCACGAACCGCAGATCGAACGCCCCACCCTTCACGCGCGGCAGCGGCCGCAGCGGCACCGAAGGCGGCAGGTCCGCAATCGCTGGCACGACCACACCCGACGCCGGCAACGGCAACGGCAACGACGGAATCGGCGGCACAGACTCCGCCGCGAACACCGACCACGACAACAGCACGCCACACACCGCCCCGATTACCCGTATCATTTGCGCCCCACGATCGCGTTATCGTTCCCAGCTGCACCGCCCGTCCACACCGCCACCCTCTCGCCGTCCACCGTTCCCGTTACGCCCAGCGTTTCACCCTTGAAGTCGTCCGCCGACTCGCGCCGAAAATGCCCCTGCTTGTCGGCCAGCAGCACATAGCCGCGACCGTCGATCGCGTATTGCCCGACCACCCGCCACTTATCCGACGCTTGCCCCCTCGCCGCGGCCACCCCAGCGGACACGCCAGAACCCCCTACCGCCCCCTCTGCTGCCTTCGCCTCGCCGTGCGTACCGAAACCGCCCGACACGCTCCTGAAGCCCTTCCACGCCAGCACAACCGCCACGATCAGCGCGACCGGGAGGATGAACAGCGCCTTAGGCGTCACGGCTTTTGGCTTCGTGTGCAGCTCGGCACTCGTGTACAGGCTAAACACCTCTTTCGGATAGCCCCATACGTGCTTGACGGCATCGCGCAGACCGCTGTTCGGGTTATGCGCGTGATCCCATTCGTAAAGCATCGCGCGACGGCCACCAAACAGACGCCGCACGTGAACGTGACGCCCGACCAGATCGCGGATGGTCTTGTTCATCCGGTTCGGATGCTGCGTAATCACCACAATGTCGACGCCGAAGTGCCGATGCACGTGCAACTTTTCGATGTCCTCGGACGCCTTCACGGACGCCGAGACCGGAGGCCAGATGCGCTGCACCTCGTCGATCACAATCACGTCGTTCGGCTTACAGTGCTTGTGCCACTCGCGCACCATATCGTCGTCCCACAACTCGTGATCGATCGCCAGATCACGAATACCATTGGCAACGATCCGCCGTCCGGCCTTGATCTCTTTGAGCAGTGACCACACGGCCCACAGCGTCTTTCCACTACCCGGCACCCCGGTAACGAGCGTGATAGCCATTTACTTGATGAAGAACTTTTTCATGCTGGACGCACCTGCCATCGCCACGCGTGCGCTGATTGCCCCGCCGATATAGCCGAAGCCCTGAAAGATGCCGCCCATCGCCAGCAGGTTCGCGAGGTCAACAGGCAGGCCGCCCACCGACGATTGCAACCACGACATCGCCTGATTCACCGCCAGGTCGATGCCCCCGACTGTCAGCACACCGACCCCCAACGCGATCAAGGCATTGACGATCAGCGGCTGCACCAGCCCCAGCAACCACGTCGCCCATGTCATCGGGCGTACCTCGCCACGATCGCGTCAGCTGCATCGTTGACCCGTTCGGCCTGATGCACCATCGACGTAAAGATGTAAGCGAAGAACGCGAACATCACCACAGCACACACCAAAATCACCTTCATGTGGTCACCCCCATGGCAACGATGAATGCCGCGGCCAGCGCGCACAGCGCGAGCACAAGCGGCCGGAGCATCTGCACCAGCGCGCATAGCGGATCAAAAGCCAACGAATACTGAGAACCCAGCACCTCAAACACCTTAGGCGCCGGGCACGCTCCATCGGACGGCCCAACGTTCCAAGGCGACATAGACACATTCGTTGAACTAGTCGGAATCGGCGGAGCAGCCGGAGCGCTCCCTAGTGGGGCACACGCCGACGCGTTCGGGTCAATCGCGCACGGGTCACTCGGTGGCGTCGTGCCAGTAGTGCCACTTGCCGGAGGTGTCGCACCCGTCTGCCCCGGCTGATACGGCGTGCTAGGAATCGGGTTCACGTCAATAGGAACCGACGTAGAACCAGCCGGACGAGGCGCTGTATCCAGCACATCATTCCACGTCGGTGTAACAGGAGATGTAGCCACGTCTGCCTGAGAAACAGGATTCGTCGCGTCATATGGATACCCGTCATAGCCCGGCTGAGCAGCAGCGTTCTTCCACAACTGATCCGCCAACGAAGCCGTCAGTTGCTGCGGAAACGGCTGATTCATCATGTCCGCCGTAGGCTGCAAAGACGTAAGCGACTTAACCGTCTGCCCCGGCGACTGATAGTTAGGATTAGCAAACGGATAAACCGGAATAACCTCACCAGTCACCGTAGGATCACAAGTAGCGCAAGGCGTCCACGTCAACTGGACGTTGTACGAACACGCACCAAATGAACTCTCCTGACACCCCGGCGACATCGGTGCCACCGTCACCTGAATATTCGTCACCGCCTGTGACTGAAAACTGACCTCAGCAGCGGCCCGTTGCGTCGCACAATCAAGGCCTGAAACACACCCGATCTCCGTCTGAACACTCCCCCCCGGATAACCCTGAGTGGCGTACGGAATGTTAGTCGGCAGCGCCGGAGCATTGCCACACGTCGTCGTAACAGCCGGGTTACAGCCCGGAGACGCATAACTAGTCCAACCCGAAGTAACCGGAGGCGGCATAGGCTGCGCTGTCGGATTCTGCAACGACAGCTGCGACGATTGACCCGTGCCACTCTGCGAAAACTGATAGACACCCCACGCCACTGCACCCACAGCAGCAAGGGCACCAACGCTGATAAGCGCCGACAGCCACACCGGAGCACCGAATACCGTCGCCGCAAGCCCCGCAGCCGTCGACACATAATTCGCGTCATTTGCCGCCTTGCCAACGAACACCATCGTGTCAGCAAACAGCGCATCGTTAGCCGCGACAGAAATGCCACGGCGCGCAAGATTCGCCATAATGCCCGAGCCGATGGCCCGATTGACTGCACCCGAAAACAGAGGCGTCACCCACGAAAACGGCAACGCCTGCGCGTTCGCGGCCTGTTGCGACAGCACCGCCACCAGCGCGAACATCAAAACGATCTTTTTCCACATAGTGCCTAGGCGAAAATAATGTAACCAGCCAACCAACACGTCGCCACAACAATGCCGACGCACTCGTAGAACCATGTCATCGCTATGTTTCCCCCGTCGAGTTCATAAAGTCGCGCACCGCGCGAACGCACCACGCGACAGCCAGTACACCGAGCACCGCACCGCCGATCTGCAAACCAACCATATCCCCGCCCTGTACCGGCTGGTCGCCACTCAGTGTCGAGACCTGCAAATACATCGGGTTGCCGTTCGAGTCTGCGCCGCAAGTCACCTGCGCCCCGCCGACCTGCGCGTACGTCACGCCATCGACACCACCGGGACCACACACCACGCCCGACACCGCCATAACTGCCCTCAGCAGAAAAAAAAGCGTCCGGTTGCCCAGACGCCTCTAACACGCTCCGGCCCCCGCCGATTAACGGCCGAGGAAGCCCTTCACCACGCGGTAGCCCCACGCGACGACAACGATGCCGAGCACTGCACCGCCGATGGCGATAATCGACGACGAAACTGCATTGATCGATGTGACCGTGCTCGTCACATCCACCCCCGACGCTTGTGCGAAAGCGCCGGTCGAAGCAGCAGCACCAGCAACGACAACAACCAATTTCTTTTTCAGATTCTTCATGTGATACGCCTTTTAAGGTCTACCTCGCGGCCCGTTGATTAGGATTCGTCCGGGCGGGCCAATGCCGAACGAATCGACTTCTTTGGGGGATTTCGCCGAAACATTACAGATGTGACGTACGAAATCCCCTTGCAAATCAGATAGATCGCCAGCATCGAATTCAGGAATGCCAATTGTGACGACACGGGATCTACTGCAAATGATGAAAGACGGTCCATTGCTACCTGCTTGAGTTGGACTAGATGGGATTGACACCAGCTACCGGTTTCGCCTTTGGCTGACCGAACGGTGCAAGCGATACGATGCGCGGCACCAACTTGCCAGAGTCAGTTCCATTGCCTTGTGCGAGGGCGAACTCAGCGAGATATTCCCCCGGTTGTCGGTCAGCAAGTGCCTCCGGCAAATTAATTACGCCCACGACAATGTTCGAACCGGCGTCGGCCGACTGCTGCTCCAAGATGCACTGTGCCTCCCGAATCGTATAAGGGCGCCCCGATTTTTGAGAGACACCGCTGCGGGTGTTGACGGACAGAATCGTGAGTTTTTGTTTGGATGACATAAGGTCGATTGGTAAATTAAGTCAATGTCAATAGGACTGCGAATGTGTTCGTAGCCGCATCGATAGCCGCATACAGTAAATTTCTTCAATGCCAAACGCGTCAGCACCGCACATTCCCCAAGTAGTCGCTCACCGGCGATGAACTATAATCCGGGGAACTTCCCCGAATTAAAGCGGGGAACTTCCCCGGTGTCAACTTATTTTTCGAGGTCTGCCGTGCAAACCATAGGCGAGCGGCTGAAAGCATTGATTGATAGCCAGATCACTGACCAGCGACGATTCAAGGCTCTAGAACAGCTATCTGAACACCGCATTACCGCAGAGGCATGGCGAGCCTTCTGGAATGACCGGCAGAAGCCATCGGCAGAGATGATCGCCGTTATCTCGGGAGCGTGGCCGCAGTTTGCTTTTTGGCTGGCGACCGCCATTGCGGACAGTTCCCAGGGCCACATCGCGCCGCACGGCGCTACTGGAACCGAAGCGGCAGACTCAAAGGAGGATCCGACCTCAACGAATTACTTCAAAGCGAAGATCGGGTTGCTTTCCCTGCTGTCCGCTGAGCCAAGTCAACGCGGCGACTTCGCTCTATCAGAACAGGAAGAAGATTTGGTAGTCGCAGAAGCGCTCCAGCGGTACGGCGGGGAAGAAAAATATCAAGCTGACCTTGACGCGTACTACGGCCCGGGCACGTTAGGGAAAATGCGATACAAACCAGTCTCGTGGTACGTTGCCGGACCTGAAGCGGGACCCGAAAAAGCCCTTTACGATTTGGAAGGTCAGCTGCGCGCGGAGCGAGTGGAGCAGAAACGTAAGCGCATCTTGGCGGAGCACTCCCGAGAGATAAGAAAACTGGAAGCAAAGCGCATGCAAGAACGCCGCAGCCGCACAGCCCAAGCCGGAGATTAAGCTTGCGGCAGCCTGTTCCACTTCGACCAAGTAGTGCGCTGGGTCGTCGGCAGAGGTAACACGGGTGTCCACGGAGACAGACAAAAACCCAACCGCAACGGGCAGGTCGCGAATCCCTGTCAATTCGCGAGCTTCCGTTCGATCACCAATCGTCCGCTATCGCCACTAAGGACTAGGAGTTCCCGCCGGCCATCAGGCCAAAGGCGCACGACCTTTCCAGGGTGCATTGGATCCGAAACATAGATTGCTCGTCCCGCCTCAAGGTGAGTCCGAGCCTCCGAACCGTCGTCCGTCAGCATTATCGCGGCAAGCGAGTCCCACAATTCTTCATCTCGCACACGCCTTCTTGCATTCCACCCACAGTCATCGATCGGCATACCACTCCCTTTGGGACCTTATACGAACGACGTGATGCCGCAAAACAACGAGCCTAAGGACACTTGGCAAGCCCGATCTCGAACGCTGCAGTTCGCGAAGATGAACGAGCCTTGCTGTGTTTAGAAAGTATTTATCTCGGTGATCTTATACGTCGCCGCAGTGGTTGCGACGAAGGGCGCTTCGAACTGCCAGCGTTCACCCGGTCCAATATTCCGGCCATGTGCGATGGTGTTGCCCACGATATTTCCCTGAGAGTCGTACAGGTTGAACTTCACAAACGCGTCATGTACTACCGCAGCTCCTGTATTTGCAACAACACCGACGATCGCCGGGAAGCCATTGGCGCCCCGCACAACCTCAGTCTCCACAACCGAAACATTGCCGGGGCCGCTAACCGTTTGCGCGGTAGCGCCCCCGAATGCGACTGCGCACACAATAACTGCGATCAACTGCTTCAAGGCGAACACCTCACGAGGTTTATTGGAAAAGCGTCCTTGTTGACGCCCACCCTCTATATCGGCGCGGTGTAACAAATTTTTAGGGAAGGATAAACAGCAACGCCAGCTCGCTGCGGCTATGCGACGCATCCGCATCGAATACCGATCGGCATAGCGTTCGATAGGAGATCTTTCCAGGGCTTATCGCAGACCCAAATATTTTAGGACGCGACCAATGAACGAAGTCGGCGCATGTGCCGTGATGACAGCGCCGAAGCCGTTGCATGCCCGCAATAGCCAGTCATCTAAGCCCTCGAAGGAAGCAACTATATTTCCGTTTCCGAGTTGCGTATTTGTAAAGACGATGCGGTTGCACAGAGCCCAAACATCGACGGGATTCACCCTCAAGTGAGTTGAACGTGATTCAAGCCGCGACATATGCGCGAATGCCCCGCGAGACGTGCAAAACGCATCCACGTCGCTTAGCCACGTTGGGTCTACCGCGTCGGCATCTAACCCCAATGGCACCATAAGCTTGGCCAAATGTTTTTCTCTTATGCCATCATTTTTGCCGGCTGCGTCTTTCAGCTTCGCATAAGCGTCTCCAAACCGAGTCTTGGTCGCTCTAGACCCCCCACCCTTTTTCCCCAAGCTATCCCCTCCGTTTAACGGATCAAGGGCAGAAAACGTCAGCAGCGCCAAAGAAGATGCATTAAACCTTCCGTCTTTAGCTTCGTTGAATATTCTTTCCGCCGAAACGGAACACACCTGCTCTACAAACCACTCCATTTCCGCGTGGGCTAACAATATGAACGCCCGAGCCATCTCTTGCTGATCAACAGTTGGTTGCCCGGAAGCAAGAGCATCGCTCAAATATATCCTTTTAAGTTCCAAAATCGATGAACTTAAGTTCGCAAAGTGGCTACTGGGCATGCGGAAGCGGTGGGAAGGTTATCGACTTTCCAATTACCGCCTCAAGTGCCGCCTGCCATATCTTGTAGCGCGCATTAATAGCAGTAATTGACTTCGTGGTTCCAGAAATCGATTGAACAAATTCCTGATTACTCTCCGAAACCTTAATAAATTCAGCCTCAATATTAATCAACCCTTCTTCTTGACTTTTCCGCACCTGCACATCAAGTGCCGATGCGAGCTGAACATCCAACACTGCTCGATTAATCTGCGCCTCAAAACCACCAGAAGCCCACCGGCGCCCAACTTTCTTCGGGTCGCCAAAGCAATTAATTAGAAACTGAAGTCCGCTTTCCAATCTGTCGACCAACTCCTTTACTGCTACCGAATCGTTAACCCAATGTGAATTGAATATTTCGTGAGTTTCATCGAGGAATGGCTTGAGATTGCCCTTATATGAAGGCAATCTGGTCGAAAAGGCGATCATGCGCAACAACAGGTCGACGTCCCGCATCCGGAAATCAGGGCCGTCTAGACCAAGCACTTGTTGCAACGTCTGACTTGTTGCAGAACGTTCGTTCAGATACTCCGTGAAGGGGCCTGGCTTCATGGCCTGCCTGAGCTCTTGTGGAGA
>Ga0224728_1064_pt1 | contig 12489 bp, 11 predicted proteins | sample IA1ulk_3_FD_161638 | JGI IMG/M metagenome (GOLD analysis project Ga0224728, IMG submission 161638) | Enriched cells from agricultural soil in Iowa, United States - IA12soil_GW_GH6A(bulk) | ecosystem: Environmental > Terrestrial > Soil > Unclassified > Agricultural land | place: USA: Iowa... | reverse complement strand
GCCGATTTCCAGCATGCCGTTGCCGATGTACATGAAAAAATAGGACGCCGAAAATAGAGGGTACGTTCGCGACAATAAGATGAAGACGCCCGAGAGAACCATCGATCCGAACGAGATCATGCTGACCCATTTGATCCCGATCTTGCGGGTAATATACCCTGTGAAGGAACAGGCCAGCAGATACCCGAGCGAATTGAGCGAGAGCAGGGTCCCAAGCTGCTGCTCGTCGAGTCCGAAATCCGCCTGGATGCGGGGAATCGCCGGACCCTTGATATTTTCCGAAAACCCAAAAATGATGAACCCGATAAAAACGGTCGCCAGCTGCAGCATATAGTTGCGGCCGGCCGGCTTGGCCGTTTTCACGTCGTTCAATTCCGCCTGTGTCTGCAATGATAAATCTCCTTAATCATAAAGTGGATAGATTGAACTAAAGTTTTGCATTTGAACTTCCTGTTTTAACGGCCCGATACGGCCTATAACCTTCAATTTCTTTAGTTCATTCTATATGGATGAACGTTTTATAACATTAAACCCATTTGGGGTAGGCATTCTCCAAGTTCGCTCTGGACACCAGCCCCTTCTGCAGCATCGGGTGCGGCACGATCCGGTTATACGTTCTGATTTTGTCGTTAACCGCTTCGAGTTCGGCCCGAAGCTCGTGATCCGAGCGGGGATTGTCAGCCAGACGCTTCAAATCCGCAGCGATTTCCTTCCGCAGCTCGGCCCAAGGAGGCTGATAATTGTTTTTCTTCAAAATGCTGCTGAACACATCTTCGTCGTCAATCTTATGCGGCTTGCCTTTGCCCGGCAAATCGTCAAACCCGCCCCGCTTCGCAAAATCGTCAATAGCCGATTCCACCAGCCCGTACCGTGTGGACATGTTCTGGTAGCGGTCTTCCGCTTCGGCCTTTTCGTCCTGATCTTTCGCTTCTTTGTTCTGATCTTCCCGTTCCACCCCAGTCACCTCTCCTTATGCCAGGATTGCCGATCCGTTATTTGGAGCCTATCGTATATCGTATAACCCCATTGTAGCATACCCCGGTCTTCCCTCAGCATGTCGTATTTCGAAAAGGCCGCAATTTACCGCCAGAGCTTTATAAATTCTTGATAATTGCCCCTTACCATGACATTAACAACTAACAAGAGAGGAAGTTATTTATGAAAATAACATCTGTTCGCTCCGCGGCGGCATTCAGTGTGACTGTGCTGCTGCTTACCCTGCTGGCCAATCTGTCCGGAAGCATGAATCTCGTCGCCATCAGCCAGCTTGCTCCAATGATCACCGTGCTGCTGATGCTGATCTTTGTATCCGGAAGAAAAGATTCTCTCCGTTCATCGGGGCTCGGCACGTTTGGCGGTCTCCGCTGGTATTTTGCCGCCATCTTGTCCATCGTCCCGATTGGAATCGGGTTTCTTGCCGCGTGGGCTTTCGGGATCGTCCAACTGCCGTCAGCCGAATTCCTGAGCCAAGGCACCGCCCGCTTCACCGTTTCCGAATATGTCTGGTATATCACCAAAAGCTCCTGGGCTCCTCAGATGCTGATCAGCATGCTGATCTTTTCCTTCGGAGAGGAAATCGGTTGGCGCGGCTATCTGCAGCCCAAGCTGACCGAGGCTTGCGGTATTCGAAAGTCCATTCTGATCACCGCCGCCGTGTGGGCCTGCTTCCACTATCCTTTTTATCTGAACCAATACAATACGGACGGGAATGTGTGGATCAACCTTGTACTGTTTACTGTCATGATCTTTCCGTTATCCGTATTTATGGGCTGGGTCCGCTGGCGCAGCCGCAGCATCTGGCCGGTCGTACTCATTCATATGGTCATCAATTTGTCGCGGAGCTGGCTGGAGCAGTTGTTCTTCGATAAAGCTTCGGGCTGGTCTTACGTGGCCGGGGAGAGCGGGGTCATTACCATTGCGGTATGGGCGGCCTGCGCGGCTGTAATCTGGATCAAGCTAGGAAAAAGCACCCGGGCTAAAAAAGCATCCGGCGAACTGCCCGGGGTTAATGCGGGTTAATCCGGGTTCCGAGCGCGCGTGTGCCTGGCTCCGTCGCCCTGCGCTCGGCCACGGTCGGCCTGGTAATGCGGGTTAATGCGGGTTAACGCGGGGTAATGCGGGGTAATGCGGGTTAATGCGGGTTAACGCGGGGTAATGCGGGACCCATTTTGCTGAAGTTTTTGTTGCGCTATTTCTTATACCTTAAAAAAACAACCGTCCTTTTTCGGACGGTTGTTTTCAGTATTAAACTGGGTTTTTCATCTTAAAAATTAAGCCTTTACCTCCCGGCGCTTCCCCGCCTTCGCCCGGTACATGCGCCAGCCCGTCAAGGCGGCGGCCACCAGGCAGATGCAGGCTGACGTGCTGAACACGGCGTGCATGCCGCTTAAGAAAATGTCGGGATGACCCGGCACCAGCCCGGTCACCCGCCGGCCGGCGCGGAGGCTCATGACGTGGAACAAAATCGTCGTTGCGACAGTGATGCCGACGACCATGCCCACGTTCCGCACCAAGGAGTTGACGCTCCCGGCTGAGCCGAGCTGCGTGCGCGGCACTTGGGACATGACGAGCGAGTTGTTCGGCGACTGGAACAGGCCGCTGCCGATGCCGAGCATGGCGATCCACAGCCCGACGAGCACGAGACGGCTTCCTTCATGCAGCCAGGCCAAGCCGAATTGGGCGATCACCATCACGACCAAGCCGGCAAAGGTGAGAAGCTCCGAGCCGATTTTGTCTGACAAAGCGCCGCTCACCGGCGCCACGATGACCATGCAGATCGGGAAGAGCATGAGCAGAAATCCCGCGGCAAACGGTGATAAATTCAGCATGTTCTGGGCATAAAACGGCGCGATGATGTTGAAGCAGAAATTGGCCGTAAAGACGAGAAAGCCGCACAGAATGCTGATGGAGAAGAGCGGATTTTTAAACAGCGACAGATCCAGCAGCGCGTCCTTGCGAACCGCTTCGGTGCGAAGGAAGATAACCAACGCCACCAGTGCGACGGCAAGAGCGAGCAGAATCCAGACGTTGCCGTATCCGGCCTGCTGGCCGAGCAGCAGTCCTGCGAACAAGGTGATGATAAATACCGCGAACAGCGAGCTTCCCGACACGTCGATCTTGGCCTTGACCCGGATCAAATCCGCCGGCAGCACCTTCCATCCCATGATGATCGCGATCAAACCGATCGGTACGTTAACCCAGAAAATGTACTCCCATCCGAGCGATGAAATGATGATGCCGCCTAAGGATGGCCCGGCAATGCTCCCGAGAGAAACGAACGTGCCGATCAGTCCCAGCGCTCTCCCGCGCTCCTTCGCCGGAAAAATATCGGTCAGAATCCCCTGGCTGTTCGCCATCGTCATCGACGCTCCAAGCGCCTGAATGACCCGGGAGACGATCAGGAACGGCAGCGTTGTGCTGAACCCGCACAGCAGCGACCCGATAATGAAGATGATCGTGCCGATTTTAAAAATACGGATCTTGCCTGCGATATCCCCCAATTTTCCGAAGAAAAGAATGACCGCGCAGATCGCCATCAGATACCCCGTCGTCACCCATTCGATCTGGGCGATCGGCAGTCCCATCTGTTTGGACAGCACCGGCAGGGCGATGTTGACGATGCTTCCGTCCAGTGTGGACATAAATGTAAATAAATTCAGAACAATGAGGATGATCCAGCGCTTCTTCTGGATATTCGCATCCTCTTGGTACGTCCGCTGTATTGAACTCATGTGGTACCTCCTGCTCCTGTTCATCATTAGTTGCACGCGCAACTAATTAGCAGTAACAGTGTACCTTATATTAGTTGCGCTTGCAACCATTTTGAGATAAAATATTTGCTGAACTTGAGTTTATCGTTCCCGTTGTCCCTCCACTTCATGATGAAAGAAGGTGCCGATGTAATGCCAGACAAAGAACCGATTGGCAAGCTGATCTCGTACATCCATCGCCAGAACCAGAAAAGGCTCGCCAAGGAACTGGCTCCTTACGGCATCGGCGGCGGCGGACAGCACAGCTTCCTGAAGGCCATCCTGCATCAACCGGGAATTACGCAGGAACAGCTGACCCAGCAGTTGAAATTCGACAAGGCCACCACGGCCCGTTCCATTAAACAACTGGAGGCGTCAGGTTATATCGAGCGCAAGCCGGACCCGGATGACCGGCGTTCCCAGCTGCTGTTTCCCACCTCCAAAGCCAAGGAAGTACAGCCTCAGCTGCATGCGATCCTGGATGAATCCAGCCGGACTCTAGCCCGGTATCTGACCCCGGAGGAGCATGATCAGCTGATCTCGCTGCTGCACAAAGTCAGCTTGGCCCAAAAAGATGAATAAAGTAAAGGAGCCCCACGGGAATCGTGGAGCTCCTTTTTGATGATTAAGGAAGGTATCCGCTTCGGAGAATTGGCTTCCTTATATCGCAAGAAATGCCTCCGCTAAATGCGGTTCAGTCCGATATTATGAATGCTGCGACTGGGCCAGATGCAGCCGGCTGTATATGCCGCCGGCGGCAATCAGCTCCTGGTGCATGCCCTCCTCGGCAATACCCTGTTCATTCACGACCATAATCCGGTCTGCGTTGCGGATCGTCGTCAGCCGGTGAGCGATGACCAGCGTCGTGCGCCCCTGCGACAGCTCGGTCAGCGCCTGCTGAATGGCGGCTTCCGTCTCGGTGTCGAGCGCGGACGTTGCCTCGTCCAGGATCAGGATCGGAGGGTTCTTCAGGAACATCCGGGCGATCGATAAGCGCTGCTTTTGTCCGCCCGACAGCTTCACGCCCCGCTCGCCGATGACTGTATCCATGCCCTCCGGCATGGAGCGGATCACTTCGGCCAGCGATGCGCGCTCCGCCGCCTTCCAAATTTCCTCATCGGTGGCATTCAAATTGCCGTATGCGATATTTTCCTTCACTGTCCCGGAGAACAGGAACACGTCCTGCTGCACGATGCCGATGTGCCGCCGCAGCGAATCCAGCTTGATGTCCCGGATATCGATGCCGTCGATCGTAATCCGTCCCCCATCCAGTTCATAGAAGCGCGGCAGCAGGCTGCAGATCGTCGTTTTCCCCGCTCCGGAAGGGCCGACAAACGCAACGGTCTCCCCCGCCCGGATCGACAGATCAATATTGTTCAGGATCGGTTTGGCCGGATCATAACCGAAGGTGACGCCTTCGTAACGGATATTGCCTACAACCCGACCCAATTCCACTGCATCCGGAGCGTCCGCAATATCCGGCTCGGTATCCATGATTTCCAAATACCGCCGAAAGCCCGCGATGCCTTTCGGGTAGCTTTCGATGACCGCATTGATCTTTTCGATCGGACGGAAAAAGACGTTGGACAGCAGCAGGAACGCCATGAACTCACCCAGCTCGATCCGTCCGCTGAGGAAAAACCAGGCGCCGCACAGCATTACGAACACGGTGACGAGCCGCATCATCATGTAGGTGACCGACATGCTTTTCGCCATCGTCTTATAAGCCATCAGCTTGGTCTGGCGGAAGTTCTGGTTGTCGACGTCAAACAGCTTCTTCTCATGCTCCTCATTGGCAAAGGACTGCACGACGCGGATTCCGCCGACGTTGTCCTCGATCCGGGCGTTGAAATTCCCCACGTTCCCGAACAGCCGCCGGTATGTCGTGGTCATTCGGCCCCCGAAGTGAATGATCACCCAGGCCATGACCGGGATAATGATAAAGGTCAGCAGCGCCAGCTCCATGTTAATGGAAGCCATCAGCGCAAAGGAGCCGATCAGCGTCATGACCGCAATAAAGACATCCTCCGGCCCGTGGTGGGCCACCTCGCCGACGTCGTTCAGATCATTGGTGATCCGGCCGACCAAATGCCCAGTTTTATGATTGTCGAAGAAACGGAACGAGAGCTTCTGGATATGGTCGAACAGCTTTTTACGCATATCCGTTTCAATGTTGATGCCCAGCATATGCCCCCAGTAGGTCACGATATACTGCAGTACCATATTGAGCCCGTAGATGGCCAGCAGCGCCAGACAGGCGACGACGATGATCGCCCAGTCCTTGCTGGGCAGCAGGTTATCGATAAAATGGCTGACGGCCAGCGGAAAGGCCAGCTCCAGCAGCCCGGCGAACACCGCGCACACGAAATCAAGGATAAACAGCCCCTTGTACGGCTTGTAGTACGCGAAAAACCTTCGAATCATGGATGTATCACACTTCCTTGTTGATATTTTACGGCTTGTGGGCCAGGATATTGATCAGTTTCCCAAAAGGATCCCGTACATAGAAACGGCGCACGCCCCACGGCTCATCCGCCGGACCGTATTCGATCTGAAAGCCCGCCTGCTTCATGCGATTCAGAGCTTCGTCGACGTCATCCACTTCGATGGACAGGTCCGGCACCGGGGTGCCCGAGCCCCCTTCCGATGCGACGCTGACCTGAACATCCATACGGGCATCGGTCCCATAGGTGGCGATCCATCCGTGGTCCATCCACTTCTCCAAACCGAGCACGTCCTCGTAAAAAGTACGGGCGGCCGCCAGATCCTCCGTATGAATGTTCGTGACAATCCGTTTTACTTTCATCTCCATCCCCCCTGTTCCTTTTACTTCCAAGTAACTATTCGACACTGGTCGGGAACCCCCTCCCTGTATGCCGAATTTCCTCTGCTCTGACCCACATCCGCAAGAATTCTGTATCATGGTTCGTTTAAATCTGACACCTTTATCGTTATTTATGTAAATACTGACACAATTTTACCTTCCGCTAATGCTCGGATAACATGATGCCAACACTTCTCCCCCATCATAAAGAGGACAACATGCATTTTTCTAAGACCAGAGGGGGAGAACAACGACCATGATGAAAAAAACGATTCTGCTGGGCACGGCCCTGCTGCTTTCGGCTGCGCCGCTGTCGGCAGCCATGGCCAGCGCAGCTGCACCTGCGGGTAAAGCGCCCGCGTCCGGCATTCAAGCCAAGGACAAGCAGGGCAGCTTTACCGGGGCTGCTGTGGAACGGGGCAAAGACGGTACGCTGACGCTGCACTGGCAGACCACCGCCAATCTGGGACCGGTTAAAGTTTACTGGAGCCAGAGTCCGGACAGCGGCTGGAAGGAGCTCGCCCGCACCTACGCCTCGTTTGGCGGCTTGCGAACGAAGGATCCGAATCCGGGCAGCCGCGTTTACTTTAAAGTGAAGGCGGCGAGCGGCGCCGCCATCACAACCGCCGAACGCCTGCTGCCGCTTCAAGGCGCCACCAACTCCCGCGATCTCGGCGGCTACAAAACGGCGGACGGCAAAACCGTCAAATGGGGCAAGCTGTTCCGCTCGGATGAGCTCGCCGGCCTGACGGCAAGCGATATCGCCTATTTGCAGAAGAGCGGCCTGAAGACGATCGTGGACTACCGCACGGACGATGAAGTGAAATCCAAGCCCGATCCGGCGATTCCCGGCGCGGTCTATGTCCGCAATCCGGTCTTCGGCCAATCCGGCAGCGGTACCGACATCATGAGCTTCATGGCGAGCGGCGAATTCGACAAAATGGGCAAGCCCGGCGACGTGCTGACCGCCGCCAACCGCGACATGGTCGACTCCCCTTCGGCTTACGTGAAATTGTTCGATATGATGCTAGATCCGGCATCCGCGGCTCTCGTACAGCACTGCACCGCAGGCAAAGACCGCACCGGCCTCGGATCGGCCTTGATGCTGCTCGCGCTCGGCGTTCCGAAGGAAACCGTAGTCCAGGATTTCATGCTAAGCAACAAGTACCGCGAAGCATACAACAAGGCGGCTGTAGACGCCATGGTGAAGCAGTTTAACCTGACGGACGAGAATGCGATTGAAGTCATCAAAGCGTTAATGGACGTCCGCCCGGAATATATCAACGCTGCTTTCGACGAAATGGCCAAGAAATACGGCTATCCAGGGCTTCCTGGAAAAAGGTTTGGGGCTAAGCAAAGACGAGCAGGCAAGGCTGAAGCGGATGTATCTCGAATAGTCGCCTATCCCGGTTCTCCGGATGCGAACATAAAGACGACCTGTGTGGATGAAGCCATACAGGTCATTCTTTTTTTAGAGATAAGAATTTGTAAACTTCTCCTATCATCCCCGACATATTTTGTCCAATGGTGGCGTATGGTGCTGAACCTTCGTCGATTCGTTGAGACGGACAAACCGGAATCACGTATAATGGAGATAATTGGAATAAAGATGGAGGTTGAACGATGGGTTTGTTTTCTTTTATTAAAGGCCAATTTATCGAGGTTATTGAATGGACAGACAACACCAATGAAATCGTGCACCAGTTTCCGGTCTATGACAAAGCGATCAAAATGGGCGCGAGGCTGACAGTGCGGGAATCGCAAGCCGCGATTTTTTTGAACGAGGGTCAGATCGCCGATGTATTCGGCCCAGGCACGTATACCTTAAGCACGCAGAACATGCCGGTTCTGACGGCGTTAAAGTCATGGAAATATGCATTCAATTCGCCGTTTAAAGCAGATGTGTATTTTGTAAACACTCGTAATTTCACGGATCAGAAATGGGGAACGACCAACCCCATTATGATGCGGGATCCTGAATTCGGAGCCATCCGGATGCGGGGATTCGGCAGCTACGCGTTCCGCGTGCAGGACCCGGCATTGTTTCTTAAGGAAATCTTCGGGACCCAGTCCTCATTTGGTTCGGATCAAATCGGCGGTTATCTCAAGTCGGTGATCGTGTCCGGTATGAGTGACCTGATTGCCGAGTCCAAAATTCCGATCATGGATATTGCGGTGCAGTACGACGAGCTGAGCTCCGCCCTCCGGACCAAGCTGGAGCCGATTTTCAACGCTATGGGTCTGTCCCTGTCGGGATTTTTTATCGAAAACATCTCCTTACCGGAAGAAGTCGAAAAAATGATCGACCGGAAATCATCCATGAGCATTGCCGGCAATCTCGATCAGTACATGAAGTTTCAGGCTGCCGAATCGCTTCGCGATGCAGCCAACAATCCCGACAGCGGGCTTGCAGGCGCCGGGGCAAGCCTCGGGGCGGGCATGGCCATGGGGCAAATGTTTAATCAAGCGATGAAGCCTTCAGCAGATGCTGTGGAGCCCCAGCCTGCCGCGCCAGCCCATTCGGCGTCCCCCGTCGATACCGAGCCCTGCGCCCAATGCGGACACGGGCTCAAAGCCTCCGAGAAATTTTGCCCGGAATGCGGTACGCCGCGGCCGGAGAAAAAATTTTGCACCGAGTGTGGGGGCAGCTTGAGCAGCACGATGAAGTTCTGTCCGAGCTGCGGCAATAAAGTGTAGAGGAGAGCGCTTATGTCCGTCGAAGCACCGATCCGCTTCCCCTGCTCGGGCTGCGGGGCGCAAATGATTTTTGATACCGAAACCCAGCAGATGAAATGCACGTATTGCGGAAGCCTGGCTCCCATTGAACAGCCCCGTTATCCGTCCGAGCCCACCGAATATGAGCTGGATTTTGCGGATGAACAAGATCAGGCTTTGAAAGACTGGGGGACCGAGCAGCAGGCGGTGCAATGCGAGAACTGCGGGGCCCAGATGCTCCTGCCTGCTGCGCAGACGGCGGCTCTATGTGCCTTTTGCGGCTCCCCCAAGGTCCTGCCCCAAGGGGATCCGGACAGCATACGTCCCGAATCCATCATCCCCTTTCACATCTCGAAGGATGAGGCGAACGCCCTGTTCCTGAAGTGGAAGAAGAAAAAATGGTTCGTGCCGGGCGCCTTCAAAAAGCAGCAGACCCGCTCGAATGTTTCCGGCATTTATGTCCCCTTCTGGACCTTTGATGCCCAGACCGATTCCCATTATTCGGCAGAGGTGGGAACCTATCATTATCGCACTGAGACGCGCACCCGGACTGTTGACGGGAAAACAGAGACGTACGAGGAGCAGGTTCGGTACACCGTGTGGCACTGGACTTCCGGCTCCTACGATCGATTTTTCAACGATGTGCTTGTCCCTGCTTCCAAACAGCACGACACCCGCCTGATGGAGCAGTTTGACGATTTCAGCCTGGAGGACCTTCGACCATACAAGCCTGAATATTTAAGCGGTTTTGTGGCGGAAAGGTATACCGTGCCCCTGCGTGAGGGTTGGAGCGACGCGGTATCCCGGATGGACGACAGCCTGGAAGATTCGATACGCCGGCAAATCGGCGGGGACGAACTGCGCAACCTCAGCATCGATACCCAATACTCCGAGCGGACCTACAAGCATATCCTGCTGCCGCTTTGGAATGCCTCTTACACGTACAAAGAGAAAACTTATCGGTATATGGTCAACGGAGAGACGGGCAGCATCAGCGGCAAGGTCCCGCGCAGCGGATGGAAAATTACGTTTTTCACCCTTTTCTGCGTGCTTGTGGTCGCCGCCATTATTTTGTATTTTTATCAATCCTAAGTGTGCCTGTTGGTCGGATTCATAACATTCGCCAATCATAAAATAGAATTAAAAAAGAGTTCAGCCTGGTTGCTGAGCTCTTTTTTTAGTTTCTCCGCGGCTTACGTCACATGTTCGAGCTTGCCTGGTTCTCGGTTGATCCCTGGATGTACCGCTCTCCCCACTGGCACATCACATCGATGACCGGCCGGAGTGATTGGCCCAGCTCGCTCAGTTCGTAAACGACTTTCGGCGGGACCTGGTTGTATACCGTCCGGATGATGACCCCATCCTCCTCCAACTCTCTAAGCTGCTGGGTCAGCATTTTTTGCGTGATGCCCGGGGTCAATTTTTTCAGCTCGCTCGTTCGTTTCGCTCCATAGGTTAAATGGCATAAAATGAGCGTTTTCCATTTCCCCCCGATGACTTCCAGGGTCGCTTCTATCGGTATATTAAAGGCTTGCGGCATACTTGTTTTCATGGCACTTTTTCCCCCGATCAAAATAGGTACTTTTTGGTTCCTATATTACCTTTTGGTGAAAATGACACAAAAAAGTGCGTACTTCTGTTCCTCGATTATATGATACATAATCTCCTTGTGCCAATAAGGAAATCGGCAGACCCGATCGAGCCGGTTCCGAAAATGGATAATTATTCATAATGAGGAGGACATATCAAATGAAGGCAAACGGTCAAACGTCTCAAAGTTCCGGCAAGCTTTCCTGGGGCTTATTGTTCGTTTTGTGCGGCGCAATTTTTCTGGAAGGGATCGACGTGTCGATGATGGGCGTGGCTCTGCCCTCGATCCGTGCTGAACTGGGCATGTCGACCGGTTCGCTGCAATGGGTAGTCAGCGCCTATGTACTGGGGTATGGCGGCTTCATGCTGCTGGGAGGCCGGGCAGCCGACCTGTTCGGGCGCCGAAAAATGTTTCTGCTATGGCTCACCGTTTTCTTTGCTTTCTCCGGGTTAGGCGGATTATCGACCGAAGGCTGGATGCTGATCACCGCCCGGTTTGTTACAGGCATTAGCGCAGCGTTCATGACTCCGGCCGGCTTATCCATCATCACGACAAGCTTTGCGGAGGGAACTGCACGTAACAAGGCATTGCTCGTTTATGCCGGGACAGCGGCCGCCGGGTTTTCACTGGGGCTTGTGGTTGGCGGCATCTTAAGTGAGATCAGCTGGCGGTGGGTTTTCTTTGGTCCGGTTCTATTGGCGTTCGTGATCCTTCTAGCCGCGATTCGCCTCATACCGGCCTCCGGTCGGACGGAGGCATCCTCCAAAGGCTTCGATCTGGCCGGAGCAGTCAGCGTCACGGCGGCCATGCTGCTTCTGGTTTACGGTGTCGTGGAATCCTCCAACCTGGGCTGGAGCTGGACCGCCGGAATCCTGGCCTGCAGTGCCCTGCTTTTTGGTCTCTTTGCAACGATCGAACGACGCTCGGCTTCCCCCTTGGTACGCCTTGGCATATTTTCTGCCAGCTCACTCGTGCGGGCGAACCTGGGTGCCATGTTGTTTGCCGGCTCCTTTTTCGGGTTCCAGTTCGTGACGGTGCTCTACCTCCAAGAACTGCGCGGCTGGTCATCTCTTGAAACGGGTCTTGCCCTGCTCGCTGTCGGTGTCGATTCCATACTCGCACCTACCCTGACCCCCAAGCTGGTAAACCGTTTCGGCAATATTCCGGTGATTTTCGGCGGGTTCTGCCTCGCTGCGTTAGCCTACGCCCTTTTTCTTCCCATCGGTTTGGACTGGACTTATGCAGCGATGTTCCCGACAATGATCCTGACGGGCCTCGCCTTTTCGCTGACTTACGGACCTTTAACCATCGCCGCCACGGACGGAATAGCGGAAGAAGAGCAGGGGCTCGCCAGCGGTCTATTGAATACCTCCTTCCAGTTTGGCGCCGCACTCGGTTTGGCGGTCGTGACCGCTGTGCAGATTGGCGCTACAGGTTTGGACAAATCCCCGCAAGCACTGCTCGACGGCTACCGCACAGCGATGATGGTTCCGATTGCCGCTTCCCTTCTCGGGATTGGCATTACCGCCCTCGGCCTTCGTAAACGCTCAGCAGAAAAATATGTAAACAGCTAAAAATAACGGTCCGCCCTGCATCGCAGGACGGACCTC
>Ga0224728_1063_pt1 | contig 12502 bp, 13 predicted proteins | sample IA1ulk_3_FD_161638 | JGI IMG/M metagenome (GOLD analysis project Ga0224728, IMG submission 161638) | Enriched cells from agricultural soil in Iowa, United States - IA12soil_GW_GH6A(bulk) | ecosystem: Environmental > Terrestrial > Soil > Unclassified > Agricultural land | place: USA: Iowa... | reverse complement strand
CTTTCGCGCTGAATTCCGGTTATATATATAGAATGAACTAACCCGAAGAGGTGATCCTGATGATGAATCCGGGTAACGAGGGCGGCCGGCTGATCTCCCCCTCGCTTCTCGCCATGACCGCGCTGGAAGCCGCGCCCCGCCTGCTCGGCCAGACGCTAGTCCGGGAGACCGAAGACGGAGAAATCCGCTGCCGGATCGTGGAGACCGAGAGCTACGGCGGCGCCGAAGACAAAGGGAGCCATGCCTACGGCAACCGGCGCACCGCCCGGACCGAGACGATGTTTGCCGCCGGGGGATTGGCCTACGTGTATTTAATCTACGGCATGTACCACTGCGTCAACGTTGTCGTCGGCGACGCGGACGACCCGCAGGCCGTGCTCATCCGGGCGGTGGAGCCGCTAAGTGAGCATGATGCCGAGCTAATGCGCCGGTACCGGGGCAGCGTCTCCGGCAAAGCCGCCAACTTGTGCAACGGCCCCGGCAAGCTGTGCCGCGCGCTGCGGATCGACCGCAGTCTGAACGGCTGCGCGCTCGGTCATGCGGACAGCCCGCTGCGGCTTGAGTCCGGCGACCGGGCTGATGAGCTGCCGATCATCCAGTCTCCACGGATCAATATTGATTACGCGGAGGAATACGCCCTAAAGCCGTGGCGATTTTATATCGACGGCCATCCGTACGTGTCGGTCAAAGCCCCTGAGCCGCTGCCTTTTTCGATAAGGGATTAATTCCGTGCTGTACACGAGTCCCTGTCCCTTCATGCCATGCAAAAAAGGACCTGCCCTGCCCACGGATCGATACATCCGTCAGCAGAAAACAGGTCCTTTGTTCTTATAACGAGGAGAGCCCGCGATTTACGCTATACCTCCAGCGCCTTCTTCAGTTCATCCGGCGAAGCTTCCCACCACTGCTCATTATGCGACACGAGCAGGTTCTTCAGCAGCGTCTTTTCCTCAGATCCCAATTCGTCCAGCATAAATTTCCGCTTCAGCGCGGCATCCATCCGGTTCACGTGATCGGCAAGGATTTTCCAGCCCCGTCTCTCTTCTTCATCGATCCACATCTCACTGGCCGTGGCACCGCCGTAGAATTGTCCATCCTCGTTCCGGTCCACCGCGACCCATACGATCCACACCTGGCGTCCGTTCGGGACTTCCTCCCGGTTCGGCGTAAAGCGAATGCGGCGCTCCGGCTTGCTCTTGGCGTGCATCGCTCCGATATCGATGACGGCTTCGCCGCGGTCGATAATGACCGGAGAAATGTTGTTCAGATCGATAGAGCCTGCCCCAAAGCCCATCTTGTGCTTGCTCTTGCCGCTGACGATATTCAGTGCAATGGGCTTCTTGCCTACCTGTTCCTTGTTGTCCATTTCTGATGTTCCTCCTATTTGAAAACAGAAACGCTGCGCTGCGCCTCCGCGATTTGTGGATACCCGTCCAACTTAATTTTATTTTAACTAATAATCGCTGGAAAGCCAACATATACATGCTGTAGATGCTTGTCAACGGGAGGTATTCGTATATGGCCCCAGCACGCGCCAAACTCGTCTTTTTATCCTTTCTCGTTCTTGTACTCCTGATTACGGGAACAATGTGGTTCGTCTTTAAGGATTCGCCCGAGTCCATGCCTTCCTACGCTCCGGATAAGGCCAAGCCTCCAGCGGCTTACAAGCCTCCGTCACCGATGGAGAGCGTCCAGCAGCCGACCGCGGAGGTGCTCAGCAAGCGGGTGGTGGAATATCACATCGATACGACCCTTGATCCGGACAGCCGGGTAATTAAAGGAACCCAGACCCTGACCTGGACCCATCCCGGCAAAAAAACGGTAAACGAGCTGTATTTTCACCTCTATCCGAACGCCTTCGCTTCCATGGATACGACATTTATGAAGGAATCCGGCGGTAAGCTGCGCAATGACACGATGCCTGCCGACGGCTTTGGGTCCATGACCCTGACTGCAATGAAGACTGCCGACGGTCTGTCGCTGATGCACCGGATTCAATACGTGCAGCCGGATGACGGCAATACGAAGGACAAGACCTTGATGAAGGTGCGTCTTCCGCGGCCGGTGAAACCAGGCGAAAGCATCACGCTGACCATGCAATTCGAAGTCCAACTGCCCAAAATCTTCGCCCGAATGGGGACCGCCGGTAACTTTGTCATGGCCGGGCAATGGTTCCCCAAAATCGCCGTCTACGAGCCCGTAGGAACGCGCGGCCGGACGAGTGAGGGTTGGGACCTACACCAGTACCACGGCAATTCGGAATTCTACTCCGACTTCGGCATTTACAGCGTACGCATTCACGTACCGAAGAACTACACGGTGGCCGCAACCGGTTTCCCGGTACAGAACTCACAGATCAAGAACGGCGAGAAGATTTATCAGTTCTACGCCGACGACGTACATGACTTTGCCTGGGCCGCATCCCCCGACTTTATCGTCGCCGAGGAGCCGTTCTCTTCAGCGGAGGTGCCCGGCGTCCGGATCAAGCTGTATCTCGATCCCGCCCACAAGGATTTGAAGGAGCGCTACTTCTACGCCGCTAAGGCCGCGCTTAAATATTTCAGCAAATGGTACGGGAAGTATCCGTACTCCACCCTGTCTATCGTCGTTCCGCCCGAAGCAGGCAACGGGGCAGGCGGCATGGAGTATCCGACGCTGATTACCGCCTTCGGGGCCAAGGACGACTCCCCGGGTTACGATCTCGAGCGGACCGTCATCCACGAAATCGGCCATCAGTACTTCTACGGCATGATCGCCAGCAACGAGTTCGAGGAGGCCTGGCTGGACGAAGGCTTCACCTCCTACGCTGAGGATAAGCTGATGGAGCAGGAATACGGCGTCATCCCCAATCTGCCGATCCAGTCCTCGCTCATCGCTTCGCCTGCGCCGCTGACCCAGGACGCCTGGAAATATACGTCGCAAAATCAATATGCACTGAACGTGTATTACCGCGGCAAGATGGTCCTGAAAGAAATGGAGACGCTGACCGGCGCCCAGACCATGAAGAAAATCATGTCCACCTATGCGAAGAAATACCGTTTCCAACATCCTGCCACGGAGGATTTTCAAAAGGTGGTCGAGCAGGTAACCAGCAAGTCGTGGTAGACCTTCTTCGATCAATATGTATACGGCAGCCAAATGGCCGATTTTTCGGTCGACGAAATTACGGTGCGCAAGGATAAGGATTCGGCGCAGCCCCGGTACGATTCTTTGGTGAAGGTCAGCAAAAAAGGCGGCGATCTGCCGCAGGTGCCGATACTGTTCACGTTTACGGACGGGCATCAGATCAAAAAGGTGTGGGACGTAAAAAACGCCAGCACCCAGTTCAAGCTGACATACAGCTCCCCGCTGGCCTGGGCCATGATCGATCCTGGCTATACGATCGTGCTGGAAAACAAACATGTGAACAACTACCTGAAGGCGGACATGGATCATAAAGTGCTCCTCCGCTGGAACGTAAGCATTACCAAGCTGATTGAAACCCTGCTTGGAAGTCTGTCCTGGTGAGGTGAGAGCAGTGAAATCCTATATTGTTAACGGTTGGAAAAGCGTCAAAGACCAATTTTATGTCATGATCATCATGTTCCTGTACCAGCTGCTCTGGGGCTACTTCCTGTACCGTCTGATCGATTCGGCGGTCGTGCCGCTCCTGATGCGGTATCCCGATCCCCCGCCGACCGAACTGAGCCAGGTCCTCTATTATGTGGAGGGACAAATGAGCTTGACGCAAAGCAGCACCGTGCATACCTACCTTTGGGTTCTCCTGGGAATGGTCGCTCTCCGCATGCTGCTGACCCCTTTTATCCACGCGGGCATCTTCTACGGCCTGCACCGGGAGCATCAGGGGGAACGCGGACTGTTTTTCTTCCAGGGCATGAAGCTGCACGGCAAAACGGTGTTTCTTTTTCACCTGATCGAATGGGTGCTTATCGCCGCTCCGTTATACTGGATGATCCCGAAGATGTATCCAATCCTGCTCAGCGCGATCCAAAACCATGCCCAGCTGCTTCACTGCATCCCGTACATTGCAGTCTGGCTTCTGTACTGCTACATCGTCCATCAGATGATTCTGTTCATGCAGTTCGGCAAAACCGGTGGAACCAGCATGTTCTCCTCGCTCTGGATCTGCCTGCGAAGCGCGCTGCCGGTCATCGGCATATCCGTTCTGCTGGGCGCGGTCAGCCTGCTCTTGTATGGCATTACCAGCAGCGTCTCTCTGATCTGGGCAGGGCTTGCCACCCTGATTATCCAACAGGGCTATCATATGGTCAGCTGTATCTTTAAATTATGGAATATCTCCTCCCAATATGATTTATGGCATCAGCAAATGAACCGTACGAAAAAAAATATTTCGGAATAGTTAAAATTTTGTCATCACTTTAATCCGCTGATAAAAGAAGAACCCCGTCTCTTTCTGTTGAAAAGAGGCGGGGTTTTTGTTGTAAAATGATTGTTAACCATTTGCCAAAGTATAAATCCTCTGTTAAAATAATCCGAGTACGAACTTAGTAACAACTTTGTAATCTTTGCTGTAACGATTTTGACTTTGCTGTAACTGATTTCATCATTTGTCCGTTCATTTGATTGGTATGTACGATTATAGGTAACTTGTCAGCATGTCCATTTCCGGTGCAATCATCACGAGCCGAATTCCCGGGCACCAGGAAGCGGGGGATCCAATTTTGGGTGAATTGATCTCGCTACAGAGGGATCATAGGGGACCTTCTACCGAATCCTTAAGCTAACCTCGCAGGCATTGGAAGGGGTTTATTTTTTTGAAGAAGAAGTTGGCAGCCGCAGCGCTGGGCCTTACACTTGCGTTCTCCATGGGCACCGGCAGCGTATTTGCGGATTCATCTCTGAATCACATCGTTAACAACACGATCGGCGTTTCTTACAAAACCGGCGGAACAACTACGAACGGCTTCGATTGCTCCGGTTTTACCCGTTACGTGTACCAAAAGCTGGGGTTAAACCTCCCGCGTGTATCCGCTGCGCAGTATAAAACAGGTACCGCTGTTTCCAAAAGCCAGCTGAGAGCAGGAGACTTGGTTTTCTTTAACACCCTAGGCGCAGGCGTTTCCCATGTCGGCATTTACATCGGCAACGGAAAATTCGCGCACGCGTCCTCTTCGAAAGGCGTTACCATCAGCAAACTGAGCCAAAGCTACTACGCCAACCGCTACGTTGGCGCCAAACGGGTCATGAGTACGGCCAAATACCAAGCTGCGGTTTACAATTGATTATCTCTCGAAAACAATGCATATCCAGAACAACCCGCGCCGTTGATTTTTGCCGAAATCGCCCCGCGGGTTTGTTGTTACTTATTAGACGTAAGAACCACCCAAAAGGTAACAGCATTTCAAAAAATTTTTTTAAACGAGTAAATCCACAATTTTCTCCTGTTTTTTCCACCCTTGTCATTTCTTTTACCCACTCGTCCAACAAATAAACATCATTTCCTATAATTTTTCCTACAAATCTTCTTTTTCTGTTAGAAACAATTGCCAAAGTCCGATTCCTTTGTTACAATAGTCCCAGCGATAGTAACAACTTTGTAATCTTTACCTGACACAAAGTTGCGAACGAATAGGAAGTAACAGGGAATTATACATAGTGTAAAAAGTTCATGCCGAATTTCCTCACACTAAGGAAAGCGGGGGAACCAGTTATGGGTGAATTGATCTTGCTTCAGAGGGATCATAGGGGGCCTTCTACCGAATCCTTAAGCTAACCTCGCAGGCGCCGGAAGGGGTATTTTACTTGAAGAAGAAGCTTGCAGCAGCAGTCATGAGTTTCGCCATCGTGCTCACGGTCGGCACAGGAAGCGCTTTCGCGGATTCCAAGATGGATAAAGTGATCGACAGTGCGATCGGAACCAAGTACAGAACGGGCGGAACCACAACAAACGGATTTGACTGCTCGGGATTTACAATGTACGTATTTGATCAATTGGGCATCGATCTGCCCCATCAGTCTGGTTCCCAGTTCAGCATGGGTTCGGCCGTATCCCGCAGTGATCTGAGAGCAGGCGACCTGGTATTCTTTAATACATCGGGAGCCGGAGTATCCCATGTCGGAATTTACGTCGGCGACGGAAAATTCGCACATGCCTCCACTTCTCGCGGTGTGATCATCAGCTCTCTGAGCGACAGCTACTACGTCAACCGCTACGTTGGCGCCAAACGAATCATGAGTACGGATAAATACAAAACCGCCGCCGTCGATTCCGAGGACGTAGATGACGTCCAGTAATGCAGGTAAAGCAAGGGTACGAGATCCCGTAGAATGAGATTTTTGCCGAAATCTCCTTTTGCGGGATTTTTTGCGGACAGAAATGGGTAACCTTTCCATTCCCGCCCGCTACTTCTCATTTACCCCTCTATTCCGAAATTAAACCAGATATCTGGGACAATCCGGAATATTTTTTCTCTAATGATCAAATCCTACAGGGAGGTCTGGAAGGGAGATCTGCACATGAACCTCCAACATGAGAGCTTCATGATCGTTCCCATGACCCGAGAGCATGCTGAGACCGTCTGCGGCTGGCTGTACGAGCCTCCATACGATTTATACGGCTGGCTGCCGTGGGATCAGATGGAGGCGCTTGGCGTCGAATTTGGTGATCCTGAGGTGAGGCAAAGGCAATATGTGTCCGTCCTGGATGCTAAACATACCTTGTGCGGGTTCGCACAGTTCTTTCCCTTAGCAGGCGTGACCCGGCTTGGTGTTGGCATGCGGCCTGATTTATGCGGCCAGGGGCTGGGTAAGACCTTTATGCAGGCTGTGGTCGGCGCAGCCCGTGAAAAACGGCCAGGGGACGAAATCGACCTTGAAGTGCATACATGGAATAAGCGGGCCATCCGGGCTTACGGGAAGTCGGGGTTTGTCATCGCTGATACCTACCCCAAGCTGACCCCCGAAGGTGAACAGCTGTTTCACTGTATGGTCTATGAAGGGGTCTAACTTGAAAATTCCATCATCATAAAAATGGTACAAATTTGTGTATTTTTGGTGGCCCCAAGTTTGGATTCGTTTGCTTTTTTGACACAAACTATTTGATGTGATGGCTTGTTCCGTTATAATGAAGGAATGAAGAATGACAGTTTACATAGAAAGGACGAAAACGGATGCAAAAATGGATCATGAGCGGTGTATTAACGATCGCAGTGGTTATGGCAATTGTGCTCATGTTTACGCTTCCAGGCAAAGAGCAGGTGGCGGAAGAAGAGAAGCCGACCATGCCGGAAGTTACGATGGACGCCGCAGCGGCCGAATCTACGATTAAAGCACAAAGCTGCATTAGCTGTCACGGGGATCAGCTTCAGGGTGCCGTAGGCCCGAACCTTCAAAAGATCGGAAGCCAACTGTCCGCTGAAGAGATTTACACCATTATCACTAAAGGTAAAGGCGGCATGCCATCCTTTAAAGACAAGTTGAAAGCTGAAGAGATTGCCAATGTGGCCCAGTGGTTGGCTGAGAAGAAATAACGGTTGTAACGCATACAGAAACACGCTTTGGAAGAACGGGACGTTCATCGCAAAGCGTGTTTTTATTTGCTGCATTATTCTCGTTACCTTTTTTCGCCGGAACGCATTTTTTCGAACAGTTCGTTAAATTGGTGGGCCTCCTTGACATCCAGGGACGTAATCCCGCCTTCATCCCATGAAGTCAAACGCAGCGTCACATTTTTATAATCAATCGTAATAAAGGGGTGGTGGCCAAAAGCCTCTGAAATGGCCGCAACCTCATCCACAAAGGAAATGCCCTTCATGAAATTGGAGAAAACGTATTTGCGCACGATCCAGCGGCCCTCTTCAAGCTCCCAGCCTTCTAGCTTAGACAAATGCGTTTCTACTTCTTCTTGCGTATATACCATTCTTCCGTTCCTCCCTGAAACCTAACATCCCCGAGGTTCACCAGGATGTGTCATTAATGTATGCTCGGGCGAAAAACCTTTACCCATTGTATTCATCCCTGAATGTAATCATGCTTCTCCAAGGAGAGTACATACGAATAATATCTTACCATGGACGGGTTTATAAAATCCATCCGGCCCCAGGGACTATATCAGTGAGACTACGGTCAGCTCCTCGTCGCCGATCAAGAGGTTGATCCGGTGATGGTCCTTGTCATACATCACGACACCGCTTCCAACAGTGATGACAGGTTCGGCTCCCAGCGCATAGAACAAATCCTCTGCCAGCGCCTCATGCACCTCACGCTTCTCTTCGATGCCCAGCTGCATCCAATCCTGCTCCGCCATTTCAAAAAATAAATAACTGTCCGGAATTTCCCCGACAGCTGCCGTCAAATCGGTCAATATGCCGTCATAGTCACGACCATGCTTAACACCCATGCCATTCCCTCCATATCGAAGTTTAGTTACTCATACGATCTATAAGCGATGATTGTGAATGGTGAATGCCCTGCTCCATGCGCCCCTGTGTCAGGGTCTCAAGTGGGCCATTCGTCACCCGTTTGTGCTGTGATTATTCCCTTCAGGGTATGCTGCTCAGACTTGATTTTGTAGGACAGATGAACCTTGTCATTTCATTATACCGGAAAATATCCCTTAAAAAAAAAGAGAATGGTGTCGATAAATAATATAAACCGTTTTTTGTGTAAGCGACCATGTTGCAAGGATGTAAACGCGGTCGATTCCGAAAGGATTCAATTCTATTTCTCATGGATGAGGTGTGCAATGGAAATTTCAACGATTGTTGGCCTGATACTCGGTGTGGTTGCAGTCCTAGTCGGCATGGTGCTGAAGGGCGCCCCGATCGTCAGCCTGCTGACGCCCGCCGCTTATGTCATTATTCTCGCCGGAACCGCCGCTACGCTGTTTATCGGCTTTCCGATGTCTGAGATCAAGAAGTTCCCCAAGCTGTTAAAAATGACCTTCGTCAAACAAAAGCTCATGCAGCGTCAAGAGCTCATCACCCTGTTCATGGAGTGGGCCTCCATCACCCGCCGGGAAGGCCTCCTCGCTCTGGAGACCAAGGTCGAAGAAATCGACGACGCCTTCCTGCGCAACGGTATGCGCATGATTATCGACGGTAACGACCAGGAGTTCGTCCGCGACGTCTTAATGGAAGATATTGCGGCGACGGAAGAGCGTCACCGTGCAGGTGCCCTGCTCTTCTCCCAAGCCGGTATGTATGCTCCTTCCCTCGGGGTGCTTGGTGCCGTCGTCGGCCTGATCGCCGCCCTGACCAAGATGGAGAATATGGCCGAGCTGGCCCACGCGATTGGCGCGGCCTTTATTGCGACGCTGCTCGGTATTTTTACCGGTTATGTCCTGTGGCACCCGATCGCCAATAAGCTGAAACGCCTGTCCAAAAAAGAAGTGGAGCTCAAGCTCATGATGGTGGAAGGACTGCTGTCGATTCAATCCGGCGTATCCACCATTGCGATCAGCCAGAAGCTCTCCGTCTTCTTAACCCCTTCCGAGCGCGCTCAAATGAATGAGAAGGAGGATGGTTCAGGTGGCCAAGAAGACTAGACATGAACCGCATGAGGAGCATGCCGACGAATCCTGGCTCCTCCCCTATGCCGACCTACTGACACTGCTGCTGGCCCTGTTTATCGTTCTCTATTCCATGAGCGCCACGGACGCCAAGAAATTCGAGGAAATGAGCCAGGCCTTCAACAATGCCCTCAGCACCGGAAATGGCGTGCTCAACTTCAGGTCGAATTTGCCGATGGATAAAAATATGGACCAGGGCAAAAAAGACTCCCAAGAGAGCATCGTCACGAATAACAATGACAAGAAACAGAAAGCCCAGCTGGCCAAGCAGGAACAGGAAGACCTGGAGAAGCTGAAGCAGCAGCTGGATCAATATATCAAGACGAACGGCCTGACGAACCAGCTGGATACCAAACTGAACCAATCGCAGCTTACGATCACGATCAGCGACAACGCCCTGTTTGCTTCCGGCAGCGCTCAGGTGAAGCCTGAGTCACGCCAGCTGGCGCTCGCCATCAGCAGCATGCTGCAGCAGTTCCCGACGTATGACGTCGTCGTGTCCGGCCATACGGACAATATGCCGATCTCGAACAGCGAGTACGCGTCCAACTGGGACCTGAGCTCCAACCGGGCGCTGAACTTCCTAAAGATTCTGCTGACCAACAAGCAGCTCGACCCGGCCAAGTTCACCTCCACCGCCTTCGGCGAGTTCCGGCCCGTGGCTTCCAACGATACCGCAGCCGGCCGTGCTAAAAACCGCCGCGTCGAGGTATCCATCATCCGGAAGTACCAGAATATCAGCGAGCAAATCCCGGTAACCACGAATAAAAAATAGCATAGCGATAACTAATGGACAGGCTGTTCCCTTTGGATAAAGGGAGCAGCCTTTTTGATAGTAGACGGCACATGTCTCAGGGAATGGTTTTCCGGCCTTTTATTATAGGTTGAATCCCTCACCCTGTATCAGGCCTGCCCTCTATCCGAGGCGGTAATTCAGCAGCTGTCCAAGCTCTTCTTTTTCCTGCGGCGTTAAATCGCGCCATTTCCCTTTGCCAAGGGATCCCAGGTGGATATTCATAATCCGGATCCGCTGCAGTCTGCGCACCTCGTAGCCGAAGGCGCTGCACATCCGGCGGATCTGCCGGTTTTTCCCCTCGGTCAGAATGATCTTGAACACCCGCTCCGAGATCCGCGTCACCTTGCAGGGAAGGGTCATTTCGCCCAAAATCTTCACCCCGCTGGCCATGCCTGTCAAAAAGGACGGCGTAACCGGCTTGTCCACCGTGACGATGTACTCCTTCTCATGCTTGCCTTCGGCCCGCAATATTTTATTGACGATGTCGCCATCACTAGTCAGAAGGATGAGCCCCTCGGAATCTTTGTCCAGCCGGCCGATCGGAAAAATCCGCTCCGAGTGGCCCACGAAGTCCACAATGTTGCCCTTGATATGCTGCTCCGTCGTACTGGTGATCCCAACCGGCTTATTCAGCGCAATATAGACATGTGTCTCCTTCTTCGCCTGCAGGGGCCGGCCGTTGATGCGGACGTCATCCCCTTCCTCCGCCTGGCTGCCCAGCACCGCCTGAATGCCGTTGATCGTCACCTTCCCGCTCTCTACCAGCTTATCCGCTTCACGCCGGGAACAATACCCGGTCTCACTGATATATTTGTTAATCCTCAAAGCTTATAACCCCATCTCATTATGGTTTACCCCGGACAAGAGTGCGGATCATTCCCGTTCTGGTCCTTCCCCATGCTCCGGCTGAGCCGCCGGCAGCGTTAACGTAACTTGAGTGCCCTTGTTAACGGCGCTCTCGATCTGAAGTGATCCTTTATGGCCCTCCACAATCCGCTGGCTGACCATCAGGCCAAGGCCTGTCCCGTTTTCCTTGTTGGTAAAAAACGGTTCTCCTACCTTCTCCATCTGGTGCTCAGGAATCCCTACGCCCTCATCTGTAATCGTAATCCCCAGGTGGTCCGGGTCCGGCCGGAACAGTTCGATATGGATGACGCCGCCTTCAGGCATCGCCTCCATGGCGTTTTTCAGCAGATTGATAAAGACCTGCTTCAGCTGATTTTCCTCGCAATGAACGTCCGTCTCGGCCGTCTGGGAGGCCATCACGAACTCAATGCCGTGCAGATTGGCCTGACTGTTCAGCAGCGACAGCACATCCTCTAAAATATCACGAACATTTTTATTTCGGAAGTGCACAGCCTGGGGCTTGGCCAAAATCAAAAATTCGCTCACGATCAGATTGATTCTCTCCAGCTCAGACAGCATGATCTGGTTGTGCTTCGGATCAACGCGTTTGTTATACTCCTGCAGCTGCAGGAATCCCCGCAGCGTTGTGAGCGGGTTGCGGATCTCATGCGCCACCCCGGCCGCCAACTGCCCAACCGTGGTCAGCTTCTCGGACCGGCGGAGCAGCTCGTCCATCCGGTTGCGTTCCGTCATATCTCTTGAGATGCTGATGAACGATACGACCTTCCCTTCCGGATCCCTGACCGCGGACGTGCTGATGCTGACTTCCACAGGGGTCCCGTCCTTCTTGATTCGGACTGTTTCTACTGCCGGCAGCTGTTCGCCCTGCATTAAAGCTTCGAGCCTTGCCTGCACTTCCCCCTCCAAATGGCCGGGAACCAGGTTGATCCGCTTACCGATCACTTCATGGCTTGACCAGCCGTACAGCTTTTCAAAAGCTTGATTGACCTGAAGGATATTCCCCTCAAGGTCCGTCGTATGAATCGCATCCGCCGTCTGCTGGATGACAGACTCCAGATGCTCTTTCACCGAGCGGTTCTCTTCCACGGCCTGCTTGAGCTGGTCGGTATAGCTGCTCAGATTATCGGTCATCGTGTTGATTTTGGCGGCAAGCAATCCGAGCTCATCCTTGCTGTTGATGACGAGCGGCGTATCAAAGCGCCCCTGGGCGACGTTTTTCACTTTACCCAGAATCGCATCGATCGGCCGAATGAAGTATCCGGCCTGTTTATAGCTTACAATGACGAACAATATCAACAGAAAGGCCGAAA
>Ga0224728_1060_pt1 | contig 12697 bp, 13 predicted proteins | sample IA1ulk_3_FD_161638 | JGI IMG/M metagenome (GOLD analysis project Ga0224728, IMG submission 161638) | Enriched cells from agricultural soil in Iowa, United States - IA12soil_GW_GH6A(bulk) | ecosystem: Environmental > Terrestrial > Soil > Unclassified > Agricultural land | place: USA: Iowa... | reverse complement strand
CCTTGCTCTGGTCGTGACAACCGTTTTAATCTTTGCTTTGGGCTTTAAATTTCTGAAAGACAGACGCAAAGGGCTCGGCACCTGCTGCATCGCCTTTTCAATCGTGGCGGCGGCCATGCTCGTCATGATGGTGAACAAAACGTTTATCGTTCCTGGGCTCTCCTAACGAACAAAAAAAAGGCTCACAACCTGCTTCTGACGAAGAAGGTGTGAGCCTTTTGTCTTATTCATCCGCAGTGCGAGCCCGTTAGCACTCCTCAGGAGCCGGTTTGCCTGCATCGAGCGCTGTACGGAACGAAGCGCCGCATCCGCAGGTCGCCGTAGCGTTCGGATTGTTCATGGTGAATCCGCCGCTCATGCCGGACTCCTCAAAGTCGATCTCCAGCCCGTCAATCAGGCGGAGGCTTTCTTTATCCACGACCACCTTCAGGTCGTTAACGTCCATGTATACATCATCTTCGGTTTCGGCATCGTCGAAGCCCATGGCGTAAGAAAATCCGCTGCATCCGCCGGCCTGTACCCCAAGACGGAGGAACATCCCTGGAATTTCCTGTTCGGCGAGCATTTCTTTCAGCTTATCGGAAGCGGAATCGCTAATGTTAATCATAGGTAACCCTCCTTGGTTAACTGATGTGAATTTATTCATTGCAGGGCTTCAGCAGCGCACCTGAAAGGCGGCCGAGCAAAAGTCCCGCTCTGTGAGTACATTGCACTTACCTTTAGTATACTCCACAACGTTGTTCCCCTCAAGAGAGGTTCCGCCCGGCAGCAGCCCCTCCGTTCCCATGATGTACCAGAAAGGCGGTCGGAACGCGGTATTCACGCCTCCAAAAGGTATAATCAGGCTTCATCCGGAGGATTTATACCACATTTGCCCCCTTCGCAGGACCCTTAAAGATGGCATAATTTCCGGGTCTTTGCATGCCGATTCTGTACAACTGTATTGCGGACCCCGGATAGGCGGTTTATAATAGGTGGGTAATGAGGGAGCAAGTGTCGGTAATTTGTCATGGAAAAGACAACGGTCTGTCACTCTGGGTTGTAACTTTTTTCACATAAAAAAAAGTCTATCGATTCATTCACAGAAGACAGGCCGCGCTTGGCGGATGTTTGTCTTGCGATTATAGAATTCTTCGGCTTCATTGAAAAATGTATACATTCTATAATCTAAAAAAGGCGGCCCCCTACTTTTTCTTTACCGGCCAAAAGCCTCTCCGGAGTGCTTACCAAAGCGTCTGGCCTTACGGCTTGGATGATCCGCTGAATACATATCCTCTGCGGTACATGGAAGACGCTGACCGATAAAATTGGCAAATCGACTGGACGGGTTGAACGCCGGACTCCTTCCAGGCGCTGCGGGTTGACTCTTGCGTCCTGCACAGGGCGTGTCTTCCGCACGACCAAAATGCGAACAGGAGGAATGGAAATGTCCACTATTGTAACATCGAACACCGAAAGACGCATGCAGGAAATCATCGAGAAGGTCCGCCAGGGTGAGCGGCTGAACCTCGAGGATGGAGTATTTCTGTATGAAACCGATGATCTGCTGACGCTGGGGCAGCTGGCGAACGAAGCCAACCTGCGCAAGAACGGCAAAAAAGTATATTTCATCGAAAACATGAGCCTGTACTTTACCAATGTCTGCGAGGCGCACTGCGCGTTCTGCAACTTCCGCAAAGACCTTGGTGATGAAGGCTCCTATACGTATTCCGGTCCTGAAATGGTCGAATACATTGAGCAGCACATTCATCCGGGCGTCCGGGAATTCCATATCGTTGGCGGACATAACCCGCACGTGCCTTTCCAATACTATGTGGATTCCTTGCAGGCGCTGACTGACCGCTTCCCGGACGTAACGCTTAAAGCCTATACAGCGGCCGAAATCGACTTCTTCACCCGCATCAGCGGCCTCAGCATCAAGGAAGTGCTGCAGGAGCTGCAAAAAGCGGGACTGAAATCGCTGACCGGAGGCGGTGCGGAAATTTTGTCCGACCAATACCGCAAAAAAATGCGGGTGGAAAAGGCTAACGTCGAGCAATACCTCGAGGTGCACCGGACGGCGCATAACCTGGGCATGAAGACGCATACTACCATGCTGTACGGATCGATCGAGTCCCATGAAGACCGGATCCGCCACATGATGCAGATTCGCGACCTTCAGGACGAAACGAACGGATTTATGGTATTTATTCCTCTTTCCATGCAGCCAAGAAATAAAAATGCCGGCATCATGCGCCGTAACTCCGCCTATGAGGATCTGAAGACCATTGCCATCAGCCGTCTGATGCTGGACAACATCAACCACGTGAAGGCTTACTTCATTAATATCGGGCCGCAGCTGACCCAGGTTGCGCTGAGCTTCGGCGCATCCGACGTCCATGGCACCATCCTTAAGGAACGCATCAGCCACGCCGCAGGCGCGCTCACTCCGGAAGGCCTCACCCGCGATGAGCTGATCTGGCTAGTCAAAGGCGCAGGACGCATTCCTGTGGAACGCGACACGTTTTATAATGAAATAAAAGTTTATGAATAAGTAAGAGGAATTTTATACCTTTCCTCAAAGCCGACGTATGAGAAAGGAAAGACGGACATATGAGAAAATTCGTCATCCTGGGTGGAGGTTACGGAGGCCTTGCATTGATTCAAGGTCTCCTGAACAACCACTTCCCCCAAGATATGGAGCTGATTTTGATTGACCGCATGCCTTTCCAAGGCATAAAAACCGAGTATTACGCGCTTGCGGCAGGGACGGCAAGCGACTATGATCTGCGCATCCAGTTTCCGAACCATCCCCAGCTCACGAAAAAATACGGCGAAGTCACATCCATCGATCTGGAAGGCAAGCGGGTACACCTCGAAGGCGACGACCCGATCGAATACGACTACCTGACGATCGCCCTGGGCTGTACCGACCGTTATCACGGCATACCTGGCGCGGATCAATTCACGAACAGCATCCAGACGTTCTCAAGCACGCGCCAAACCTATCAGCGCTTGAATGATGTCAAGCCGTACGGAAACGTACATATTATCGGCGGCGGCCTCAGCGGCGTTGAAACGGCTGCGGAGCTGCGGGAGAGCCGTCCGGATCTTAACATCACGATTCTGGACCGGGGCAGCCGGGTGCTCTCCTCCTTCCCGCAGACGGTTTCCTTGTACGTGGAGCAGTGGTTCATGGATCATGAGGTAAATACTCGCTCCCACATATCCGTGTGCCGGGTGGAAGACGGTATCGTCTATAACGGGGATGAAGCAATCTACACCGACGCCGCGGTTTGGACGGGCGGCATTCAGCCGGTGAAGGTCGTTCAGGATTTGAACGTGCCGAAGGATCCGGGGGGCCGGGTCGTGGTCAACACGTATTCCCAAATTCCGGATTACCCGGAAGTGTATGTCGTGGGGGACTGCGCCAGCATTCCGTTCGCTCCAAGCGCCCAGGCGGCAGGAGCCCAGGCCAAACAAGTGGCTGATGTGATCCATGCGCTCTGGAAAGGCGAAACGCCGAAGATCCACAAGATCCACCTACGCGGAACCCTTGGATCGCTTGGCAGCAAGGCGGGCTTTGGCCTGATGGGGAAAACTTCGGTAAAAGGAAGAGTACCCCGCCTGTTAAAAAGCGGGGTACTCTGGAAGTCCAGACGCCATTTCGGCTAATCCAGCTCGAGGCTGTCCCAAGCCTCGAGTTCTTTTATTTTGGCCATAATGGCCTCATACAGCTCATCGGCGCTGTCAGCATCTATAATCTCACCGTTCACCATGGCGAAGGGCATCATGGCACATTGGCCGCAATTGCTCAGGCATCCGTATTCGATAACGTCATAATCCGGATTCTCCTCCAGCTTCTCCATGACTTCATCGGTTCCGAAATGCATGTTGTTGGTGCAAAACTCGATGATGGGTCTCAATGATATCACCTGCTTTAGGTATTGATTCTTAGGTAGGCCTTATCTTAGTTTACCGGGTGAGCCGAATAATATCAACGGCCTTGTCCGATTCAGCATATATAGCCATTTTATTTTGTCTCGGTTTGTAATATAATAAAGATTACAGGAAAGGAGTTGAAATCAATGAGCGAAAACGCACAGAGCACCATGTATGATGAAGTAGCGGAAGTGCTTGATAAGCTTCGCCCGTTCCTTCAACGCGATGGCGGCGACGTGGAATTGGTTGACGTGGAAGACGGCATCGTGAAGTTGAAACTGATGGGTGCCTGCGGCAGCTGCCCAAGCTCCACCATTACATTGAAAGCCGGGATCGAACGCGCCCTCGTTGAGGAAGTTGAAGGAATCAACGACGTTATTCAAGTATTCTAATCCCATTCAATAGCAAGAAGAGACCTGACTTCATCGAAGACGGGTCTCTTCTTTTTTTGTGGCTTGGGGCGCCATAACAGGCGCTCACATCCCGTGATCGGCCGGACCAATCCAGGGACGGATCGGATCCAGCCCGCCGGAGATGTCCATAATGTTGCCGGTGATAAAATCGGAAGCGTCGCGGCACAAGTACTCGATCACGCGCGCGATATCCTCGCCGCTGCCGGGTCTGCCCCGCGGCGTCTCGCCGTCCTGCAACCCGGCGACCTCGGCAATGGTCTTCTCTTTGTTATCCCCGCGGATGTCCCCGGGACACACCATATTCACCGTAATGCCATACGGGGCTTCCTCGACCGCCAGCGTCTTCGTAAAAGAAACCAGTCCGGTCTTGGCGGCGGCGTATACCGCCCGGTGCGGCCACGCTCTCGATTCCGCCGCATGGCCGAAGCCGAAGTGGATGATTCTTCCCCAGCGCTTAGTCCGCATCGCAGGCAGCACCAAATGGTCCAGCAGCATCGTGCCGACCAGATTGCCCTGGATAAGCGACAAAATTTCCGCCTGGGTATAATCGGAGAACCGTTTACGCTCGCGGATAAAAGGTCCCGCGTTATTCACGACGATGTCCGGACTGCCGAGCTCGGACTCGACGCGAGCCACCAACTGCTCCAGCTGGCCCGTGTCGGAGACATCAGCTTGCACGGCGATGCTGCGTACGCCCAGTCCCTCGATGACCGCCCGCAGTTCCTCCGCTTCGCGGCGGCTGTGGACATAGTTAAGCGCGACGTCGCAACCGGAACGTGCCAGCGTGAGCGCCGTCATTTTACCAAGACCCTTGGCACTGCCTGTGATCAGGGCAACCTTTCCCCTCAAAATGCCACCCTCCTTTCTGCTATCCGAACTTCCCATCCTTTTATCCATTCGATGACACATCATTCCTATTAAAATTATAATGGTGTATGTATGTACAAACCTCACGCAAGATCATTGATCCTGTATAGTATAAAAGATTTCATTACACCGCCGCAACTTGGAAACCCGGTCCAACCGGGCCGCGGAGAAGCAGGCCAAATAAAAAACGTCTCCCCGACGCTGATGTAAATAAAAAAGCCGCAGGGGATGAACCCCTTGCGGCTGTGCTGCGCCATTGCGCAGGCTTTAGAATGCCGGGATAACGGCACCTTTATACGTGTCTTCGATGAACTTCTTCACGTCGTCGGAAGTCAGGGCAGCAGCCAACTTCTTGATGGCGTCGGAGTCTTTGTTGTCCGGACGGGCCACCAGAATGTTAACATAAGGGCTGTCTTTGCCTTCGATGAAGAGCGCGTCTTTCGTTGGATCAAGGCTGGCTTCCAGCGCGTAGTTGGTGTTGATGACGGCTAGGTCGAATTCGCTCAGCTGACGCGGCAGCATTGCTGCATCGTTTTCCTTGATTTTCAGGTTTTTCGGATTGGCGGTAATGTCCTTCACCGTAGATTCCACTTTATTCGGATCCTTCAATGTAATCAAGCCTTGCTTGGCCAGCAGGCTGAGCGCGCGTCCGCCGTTTGTCGCATCGTTCGGAATGCCGACAGTTGCGCCATCCGGAATTTCGTCAGCGCTTTTCAACTTCTTGGAATAAGCACCAAGCGGCTCCAAGTGAACGCCTACGACCGGAACAAGGTCCATCTTGCGCTGTTTGTTTTCATTGTCGAGGTAAGGCTGATGCTGGAAAAAGTTAGCGTCGAGCTGTTTCTGGAACGTCTGCACGTTCGGCTGCACATAATCGGAAAACTCTTTGATGACGAGCTTCACGCCCTCTTTTTCAAGCGCAGGCTGGATATGCTTCAAAATTTCGGCATGAGGCTTCGCCGTTGCGCCAACCGTCAGTGTAACCGTTTCGGCTGCAGCCGGTTTGTCCGCGGATTCGCCCGCAGTATCGCTGCTGCTGTTATTCGGCTTGCTGCCGCATGCGGCGAGCACGACAACCAGGGCCAGGGTCAGAAAAGAAACGAGCCATTTTTTCATTGGATAAATCCCCCTTAAATTCATAAGAATAATATGATTTATATTAGAAAGGCAGTGCTTTGATGTTACCTGCCTTGCCTTTCCAGGTCAAATCCGGTGATCCGGATGCATGACTGTGAGCCAAACATGTTGTACGCCTTACTTTCTGGTAAAGTGACGCACCAGCCGGTCGCCCGCCATTTGCAGCAGCTGCACCAGCACGATCATGAAGATGACGGAAATAATCATGACGGTCGTTTCATAGCGGTAATAACCGTAGCGGATGGCCAAATCGCCGAGACCGCCTCCGCCAACCATCCCCGACATCGCCGTATAGGATACGAGTGTCACGACCGTAATCGTAATTCCGGCCAGCAGGCCCGGTCTTGCTTCGGGCAGCAGCACCCGCGTGATGACCTGCCAGGTCGAAGCGCCCATCGAATGCGCCGCCTCGATTACGCCACGGTCCACTTCACGCAGCGATGTTTCCACCAGTCTGGCGAAGAACGGCGCAGCGGCGATCACCAGCGGCGGAATCGTCCCCAGCACCCCGAAGGTGACGCCGACAATCGCTTTCGTGACCGGGATCAGGGCGACGATCAGGATGATAAACGGGACCGAACGGAGGATGTTCACGATAAAGGAAATGACCGCATAGACGGCACGCACCCAGCCCGTCGTCGAGCGCGATGCCATAAACAGCAAGATGCCGATCGGAAGACCGAGGATAAAGGTGAACACCGCGGAAGCCCCGAGCATTTTCAGCGTATCCAGGGTGGCCACGCCGATCTCGTTCCAGTCAACCGAGGAAAAATCCAAACCCCACATCAGTTCATCACCTCCACGTCAAGCCCTTGCTCGCTCAGCTTTGCGAGCGTCGCATCGATCTGATCCCGTCCGCCCTCAAAGCGGACAATCAGCTGCCCGTACGGGGTATCTTTAATGGTGGAAATGGTGCCCTGCAGGATGGCGAAATCCGCACCCGTCTCGCGCACGGTCCGGGACAGGATGGACTCGTACGTTTTGCTGCCGAGAAACGTAATTTTCACAGCCTGCGCCGAACCCGTTCCGGAAGCCTGGGCAGCCAGCTCAAGCGGTTCGCCCTGGCTCTGCTCCCCGCGGACAAAATCCTTGGTCACCGGGTGCTGCGGCTTCAGGAATACGTCCGTGACCGCCCCCTCTTCAACGATGCCGCCTTGATGGATCACGGCCACCCGGTCGCAGATGCTCTGAATGACGTGCATCTCATGGGTGATCAGGACGATCGTCAGATTGAACCTCTGGTTAATGTCCAGCAGAAGCTTCAGAATCGAATCCGTCGTCTGCGGATCTAGCGCCGAAGTCGCTTCGTCGCACAGCAGCACCTGCGGATCGCTGGCCAGCGCGCGGGCGATGCCCACCCTCTGCTTCTGGCCTCCCGACAACTGGGCCGGATATTTATTGCGGTGGTCTTCCAGCCCGACCAGCGCGATCAGCTCGTTAACTTTGGCCTCCACCTCCGCCTTGCCCTTACGGGCCAACCGGAGCGGAAAGGCGATGTTGTCATACACCGTCGCCGAGCTCAGCAGATTGAAATGCTGAAAAATCATCCCGATTTTCCGCCGTTCGTTCTGCAGCCGCTGCTTGCTCAGGCCCGTCAGGTTAACGCCGCCTACCCATACTTCTCCGGAGGTCGGGCGTTCCAGCAGGTTCATGCACCGGATCAAGGTGCTCTTTCCTGCGCCCGAGTGGCCGATCACGCCGAAAATTTCTCCTTTATGAATGCTGAGGTCCAGCCCGGACAAAGCCTCCGTCGCCTTTGCCCCTTGGCCGTACCTTTTCGTCAGCTGCTTCAGTTCGATCAACCGAAGGGCCCCCCTCTCTTCCCCCTATCCTACCTGAATAGGGTTCGCTTAATCTATCTAAATGACCAGTCTATTCTATCGAATCCAGGCAAAATAAAAAGCCCCTCTGACAGAATCAGAAAAGGGGCTCCCTTATTTGTAAAAGTCGCTGCCTTCTCATCTGCCAACCCGCAGCTTAAGCTGCAGCTTGTAGGAATTAGCACCATGACATTCAAGTAACGGCGGATGCCGTGCTCAAATCGGTTGCCGGGCTTCATCGGGCCTGTCCCTCCGCCTCTCTCGATAAGAAAAGATTATGAAATTAATGATGACGTGTTTTCATTTTTACAGTATAGATATATTTGCGCACTTTGTCAAAAGGAAATTTGTTGTATCCCTTTAAGGATGCATGCCTTCCTTTTTCCACAGCTTGTTGGCGTAATGAAAGGATGCCGAGAGCGACTTGCATACCATGTCCAGCCCCTGCTTCAGCTCGCTCAAATGCTGGTCCAGATCCTCCAGCTCGACCTTATCCTTAAGACCTTGGTGCCGCTGCCACAAGTCATCCTGCATCTCGGAGTTCATGTAATGAACCTCTGCATTGCGCCGTTTGCGCAGCACGTTCAGGGCGCTCTTGTATTCGTCCTTGATCTCTGACAGCTGCCCGGCCAGGCCTTCATGGGTTTTCATGTAGTGAAACTGCCGGAGCACCGTAAAATAGGAAAAATGCGGTTTGTTCTTCTGCGTGTTCAGATCAAACAGATCATTGAGCACCGTTCCGAGCTTGTCCAGCACGGAAAAAACGCGAATAAACCCGTTTTTATAGAAGTATACGTACCTGGCGTACTCGGCCTGCTCCTCAATCGTCATGTCATCCACATAACCGGCCTTGACCGATTGACGGAAAAAGGAAGCGGCATACCAGCTCTGCTCCAATTCATCCAGGGAAGACACCAAACCGCGTGTCCATATCTCCAGTTTGCGGTAATCATGGCTGGGATCCTCATTCTTTTCGATCTCGTTCTGGAGCAAATGGATCGTCTCCACCATCGTTTCGATGGCATCTTCGAGCAGCCCGTTATTTTGGCGGGGCATCTCTCCAAGCAGCGTTCGCAGCATCGGCATTCTCTCCCTGATCAGTATTTACGCAAAATAACTGTTCCAGCGTTCATCCACCTTCTTGACGATATCCTCCCGCGGAATCAGTTCGTCCGGATACCCGGTTTTCATGCGTGCATCCACTACAATCGGCAGCCGGTACGACAGATGGTGATTTCGCACTTCAGCACCCGCATAGATGTCCGTGGCCGGGTTGAAGCGCGTAAACACCGTCCACAGGAAGGACGTCTGGTCGGCTGCCGTCTGGCGGGCATCGTCCACCAGAAGGACGAGCGGCCATTCGGTTCCCTTCTCCTGCAGCCGCTGCAGCAGGCGCTCCGGCAGCTCAGGTTCATCCTCGTACCCTGCGCCTGAGACAAGGAGGCATCCTCCGCAGTAAGGAACCATCTGTTCGATCTCCGCGATCGGCCCCTCCTCATAAGCACGCGGCAGCTCGCGAACCGGCTCCCCGATCCCCATCAGCACGGCTTTGCTGCCGTGGTTCAGCTTGCGTCCGGTGTAATCGAGCGTATCGTGGGATGTCTTATTAAATATAAACAGATCGACGGCCGGGTTAAACCGCGCAAGCACGGTTTCCAGCAGTTCGCTGGCGTTCTCGAGATCGACCGGCTGGTCGGTCAGGATCAGGAATTTGGTCAGGGACAGCTGACCTTCACCCAGCATCCGGAAGGCGGATACGAGCGCCTCGCGGGAGTAACTGACGCGGACTATAGCCGAAGCAAGGGCATGGAATCCCGTCTCGGCATATGTCCACAGCGACTTGATCGAAGGCATGACGAGCGGGAAGGCCGGCGACAGCAGACGCTGCAGAAATTCGCCCATGAAATAGTCCTCCTGCCGCGGCTTGCCTACGATCGTCGCCGGATAAATGGCGTCCTTGCGGTGCCACATATGGTTGACGTGAAAGACCGGAAAGTCATGCATCAGGGAGTAATACCCGTAATGGTCCCCGAACGGGCCTTCCGGACGCCGTTCGAACGGCGGGACGAGGCCGCTGATCGCAAACTCGGCTTCCGCCGGAATCCGGTGCCCGCCGAGCGGATTTTCCACCATCGGCAGCTTTTCGCCGAGAATCATGGACGTGAGCAGCAGCTCGGGCAGCATTTCCGGGCCCGGTGCAATCGCCGACGCGATCAGGGCCGGCGGTCCGCCGAGGAACGTCGTCATGCGCAGCGCTTCGCCGCGCTGCTCGGCTTCGTGGTAATGGAAGCCGCCGCCCTTGTGGATCTGCCAGTGAATACCGGTCGTCTGGTTGTCATAAATCTGCATGCGGTACATGCCCAGATTGTGGTCCTTGGGCCGCGATGGGCTCTCCGTATAAACAAGGGGCAGCGTAATGAACGGGCCGCCGTCTTCCTGCCAGCTTGTGACCCGCGGCAGGTCTTTCAGCGGCTGGTCGCTGCGGGAGACACCGAGCACAGGGGCATCGCCCATCGGTACGGTTTTCATGCCTACCTTTAGAATGTCCTTGATCAGGCCGCGTTCATTCCACAGCGCCGACAGCGTCGGCGGAAGCATCGTATCGAGCGCACCCACCAGGGACTTCATCAGCTCCTCCGGACGCGGTCCGAACGCCATGTCTACGCGCCGGCTGGTACCGAACAGATTCGTAGCCACGGGAAACGGAGTCCCGTGTACATTCGTAAACAGCAGCGCCGGCCCCTGTTCGTCGATGACCCGGCGGTGGATCTCCGCCAGCTCCAGGTACGGATCCACGGGAGCCTCGATCACTTTCAGGTCATTTTCCTTGCGCAAGGCTTCGAGCCATTGGCGTAAATTTTGATAGCTCATACGATCATTCCTCTCCAGAATAAGCCAAAAAATAATAAATAAACTTACAAACAAAGCCCTCGAATCACTTCGCGGACTTTGGATGTGCAGCGGTATTCAGTTCATCGTTTGCCGCCCTGCGGCTCAAAGCCGATTCCCCGGGCGGCCGAAGCGGACTTCGGCTGCTGAAGCATCGCCCTTCCGGTCTGCCAGACACGGACGCTCAAATAACAGAGCACGCCGAACAGAGACGAAATCAGCAGATTGTGCAGCAGCGCAGAAAAGATGTAAACCTCCGGCTTGTTGAGCGTCGACACGATCGCCGCCCCGCTGAACACCTGCATCAGGCACAGCGTTACCGCGGCGATGCCGAGGCCCTGCAGCTCCCGGTTCCCCCGGTTCAGCCGGTAGCCGCAGACGGCCAGTACGGCGATGGCGATCAGCAGCAGCAGTGCCGCGATCCGGTGGATAAACGCGATAGTCACCCCTCCGGACAGCTCGGGAATGAACTTCCCGTTGCACAGCGGCCATCCCAGGCACCCCCCCGCCGAGTTGGTGTGGCTGACATATGCTCCGATATAAACGACGATATAGGAGTAGATGGTCACGGCCCATGTATAGCCGCGGAAGGTCGCACTGACGCGCGATGTACCGCCGGACGGGTACGAAGCCTCGCCCAGTTTGTCCATCCTGCGGGCGCCTAAGGCCAGCATCAGCGAGCTGGCAAATGCGATCAGCGAGAAACCGAAGTGGAAGGCAAGCACGGCCGAGGACTGGTCATACACGACGGCCATTGCCCCCATGACAGCCTGAACCAATACGAAAATAAGGGTCAACACCGAATACGTGCGCAGGTCACGCCGGTTCTTGGCGAACAGATGGAAGGCGACCACCACCGCGACCGCTGTAAGCCCTGCCAGCCCGCTGACCAGCCGGTGCGAATATTCAATTAATGAGGCGATGGTATGCGCCGGAACGAACTCACCGTGACACAGCGGCCATTCATGCCCGCATCCGAGTCCGGAATCGGTCTTGGTGACCACGGTTCCGCCGAACGTCGCAAAAAACATCACTACAAACGTTAAATAACTAAGCCATTTCAATTGTCTGGTATTCAAAATTCTCTCACCTGCTGCTCATAATAAAAACTTTACTACTGAAGACAGGTACCTCAATATTTTACCAATCTCATCTATTATACCTGATTCCTTGACATACATCACCGCCACTTTGTGACAAAATGTCGGAGAAATGTCGGAGAAATGAAACAGCCCCACCAAGTGGGGCCTTTGCTTCGCTGCCGGTTCGGCCAAATGGTAGTGAAACCCGAATACCTTCGGTTCCGTACAGCCACGCCATGAAGCTGCTCTCTAAAGAGAAAAGCACCGCCTCAAATGCCTCTGTGCGGCAAGAGCGGTGCGAATGAGCTTATTTATGAATCGTTCTGTATACGTCCAGCGCCGTATTCAGGAATCCCTCGATTTCTTCGCGCGATTTGCGAAGCTTGTTTACCAGCCGCACCAGCTCCCGGCCGTCCGAAAAGGCCACAAAGCTTGGTATGCCCAAAATGTTCAGCTCCTGGCTGAGGTCGCCGACTTGATCCACGTCCACTTCGACAAGCGTCAGATCGTTCGAAAATTTCGTTTCCACGTCCGGCATAAACGGGTCCATAAATTTACAGTCCGAGCA
>Ga0224728_1058_pt1 | contig 12855 bp, 10 predicted proteins | sample IA1ulk_3_FD_161638 | JGI IMG/M metagenome (GOLD analysis project Ga0224728, IMG submission 161638) | Enriched cells from agricultural soil in Iowa, United States - IA12soil_GW_GH6A(bulk) | ecosystem: Environmental > Terrestrial > Soil > Unclassified > Agricultural land | place: USA: Iowa... | reverse complement strand
TTCCAGATGAAAAACAAACAAAAGTATATAACGAAGAAATTAAGCAAGGACTTTATCCGGGGAAAGCTTTAGTTTTTGCGCATGGTTTCAATATTCATTTTCATCAAATCGTTCCTCCAGAAAATGTCGATGTGTTCTTAGTAGCACCAAAGGGTCCAGGACATCTAGTACGCAGAACTTACACTGAAAATGCTGGAGTTCCTGCTCTGATTGCAGTTCATCAAGATGTTACTGGGGAAGCTAGAGAGTTAGCCTTTGCTTATGCGAAAGCAATTGGAGGATCACGTGCCGGGGTTCTAGAAACAACTTTTAAAGAAGAGACCGAAACAGATCTATTCGGAGAGCAGGCAGTACTATGCGGTGGATTAACTTCTCTTGTAAAAGCAGGATTTGAAACATTAACAGAAGCAGGCTATCAACCAGAACTCGCTTATTTTGAATGTCTCCATGAAATGAAGTTAATTGTAGACCTTATGTATGAGGGTGGATTAAAAGGAATGCGCTATTCGATTTCGGATACAGCTCAATGGGGAGATTTCGTATCTGGACCAAGAGTGGTAAATGAAGATACAAAAGAACGTATGAAAGAATTGCTAAAAGAAATCCAAACTGGTCAATTTGCAAAAGGATGGATTCTTGAAAATCAAGCTAATCGCCCTGTTTTCAACGCTATTAATGAAAGTGAAAAGCAGCATCCAATCGAAGTAGTTGGAGAAGAATTAAGGAAGCTCATGCCTTTTGTAAATAGCAAAAAGGAACAGAAGGAAGCTGTAGCCAATGCGAAAAATTAATATTTTTGACACGACATTGCGTGATGGAGAGCAGTCAGCGGGCGTGAATCTAAATGCAATTGAAAAGCTGGAAATTGCAAAACAACTGGAAAGACTGGGAGTAGATATTATGGAGGCCGGATTTCCTGCTTCCTCCCAAGGAGATTTTCAAGCGGTAAAGACGATTGCTTCCGCGATTAAAAATTCATCGGTAACAGGTCTTGCCAGAACAAACAAAAAGGATATTGATATTGCTTGGGATGCTCTGAAATATTCGCAGGAGCCAAGGATTCATATTTTCTTAGCAACTTCTCCAATCCACATGACGTATAAACTTCGGAAGACACCGGATGAAGTTTTAGAAGCGGCGGTTTCCGCTGTAAAATATGCAAAACAAAAATTTACACATGTGCAGTGGTCAGCGGAGGATGCTACTCGATCGGATAAATGGTTTCTAGCAAGAATACTAACAGAAGTGATTAAAGCTGGGGCAACTGTTATTAATCTTCCGGATACTGTAGGATATACCACACCAAAAGAATACGGAGAACTATTTACCTTTTTAAAAGAAAATGTACCGAATATTTCAGAAGTCACCCTCTCTGCCCATTGCCATGATGATCTTGGCATGGCAACGGCGAACTCACTCTCTGCCATTGAGCATGGGGTAGGCCAAATTGAAGGTACCATTAATGGCATCGGTGAACGAGCAGGGAACGCTGCGCTGGAGGAAATTGCGGTCGCACTCCATATTCGCCAAGATTTTTATCAAGCAAAAACCACACTCAAATTAGATGAGATTAAACATACGAGCCAGCTAATCAGCAAATTAACGGGGATGGCAGTACCTGCTAATAAAGCAGTAGTTGGAGCTAATGCTTTTGCTCATGAATCGGGAATTCACCAAGATGGAGTTTTAAAAGAAAAAACAACTTATGAAATTATTACTCCAGAACTAATCGGTGTTTCGTCGAACCGATTAGTGCTCGGTAAACATTCCGGTCGACATGCTTTCAAGCAAAAGGCACTAGAACTGGGGTTTGATTTGTCACCAGAAAAACTGAAAGAAGTATTCGATGCTTTCAAAGCACTAACGGATAAAAAGAAAGAAGTTACGGATGATGATATTTTTGCATTACTGGCAGATAAACAAACAGAGCAGGAAGATGCAAAAAAATACGAACTGCAAAACGTTCAAGTACAATACGGCACATCCAATATTCCGACCGCAACCGTTGTGGTCACAAATCCTGAAGGACGTAGCATAGAGGATGCTGCAACTGGCTCCGGAAGTGTCGAAGCGATTTACAATACATTGGGCAGAATGGTAGAAGGTCCAGTCACATTAGTAGATTATAAGCTTCAATCAATCGGTTCCGGCAAAGACGCTTTAGCGGATGCCTTCGTTAAAGTAGTCTATAAAGGAGTGGAATCAGGGGGAAGAGGATCGGCTCAAGATGTATTAGAAGCATCGGCCAAAGCATATTTAAATGCGATCAACAGGGTGATTGTTCATGGTTTACAGGAAAAATATGAAGTAAGTATGAAAGGATAATTCTAAAACAGAGGGAGAGAGCTTCATGACAAAAAGAATCGCAGTGTTACCAGGTGATGGAATTGGGAAAGAGGTTGCAAAAGGAACAGTTCAAATACTCGAAGCAGTTTTTGAGTGCTTTCATCATGATTATTCCTTTGAAGAAGCATTAATTGGGGGAGCCGCCATCGATGCGGAAGGAACACCACTTCCTGAGAAGACTTTGAAACTTTGCTTGGAAAGCGATGCGGTTCTCCTTGGAGCTGTCGGCGGCCCTAAGTGGGATCAAAATCCACCAGAGCTTCGTCCGGAGAAAGGATTGCTCGGACTTAGAAAAGCACTTGGACTATTTGCCAATCTAAGACCGGTCACTACGTACCCAACACTTTTACATGCATCGCCTCTTAAAAAAGAGGTGGTGGAAAATGTTGATTTACTCATTGTTCGGGAACTGACAGGCGGCATTTACTTTGGTAGCCCAAGCGGAAGAAGGGGGAATCAGAAGGAAGTGGCCGTTGATACCCTTGAGTACAGTGTTTCAGAGATTGAAAGAATCGTAGATAAAGCTTTTCAATTTGCTAGAAATCGCCGCAAAAAATTAACATCGGTAGATAAAGCGAATGTTTTAGAATCAAGCAGAATGTGGCGGGAAATTGTTAATAAAATGGCAAAAAATTATCCGGATGTACAAGTAGAACATATGTTAGTCGATTCGGCGGCTATGCAGTTGATCGCAAGACCAAATCATTTTGATGTCATTGTTACAGAAAACATGTTTGGAGATATTTTAAGTGACGAAGCTTCGATGATTACCGGATCTTTAGGAATGCTGCCATCCGCAAGCTTACGGAGTGACTATGTAGGTCTTTATGAACCAGTGCATGGATCGGCGCCAGATATTGCTGGTCAGGATAAGGCAAATCCGCTTGGAATGATATTATCTGCTGCCATGCTGCTGAGATATTCCTTCCAGCTTGAAAAAGAGGCATCTATTCTGGAAGAGGCAGTAGGAAAAGTATTAAAAGCGGGTTATTACACTGACGATTTAAGGGTTCAAGATGGTAAACGTGTAGGCACAAAGGAAATGATTGAAAAAGTGCTCGACGCAATTAATGAAAATCAAGCAATTTCCGGTATCTTAACCGCTTATATTTAAAAAGAGCCAAGATTTGCGTGACTTTTATCATCTCAATTTTAGGAAACGGAGGTATCAATGTATGCCGAAAACGATTATCGAAAAGATATGGGATCAGCATTTAATTCATCGAGAGGAGGGAAAGCCTGATTTATTATATATTGACCTCCATCTAGTGCATGAAGTTACATCACCACAAGCTTTTGAGGGCTTAAGAGTGAATAATCGCAAAGTAAGGAGGCCGGATCTCACATTTGCAACAGTAGATCATAATGTTTCTACCCAAAAAAGCAGGGTTTCCACTGACCCTGTTTCGGTAAAACAAATGACTACTTTAGAAAAAAACTGTGAGGAATTTGGGATTCCGCTTGCAGGAATTCATCATCCTGACCAAGGTATTGTCCATGTGATTGGTCCGGAGCTTGGTCTTACTCAGCCAGGGAAAACAATCGTGTGCGGAGATAGTCATACCTCTACACACGGAGCATTTGGGGCTATAGCGTTCGGTATCGGAACTAGCGAAGTCGAACATGTTTTAGCCACCCAAACGCTTTGGCAAAGGCGGCCAAAAACCCTGCAAATTAAGGTAAATGGTAGGCTTGGACTTGGGGTGACAGCGAAGGACCTTATTTTAGCCATCATCGCAAAATTCGGTGTGGATGTTGGTACTGGATATATTGCGGAATATACAGGTGAAGCCATTCGTGAGATGTCGATGGAGGAACGAATGACGGTTTGCAATATGTCTATTGAAGCTGGTGCAAGAGCAGGGCTCATTAGTCCCGATGAAAAAACCATTGCTTTTTTAAAAGGAAGAAAATACGCACCAAAAGAAGACTTTGAGGAAGCAGCGCAGAGGTGGTTATCCTTAGCAACAGATGAAGGGGCAAAATATGACCGTACAATTGAAATTGATGCGGAATCCATTGAGCCCCAAGTAACATGGGGAACCAATCCTTCCATGTGCCTTTCCATTAATGATTATCTGCCTGTCCCAGAACAACTAGATAATCCAGAGGAATGCAAGGCTGCTGAAAAGGCATTGCAGTATATGGGGCTAGTAGGCGGGGCGCCAATTAATGAAATCCCGATTGATTATGTATTTATCGGATCTTGTACCAATTCGAGATTAAAAGATTTGCGGGATGCGGCACAAGTGATTAAAGGTCATCATGTACATGAAAACGTAACAGCGTTGGTGGTTCCAGGCTCCTTTCTAGTGAAGGCACAAGCTGAGGCGGAAGGTCTGGATAAAATCTTTATCGAAGCAGGTTTTGAGTGGAGAGAATCAGGCTGCAGTATGTGTCTAGCAATGAATGATGATATAGTTCCAGCTGGAAAACGCTGTGCCTCTACTTCCAACCGCAATTTTGAAGGACGTCAAGGATCAGGTGCTAGAACTCATTTGGTTAGCCCGGCAATGGCAGCTGCGGCAGCTATTTATGGGAAGTTTGTGGATGTAAGAAAGCTTTCAAAAACAGTGTTAGTTTAGAAAACAGGTGAAGGAGGTCGAATCATTTGGAACCCTTTAAAAAATTGGATGGTTTAGTATTTCCGTTGATTCGCAGCAATGTGGATACAGATCAAATAATACCGAAGCAATTTTTGAAAAGAATTGAAAGAAAAGGATTTGGAGAATGCCTCTTTTATCACTGGCGGTTTGATGATAATGGCAACAAAAAGCAGGACTTTCCATTAAATAATCCAAAATATGAAGGCGCCTCTATCCTAATTGCGGGTCCGAATTTTGGATGTGGTTCCTCCCGAGAGCATGCGCCTTGGGCATTGCAAGATTTCGGATTTAAAGTAATACTTGCGCCAAGCTTTGCAGACATATTTTTTAACAACTGTTTAAAAAATGGGATTCTAGCAGTGACTTTACCTGAGAAAGTAATTGCTAGCTTGCAAGACAAAGCAGAAAAAGAAGTGTTACATCTTAGTATTAACCTGGAGGAACAGCTTATTTATAATCATCAATTTTCCATTTCTTTTGAGATTGATGAATATCAAAAGCATATGCTTATTAATGGTTTGGATGAAATCGGGTTAACATTAGTCCATGAAGAAAAAATCAAAAACTATGAAATGTCAGGAAGGTGAATGAATTGGGGATTACTTGCAGACGAACCAAATAATTGAGGCATTTGAACATTTAATGAGTGTTGTCCACCGCACACCTTTAAATGAATCTAAAACCTTCAATGAATTAACAGGATCAAAGCTTTATTTAAAAATGGAGAACTTACAGCGAACTGGTTCATTTAAAATCAGAGGTGCTATGAATAAGATACTTTCCTTGAATGATTTAGCTGCTTCTCGGGGAGTCATTGCTGCGTCAGCGGGAAATCATGCGCAAGGTGTCGCGTATTCAGCTGCTAAAAGAGGGATCAAGTCAAAAATCTTTATGCCAGAAGGAACCCCGACGGCAAAGGTGAAGGCTACTCAAGCTTATGGTGCAGAGGTTGTATTAACTGGAGAGTCATATCAGGAAGCATACGAAGCAGCTGTTCTTACACAGCAAAGAAGCGGAGCCACCTTTGTCCATGCTTTTGATGATGTGGAAGTAATGGCAGGCCAAGGAACGATTGCCCTGGAAATGGTTCAGCAATGCTCCGATTTGGATGCCATTGTGGTTCCGGTTGGAGGTGGCGGATTAATATCTGGCATAGCTACTTTAATTAAGAACTTGTATCCAGCAATTAAAATCATAGGCGTCCAAGCGGCCGGAGCTTTAGCAACCTATAACTGCTTTCATGGTGTGGGGAAAACCCGCCTTTTAAAAGTAGGGGGTATTGCGGATGGAATACTGGTTAAGGAGCCAGGAGAATTAACGTTTCCGATTATTAACCGATATGTAGATGATATTGTTTCTGTTACGGATGAGGAAATTGCTCTTGCCATGATTATGATGTTGGAAAGAGAAAAAATGTTTGTAGAAGGCGCTGGTGCAGCTGCTCTAGCAGCCGTGATTTCAGGAAAGTTGAGAATGGCAGGAAAGCATATAGGCATTATCATTAGCGGTGGCAATGCTGATTTAGACAAAATGCCGCTTTTTAAAAGTCTGGCAAATTCGATTCAATCCACCAGTAAAGTAGGATAAGGGGATCCGTTCCTTAGGATGAAGGGATCCCTTTTCCCTTTGGTTGAGGGTCAGACCCCATTTCCCACTTTTTGTAGAGTTGGGAAATGGGACCTGACCCTCCGTCCCGTTCTATGGTAAACTAGTGGGATAAAGTGTGTTGCGATTGGAGGAGTTATGGTTGGTTCAAACGATATTATTCGATGTAGATGGGGTTTTATTGAGTGAGGAGCGTTATTTTGATGCATCTTCTTTAACGGTTTGGGAGCTTTTATATAGTGAAAATTACTTAGGTCTGGCTCCGGAAAAATATAAGACTACTTATTCTGATGATGAAATTACAAGTATAAGAAATGAGGTTTTTGAAGAGGATCATGTTTTGAAATTTTTAAAATCAAGAGGTTTAAATGCCAATTGGGACATGATTTATCTTACCTTCAGTTATCAGCTTATTCATCTGCTCACCCAAATCAAGGACAACGAACACGCACGTATAGAAAATTGGCTAAGAGAAGAAATAGATAGAAATACTCTTTTAGAAATAAAAGATGTTTTACGCCAATATCAGGTGGAAATTGATTTTAATCGTTTTTTAGTGGACTTCAAGGGCTTTCAACAAACAAAACAGGACTTATTGACTGTATTAGATATGCTGGCCAAAGAGAAACTAGAAGTAAATACAACTACTTTTGGACATAAGGGGAAGCTTTGGTCCGTCTGCGAGCATTGTTCCCAGGAATGGTATGTCGGGGATAAAAATATCTTAGCATCTACGGGGAGACCATCTGTTCAAACAGGTAAAGCAGGATTTTTAGCAGATGAAAAAGTACTCGCATCTCCGGAAGAAATTGCGGATTTGTTTCAATTCTTACGGGATTCGGGTATATCAATAGGAATTGGAACCGGGAGGCCGGAGCTGGAAACACTCGAACCATTTGCGGCTTTAGGTTGGCTGGAACAGTTTGACGTGCAGCATATTGTAACAGCGGATGATGTATTAAAGGCTGAGAATGTAACGGGCAACGGAATTTCGTTAGCAAAACCGAATCCATTTACCTATTTAATGGCGTTGAAGGGCAAAAATGCCGAACCTGATGAAGTTTTACAGATACACTTACCGATTGAAAATGGTCATGAAGTATTAATTGTCGGAGACTCGCTTGCCGATCTTTTAGCCGCACAAAAAATGGGTTGCCGATTCGCTGCTGTATTAACAGGGCTTTCAGGGAAAGATGCCCGGAGTGAATTTGAAGAACACAAGGCGGAATTTATCTTAGACTCAGTATTAGATATAAAGAATATACTATAATAAAAACAATCTGGTGCCAGGCACCAGATTGTTTTTTGTTTTATAATGATGTTTCTTGGAGTGAGTTGTACCCTGAAGTGAGTTCGAGAATTTGGGTCTCTTTGATGCCTTGAATGGATTGAAGTTGCAAATCTACTGGGTCGTCTATTTTTTTGTCTAAAGTAAGAATCATGATCGCTTCTCCCCCAACGGTGGATCTCCCCACTTGCATGGTACCGATATTTACGTTATGGTCGCCAAGAATCGATCCGACACGGCCGATCATTCCAGGTATATCATAGTGTTTGATGTAGAGAAGATGCTTTTCAGGTTTAAGATCAATTCTATAATCATTGATATTCACTATTCTGGCCCCTAGGCCAATTAATACCGTTGCGGCGACACTTACCTTTTCACCATTTTTGTATAAAGTTAGCTCCATATAATTAGAAAATCCTTTATTGGAAGCCTCTTTTTGAATTTGATACGGAACTCCTTGTTCTCTTAATAAATGAAATGCATTGATAAGATTGACAGAATCACTTAAATGATGAGATAAAACACCCTTAATTATAGAGCGTGTCAACAGGCTCGTATCCTCGTCTAACAGCTCTCCTGAATAAGATATTTGAATTTTCTCCGGTGCCGTTTTTAATAATTGAATAGCGATTCCTGCCATTTGCTCGCCGATTTGCAAGTAGGGCTGCATTCTTGCCTGTGATTCACCTGTAATTTGCGGCATATTTACAGCAGAACGGATCGTTTGATTTTCACATATATTGATAATTTCAGCACTTACCTCCAAAGCAACTTTTTCCTGAGCTTCTTCAGTTGAAGCTCCTAAATGAGGGGTTACAATCACATTAGGATGATGTAATAATGTAAAATTCGCTGGTGGTTCTTGTTCAAATACATCTAGCGCTGCTCCAGCAATTTTGCCCGATTGTAAGCCTGCCAACAGGGCATTCTCATCTATGATACCGCCGCGGGCACAATTAATGATGCGGGCTCCTTTTTTCATTTTTTGAATATAAGATTTATTTATCAGACCTTTTGTTTCTTTTATGAGAGGGGTATGGATGGTAATAAAATCAGCATGTTCGGCGATTTCGTCTAAACTTGCCTTTGTAATTCCGAGTTTATTTGCCCGATCCTCTTTAAGGTAAGGATCATATCCTAGAATATTCATTTGGAAACTTTTCGCCCTTTTTGCTACCTCTGTTCCGATTTTACCCATACCGATAATGCCGAGCGTCTTTCCATACAACTCAATTCCTTGATACTTTTTCCTTTCCCAATTTCCATGGATGGTTGATTGATGTGCATGTGGAATCTTTCTGGCCAAAGCTAGCAGCATCGCCAAGGTATGCTCTGTTGCGGCGACAGTATTTCCACCTGGAGCATTGATGACGATAATCCCTTTTTTCGTGGCAGCTTCCACGTCGATATTATCAACACCTACACCTGCCCTAGCAATAATTCTTAAACGAGGAGCATGGTCCATTAATTCTTTCGTGACATTTGTTTGGCTACGAACGACAAGTGCATCATAGCTACCGATGATAGAAAATAGCTTATCAAATGGCAGTTGATCGTAACGATCCACCTCATAATTAGGATGTTCGTATAGCGGCATCAGACCGCTTTCACTAATGCTATCTGTTACTAATACCTTATACATTTTTACCCCAAACCTCCTCCGCTTTAGCTATTGCCTTGCCATAAATATTCCTGTCCAACACGTTTGATTGAATCATTTCTATGCCTGTTAACACTTTTAACACATCATATGGTGTGCAATATCCCATATGACCGATTCGTAAAATTTTTCCTTTCAAATGCTTTTGTCCACCTGCAATGATGATTCCAAACTTTTCTTGTAAGCCTTGTTTGATAGTCCCAATCAATTCTTCCTTCGGTTGAATAGATGTCACAGTAGGGGAGGCAATGTCGTCTGCAACAAACAGCGGTATTTCTATTTCCTCAAGACCCCTTCGCAGCATTTCTTTCAATAACTGATGCCGTGCAATCACATTTTCCCATCCTTCTTCTTCTATCAAACTACAAACCTCACGTGCACCAGCAATTAAGGATACAGCTGGTGTAAATGGGGTGGATGTTTCCTCATAATAGGATGTTAAGTAACGATTTACATCGAAATAAAAACGTTTTGTTTTGCAGTTATTTATCACCTCTCTAGCATTCTCATTTAAAGCGATAAAAGCTAATCCAGGTGGGAGCATAAGAGCTTTTTGAGAACCGGAAACAAGTATATCAATCTTCCATTCTTCCATTGCTACTGGAACTGCACCAATACAACTGACCCCATCCACGATAAAGAGGGCATCAGTATGCTGTTTAGTTATTCTGCCTAATTCTTTAATCGGATTTAATACACCGGTCGAGGTTTCGCAATATGTAGCAAAAATGGCTTTAACTCGAACATCTAATGACTTTAAAAATTCCTCTAGTTGACCGGGTTCGCAGGCCTTGCCCCATTCAATATTTAAGCGGTGGACATTGGCGCCAAATGCTTGGCATATGTTGGCGAAACGGTCCCCGAAAGCACCGGTAACAACCACCACGACATGATTGCCATCTTCTACAACATTACAAGCAGCTGTCTCCAAAGCGGAGGTACCTGTACCCGCTACTAATAAAACAGGATTCCTTGCTCCAAAGATAGGTTGCAGCCTGGTGGAAACATCCTCAAGTAAATGCGAAAATGCTTTACTACGATGAGCAATCATTGGCTCATTCATTGCGAGCTTTACTCTGTCGGGTATTGGCGTAGGTCCAGGTGTGAACAAAAATTGCTGATTAAAAAGCATCTAGAATCATCCTTTCAATGAAAAATAAAAACGCCCCATATAATAGGACATTGCTGCCTACTATAAGGGGCGTGGAAAACGCGGTACCACCCTTGTTTGTTACCAACTCTCTCAGTAACCTCATTAAATAACGGCATCATTACCGTTCTGGCCTACTGCTATTTCAGCCAGGCAGTTCCGAAGTGCTCGGCATTTTAAAGAAATAGCATCGGTTCACAGCGCCCACCGACTCTCTTTAGTCCATTTCTTTATACCATCTTCATCATTACCTTTTTCGCATATTAGACTGTTTAGAATATTCTATCCAAATACTTTAGTTTTGTAAAGAGGTAAAACACGAAAATAGTAATTGTTTTTGTTAAAAATAAAAACGATAATTTCTACCACATGAAACAGTCATCAGTGTATTGACAATATTGATGGCGTACTTTATTATATCGTTAACCGATATATCGCATTGCGTAGTATCAATCGCTGATACAATGGAGGCTTCATGATGTTAAATGAAAAGTTAATTAAGAAATACCTTCCTTTAACTCAAACTACCTACTATATTTTAATTTCCCTTACCTCACCGCTGCATGGCTATGGAATAATGCAGAAGGTGGAAGAGCTTAGTGCTGGAGAGGTGAGTCTAGGTCCTGGAACTCTATATGGAGCGCTAGGTAAGCTCGAAAAGGATGGATTAATCAAGAAAATATCTGAGGAAGAGAATGAGAGAAGAAAAAGTTATATTTTAACTGAAATAGGGATGGAGATTAGCAGACGTGAATTTGAACGTTTAAAGACACTGGTAACTCGAACGGAACATATTTTTGCGAGTGAGGGATACATGAATGAAGAAAAGGGTATTTAAACTATTTTGGGCGTGGCAGGATGATCAAGAAAATAAATGGTTAGAAAAGATGGCGGAGGAAGGGTGGAAACTATCAAAGTATAATTTACTAGTATACACTTTTGAAAAAATGGATCCTAAAAAATACATTTATAAAACAGATTTCAAATCCAATCAAAATCATGATTTGCAAGAATACTTGGCATTATTTGAGGATGCTGGCTGGGAACATGTAACACAATATGCAGGTTGGCATTATTTTAGGACAGAACCGGGAAAAGCGAAGACTCCAGACATCTATACGGATGTAAATTCTAAAGTTGAAATGTTTAGGAGATTACTTTGGTTTTTATTAATGCCCTTAATGGCGATAATCATTATAGCGTGTACGATTGTATTTAATGACAGCTACTCCCATATAAAATTGATGGTGGTCTTAAAAATAACATATGTACTATTAATCTGTTTACTAGGTTTTAGCGTTTTAAACATTTTATATAAAATGAAAAAGTTAAAAGAGTAAAGAAAAGGGAGGTCTTTTGTGACCTTCCTTTTAAATTGCATCTGCTGTTTTACGATGTCGTGCAAACATATAGGCTCCGATGAAAATACATGGCAGAGCGACAATTGCCATTCCTCCGAAGGCAAAACCAGGTGATTGGTTATAAAGGAAACCTCCTAAATAGGTGAAAATACCAACAATAAAGCCCATGCCAAGCGAGGTATATACCGCTTGTGCAGCTGGAATGTCCCGTTGTTTTAACTCTTCATTTACTAACCGGATAAAGGCATAGTGGGTTAATCCAAATGTAAGAGAATGAAAGAGCTGCATAACAATAAATACAATTGCATGCGGAAAGGCAAATATGACAAGCCAGCGTATCATGCATGCTAAACTTGCAATAATAAACATGGAAGGTGTAGATGTTTTCTGAAATAATCGATCTGCAACGGAAAAGAATAATATTTCCGCTAAAACAGCTATATTTAAAATAAATCCAATATAAAATTTGCTAACATGAAGATCTTGTAAATAGAGATATCCGTAATTATTATAGGAAGCATGAGTCCCCTGCAATAAAATAGCGATAAATAAGCCTAATACAAATCTTTTTGACTTTAGCAGCCCAAGATAAGAGGAAAGGGTCTTGCCTCCTATTTTATTGCGAATAGACGGAGGAGATTTCATATTCGTTGTTGCTATCATCCCCAGCATCCCCAAAGCCATAATATAAAAGATGGCGTGTTCACTGAAAATTGATGTGATAACTCCTACCACAATCAAGGCAACCGTATAGCCAATCGAACCCCAGCGACGGCTTTTACCATAATGGATTCCATCAGCTTTTACCATCATCGTTCCCGTACTTTCCATTAACGGCA
>Ga0224728_1056_pt1 | contig 13116 bp, 8 predicted proteins | sample IA1ulk_3_FD_161638 | JGI IMG/M metagenome (GOLD analysis project Ga0224728, IMG submission 161638) | Enriched cells from agricultural soil in Iowa, United States - IA12soil_GW_GH6A(bulk) | ecosystem: Environmental > Terrestrial > Soil > Unclassified > Agricultural land | place: USA: Iowa | collected... | reverse complement strand
CTTAACCCAACAACGCGTTCAAGGCGAGAACTCCAAGTATTCCGTAAATCGCAACAAGGGTGTACATAAAACAAACAGACTTAATGGTTTGCCCAATGGTCAGATTAAAGTATTCTTTTGTCATCCAGAAGGATACATCACTTGGTGGTGCCCACGCTATTGAAGCGCTTCCAATTGCGAGCACCATTAATTCAGGGTTAACACCAGTTGCATGGATAATTGGCAGCATGATTCCAGCAGTCGTTAATACGGTAACGGTTGCAGATCCTACAGCGATACGGATAATAAGGGCGATAATCCAAGCTAATATAAATGGCGAGATATTCCATCCGCTTGTAAAATCAGCAATATATTTTGCCATTCCACTATCCAGTATAACTTGTTTAAAAGCACCACCACCGCCGAGAATGAATATGATTCCTCCCATCGAGATTAGGGCTGATTCGACGATTTTCATTAATTCGGACATTGTCTTTCTTTTCTTATATAGACCAAATACATATATGGCAACCAGAAGTGAAATAAGTAAAGCCATATCAGCATTTCCGATAAAGGTTAATATTTTATACATGATAGAGGATTTTGGTAACCAGAATTCCGCAATTACCCCTAGTAAAATTAAAATAACGGGAAGTAAAGTTGTAAGAACAGAAGTTGCAAAGGATGGGACTTCCTTCATGTTGAATTCTTTCTTTGATACTAAATGACTTGGAATTTGGATATCCCAATTTTTATAAAGCTTTGTAAATAGCGGTCCGAAAATAAGTGCAGCAGGAATGGCGAGAATCATGCCATACCCGAGTACAACACCTATATTTGCACCTAAAGCGGATGCGATGGCAGTTGGTCCTGGATGTGGGGGTAAGAAAACATGTGTGATGGAGATTCCTGCTAAAAACGGGATCCCAACTTTCATCAGTTTTACCTTTGCCTCATTTGCAACGGTGTATACGATTGGAATAATCAGTATATAACTAACTTCATAGTATAAAATGATTCCCAGAAGAAAGGACGCAATACAAATCGCCCAATCTACTCTTTTTTCACCAAACATTTTAATCAGAGTAGATGCGATTCTGTTTGCTCCGCCGCCCTCAGAGATGATTTTTCCAAAAATGGCACCCAATCCGATAATGATGGCTAAATGTCCTAGTGTTCCCCCTAGTCCCGTTTCAATCGATGTAACGATTTCTAATGGGGCCATCCCTTGGATAAGTCCTACACAAATGGCAGATATCATGAGAGAGAGAAAAGCGTTAAGCTTAAAGACGATGACCAAAATAAACAGGATTACGATTCCTAATGCCAAAGCTATAATTGGCATAATAGTAACACTTCCTTCCTTATAAAATTGAGGTTTTTCACTTTGATACTGATACGAGTAATTTCATTTATCTCAATAGGGACATCCCCCCTATTGAGAATGGTCGCTTATAGAATAATAGTTTTTAAGAACGCTCAAGCTAATCAATGTAAAATTCTGATGCTTTCAATTGATGGATTAGTTTTTTGGCAAACCTGTTTTTTATCACTGAAATATCTGCTTCCTTGTATTCATAAAATCCTTTCCCTGATTTCATCCCTAATTTGCCTTCTGCTACTTTTTGCCTAAGCAGCTCATTAGCTTGCTGGGAATGATCCATAACCTTTAGGAGGTTGTCCCCGACTATGCACCAAATATCAAGTCCACCTAAATCGGCAATCTCTAATTGTCCAGTTGTTGCATATCGGAATGCCGGACCAAACTTTAGTGCTTTATCAATATCGTCCGAGGTCGCTACCCCCATTTCCATTAGGGAGAAAACTTCCCGTGCAATGCCTTGTTGTATTCTGTTTGCAATAAGACCAGGTATATCTTTCAGAACCTTCACCGTTTGTTTTTTGATAGATTGATATAATTGTTCTACTTCCTTAAACAGATGATTCGGCATATTGCCAAAATAAGATAGCTCTACTAGTGGCATCAAGTGAGCTGGATTATACCAGTGATTGATGATGACTCGTTCTTTCCGCTGTTCACTAATTTGCTCCACCATTTTGGTTAAACTCAAACTTGATGTATTGCTAGCCAATATCGTATGTGCAGGACAATATTCATCCAATTTCTTAAAAAGCCCTTGTTTTAGCTCTAAAATTTCCGGAATGGCCTCAATAACATAATCACGATCTTTGACTGCTTCTTTTAAATCTATAAATATAGAAATCCTATCAAGCGTTAACCCTACAGAGTGTGGATCGATAAAGCTTTCTTGAGCTAGTATATGAAGTTCTTCTTCGATTTCTTTTAAAGCTGTCTTTAATTTCTTCTCGTCTGTATCATATAAATGAACGTCATAACCATACATGGCAAAAGCTTCTGCAATGCCATGCCCCATTGTACCTGCACCAATGACCGCTATTTTTTAATCATGTTCTCTCCACTTTCTATACTATTTTTCTTTGAAAAACAAATAGAAGCTTATCCTTTGATGCAACTCGAATCAAAATGTTTAATATTGTCATTGAACGTTGGAGGATACCCTTTTTCCTCCGCTTTTTTTACTAATGTAACAACTAAATCATTGTACGGAGTTTTAATACCTGCTTCTTTCCCCTTTTTACTGACAAAACCGTTGATAAAGTCGATTTCGCTCTTTCTATTTTTCTCCAAGTCTTGTAACATACTTGCTTTCGTTTGACTGTGCGGTGTCCAAACCTCTCGGTAAAAGTCCATTTTATTTGGTATATCATTTTCATCCTGGAGCTCTAGAAACTCCATATCTTTTCCTTGCATTACTTCCAATTTAATGCCGTGTGCATGTGCAACTTTGATCGTTTCATCTGCAATATGGGCTAAGCTAAACATTGCCTTCTCACTAGCTAATACATCCCCAAATCGGCAGCCTAACGCAGCAGACATCCCACTAAAGGTTGCATTCATTAACAACTTTGCCCATTTGATGCCCATGATATTATCGGAGATATGACAATGACCGACTAGATCCAGTACTTTTTTCACTTCCTGAAGACGTGGAGTGATGGATCCATCTAATTCGCCAATGTCAAATGCATAACTCTTTAGAGTATCTTCTTGCGTTGCAAGTTCTGAAACGCCAGGTCCTAACCATGTAGCACCAAACCCTACTACGCCTCCAATTGTTCTTTCGCGTCCGATATAAGATGCTACACAATCTTCCGGTACACCGTTTTGTAACGTACAAACAATACTGTCGGAATGCAGATGCGGAAGTATTTCATCTAAAGTCGCTTGGTTGTATACCTGTTTTGTTAGTAAAAAGACCAAATCATACTCACCGGTCAATTCTTCAGGTAACAATGCCTTTACTGGTACTTGAAGGTTGATAAAACCAGTTATCTTTGCACCGGATTGGTTTAATGCATCTACGTGTTCCTTGTTGATATCTATTAAATCTACTTGTTGTCCTCCTGCGGTAATCATGGCTCCAATTATCGTACCTAAGGAACCTGAACCCATGATAGCAACTCTCATAAGTGCTCCTCCTTGTTGAATGTGGTTGACGGGAATATGAATCCAGATTTATTGATGGGTTCAACTTTACCCTTAAAAATCGCTTCAAAAATGTAATCGATTACAATATCCTTTATAAGTCGTTTACTTTACTACTTCAGACTCATTGTTTAATGTTTGACTACTTAATTGATCCAAGCCTAATATTTTCCTTGCCTCATTCGGAGTGGCTACTTCTCTTCCTAAAATACCAGACAAATCTACGATTCTATCAACAAATTGAGCATTTGTTTTCGCTAATTCCCCTTTTCGGAAATAAACACTATCCTCCATACCTACGCGGACATGTCCTCCCATTAAAATACTCATGGTATTAATCGTTAATTGGTCCTTACTTGCCCCAATTGCGGACCATGTGGAACCTTGGGGAATACTTTCAGATAGGAACAATAAGTTTTTTGGTGTTGCTGGCATTCCTCCATGTATGCCCAGAACGAATTGAAAATGAAATGGTGGATCCATAAGACCCTTTTTGATAATCCTCTTCGTATTTTCAATCATCCCTACATCGAAAACTTCAATTTCGGGCTTAATGCGATTTTCTTTCAATTTTGCAGCCAAACGCTCTAAAAAAGTCGGTGTATTATGGAAAACACCAGATCCGAAATTCAAAGTACCCGCATCAAATGTTGCCATTTCAGAGCACAGTTCACAAACTCGCAGACGATCTTCATCGTTCATGACAATACCGCCGGCTGTTGTTAAGTTGATAATGATATCACATTTATCCTGGATACGATCCACTACTTCTCTGTAAGTATTTAAATCAAGTGTATTGTTACCGCTTTCATCCCTTACGTGAATATGAGCGATAGACGCACCTGCTTGCCAAGCTTCATAAACAGAATCCGCAATTTCCTTCGGTGAAAGCGGCAAATATGGTGTATGTTCGCGTGTTGTCTGTGATCCAGTCGGAGCAACGGTAATGATTAATTTTTCCAACATAATTCCTCCTTAAAGAAAATGGATGTAATAAAACGAAACGTTTCGCTAAAAAGTGAAAAATAAACAGTAATCTAAAACCCCTATTTTTTGAAGTTTATCTTCTTTTGACTTCTAAATTATACTATTTTGAGTAGTTTTCTTATGCAAATAGGAAAAACTTAAATGCTCATACGGAATTAAAATGTATATAACAACATATTTTTCAACGAAACGTTTCGCTAAATATGAATTAAGTATAATTTACTAATGGAATGAAAATCAATCTTTTTTTCTAATTTAATCAAATTTTTTACACTATTCTTAAAAATGGAATGAGAGGAGATGCAAAGAGTTACTTATTCTTTATAGAGGAGAAATTTTATAGAAGAGCAAAATTCCCAGCCCAGATAAGATGGACTGGAATGCTCAAAAAAAGGATATTTAGATGAGATTAAACGAGGTTATTCATTGTACCCTATGTTTTTTCTCGTACCCACAGCTTTCGCGAACAACTAAAGATGGTGTTAATATAATCTGTCTTGGTGTGATTTCATGCTTTTCCTTAATTATCTGCAAAAGCAATTCCATGGATAACTTACCCATTTCATATGTAGAATGATCGACACTGGATAAAGGAACGAGAAAATTCTCAGAAAAAGCACTATTATCATTTCCAATGACTGCAATATCTTCCGGAACACGAATTCCGGCTTCCCGTAGACCTTTAATCACCCCGAATGCTACTACGTCACTTACTGCACATATAGCATCTGGTAATGCATCTACGTCTTTGAGCATCTTTTTTACGTTAGTGTATCCCGATTCCAGAGTATATTCCCCTTCAAAGATGAGCGTTGGATCCACTTCTAAACCATTTTGATTCATGCAGCTTATAAATCCGGATCTTCTTTCCCTTGCTGTATTAATTTTTAAATTCCCTCCAAAAAAGGCAATTCTTTTATATCCTTGACCTACTAAATGATTTACAGCTAATTCTGTACTCAATATATTATTAATACCAACAAAATTTTTATCATAAAAAGGAGGTTTTCGATTGATTAAAACGTATTTCAACCCAGTTTTTTCGATTTCTTTTAAATCTTCCGTTGTTGCGATATTAGCTAAGAGAAGACCGTCTATCTGCTTCTCCAACATTAGTTCTAAATAAGTAGAAATTCTCCTATGTTCATTGGAGGTATTGCATAGGATAACATTAAAATTATGATCAAATGCTACATCCTCAATCCCTTTAATCATTGGCGGATAGAATGGATTTAAGATATCGGTCACGATGACCCCAATGGTGTTCGTGCTTTTCTTTTTTAAGCTCCGTGCGACAGCATTCGGTCTGTAATTAAGTTCTGCAATTGCGTCTTGTACTCTTTTAGTAAGTTCAGGACTGACATATGCTGATTGATTAATTACTGCTGATACTGTGGACAGTGAAACATTAGCTTTTTTGGAAATGTCCTTCATCGTTGCCATCTATAAAACCTCCGTGCAAAACGTTTCGATATATATGTAATGTAAACTATATTTAGAACGTTTGCAATTTAAAACAAATATTGTATATGCAGGAAATAATAGTGACAGTCGTATGTACCTTACGGTGAAATAGTTTAATATTATTGGGAATCACGGTTAAATAGATAAATTAACTCTGGACGGAAATGCCTAGTTTAAGAAATAGGAGTAAAGACAAGATGTATAAAATGAAGAATTAAATATAAGTATCCTTTTCGGAGCACCTTGTTTTGCACCGGTAACCTTGCTCTTGATTCATTTATTGAGTGCTATAAAATAGCACATCTAAGGGAAGTATTCCATATACTCCCCCATCTTCACCTCCTGCTAGGTACTCTTGAAATCGAGCTATACCATGAATTTCTCATCATACGATTCTATTTTTCTAAGATAAGGAGTGATCTCCTCTTTCCAATTGTCCGTTGTTATTTGTATACGAAAGGAAGTCGTTTTAAATTAATCTGTGTCCATCTATACCATGAACCCAGCTAAAAAACCTTATTAAAAAAGCACCCATGGATCTGGATGCTACTGCAATCTATTCCCTTGAAGAATGCATAAAGGTTTCCCAAAATACCTTATGTCTCCTCATTTTAAACGTTCATTTAAAATCAAAAAGCATAAACAGCACTCATCCAACCCTTTTGTCTAACAATTCATTCGCCTGACTTTCCGTGATTCCTCTAATAATGCCCAGTTCACTAGTGAAGATTTTCCGTGCGTTGTCTAGCATTTGCTTTTCACTTGCATTGAGAGGTTTCTTTTTGTTTAAGCGCATTAAATCACGTACAACTTCTGCTCCCTCTTGAAAATCACCCGTTCTCAACTTCTCCGTATTAATCTTGTATCTTTCTTTCATGGAAAGATTTGTGTCTGTTTCACCGTGTTGAAAGATGTCCAAAACGTGTTTAAGTGTAGGTTCATCTGCAACCAAGCGAATGCGTGATTTTTGTACTTTGTCAACAGGTACCATTACTTGCAATCGTTTGAAAGGCATACTTATCATATAATACCTATGTTTCTGACCTAGAATTTCCTTTTCTTCTATTGCTTCAATGAGACCTGCACCTTGCATTGGATAAACAATGGAATCTCCAACATGAAACATCTAGAACACCTCCGAATTTAAAGCCTCCTTTATTATAACACACATAATATTTTTATCAAAATTTTTATTATAACATTATCAAATATAATTATTCAATATTTTTGTCGGTAAAATCTTTGTTATTCATGTTGGTTTTATTTTCCAACAAGTAATCCACTATGATGAAGGATTTGTGAACTATTGATGATCCATTTTCCTTTCGTACTATCATGAACTGTAATGGAAGAAATAAGAGTTACCAATTTATATATTCGTTATCTTCCACTTTAGTACGCCCAAAGCAACCCTCGCGAAAATAATTAGCATCTGAGGCTAGGACATAAGTAAAAAAATCATTGAAATTGGTTAAATCTACGAAAGCAAAAACGCATGAAATCAAGGTTTTTAAATTTGATTTCATGCGTTTTTTTGATTTTCACTGCGTTGTGTCCCAGCCTCAATATTTGTTGATAGAAACTTTAGATAGACGAAATATTTGTTGAAAGAAACATGTCCTTTGAAATTAATTTCCGACATAATATTCTAAATAATTAGATTAGAATTAAAATTGCATTAAAAATAAATGAAAATTTGGAGGTGCGAAGGAAAGTGCGAAGAAAAAGGAATTGGAAAAAGAATGTAATGGTCCTGGCCACCATGACCGTCCTTGGTATCTCGGTTCTCTATCCCGGTCTGAGCGCCCCCTCTAAGGCAGATGAGACGGATTTGCCCATTCCAAAAGAGGAAACCGTCTCGATTGTAACTCTCCAGGTGCCAAATGAACAAGCCAAGGACAAGTTGTTGGAGGTGGGGATTGACTTAACAGAGCACATTACGAAAAAAAATGGAATGTATGAAGTGGATGCCGTTGTTACCCCTTCCGAGTTAACAATGCTTGCAAGCTATGGTATCAAGGCGAAGGAAACAGTGTTTACAAAAGAACAATGGAATGCCAGGGTGGCAGAAAGACAGGAAGCCGTTCAACTTCAGTCTAGCTTAACGGCTACAGAAGATTCTGTAAAAATTTTACGTGCCAATCATTTTACCAATCAATCCGGTACCTTCCTCTATATTGAGGCAAAAACCAGTGCTGGAGAAACCGCCAGCACCGCCCTTAAAGCTACCTGGACAGAGAACGGAGCGGAACAATCCGCGACTTTATTAAGATTTGTAGACGCCGGAAAGTATATGTATCACTATTTACTTCTGCCGATTAGCGCCATTCCGGCTTCCGTAACAATTGACAGCAATCTTGGGGGATCTGCTTCAAGTGCAGTGACACAATGGCTGGGAGCTGATAAGCCAGGCACCCCGCAAACAACCTATGTCACGGACTTTATCGACCATTATATGGCACCAAATGAATTGTACGAGCGTATCGACAAGCTCGCAAAAGAGTTTCCTGATTTAGTAGAAATCATTGATATGCCGAATAAAACGAAAGGTTATAGACGGCTTGCCCAGGCGACTATCGGTTCAACTACTAATACTTCTGTTGTCGTTTCCTCAAAAGCATGGGGTCACGAAGGCGGAAATGAGATATCAGTTGAATTCAAAAATCCTGGTGCCAATAATACTCCTCTTCATGTAACAGTTAAAAACAAAAAAATAATAGTAGATTTGGCCACCGATTCTTCAGGTAAAAGCATAAGTACAGCAAAACAAGTAGTGGATGCCCTAAATTCACATGCTGACAGTCTGGTAACCGCGACAACATACCGTGGCAATAGCGGAACCGGTGTTGTTTCACCGGCAACTGCAAATTTAACCGATAATTTAAAAGCTCCTGCAAATGTTTCCCGTGATCCGTTCACAGTTAAAGCCATCCGCATTGGCAAACACCGTGATGGCTCTAAGCCAGGCGTTCTTGGATATGCTCAAGAACATGCCCGCGAATGGGTAACACCTCTTGTCACGATTGAAACAGCTGAGAGGTTACTGCGCAACTATGATCATGATGCTGAAACAAAAAAACTTGTTAATAATCTAGATATTTTCTTAGTACCTAGCACCAATCCGGATGGAGCCAATTATAGTTTCTATGATTACAATATGCAGGGGAAAAATATGACCAACTACTGCGGCCCAACGGAATCAGATCCAGGATACAGTACTTCTTGGGGGGTTGACATAAACCGAAACCATTCGGTCGGGTCTGCATTTGATGGCTACGTCGGGGCTTCTACTACACAATGCCGAAGCAGCACCTATGCAGGACCAGCGGAAACCTCCGAACCAGAAGCTAAGAATATAGTATGGCTGGCGGACCAATATCCAAACCTTAAGTTCGCGATGAATATCCATAGCTACGGCGGCTACTTTATGTGGGCACCAGGGACATATACTCCAGACCGCGTAACCCTGCCAAGCCCGGATGCCGGTCAGGATGCCTTTTACTGGGCAGCGTCGAACACTATTTTAAACGATATTCAGGACTACCGCGGAACCGTCATTCTCCCTGGCCAAACCGGGCAAATCCCGGATGTTCTCTACTCTGCAGCGGGTAACTCAGCCGATTACCTATGGTATGAGAAAGGAATCTATGCTTGGGACTTCGAAGTTGGAGCTGATTTATGGAATAAGGATAAAAACAGATGGGAATCGGTTGGATTCCAGCCGCCGTTTTCTGAGGGTCATGAAGAGGCGATGGAATTTTCCAATGGTTTAATCGGTCTGTTAAAAGTTGCCTATAACAATGCGAAAGACCATCAGCCGCCATCGTCTAAAGCGGTACCGGGGAACGGCAAGTATACCGGACCTGTCGAAGTGAAATTTGAAACCAGCGAGCCAGCGACAGTCTATTACACCCTTGATGGCAGTCGCCCTGATTTTCATTCGAAAAAAGTGCAGTTGAATGGAATTCGTGAATCTGCGGAAACTTTTAAAATTGACAAAACAACCACAATCAAGTATTTCGCGGTTGACGCAGCCGGAAATATTGAGAAAAACTACAACTCGCAGAGCAAAGGAAATAATTATAACTCGCTGACAATTACAATCAAGTAATCATTATATAGAGTTGGCCATTCGGGGCCAACTCTTACTTTTTCCACCAGCACTCTAATAAGATATTTGCGCGAGATAAGTTTAAAAGCAATTGACTTCGGTCCACAACTTCCTATCCTAATTGATTCTGCCGTCCAGAAGCATATGTGTAAAGTGCCGGAAAGTTATCCTATAGATAAAATTTAACCCGTGATCACTATGAGGATGTATTTGATGGTTCAGTCACTTTGCCAATATGTTTGATGATTTGGATATTGTGGACCTTCTCATCCTATGAAGTTCATCTATTTATTTAAAGTCCAATTGTTATCACTATGTGGATTTCTTTTTGCCACTATTCCTAAGCAAAAATCAAAAGGTGCTAGGTGAAATTCAAAAGTGTGAATTTCATATTAAAACGCTAATTATATTTGCTCATTAGCGCAATTTTCTAGTTGAGCACTTCACTACATTCTTCAATTCATCAAATACCTCATTCCTATTCTCTTCTTTTGATTTTACTATAGTACTTCTATATACCCATCTGTACCATTTACTCTTATCCTTTGCCCATCCTTGATTAATTTCGTAGCATTTTCCACACCGACAATTGCTGGCAGGCCATATTCACGTGCGATAACAGCTCCATGGGTCATGAGTCCACCAACTTCGGTTATTAGGCCTTTTATCGATACAAACAATGGGGTCCAGCTAGGGTCGGTAAAGGTAGTGACTAATATATCTCCATCTTCCAATTCCGCATCTTCCACGTTAAAGATAACTCGTGCTCTTCCCTCTATCACTCCGTTCGAAACAGGCAGACCTACAATAGAATTTGCCGGGAGGTTTTCTCGTTTGTACTTCCCAACAATTATTTCTCCATCTGACGTAATGACACGTGGAGGAGTCAGTTTTTCATATAATGTATATTCGTGCTTTCGCTTGCTAATCATTTGGTAATCCAATTTATTAGAACGAACGACTTCATGAAGCTCTTCAAAGGTAAGATAATATATATCTTCTTTTTCTTGAATAATGTTCGCTTGCATGAGCTGTTCCGCTTCTTTCAGTAATGCCTGTTTATAAACGAAGTAGCGATAAATCATTCCATATTTCGGATATTCTCTGTACCCGCTGAAATTTCGTAGCAAGTTAATGATTCGTTTTGTTTCTGCTGCTTTCTGTTCCCCATCTGGTAATTGCTTCAACCGTTCTAATATCTCTTGCTCTTTTTTCAAAGCCTCCAATCGTCCTTGCTCCCATTTCCGCTGACTGGCCTTAGGCTCAAAGTTTCTGATATTACTCAGAATCATAGGGATGATTGATGCTGGCTTTTCGCTCCACCTTGTTCTTGTAATATCGATTTCCCCGACACAGCGCATTCCATATTTTTCAAGGTACGCTTTGATTGCATTCTGAACCTCCAGTCCACCATCAAACTTCACGAGTTCCTCTAAAAAGCTTTCATCTTTTACATCTTGTAAGTACTCTATTATCTCGGTATAGGGACGAATCACATCTGCCACATCCATTAATTCCAAGCCCATTTCCGAAGTGATATTGTTCGGAACGAATTGAGAAAGTATGTCTGCTGCGTTTTTTTCTCCTAACCATTTGTTCATATTTTCATTGATCCAGGATGAAGCATTCATTACAATTCTAATTAACGCAGAACTTTTCGGGTTAAATAGATGATATTTTAATTGCTTAATATCTTCTAGAATGAAATCAAATAATTCCACTCCTGATTTTGCTTCAATATTTCGTTTTAACTCTTGTATTGATGCTTGATTGCTCTTCATTAATTCAAGAACAATGCTCGGGTCGTTGGTGGTTTCTTTTAAGATGTCTTCCTTTTTGTTATTAAGGATTGAACTGGAGCTTTGCGGCTTTTCCTCATCATCTGGTACCAATTTTATAAAATTTTCACGTTCCACTATTGTCATGAGTGCGTCGTGGATCAGCGGTTCATGTTGTTCTAATAGTTGCAGAAAATTTTTTCGAGTTGAAGAAGAGGTCAAATTCCGAGTAGCATCCACAAACAACCTTCCGCCCGCTACTCTCATAGGTGCAGGAGTCGTTAACAGATAAAAAGAAAGTCCCAGTGGTTTCATAGGATCTGTCATCATTTGTTGATGGCCGACCGATATATAAACGTGATTTTCTTGATCATTCGTGTCAGGGATCGGGAAAAGCGTTGTGATCGGACGGCTCTGGACAATATAAAATGTATCATCCACTAAACACCATTCGATATCTTGCGGCTGGCCGAAATATGCTTCAATCTGTCTTCCAATGTGTGCCAGCTGGAAAATTTGCTGTTCCGTAAGGGTTTGAGTCCTTTGCAAATCGGGATCAACCTGCTTTGTTTCGGTACCTCCTTCCTTTCGACCATAGATAGCCACTTTTTTTGATGCTATCATTTTCTCGACAATCTTATCTTCCTTTACCTTATAACAATCAGGAGTTACCAAGCCGGAAACCAATGCTTCGCCAAGCCCAAAACTAGTATCGATGGATAGTACTTTTCGATTCGAGGTAATGGGATCTGCGGTGAATAAGACCCCTGAAGCCTGTGGGAAAACCATCTTTTGAATGATAACGGACAAATAAACCTGTCTGTGATCAAACCCATTTTGCATGCGGTACATAACTGCTCGTTCCGTATATAGGGAAGCCCAGCACTTACTGATATGCTGTAAAATCGCATCTTTTCCTCTGATGTTAAGATAGGTATCTTGTTGACCCGCAAAAGAGGCATGAGGCAAATCTTCAGCGGTCGCGCTAGAACGTACTGCATACGCATGTTCCCTGCCAAACTTAGATAGATAGTCCTCAACTGCTTTCACCACAACGGAAGGAATTTCCGTTTCCAAAATAATTTGCCGAATTTTGCTGCTGATTTTCTTAATTTGATCACGATCTTCTACTTTTAGCATGGATAATTGATCCAGCCATTTTTGAAACGTTTCGTTTTGTTCAATTGTTCTTCGATATCCAATTGTTGTAATACAAAATCCTTCTGGTACTTGTATTCCTTGGATTCTTGATAATTCCCCTAAATTTA
>Ga0224728_1037_pt3 | contig 13379 bp, 16 predicted proteins | sample IA1ulk_3_FD_161638 | JGI IMG/M metagenome (GOLD analysis project Ga0224728, IMG submission 161638) | Enriched cells from agricultural soil in Iowa, United States - IA12soil_GW_GH6A(bulk) | ecosystem: Environmental > Terrestrial > Soil > Unclassified > Agricultural land | place: USA: Iowa... | reverse complement strand
GAACGCCGCGAGGAGGAAGAACCAGTTGACGAGGTTGAACGGAAAGGTCAGCGCCGGTACGCCCCACGTCTTGAAGACATTGGCAACGGCCAGGAACGCGATCGTCGACGCGGCAGCTCCCACCACGAGGTAGATCCACAGCATCACACCGCCGGCAAGGAACGTCGGAAAGGCAGCTCCCACAAGAACTCCGTTGTATCCGTACAGGCCGATACGCATCGAATCGTCGTCGGAGTGCAGCATCATGCCGGTGACGGTGGATACCACCAGACCCACCACGGCACCAATTGCGACGGTGATCGTGTCCGCGGCTATCGCTCCCCAGAAGATACCGACCAGAAACAGCAGGCCCGTCAGCGCATTGCCCTGGAACATCACCTGCCCGGAGCCTTTGAGATTGGTGTCGATGAATCTGAGCACGACGTTCTTGTCCGCGACGTCGTCCCAGGGTTTGGTGATGGTGGTCATCGCACGTCCCTCGATCCTTCTCCGACGATCCGCGTCATCCCCACAGCGGGACGGGCGGAATGGTGGTGTCCAGAACTGCCTTTCGTACCAGAGACCAGAAATCACGGACCTTCGCCTTGACGGGTTCGCTCTCCGGACCGAGGACTTTGAAGATGAGACCGGCGTCGTTCGGTAGCCGGCTCGCCCCGGAGACGACCTTGCCGTCACGGCCCGGAACTATCTCCTCGAGAATGGCGTCTGCGTGCTCCTTCGGTGTCAGTAGGATGACATTGCCGAAGACGTCGTGGTCGCCCATGATTCCGCCGTATCGCACGGGGAAGCGTGCCGGTTCGATCACCAACTTCTCGGTGAAGAGATTCTTCCCGTCCGGGCGCTTCGCCTTGATCAAGGTGGAGTACAGGTCGTAGACGAACATCTCTCCGCCGTCGTGGTACTTGCGACCCGGCATCACGATCTCCGAGAACAACAGCGTTGCAGTCGGATCCACCGTGATGTCGGTGCGCGCGTAGTACCTCGCGCTGCGGTGTGGGATCGTCACTCCCGGCATCAGTTCGAGATACGAATTCTCGGCCAGCACCACTTTCTGGAGTTGTGACGCGTGATTGGCATCCATCCGGTGGACTTTGGTAGCCGACTGGGTGGTCACGTGTGCAAGGGAACCTGGCTCCATTTCGATGGTCAGGAACAGTCGATCGCCTTGCAACACACTGCCGGACGTCGAGATCATGTAGACGCACGGCATGGTCGGCAACGCTTCGTCCCAGTACAGCGCCTGCTGAACGAGCAGCGGTGTCTTGCGGTACATGTCCCGCAGAATCGTCTTGTCGCCACGGTCGACAAATCGCATCTCGAGAACGCCGGTCTTCCCGACCTTGCCGGCCGGGGCCTGCTTCGGCTGGTCCTGGTACTGGTCGAGTTCCGGGATGGTCGGGATCGGCCCCGGGAGCGACCGCGATGCTCCCGGGACGGACGTTGCGCTCACGGTGCGCTCGCTCCCACTTCCTCTTCGTCGAAGAGGACTCCGTGCACGATGAGGTCCACCACTTCCTTGATGCCTTCCCCGGTCATGCAATTGGTGAAGACGAACGGCTTGTCGCCGCGCATCCCCTTGGAGTCGCGATCCATGACTCCGAGATCGGCGTTGACGTACGGTGCGAGATCGGTCTTGTTGATGACCAGGATGTCGGACTGCGAGATTCCCGGACCGTTCTTGCGCGGAATCTTGTCGCCTGCGGCTACGTCGATGACGTAGATGAAGAAGTCGACCAGAGCTGGACTGAACGTCAGTGTGAGGTTGTCGCCACCACTTTCGATGAACACCACGTCGGTGTCCGGGAACGTCTTCTCCATGTCCTCGACCGCCGCGAGATTCATACTCGGGTCTTCGCGGACGGCGGTGTGTGGGCAGGCTCCCGTCTCCACGCCGACGATACGTTCCTCCACGAGAACACCTTTGAGAGCCTTGCGCACATGCTTGGCATCTTCGGTGGTGACCACGTCATTGGTGATGATCAGAACGCTGGTGCCCCGCTTGATGAACTCCGGCGTGATCGCCTCGATGAGTGCGGTCTTACCCGAACCCACGGGTCCGCCGATTCCGATGCGCGTTGTCTTCTTCATCGTTCTCCTTCTAGTTCATGAACATTCGGACGTGCGCCTTGACGTGAACCGCAGCCAGAATGTCGATCATCGGGGCGAAATTGGACATGTCGTCGAGTCCGTAGTCACGCACTGCGGCGTACTCACGGCCGGCGCTCTGATTGACCTCGAACAGAATCTCTTGCGTCGTGAGGTGATCGACTCGGACGATACGAAGGGCAGCGCCGAGCAACGTCATCGCGACACCGTACTGATTGACCGTGAAAGCGTCCTCTTCCGGAGAACCCATCTCCGCGAAAGCAATTCCGAGGCCGACGGGGTAGGTACCCGGCGTCTCCCCCGATGCGATCGCGGCCAACCACTTGTTGAACAGGGTCTCACCGGCCAAGCGCCCGCCGAGTTCGGCCAACTTCTTACCCATGCGGGTACTCATCGTGCGTGCTTCTTCGTTGAGTTTGCGTTCGATCACTGCATGATCAGCGGCGAGGATCGCCGAGAAATCACCGGCTGCCGCACCCCGGTGCGCCGCGAGTACGGCGATACCGTCGCACGTCGCGCCCTGATGGGCGGCCGAGAGCACAAACTCCCGCAGCGACGGACCACCCGTGACAATTCCCTGCGCCACGGCCGATTCCAAACCGTTGGAGAACGAGAAGGAACCGACCGGGAACATGGAATCGGAAAACTGCATCATCCGCATCGCGCGGTTGATGCTGAGCCCGGATCCCTCAGACGAGAGGGTCATGGGTATGCCCCTCGCCCTCACGCGCGGCCGCACCGAACAAACGGCGTGCCTCGTGTGGAGCGATGTAGGGAATTACCTCGGCGCCCGGGATGAAGGTGTACTCGATGCCCTCGAAAGCATGTGTCCGCATCACCGAGCCCATGACCGCCTTGTCGACCGTCAACGGAACGTAGACCTTCATTCCCTTCACCACCGCAGGCCAGTGCTGGTTACCCACGGCATGTCCCAACTCCAAGCACGTCTGAATCATCTTCTCGGGCGTCACCTCGACCAGTGCGCTCAGGTCGATCTCCAACACGTCCTTGAGGTTGATCCTCGCCACGACGACGGTGTTCGCCTGCTCGTCCCACAGCAGAATGTCGCCGTCCTGCAACTGAATACCCCGATCGAGCGAGACGGCCAATTCACGGCCACCGATCGTGGTGCGTCGTAACCGACTCTTCTGCGCTTCCCACTGATCGAGCGACAAGACGTCGACTACCGCATTGTCGAGTCGACCGGCCCACTCCTCGTCGGTCTCCTTCCCGAGCAGCGCGTCGACTCGCGTCGGCTTTCCGCTCGGCGCGGTCATCTCGCCGTGCGTGTGTGGCGTCGCATCGGCGCCGTGCGTGTGTGTGATTGTTCCCGACACTGGAGACCCCTAACTGAAGAAGTAAAGTTGGTTCAAGCGAATGGATTCGGCAGGTTCGACGTATGCGTGGACGCCGTCCGCAGTCACCGCGAAGGTCTCCGGGTCCACCTTGATTTCCGGAGTGGCCGAGTTGCGAACCAGATCACGCTTGGTGACTGTTCTGGTCCCCTCGACAGCAACAACCTGACGTTCGAGACCGAGCCGGTCCTTGATGCCGTCGTCGAGTGCCGCTCGCGAGACGAACGAGACCGAACTCTGCGGCAACGCCTTGCCGAATCCACCGAACATCGGCCGGTAGATCACCGGTTGTGGTGTCGGGAGTGAAGCATTCGGATCTCCCATGGCATGCCAACTGATCAGACCGTTCTTGATGATCGTCTTCGGCTTCGCACCGAAAAATGCGGGCTCCCAGAGAACAAGATCCGCCATCTTCCCGACACCGATCGACCCGACCACATGCGAAAGACCAAACGTCAACGCGGGATTGATCGTGACCTTCGCGACGTAGCGCAACACGCGGAAGTTGTCGTGCGTCGGTGAATCCTCGGGCAGCTTTCCGCGGGACCGCTTCATGCAGTCCGCTGTTTGGATCGCGCGTAGCCAGTTTTCTCCAACCCGGCCCATCGCCTGTGAGTCACTCGAGAACATCGAGATGACGCCCATGTCCTGCAGTACGTTCTCGGCACCGATCGTCTCGGCGCGAACGCGGGACTCGGCAAACGAAACATCCGAGGGCACTTTGGGATTGAGGTTGTGACAGACCATGATCATGTCGAAGAGCTCGGCCTGAGTGTTGATGCCGTACGGCAACGTCGGATTGGTCGACGCCGGAAGTACGTTGTCCTCGCCCGTCACTCGCAGGATGTCGGGTGCGTGACCGCCGCCCGCACCCTCGCTGTGATAGGTGTGAATCGTACGGCCTTCGAAGGCCGCGATGGTGTCCTCGACGTATCCGGCCTCGTTGAGGGTATCCGTGTGAATGGCGACCTGAACGTCCATTTCGTCTGCTACCCGCAGAGACTCACGAATTGTGGCCGGTGTCGCGCCCCAGTCCTCGTGGACCTTCAGACCGGCCGCACCGGCCTTGATCTGTTCGACCAGCGACTGATGCCCGGACGAGTTCCCCTTGCCCAACATGCAGACGTTGACCGGCAAACCCTCGTGGCCTTGAGCATCATCTCCATGTTCCAGATACCGGAAGTGATGGTGGTGCCGTTGGTTCCGTCGGTCGGGCCGATACCACCACCGATCAGCGTCGTCACTCCCCCACTGAGTGCGTGGTACGCCTGCTGTGGTGACACGAGGTGAACGTGTGGATCGATGCCGGCGGCAGTGAGGATCATCTGCTCACCGGAAATCGCGTCGGTCGCCGGACCGGTGGTCAGCCCCGGGGTGACACCTTCCATCGTGCTGGAGTTTCCCGCCTTGCCCCAGCCAACGATCTTGCCGTCCTTGATTCCCACGTCTGCCTTGACGACGCCGATGGTTGCATCGACGATGACCACGTTGGTGATCACGAGGTCGAGGGCACCGTCGATGCTGCATGACTCCGGATCCTGGCCCATGCCGTCGCGCAGCGTCTTGCCGCCGCCGTAGATCGACTCGTCGCCGATCGTTCGAAGATCTTCCTCGACCTCGATGTACAGGTCGGTATTGCCCAGTCTGATCTGGTCACCCGTGGTGACCCCGAACAGACCCGAATACTCTTGTCTCGAAATGCTTGTCATGGGTGTTGCTCTCCTTCGTCCGCCGTGAACGAGAATCAGTCGGTTTGAGGTTCGGACAGAAAGCCGAGTTCTTCGGCACGCTGGACGGCTCCGGGAAGCCGAGGCCGGTAGGCGGCGTGGGTCGGCGCCCAACCGTCGACAAGTCCGTTGAAGCCTTGCACTCGTTGCTTGCCGCCGAACGGCACCAACGTCACTTCCTTCTCGTCGCCCGGCTCGAACCTGACCGCCGTGCCCGCGGGAATGTCGAGGCGCCAGCCGAAGGACTGTTCACGATCGAAGGACAACGCGCGATTGACTTCCATGAAGTGGTAGTGCGAACCCACCTGGATGGGACGGTCACCGGTGTTTCGGACTCGCAACTTCAAACGTGGACGGCCCTCGTTGAGTTCGATCGGCTCGTCCCGCAACACGTATCCGCCGACCGGCACCTTCTTCTCGCCGCCGGAATCCTTCTTCGTCGATTTGCTTGCCATCTTGGAGTGCTCCTGACATCTCGGTCGGGCTACTGGATCGGAGAGTGCACGGTGACGAGCCGGCTACCGTCGAGGAACACCGCCTCGACCTGCACACGTGGAATCATCTCCGCGACACCGTCCATCACGTCGTCGACCGTCAAGGCGTGCGATGCGTCGGCCATGACCTCCTCGAGAGTCTTGCCCTCCCGAGCTCCCTCCAGGGCGGCTGCAGTGATAACTGCGACGGACTCCGGGTGATTGAGTTTGAGCCCCTTTGCCTTTCGCCTCAGTGCGACATCCGCCAACATGAGGATTGTCAGCTTGTCGAGTTCTCGCGGTGTCAGATGCATTCTGAACGCTCCTTGTCGATCATGCGGTAACTCCCTGTCGTCGAATACATGTCAGCTCCCCTGTTCCGTCGCTTCGGTGAGAGGTTCGGCCGCTTGCTGGACGAAACCGCTCCTCCTGCCGCCCGAGTACTCGTTGATCGCGTCCAGAACCGCCTGTGCATGTTCCGAGGCGACCAGCACCTCGACACGCAACCGCTCGGTGAACACGACGTCGTTGCGTTGTCCGCGGAACTTGAGCGAGGCCGAGTCACTCGCGGAGACATGCGCTTCCGATACGACTATCGACTCCGCTCCGGCGGCCAGCAGCGCCTCCCGTAGCTTCTCGGACTCGATGGTCTGCAATACCGCGGTGATGAGTTCGTGCTTCGGGGCGCCGAGGTTCGGAACAAGTTTTGCCCCCTCGACCAGGACCCCCGAGTCGAACCCGCTGGTCTGCGGCGCACCACCTGCGTCGACGAATGCGGCGTTGTAGCGGTATGCGTCCATGCCTTGCTGACGACGGTCGATGTCCACCTGGTCTTTTGGGGCCAGCTTGAGACCGATGGTCTTCTCGATGCCCGTGGCGATCAGCCAGGTCACCACGAACGAGAAAGCGATGACGACGATCAACGCCAGCGCCTGCTCGCCGAGTAGTCCTGCCCCGCCGCCGAAGAAGAGTCCGTCGCGGCCGATCGAATTGATGGCTTTTTCGCCGAACAAACCGAGAAGGAGTGAACCGAGGATGCCGCCGATGAAGTGGACCGCGATGACGTCGAGCGCGTCGTCGAACTTGAAGATCGACTTGAGCGCGAGCGCGAAGTGGCAGACCAGTCCGGCAAGCGCGCCGATCGCCAACGCGGAGAAGGTGCTGACGAAGCCGGCGCAAGGGGTGACGGTCGCGAGACCGGCTACCGCGCCGGTGATTCCGCCGATCGCCGTGGCCTTGCCCTCGGTGTACCTTTCGATGACGAGCCAGACGACCATACCGCCCGCTGCGGCGATGTGAGTGTTCATCAAGGCCTGTGCCGCAACACCATCGGCAGCCAATCCGTCGCCCGCGTTGAATCCGAACCAGCCGAACCACAGGATGCCTGCGCCGATCAACGCCAGAGGCACCGAGTGCGGGACTGCCTCGGCGTTGGGCCATCCCGGACGTTTACCTACCACCAGCAAGATTGCCAGGGCGGCGGCGCCGGCGGATGCGTGGACGACAATTCCGCCGGCCCAGTCCTGAGCTCCGCGGAGCGCCAACCAGCCTTCGGGATTGAAGAGCCAGTGCGCAATCGGGGGGTAGACGATGATCGACCACAGCACGAGCAGAACGGCCCAGCCCAAGGGCTTGAGCCGGTTTGCGGTCGCACCGGTGATCAGCGCAGGCGTGATGATCGCGAACATCATCTGATAGACCACGAACGCCAGAGTCGGTACCGCGACTGCACCTTCGATCAGGTGGAAGCCCGGGGCGGCGGCAGTGTGTATGTCCTGCAAGCCGAACAATTTGAGGTCACCGAGGAAGCCGGAACCCCAGTCTCCACTGAACGCGAAGCTGTATCCGAACACGACCCAGGTAATCGAGACGAGTCCGAGTGGGACGAGGTTCTGCTGCAACATGACGAGCGCACTGCTACCACGCACCAGACCGGCGTAGAAGAAGGCGAGTCCGGGAACCATGAAGAGAACCAGACCCGCGGAGATCAGCACCCACGCCGTGTCCCCACTGTCTATCACTGCTTCGGCTAACACCATTTCCATCGACATCGACGACCTCCGAGCATTATTCGGACCTGAACAAAGTCATTGGTTAGAGCAGCAATTCGCGATGTTCCGGTTCGCTGCGACAGTTACGCTACGCCCCATAGTTGCACCTTCTCAGCAAAATCGGGGGAACATCCGGTTTTCACGTTTAGTAGAGCATTGTTCTGGGAAAAGATGGGACTTTGCCTAAACATTGCGGACGCTCCACAACCTACAATTGCGGGACTAATTCTCGCCGAAAGTGGTTTAAATCTTGCAAAATGGGGAACGTAGCCGCAGGTGAGCGCCACTTTCGGAGCAGAAATGCCGTTTCCAGCTCGGGACTTAGCTCCCTAACCAAGACAGCTGCGAGCGCCTTATTTGATTACCAACGTCGGTGACCCGCCTATCCGATCGGGTAGGTAATTTCACCGAACATCTTCTCACCTGTTCAGATGATTAACCTTCACCGCACTGAGGGCAATCCTGTCGTTAATATGTTCTTCATCCGTACTGGATATTTCGACCGGAAAGTCGAAGATCACCTTTCGATAACCTTTAAAGGTGAAATAATTTTCGCTGTAACTATTTTGTTATGCAGAACCTAGAGGGGAGGATTGATCCCACCAGGCGAGCACTCGGATGCCGGACAAAGTCAGCCACTTCGACGGCTCCCCCGCCTTTGTGTCGACCTCGAACCACACCCGCCCCGGTTGGCGACCGGCCTGGAGCCACGTCCCATCCGAGGCTCGAGCGGCCCGGATCATCTCGATCGAGTCCGCCATTCGCGGATCAGGCTCATTTCCATACGACAACGACGCTTCACGGAAGTAGTCGGCCGCATTGAGCACGTTGTAACGCCACCGGAATGGATACGCGAACCGTCCGACCCAGGGCCCCAGCGGTTCGCCGGTCGAGAGTCGCCGGAACAGACCGCGCCGCAGTAAGAATTCCTCACCGGATCGCCGAGCCGCGCGCGTCTCATCTGTTCCCCCGGTCGCGATCTCGTACGCGAGAAGCCCTTTGAGTGAATTGAGCGTCGAATGGAACGACGATCGGGTCGAACCTTCGATCCACTCACAGTTCCACCCACCATCCGGAAGTTGATGCCGCACAAACCAATCAGCCAGTTCATCAACGGGCATGCCGAGCCAAACACCGTTTGCCACCGTCCAGGCGTTGATGCAGCAATCGACCTCACCGTCCCAGTACGGCCGGCCCTCGTACTCCCAGCGACAGTTCTCCGCGAGCAGTTCTGCAGTACGACGCTCCCGCAGAACACTGGCGTCGAGGCCCCACTCACGCAAGGAGTTGAGCGTCCAAGTAGTTGCCGTCCAGGGTTGCGAACCTTCTTCTGCTGCTTCGGGTCCCACGAAGTCGAATTCTGCCGGGAAGAACGCCCCACCCGCCCATTGGCCGTCTCGATCCTGCAACGAAAGCAGGCGTGCACCAAATCCTTTGGTAGCGATCGACGCACGCGTCGCCGCCCACACAGTGGGCGCTTCGTTCAGCAGGTCGCGCTCCACCTGCCACCGAATCGCCGGATCCGAATCGAGGAGCCACGCGAGCAAGTCGGCTCGGGGTGCCATCTGGCAATACTATCGAAAGGCGAAGCAGGCCATCCGGTTAACACATTTCTCGACGTCTGATGCAATGGTGAATTCCAGACCCGTTGCGGGGCCTACACCGGGTAACCCAACGCCGCCCGCACCGCCACGATGTCGGCGGCAGCGACCTCCATTGGCTTGTCCCCCAACCGAACCAACGTGCCAATGGGCAGCTCCTCCACCACCGCAGATTGGGGGAGTTTGCTGCGATCGAACGTAACTCCTGAATGGAAGTATGTTTCCCATCCCACCTCCACCTCACCTTTCGACCGATTCTGAAGGTGCCGGTAGTCGCCGATGCTCCACCGAGCCCGATCCGGATCCCAATGCTTGACGATCACTCTCACGATCGCGTCTCCGATATCCGGGTCGAGCAACCGCCGGGTACTGTCGGTGAGCTGCTTCTCCGTCGGCAACGACACCCGGACACTGTTGGGAGCACTGGTTTCCAGCCCGCCGACCCAGGCACCGACCCGGCGCGCGGTCCCGTCCTCGGGCGACAAGTCGATGTCGTAACCCGGTCCCGGGGTGTCCGAATACCCCATCTCCTTCGAGCGGGAATACTCGAAGATTCGCACCAACCCGTCCACACTGAGATCTGCTGGCACCTTGTCGAACTCGGCAGTCGAGACCCACGGCAACGCCAACCCCGGGTCGACCGCTTCCAGATCATCGAGGAAAGCCCGCATCGTCTGCGCCACCTCCTGACTCGACTGCACCCGCGTGCCCCAATATCCGGCTACCGTCGGCCGCCGCCCGAACATGCTCATCGCCCCGTCCTTTCCGACCAATGCGCAATCGTCTCCAATTCAACTACGTGTCGCGACGTGAGCAGCGCTCGGCGGTCACGCGGCATCTTAGACCGGGTAACCCAGTGCTTCCCGCACGGCCAGGATGTCGTCGAAGTTGACGTCTAACGGTTTCTCGCCCAACCGAATCAGCGTTCCGTTGGGGAGTTCCTCCAGTACGGCGACGACGGGCAGTTTGCTGTGATCGAGATCGATCCCGGACTGGATGTATGTCTCCCACCCGACTTCGATTTCGCTGACCTCATTTCCCTGCGCATTGCGGTACTCCCGCGTCCCCCACCGCGCAGACTCCGGCGACCAATGCTCGATGATCGCTTTCATGATCGCGTCCCCGACGCCTGCGGTTAGCAACCGCGACGCCTCCCCGATTGCTTGTTTCTCCGGAGGGAGGGTGACGTTGACGAGATTCGGAACCCTCGGAACATTCCGGCCGAGAGAGAATTGGATTCTCAAGAACTGATATCTGTCCGGGTGCAACAAACTCACGATGTAGCCGAGGTCGAAGGCCGCAACGGATTGCCCTTCGACATCCTTCGCTGCCCGGAAGATTTTCGCTAGGCCTTCCACGCTTAGATCGGTCGACTCGGAGGCAGTCTCGGGCGAAAACACCCAAGCTTGTCCAAGTGCTGGATCAATGTTCCTCAGACTATGAAGAAACGAGAACACCTCCGCTGCAATGTCTTCTACCGGTTGCGTCCGAGGGCCCCAATACCCGATCACTGTCGCGCCACGATCCGAATTCATCGACCTTTCCTTTCCAGCCACTCTGCGATCGTCATAGTCGTTCTCGGCAAATCATTGTCATTGAACAGTTGTGGTCCGGGTTGCTGCGGAGCGCCGGGAGCATCCGGATTCACCGGCACCTGACCGACATCAGGCAGAGTCGGCACACTCGGTTCCTCGGCACGACCTGGCGAGGGAGCCTCCGGGGTGGAGTTCTCGGGTCTCGGGTTCGACCCCGGATCGCCAATCTCACCGGGCGAGAATGATTCCCACTCGCCACGATCGGGAACGCCGGGAAAGTGGGTTGCGAGGGTTCCGGAATCGCGGGATCCGGGCGTGCAGGTTTCATTCACGGACGGAACAGAGGGTTGATCATGCTCGGCATGTTGAACTGTGCCGTCGATGGCGGGTATGCCGCGCGGTGGCACTCCACCCGGAGCGTCGATCAGCTGGTGCGTAGCCGGATCGGGATCGCGGCGCGGTAATTACGGGCAGGCTGGTCGGTCCGCGCCATCCCTACCTGCAGGCAGCCCCGAGTGCGCCCAACGTAGGGCTCACAGCCGTCTGAAACCTTTGGGTAGAGGAATCTCCGGTCGTTCGGTCGGCAGTCCTGCTGCTGCGCGGATGCTTCGGATGTCCTCGACGGTTAACGGCGTGGACAGATTCTTCTGGATGACGATTGTGCCGTCCTGGTAGGGAAACGCCTCCACGCTGGGCGGGAGCTGCGTTTCCTTGATCGGCAACTCAGGACCGAAGTAGGTGCAACTGCCCACGATCGCGTCACCCGGTACGTTGAACTGAGGCGATGATTCGGTTCGGCGGTAGAGCACGGTGACACGCGAGTCCCAGATGTCGGCTAGTCCCTGTACGAGCTTCAATGCCAGCGAAATCAGTGATTCGTCGGCAAAGGCACATGCGAATGCGCCGGACCCTGAGGTGCCCCCGAAACTGACAACGACTTTGACGTCTCCAGCGGGTGAATACAGGGTCATATGTCGTCCCAATGAGAGGGGATACATACCGCCGGTGGCATCGGGGGATCGTCTGCGCTCGATCAATGCGGCTTCGATCGATTTTTCCGTCGGAGGTACAAGGATCTGACGGAGATTCGACGCCAAGGCCTGCTCGACTCCGGCGCCGTCGGGGAGTGCATCGCCTACTGTTTGGTACAAGTCGACGTCGAAGACAGGATCGATGTCGCGAAGCAATCGTAGCGAACGTGCAACGAGCGCGGCCGTGACGGCCTCGCTTTCAGGCGAACCCTTTCGTGGAATGACCTTCACTGTCAAGCCCGCCGTAGGATTGCGGCGCAGTGATGACGTAGGCACTTTCACTCCCCTCCAAATACGATGATGTTGATGTTCTCCATCCCGATGACCTCGTCGAACGCATCCTCCATTATCTGAGCAGCTTGTTCTTAAGAACACCATCACCTGCGGACGTGAGCTTGGCCGTAACTTCTCGTGTCACAGCCGACGCGAGCCTTTCGGTAGGCGAACCTCCGGTCGTTCGGCCGGCAGGCCGACTGCTGCGCGGATGCTTCGGATATCGTCGGCAACCAACGGGGCGCGTGGATCACGCTGGATGACGATCGTTCCTTTCTTGTACGGAAAAGCTTCGACAGTGGGTGGGATCTGCGTTTCGTTGATCGGCATCTCAGGGCCGAAGTAGGTGCAACTGCCCACCGTTGCGTCGCCGGGCACGTTGTACTGAGGTGTGAGTTCCGCATCCCGGTAGAGCACGGCTGTGTGAGCGTCCCAGATATCGGCCATGCCCTGGACGAGTTTCAATGACAGTGAGATCAGAGATTCATCGGCGAAGCCCCCTGGGTACGGCCAGATGAACGTGCAAAGTAAGGAACCTGCTCCCGCCGTACCCCCGAATCCGATGAGAATTTCGATGTTTCCGTTGTCGATGAACAACCTGAGTTGATGCCCGAAGGAGAGTGGGTAAATCCCGCCTGCGGCATCAGAAGACTTTCTGCTCTCGATCATTGCGGCCTCGAGGGAGTTCTCTGCCTGAAGCGTGAGGATCCGTCCACCATTCGATGCAAGCGCCTGCTCGACCGTAACGCCGTCGGGAAGGCCATTCCTCACGGAGCGATACATGTCGACGTCAAAGACTGGGTCAAGCTCTCGAAGGAACTGCTGCGACCGCGCTGCCAGCACTGCGGTGACCGATTCGGCTTCCGGCGGCCCCTTTCGCGCCATGACTTTCAAGGTCAATCCGGACGCCGGATCGCGACGTAAAGATGAAGCAGACAACGTCACTCCTGCTCGAAGACGATCGACCAATTGGACAGGCTCTGGCGCTACACCGGGTAACCCAACGCCGCCCGCACCGCCACGATGTCGGCGGCAGCGACCTCCATTGGCTTGTCCCCCAACCGAATCAACGTGCCAGTGGGCAGCTCCTCTACCACCGCAGATTGGGGGAGTTTGCTGCGATCGAACGTAACTCCTGAATGGAAGTATGTTTCCCATCCCACCTCCACCTCACCTTTCGACCGATTCTGAAGGTGCCGGTAGTCGCCGATGCTCCACCGAGCCCGA
>Ga0224728_1053_pt1 | contig 13627 bp, 14 predicted proteins | sample IA1ulk_3_FD_161638 | JGI IMG/M metagenome (GOLD analysis project Ga0224728, IMG submission 161638) | Enriched cells from agricultural soil in Iowa, United States - IA12soil_GW_GH6A(bulk) | ecosystem: Environmental > Terrestrial > Soil > Unclassified > Agricultural land | place: USA: Iowa... | reverse complement strand
GCTGCGCAAGATCCCTCAACGACCGTAAAGGTACCAATCCCCGGTAACGATGACGAAGCGCAATATGGATCCAATCTAGAAGTCTCAGATGCGCGTCCGTCAGCACCAAAACACGCGATACGCGCTCAATTCCTAACAAGCGCAATTGTGTTGGTAGTTTTCTAGCCTCGTCTGAATGCGGCACCGCGAAACTAATCGCCATCGCTTTCGCAAAGCGTTCCTGTGACTCGAAAAGCGGAAGTGCAAGGATTAACGGATTTTCTGCATTTTCAGGAAGCTCACGCGAACTGTCGTGATACGATGCCGATACTGACGGGCATTTTTTACTCAAAATCAGGTCTTCTTTTATATCCACCGGGACGCTCTTGTATTCGTCACCCGGTGACCGCGATTCGCCAACCGCCACCCCCTTCTTCATCTCTCACCCATCCTCAAAATTTATCCGAAGCAAAAGAATTACGCATCACGCTCCTGCATACGCTTCATTTTTAACCGAGAATTCTTCTGGTGTTGTTTTTCAAACTTTCGACGATGGCATCCTCCTCACCAGCATCTTCTGAAATTACATCGCCGGAAGTAGACCGGTCATGCCCTCCCATATCACGCCGTTTCTTATTGATTTTGAATTTCCCAAAGCCGTCAACTTCAACGCTCGCCCCATTTGAGTTTTTTCCCGCGCCTTTCCTATCTTTCTGTACCGGATGAGACAGTCCTGCTTGTTTTAATGCGACCCTTTGTTGTCGCCTCGCAACCTGATCCTCCTCGCAGTTGTTCAATAGATCCATTACGCGCTGAGACTCCAACGCGTCGTGCTGTGCATTTGCAACCCGTTTGGCGAGATGTCGATAAACCTCCCACTCCATAAGCGTTCCATCGCCAGGCGTTTGCTTATTGGTCGCCGCAAGCTGTGCATACTCAAGGTGATCATCGCCAGCCAAAATAATTCTAGATGGATCATTTGGATTAAATTGAATCGGCACCGGTTTTTTCGCGTCACGCCCCCAACAGTGTATATATTTCGAATCAATAATCGGTGACGTGTAGTAAGCACCACGCCATCGCAAGCCCCGTGCTGTCGGATGCGCCATTTCGGTCGGCCATGTCGCACATCGAATTTCATCGAGCGAATGTCTTCGCAAAGAGCCAGTCAAATTATCCAGCCCCCAATGCCATCGATTTAACGGCGTGTCAGCCAACCCTGATGCAACCATCTGCGGCACAGCTCCCTCGCGCCCGATAGGTGTTTGGTTGTATCGCAAAATTGCACGAACCAATTTTTTGGTAAATTCGGTGATGGTCAACGTTGCATCCCATGCATATTTCGGAGCACCCCGCATCGCGGCGTCTGCCTCGACCACCCCAAAGCTTGCTCGTTGATATTGCGCAGGCAGAATACCAAATCGTCGCTCCACTAGTGCTCGCATCACGGGATCCCACGCTCTGACATTACTGATAGGTGTTGCCAATTTCTTATTGATCGCCTGCCATGTCGCAGTTTTCATTAAATCGCTACCGCGATCAGCCAAAAAACCAGACAGAGGAAGATACTCACATGGCCAAAGATAGGATGCGATATCGATCCCGTATCTCGCACATATTTCTTGTTTGGGGGTTGCTATATTTTCAAGCATAAGCGCGATACTTTCAAACGACGGCGGGTCGTAACTTACATAAAACCCTACAATCATCCGACTCCAAACATCCATTGCGAGGTAAATCGTCGGCCTTTTAATGACAACTGTCCGATCATAGGACGACACAAGGTACATATCGGCTATCGTTGCATCGATCATATATTCCATACCCGGCCCGATCGAATGCTGCAGCGCATGTCCTCTTATTGGTCGCCCATTTGCGAAATATTCTTTCGCACCCATGGAGCGCTGCTTTCTGACTTCAATTGGTACGCGAGTATTGTAATAATACGTTAACTGACGGCGACGCATGATACCGAATGGCGCCAACTGCAGCTCTACTATTTGACCAGTCGAGTCACGAACTTGTCGAACGCAGCGACAAACATAGTTCAGATGATCCACCAAGTCCTGCCAAATGACGCGCGCTCGCTTTCCTGGGCGCCTTTTAGGTGATTTTTTATACAGCCTTCCTTTCCCTAGGCTTTTCTCTTTTGTCGCTTTCTTACTTTTTCTTGTTGCTGGGAAGAGAGCCTCACGATTGAAAGCCCGAATCTCGTTCATCAATTCTTCGCTAACGTCGAGTTTCCACGGACCTATCTTGCTCGTGAGAAAGATGTCAATGTACTGTTCAAAAAGCTGCTCGAGCGCCTCGGTCCGAATCGCATACCGTCCCCGCTCAGATCCCGCCGGGGTTCGGCCCGGTCTTGCGTTGTATTTGCGTGGGATGATGGTCGACTCCGCATCTTCACCATCTACGTACCGCGGTGGTTGATGCCGTCGGCCGCACCGCCAAAGCTCGCCTGCGACTGCATCTTCGGTCATCCCCCGTTGCATATATTCGCGATGCAGCTTGCGGATGCGTTGAATCGTGACGCCGGATGCATCTGCGGCATCTTGCAGAATATTTTTCCTGTCCGATCCGCTTCTCAGCGAACGATAGAAGAGGAGCGAGTCTTCGACGATTGATGCGATTCGTTGCCAATTCAGCGCGCTCTGCTTGTCGTTTGCCAGAGTGGATCGAGCGCTGCGCCGGAATTGCCCGTATGGGTCTTTGCGCGGATCTTCATAGACCCAGCGATCCTCACCTGCGTATCCTGGCGTCGATCGGGCGCAAAATTCTTGGAACGGAATAAACAGCAGGCGTAACGTGGACCCAAATAGATAACATAGAACCACATCGGGAAAACCTCGATCAGCGTGAACGACTCGATAAAGTTTTCCGCTCGATACCTCCCTGTAGAGTTCCCTTACGGCAGGCAGTCTTTGCGTATGTTCACCCATTCAATTTTGGTCCTATACAACAATCTTGAAGTTAAATATCCATAATCAGATACTGGGCACCATCGATGTCATCTGTGCGGACCGAATCAGACCTATCCGGACGCTATCTCAGCTCCTTTTGCACCGCGCAGATGCGTGCTCCACGACACGGTTGTGCGAGAAGTTCCGGAACATCCAGCGAGCACTCGACCACGCGTACCGCGATCAATCGCCACATCGCCGCAACGCAATCTCCACGGCCCAAGCCATTTAAAGCTGCAGTTCGATGACACAGCTCGAGCAGTGTCGCGTCTTTAGCCACTCTGAATCGCTCAAGAATCGCCCGCTGTACAGCCATCTCATCGCCAGTCAAGCCGCGCGCGATGACCCGTTCGCCGATATTGAACAGATTCCACAGATGCCTGGCCCGATGGCTGTTCAGCCCCTCTGAATAGACAACTCGAAATGACACCCCTAATCTGCGCCAGTATTCCTGCTTGATCTGCGTAGCCGCTGAAAGCGGAGCGTTCCTGGCGAGGCGCGACGACACGATCTCGATGGCATGCCACTGGATTTCGTCCGCCTCCTGTCGGCAAACCAACAAACTGGTCGTTAGCATCGCCGGACTCCCATCCCTCAACTTCGGATGCCTCAGCTCCATCAATTCTGCGATCCATTGCGTTCTTTCGATATCGATAAGTGGGTAGTATTCCTTAATATCTAGAGTGAAAAAATTCCAATGCTCTTCGAGGAAAACCGACAAGATCATGTCGGATGACAGCACGATCTGACGTCCACCACATCGGGCACACGCGAACCTGTGCATACGCCCCATCCCACCCATGTCACGAACAACGCGACCCGGAACGTAGTGTGCGCCATCTCCAAGGCCCCGCCCCTCCTGCTGGAACCGCGTCTTCAACTGCTCCGACAATGTTTGAATGCTCGGCGTCATTGTTCATCCATAGAAACAGATTAGCAGCATGCAAAGATTAACTTAGGAATCCATATTAAAATGGAAAACCCATTGGTTTCCCTCTTCCGCCGGCCAACACCCCAACCGCCGCGGGACGTCATGTCAATACCTGAACGGCCCGTCTCAAGGTCGACCGCCGCTCAGCGAGACACCCATGTTACGTAAAGAGTGCCAGCCGGCTCCTGTTTGCGCGCTTGTCCACTGCCTCACCGGCTTGCCGGACCCAATCCATGCCGCCTCGATGGCAATCCGGACGACAGCGCCCGATGAACGCCATCCTGTCGCCGCCCATTCGCATGGAAGAACAGACGGCGCACCGAACCATCCCGCCGGCTGGGATGAACTGTCGTCATGGGACTTGGTAAACTATTACTTTCCACAGCCCCTTGGGCATACGGGATTCAGTTACGCTTGGCACGTTGACGTCAAAAATGATCGAAATTCGCCATATGTGACATGAATCAGTCAAAAACGGAGTCCACATGTTAAATTCGGCGTGCTCGAGGAGATACTATGCAAACTCCTCTTAAAACGCAAGGTATCTCTGTGACCGCACCCGCAGAGGACCTCGACTACACGGAATTCGCCCGTCGTTCGCTGAAGACGGTTTTGTCGACGCGTGGCATAACCTATACGCAGCTTGCCGAAAAGCTGTCAGCGTTGGGACATGCGGAGACGGAAACTTCGATTGCCCAAAAGATTCGGCGTGGCACATTTCAGTTTGCTTTCTTCATCCTCTGCATGAGGGCGGTTGGCGTGGCACGCATCTCGATCGACGTCCCGACCGTCGATTCGTCAAGCGACGTTCATATCTGAGCTAAAGGCTGGGTGGGGCGCGTGATCACCAAGCGCCCCCTTCATCTTTTCGCCTCTCGTCGGAACTCGAGCAAATGCTGCATCGACAAGCAATTGTTACGCTCATCTCGTTTGTTACCAAGCCCGGTGGTGCGCACCACCACAAGGCACGACCATGGACGTGCCCTGGTTCATCCATATCTTTCGCCACTTGAACTAAGCCTTCGCGCTGCTGCTACCATTACGTCGCATTGGAGTCGCAAAATGTCCGCTCAAAGCTGAAGCCATTCCGACGTTCAAGGCTGATTTCGGAGCTTTGATGAGCTACCTGCATGACGTGCATGACGCCGGTGCCGGCCCGATGTCGATTTCGCCGCGTCGCTACATCAGGGTGCTTCGTCTCGAACTACAGGATCTCGCTACGCAAGCCCATGTCCATCCAGGCACGATCAGCCGTGCGCCGGATTCCGAGACGATCCAGCGCTTTTTGCGCGAAACGCTCCGCGTGCTCCGCGTAGCCACTGACGTCACAGGCGATGTCGAGCGTGCGACTCAGGCGATGTCGAGCGTGCGATTTTCTGGTTCAAGAACGAGCCGCTTTGCGAGTGTGATTACAAAACGGCGCAGACTCTCGTATCTGAGGGGCGCGCGGACGCGGCAATCAAGTATCTGCAGATGGTAGAGCCAGAATTCCTCGGATGATCGAGCAGCGCTGGCCGACTCTGAGGCTGATCCGGATTCGTGAGCAGGCGCCGACGATTGGCCAGGAAAAGGTCTTCGGGGTATCCGATGACGTCGGCACACCTCTGCGCACTTGGACATCGACACCGCGCTTGTTTCGTGTCGGCGGCGCGACGGCTCCGACTTTCTGGTCGCTGGCCAGGCCAGGGACTCACCATAAGCGCGGGGCGAGTTGCTACCGCGAGATGCTGTTGCCGAACAGCAATCAAACAGAGGACAACCCTAGGGAGTTCGCCCCCTTTCCTGCACAGCCCGACAAGCAACATCTGAACTCGCGAGCCGTGGAAGTCGTCATTCTGCAAAAGCAAGCTGGTGACGATGACGTGCAACTCGCGTCGTTCGCTCAGCATTTGCGGGCCGGCATGCTGACGGCGCGCAATGAGAGATGGGTCAGGTCGCAGACCGTTGCACGACGCCTGGATTTCATGCCTGCGTTCAAAGTCCTTGAGCAGCATGCCGATACCTTGGATGTTCCGGATCGGCGGTCCATTCGCGAGGACGTCGCGGTCTTGAGGGAAGAGTGGGACCACTTCCTGCGTTCGGAGGGGACGCGCGCGAGAACGCTTCAGGGCTTCTTGAGCAACATTGCCTTGGGTACGTCGGGCCAGGCCACACGGGACGGTGTGGCGCTGCTGACGGTGCACTCGTCCAAGGGGCTCGAGTTCGACGTTGTCTTCGTCGTGGGCATGGCGGACGGCGTCTTCCCGGACTATCGCGCGATCACCCAGAAGCAGAAAGACGAGGAGCGCCGCAACGCGTTCGTCGCGGTGACACGCTCAAAGCGGCTGTTGTACCTGTCTTACCCTCGCCAAAGGCTCATGCCCTGGGGCGATGTGTGGCAGGGAGTTCCCTCCCCGTATATTACGGCAGCCCCGTTGCAGAAACCTTAAGCACGCAGGAGCGCGCGGCGGATCACCGTCAATTATGTGTATGAGAAGCGCGAGTGGCACTCCTAGTGTATTTCGATTACATCGATGCCAAGTTGTTGCTTGATAGCCTTTTCTTGTGCAGCGAGCCATGCTTTGGCCTCATCCTTGCCACCGACGATTCCAGACCGGCGCATGGCTATCCTCGCAGCCTTATAGCGGCTCGGTCTTGTCAGTCTCAAGAAAACAAAGCGGCAAAAAACTGTTGGCGAAAAAAACCGACTCAAGATTGAGCAGACGATTCGCGTCCCTCAATATGCGATCGTACTCGTTCAGGCGGGCCGCCAAGGTGGCGACGACTGCACTCCTTGGCTTGGGACCTAGCCTCTCCGCTTCTTCTTGAGCACGCCCAACATCCTTTATTGCATCATAGATTGTGAAATACGACCATGGCTGGATCACGTCCAGTCCATCAAGTGAGCCTAATGATTGTTCAAACGTGCTTCGCTCACGCTTGCTCTGGCCTTTGTCGTCGATGTATTCCCGGAATTTCACAGCAGTGAAGGTCACTCGGGATTGCCCCGTCCTCGCCATGTCAAGCAAGCGTCGCTGAGTGGATGAACTCAACTCGTCGGTGAAATCGTGGATCCGCTTTTCGAGTTTCTTCAGACTGATGCGGAGCTGTTCGAGGTGCTCGAGACGCTGCGCCTTCTTCTCTACCTGGACAATTATGCCGGCCAGTCGCTCGCGGCGACGCTTTTCATTTACGTATTGACTCTGGTCCTTGATGAGGCGAGAGTCGGCGCCGAATTTCTCTTGAGCGCAGTGGTTGCCGATAATCGTCGCTGACCCATCTAGCAGTTCGGCGACCCATCCTCGCTTATGTCCTTCTCCACAAAGGTTTCCATTGTCTTTCTGGACACAACAGCATACTTCCTCTCCGAAATTGTAGTCCCCAATCAGTCGCTTATAGCTGGCTTGGGTAATTGGGTTCTCTTCGATAAAGTTCGGAAGCTCCCGAATCTCTTCAGGGCTAGTAAACGTGCGGATTTCGATCAACGATACGTCCATCATCAAACAATCCCCCGCTGCTATCAGATGGTGTAATTGTACTGTATAAAAACACAGCCCCATTTCGCCAGCTGCACGAATTTGCGAGCCACCAATCGGCATAGGGGGTAACCCTGTCCCCCCAAACTGCGCTACGCGCTGTCGAGCTTGCGCCAGCAAACGTTTCGCCTGCCTAGCTCATCAATTATCTGGGTTCGGGCGCCGTTGCCACCGTCGTGCTGCCCTCAATTTCACGAGGTTTCCTCCTCTCGACTCGATGATCGTTCGGGCTATTTGCGATAAATAATCTTATCGTGAGTGCTCTCCCAGCGACCTAAACTGGGTTCATGAGCACCACCCCTGCCTCCTCCGCAGGATCGGACGACGGAAATTTCGCCGCGACAGCCCTGCCCGACCTCGCTTCGTTGGCCGCCCTGCGCGCCTGGCATGAAGGGCTCACCGCGCGCGCCGCCGTCACGCGCTACCTCGACCATGTCCGCGACGACGGCCAGTCCTCACGCGGCCTGCTGGGCCGCATCCGCCGCCAGCTCGTCGCATGCGCGATCGCCCGCCAGCGCGATGACCTGATCCCGCTGTTCACCCATCCGGCTGCAGACCGCACCCGTCATGTGGCGCAACTCGTCTCCGCGCTCGACGCCCTGTGCTCCACCCCCATCCCCGCGCCACAGCCGGCCGACCCGGTACACCGCTGGGTGCCGCCACGCATCGCGCGCGCACTTGCCGCAGCCGACATCGACTCCTTCGCCGACCTGCTGGTGCGGATCGCCCACCGCCGGGGCTGGTGGCATCCGATACCGGGACTGGGGCGCCAGGGTGCGAACCGCGTCGAAACCTTTGTCGCGGCGCACCCGGACCTGAGCCGGCGGGCCGCCTCGCTGGCTCCTTACGAGGCCGTGACCGCTCAGTCGGTCCCGCGATGGTCCCTGGATGCGCTGCCCACCGACCTCGACGGTTCGCGGGGACGCTTCCGCGCCCCGCGCGATGGCTGCGGGCTCGCCGCGACCAACGATTACCAGGCGATCGAGGCGTGGCTCGCGCTGCACGAGTCCCTCCACACCGCCCGCGCGTACCGGCGCGAGGCCGAACGGCTGTTGCTGTGGGCCATTGTCGAGCGCCGCCAGCCCCTCTCGTCACTGACCACCGACGATGCGATCGCCTATCGCGCCTTTCTGCGGCATCCAACGCCCCACGCCCGCTGGACCGGGCCGCCGCGCCCACGTACCACATCCGCCTGGCGTCCGTTCGCAGGACCTCTGACGGCGCGGTCAACCGCCTATGCGCTGGCAGTCCTGCGCGCGCTGTTCGGGTGGCTCATAAGCCAGCACTATGTCGTGCTCAATCCCTTCGCGGGGGTAACGGTGCGCGGCGGCGCCACCCGCGCGCCGTTCGATGTCGGCCGGGCGCTGACCGATCGTGAGTGGAACATCGTGAGGGCCGCAGCCGACCGTCTCGAGCGGACCGGCTGGACCGCCCCGGCCGCGGAACGGCTGCGTTTTGTACTGGACTTCGGCGTCGCGACCGGATTGCGTGCACAGGAGCTGGTGGCCACGACGCTGGGCGACATCGCGGCCGATGCTCGGGGCATGTTGTGGCTCGAGGTGACCGGCAAAGGCGCGAGGTCCGGACGCGTAGCCCTGCCGCCGCTCGCGCGCGATGCATTGGGGCGCACGCTGAAGGCGCGGGGCCTGCCCGTCATGCGTGCTCGCTGGCAGCCGACCACCCCGTTGGTGGCCGCTCTCACTGCGGAACATCGTGCGGAACGCCACACCGCTATCAGCGCGGCGCGGTTGCGGCAAGTGTTAGGTGAGTTTTTTCGGGAGGCGGCCGAGCGCGTGAACGCCCGTCATCCGGCGCTCGCCGAGAAGCTACGGCACGCCAGCCCCCACTGGCTACGTCACACCCATGCCACCCACGCGCTGGACGCCGGCGTCGAACTGGTCGTCGTGCGTGACAACTTGCGCCACGCGTCAGTGGCCACCACCTCGACCTATCTCCATGGGGAAGAGGCGAAACGCGCGCGACAAGTCGGCGCAGCCTTCCGGCGTCCACAGCGTGGATCGTGTCGCCAGTACCTTTCCCGCCCGGCCCGGTAGTCGTATGAGCCCTCTAGCATGCCAGCCGTCAAAAACACGACACCTGTAAATAGCCAGAACACGACATCAGGATATGGCTGCACATATTAAAAAGCGTCAGTGTTAATTATGTAAAATCGATGAATAATGCAAACCATGTGGCTCCATGACGCGCCGTATGGGACTCGGGCATTGACACCGGCAACCAGATCTCGGTGAACAATCTCTCGTGGACAGATCGCACGTCGTTGACGCTGTCGATTGTACCGTCCCACGACCCACCGGCGTGTTCTGGTGCGCGTTTCGCTCGACGACGATGGCCGAGTTTGCGATCTAAAGTTTCAGCGCAGTTGCGGCGACCCCGCGCGTGACGGACGGTGCTCCATGCAATCGCCGTCAAGCGTTTCCCCACGTGACATCAAGCACCGTTAGCGCGGCTTGTGCGGCGCTAGTCTCAGGGCCTTGCGCAGACGATGGCGGTGAGAATGAACGGAATGACCTGATGCGCGACGGCCTTGCTGCCCGCAAGCCGAGAATGCTCCTCGACCGACTCGATCGGCGCCTTGACGACGACGCCGTAAATCGAGCCCGGCAGAGGGTGGCCGCTTCCTTGCCTGAACAGCGCGTCATACTGCTCATAGGCGAAAACGGCATAGACGTTGAAGCCGAACACCGTTAGCGCGGCGTCCCTTGTAGGCCGGAATGCGTTGATCGAATTCTCTTCGACCCGCATCGGATCGCGATCGATATAGCCGTGATTCAACAGGCGCACGATGAACGCGTGCGCGTTGGTTTTACAGTCGAACTGAGCGTCTAGCGCATACGCGTGGCTCGGCGCGGGGGCAAGCCAGACTCCGCCCGCAAAGAATGCGGCCAGTGCATTGAGGAGGATTTTTCTCATGGCAGTTTGCGCGAACCTGATAGGTCCGCCGTGCTAGTCATCCGTACCACATGCCCCGGTTGGACAGGCACGCTCCAATCCGCGATCATTCTACCGATCTTGTCGCGCAGGTGCATGCCGACCGTCTTGCGATCCGACAACAGCGAGGCTGACATCGACGCCCCGATCATCTTTCGCACCGAGGCTTGCGCAACGCGCTCGATGGCTTGCCGGTAGTCGGTAATGGCGAGCGTGGCCTTCTGCGCGTCATGGACGTGCCAGAAGATGGCGGCGTCGACATTGACGGGCACGTGTCCTTGGTCGGCGCTTGTTCGGTGTTGAAGGAGGTGGTTTGAATGCGTTCTTCGGTGGCCGCGTCTACATTGTCGGGGATCGTGATGCGCATGAAAAAACCGGCACCCTCGACGCTCTGCCGCTTTCCGATCCGCAGGATCACGAATTTTTCCCACACGTTGGCGCCCCGCACGGACAGCGCGATGACGACGGCGATGATGAAGAGGAGGACCGCGGGGGTACAGGTTGTCCCACGCGCCGACAGCGAATGCCGCGGCGACAAGCGCGGCGCATAGAACCCGTGTGGTGGCATTCACGGTGGCGTTCCGTTTCGGTGACGACGGCCCGGCCGTAAGCGATGTAACGCGTCGCATCCCGAGTCGTCCTGCGCGCTCTGGCCACTGGGACCCCGGCGCTTGATCCGAACGTGCGCCCGATCGCCGGGCAAATCGGTACGCTGCCGTACCCGGATCGTGCGTGTGAACGACGGGGCGTCACGAAACGCGTTCCGAAGACTGTTTCCTCCCGTACCCACTCACCGGGCTCCGCGATGCACGAAGCATCGCTGCACCGTTCAGTATCTTCACCGGGCACGCGAATGCCGCACGGCAACTAAACCCGACCCAGCCCGGCCACAGATTGCGGGGCTCCGCAACCGGCCAGCCGTCGAGCACGGCTCCCGGGTGCCCCATCGTGCCGCGGGGCTAACGAGAAGTGGCACTGCCCGAAGCGGGTACGGCACCGTACCGACTTCAAGCCAGGCTGCGAGCAACGTATGCCGTACGCTTCGATTTTCGGCCTGCATGGGGTGCATTCGCACCGGTCCGAAAGCACCCACCGGAATGGACTATATCGCGGGCATTAGCCGTCATGTTCGATTTCAAGGAGTCGCGCCCCGCGAGACCATCGGCGCGCATCAAGCCTCCTGAGACACCAGGCGTGGAGGGCTTGATTACGCTCGCCGTTGGCGTCACGGTCGTCGCTGCGCTCTATTTCGCGCGCGAGATCCTGATCCCGGTCACGCTAGCGATTCTGCTCAGCTTCCTGGTCGCTCCGCTGGCCAATCTTCTTGGCCGCATCAGGCTTGGCCATGTGGTCTCGGTTCTCCTTGCGGTGACGATGTCGCTCTCGGTGATCGTCGTGATCGGGGCGGTGATCGCCGCCCAGATCACGGATCTCGCTGTTGATATCCCCCGTTATCAGGCGAGTATCGACAAAAAGATCGATGCCGTGCATGGACTCACGGTTGAAAAATTGAACCGGCTGGCAAGTGCTGCTGGCCAGGCGCTTCAACGGGCAACCGTTGACCCGCCGAAAGCGATACGCGAATCTGCTTCATCATCCGCCGGCTCCCAACCGCCTATGGCGCTTCCCGTCGAGGTGCGCGAGCCAGCCCAGACACCATTCCAGCTTGCACGGCGCATACTGTCTCCCGTCGTCAGTCCACTTGAGACGGCCTTCATCGTATTTATCGTCACCATCGTCATTCTGTTGCAACGTGATGATCTTCGGGATCGCACTATCCGGTTGTTTGGCTCGAGAGATCTGCATCGGACCACCACCGCAATGGACGAGGCCGCACGGCGCCTCAGCCGATATTTCGTTTCGCAACTCGGCGTAAACGCAGGCGTGGGCATCGTAATCGGGATCGGGCTGTCCATTATTGGCGTACCGGGCCCAGTGCTGTGGGGGATTCTGGCCGCGCTGTTGCGTCTTGTTCCCTACGTCGGAATCTGGATCTCCGCCATTCTGGCTACCGCGCTCGCCGCGGCCGTCAGTCCGGAGTGGTCGATGGCGATCTGGTCGCTGGTGCTTTTCCTGATCGTCGAGTTGCTGGTCGGTCAGGTCGTCGAGCCGCTGCTGTACGGCCATAGCACTGGCCTTTCCCCATTTTCGGTCGTCGTAGCTGCGATTTTCTGGAGCTGGATATGGGGGCCAATTGGGCTCATTCTGTCCACTCCGCTGACACTTTGCCTGCTGGTCCTCGGTCGCCACGTTACGCGGCTCGAATTTCTCGACGTGCTGCTTGGCGACCAGCCCGCGCTGACTCCGGTCGAAAACTTTTACCAGCGAGCGCTCGCCGGCGACCCGGATGACGCAATAGAGCAAGCCAGGATACTGCTTCGCGACCGGCCGCTCTCTTCCTATTACGATGAAATCGTCCTCAAGGGTTTGCAGCTTGCGGCCGACGACGTCTCGCGTGGCGGCGTATCGCCGGCACAACTGGCGCGAATCGAGACCACCGTCAACGACATCATCGAGGGTCTGGAAGGCTTCGCGGACACCGATCCGGGTACCAACGCAGCGGCGGGCAACCGGGGCGCGCTGGCGCCAGCCGCTGGCGGACAAAAGGTATCGTGCGAACCCGCGCCACATGCTGTTTCGCCCAGCATCGAAGGTCCCCCGGTTCCGCGCGCCGGCAAACAGATTCTTTGCATAGCCGGCCGGGGACCGCTCGACGAGTTGGCATCGGCCATGCTCGTCCAGCTTCTCGGCAAGCACGATCTCGATTGCCGGGTGGTCAGCCATGACGCAGCCTCGCGCGTCCGGATCGGCGGTTTGGACGTCACCGAGGTGACCGTGGTGTGTATTTTTTATCTAGGTATCGATGGAATCCCGTCCCACCTCCGTTACCTGTTGCGACGTGTACGACAACGCCTGCCGGACGCGTTGATCGTCGTTGGTCTCTGGCCGGCAGGCGATACCGATCAGTGGAGCAAGGATCTCCAGAGTGCGATCGGTGCCGATCACTATGCTACTTCGATCCGGGATATGGTCAAGGCATGCCTTGTCTCGACCGGCACGGCAAGCGCGCTCGGCCCTGAGCCACAACTTGACGGCCGTTGCAGCGTAAGGGGAATGCAGTGACAAGGGCACATGGCTGCTTGCCTTTGCAGCACAGGCACCACGATCGAATCGATACGCGCATCAATGACCTTCACGACAGGCTCAGATCACCGCGGCGCAAGAAGAACTTTGGCACAAGGTCGCGCGGGTCATGCGCGACAATGCGGGCACGATGGACGCGCTCAGAC
>Ga0224728_1052_pt1 | contig 13644 bp, 10 predicted proteins | sample IA1ulk_3_FD_161638 | JGI IMG/M metagenome (GOLD analysis project Ga0224728, IMG submission 161638) | Enriched cells from agricultural soil in Iowa, United States - IA12soil_GW_GH6A(bulk) | ecosystem: Environmental > Terrestrial > Soil > Unclassified > Agricultural land | place: USA: Iowa... | reverse complement strand
AAGTCCGATAAGGGTTCTACCCGTGGTTGTTTTCCCGCATCCAGACTCTCCAACTAGCCCGTATGTCTCTCCAGGTTTTAATTCAAAACTGATATCATCAACTGCTTTCACATAGTCAACGACTCTTCTAAAAAAGCCGCCACGAATTGGATAATAGACTTTAAGATTATTAACTTTAAGAAATGTCATCATTCATGTCCCCTATATTTTCTGGAAAGTGAAAGTTTTTATAGCAAGTACAACGTACATAATGATTTGGTTCAACTTCCCGCAAAATTGGATTTTCTTCATGTTCATGCTCATCTATCCAGTCAATACGGTCTTTAAATCGGCATCCATGTCTTGGAAGGTTTTGTAATGAAGGGACTATCCCTTTAATAACATGCAATCGATCATTTCCTTCTGCAGTAGACGGAATAGAATTTAATAAAGAGCGAGTATAAGGATGAAGTGGATTTTTAAATAATGTCTTTACGTCTGCAAGTTCCACAATCTCCCCGGCATACATAACCGCGACCCTATCCGCCATCTCCGCAACGACTCCAAGATCATGGGTAATTAGAATAATCCCTGTCTTCATTTGCTTTTGAAGATCTTTCAGCAAGTCCATAATTTGAGCTTGAATAGTCACGTCCAACGCAGTTGTAGGTTCATCAGCAATAACTAGAGATGGATCACATGCAATCGCAACAGCAATAACAACCCGTTGTCGCATACCACCGGATAATTCATGTGGATATTGTTTATATGTCCGCTCTGGATTCGGAATTCCAACCTTTTTTAGCAGTTCTAATGCCTTTGCTTTAATTTCAGAGGATGATAATTTTGTGTGGTAGTTCATACTTTCTTCAATTTGCTTACCGCAGGTCATTAAAGGATTAAGAGCAGTAAGAGGATCTTGAAAGATCATTCCTATATCTTTTCCGCGAACCTTATTCATTTCCGATGTTGACAAAGAGAGAAGGTTTCGGCCATTAAAGTTAACATTTCCCTCTAATTTTGTTCGTCCTTCTGGGTGTAGACCCATTACAGAAAGTGCAAATGCACTTTTCCCGCATCCTGATTCCCCAACAATTGCGACGACTTCGTTTTCATTAACCGTTAATGTTACACCATCTACGGCTGGATAATAATTATCTTGTATTCGAAATGAAGTTTTTAAATCTTCTACTTGTAAAAGTGGTTGATTACCCAATATGATCCCCCTAACTAAGAAACCTATATGTCGAAATTTGTTGAATTTGGTTAAAATTTAATTAAGTTTATATTCCTAATTATAGATTGATATATTTGAATAGTCAATACAATTATTTTTTTTATATAATTTTTAATTTTAGCTATTACAACTAACCTCTTGTTGTATCCAAGTTTATTAAGATAACCATAATTAATTTTCAATTATCAGAATAATTTTTTATCATTTAATAGTTAAAATATTCTAATTAGTAATTATTCAAAGTAAAATAATTCTAATATAGGATTAAGGGGAATTTTGTCGAAAATCGGGACATAAAAAAATACCCCTTATTTATCATAAGGAGTATTTTTAACTGATAAACAAAATATGAATTTTTCTTTTGATTAAAGGAATTCTTTCCGTATTTGTTCTTAACCAGCTTACCTAATCGCTTACTCTTTTATTGGCCCCGTTCTGGTTAATTTAATTTACCGAATAAATAAGTTTATGGTCTTCTTTCAGCTCTTTTTGGCTTTCTATTTTTATTACCGTAGGAAGAAGATGATTGCTTTCCTCTTCTATAAGACGATTTCTGGGAATCCTTTTTCGATGATCTTTGGAAATCTTTTTTCATTGGCAAAGGACGTTCCTCTGTAATATGGACCGGTGTATTATCAGGCTCTTTTGTCATTAATTTTAAAGCCGCAGCTATAACTAATAACGGATCATTTCCTTCTAGCAACTCTTTGGCTACCGTAACATATTGATCCAAATTGCCCTCATTTAATATTTCATTAATCCGTTCCATAGAAACACGTTGTTGTCCCTCGAATGCTTCATCAATGGATGGCGGACGCATCGGCATCATACGTTTTTTGGTTGTTTGCTCTACTGTTCGCAAATATCCCATTTCACGCGGACTCACAAAAGTTATCGCCATTCCCTCTTTACCAGCTCGCCCAGTTCGCCCAATGCGATGTACGTAAGATTCAGGATCTTGTGGAATATCGTAATTATAAACATGTGTAACACCAGAAATATCAAGCCCTCTTGCCGCTACATCTGTTGCTACTAACACATCTACTTTCCCTTCTTTGAACTTTCGCAGAACGGAAATGCGCTTTGCCTGGCTAAGATCGCCATGTATACCTTCTGCAATATAACCGCGCAGATTTAGTGCATTAGCTAATTCATCAACACGTCTCTTTGTACGGCCAAAAACAATAGCAAGTTCTGGTGATTGCACATCAATTAGACGAGAAAGCACGTCAAATTTCTCTCGCTCATAGACCTTAACAAAATATTGTTCAATTAGAGGAACAGTCATTTCCTTTGTTTTTACTTTAATCGTTTCTGGGTTTTTCATAAATCTTTCTGCTATCCTGCGAATTGGATCAGGCATTGTAGCAGAAAAGAGTAGTGTTTGTCGATCTTCAGGTACACTGGAAAGAATGGCTTCAATATCATCAATGAACCCCATATTTAACATTTCATCAGCTTCATCAAGGATCAAAGTATGAACTTGATCCAATTTCAATGTACGGCGATTAATATGATCAAGAATTCTACCTGGTGTTCCTACAATAATTTGTGGTCCCTTTTTTAGGGCTTTAATTTGTCTTTGAATATCTTGACCGCCATATACAGCAAGAACACGCGCTCTTGCATCATAGCCGATTTTATACAATTCTTCCGATACTTGAATCGCAAGTTCACGTGTTGGAGCAATGATAATTCCTTGAATATGAGGGTTTTTAGGATCAATTTTTTCAATAAGCGGAATTCCAAATGCCGCCGTTTTACCGGTTCCAGTTTGCGCCTGACCGATAATATCTTTCCCTTGTAAACTTAATGGAATTGTCTTTGCTTGAATTGGTGTTGCTTCTTCAAACCCCATTCTCTTTACTGATTTCAAAAGGGATGGGCTTAATTCTAATTCTGAAAACTTCGTCAATGCTTCTCATTCTCCTTCTAGACACTTCACAGGGCCATATTAACCCCCTTGGGTTATACCCGATTCTATTTTCAAAAAAAAAGACATTTCTATCTCTTTTGTTTTACGGCAAAAAGTGTAAACGATATTGTATATGGTACCATTAATAACTGGAGATTTCAATGTCAACAGAACCCACACGAATCAGTCTTAGCTTACTTTCTATGCTGTGCTTCGTATAGGGGAGGTTAATTAATTTTAGTTTATCAAAATCCATCCAATCATATACCTTTTACAGAGTAGTAGGATTTGGATAAAAAGAAATCGGTATCCCGATTTCCTTACTCCTTATTCTCAACTAAGGATGTTGCTACTTCTTCAAGCTCCATGCCTCTAGAGCCTTTTATAAGTACAAGCTCGTTTCCTTGTATATGAGATATAATAGATTGAATCAATTCTTGTTTATTGACAAAATTAAAGACCCGGTCCGCCCCAAATTGTTTTTTTGCTTCTTCTGCAATATAATACCCAAGTTCACCATACGTAAACACATATTTTATTTTGGATGGTTGGAGGAATCGGCCAATTTCACGGTGGAAATCTTTTTCCGCTTCTCCCAACTCCAACATGTCGCCTAATACAACTATTTTTTCTCTTGATTTATCAAGATCCATCACCAAATTTAAAGCCGCTTTCGTAGATGTAGGACTTGCATTGTATGCATCATTAATAATCTTGATGCCATTTAAACCATCTAACACTTCCATCCTCATTGCCGTAAGTTTAACGGATGATAGTCCATTCTTTATTTCCTCCATGGATAGACCAAGCTCCCGCCCAGCAAGGATAGCTGCCAAAGAATTAAGAACATTGTATTCTCCAAGAACTGGTATATATAACTGAGAATCTGGTTCCATATTAACTGAGTAGGCACTGCCATTTTCATCTTGGTTGATAGTAATTGGATAAATATCGTTTTCTTGCTTCTTACCAAACGTTTGTATGCGTACGTCAGATATAGCCTGTGCTCTTTCCCTTAGTAATGGCTCGTCTCCCATATAGATAAATAAACCATCTCTTGAAAGTCCTTTTACAATTTCCATTTTTGCATCTGCTATTGCTTCTCGTGAACCTAAATCTTGTAAATGAGCTTCTCCAATATTGGTAATGATGGCAACATTAGGCCGAGCAAGTCTAGTTAAAAATTCAATTTCACCTCTTGCACTCATACCCATTTCAAGAACAGCCACTTCTGTATCTTCTTTTAAAGATAAAACGGTTAATGGCAGGCCTTGACGACCATTATAATTTCCAATTGTTTTTTGTACTTTGTACTTTTGACTCAATACACTGGCAACCATATCTTTTGTAGTGGTTTTCCCATTGCTGCCAGTTACCCCAACTACTTTGATGTTTAATTCCTGCAAATACGCACGGGCTAATTCTTGTAGAGCTGTTAAAACGTCCTCTACAATAATAATAGGCAGGCCATGTGGAGGATTAGGCACATCCTTTTGCCAAAGGGATGCTCCAGCCCCGCTGTTTATTGCCGCTTCTACATATTGGTGTCCGTCCACAAATCTACCTTTTAGAGGTACATATAAGTTTCCCTCCTGGATGACCCTTGTATCGATACATGCTCCGCTAATTACATTATCTTGAAATTCGGTAATATCATTTTCTATTTTTATCATATTTGCTATTTGCTTGACCGTACGCTTCATCATTTCTGTAAGCCTCCATTTTAACTTTCAAAATCATGAAAAAGGGAATAGGAATCACGAAGATGTGATCCTTATTAGAAAAGCGCAAGCGCCTTGCCTATCCGCACGACGGCTTACGCTAGACAAAGACTATATATAAAAAGAACCTATAGCTTTTACTTATTTCAAAATGTATATTTTATTTTTTGCTTATCTTCATAGCGCTCTAAAGCTAATTGGATGAGACGTTCAATTAGTTCTGAATATTCGACGCCACTATGCTTCCATAAAAGTGGGAACATACTAACAGGTGTAAATCCCGGCATTGTGTTTACCTCGTTTATTAACACTCTCTCATCGGCTGTTACAAAGAAATCTGCACGAACTAAACCAGAACAATCGAGTACCTTAAAGGCTTTTTTTGCAATGTCAGACATACTTGCATATACTTCATCTGAAATTTCAGCTGGGATAATTAGGGCAGTATCCCCGTCCTCATACTTCGCCTTATAATCATAAAAAGTTGTTTTAGGTAAAATCTCTCCCGCTACAGAGCATTCTGGATAATCATTACCTAATACACCTATTTCAATTTCACGTGCAGTAATACCCTCTTCGATAATAATCTTACGGTCATATTGAAATGCTTCCTTATAAGCTTTCTCCAATTCGTTTCTATTCGTGCACTTACTAATTCCTACACTAGATCCTAGATTAGCAGGTTTGACAAAACATGGGTACCCTAATTCTGCTTCCACGTATTGATAGGCAGATTCAGGATCTGCCTCCCACGTACTTCTTAAAGACCAAACATATTTCACTTGTGGAAGACCGCTTTGCGCAAATATAGTTTTCATAATCACTTTATCCATTCCCGCAGCCGATGCCAAAACACCATTACCAACGTATGGAAGATTTAATAATTCCAACATCCCCTGAACAGTGCCATCTTCTCCGTTTGGTCCATGTAAAAGCGGAAATACTACATCATAACCGCTGTCCTCCTTTGGAGATATGGAAGACATTAGTGCATTGGGTGCTATTGCCTCTCCGTCGGTAAATTGCAGCTCTTGCACACTATCTACCGGACCATGTAATTGAGGACCTTTCAGCCATTTTCCGTCTGTTGATATATAAATAGGATGAATTTCAAATTTTTCTAGATTTAATGCTTGAATAACCGCTTTAGCAGTTCGTAATGAAACTTGATGCTCAGCGGATTTTCCTCCATATAATAAACAAAGCTTCGTTTTCATAAAATATCCTCCAGTTAATCTTTCGCTTTTGTTCTCTTTTAAAACTCATGACATTTGCCTAGAACATCATATGTAAAAATGTACATAACGGTGAAAATCCAATATGCCATTTCCATTCTCGGTATTAATATTAACCTATCTGCAGCTACAATTCATCCTCTTTTACACGATTTCATCCTTTAGTTCTAGTGTGAAAATATTCCCATTACCTTTTCTAGATTTCTAAATTGGTTTTTGATAAAATGTTTTAAAATTTCTATTGTACATACTGTCTATATTCTGTGCCTATCGCCTAATGAATTTCAGTGTTATCTCTGCGAACGTCTATATCGACTAGTTGCCTACCTCGCCGTGTTGTCTTTATCTTTATATCACTCCGAAACTCGAAGGTGAAATGATACTTCAAATTTCGCTCATCCGTACGCCGATGGGCAAGGCGATTTTCTATTTACTCACACGTATAAGGCCCGGAGGATATATCTTATTTTGTAAAAATAGAATAATTTGAGGGTTCAAGGGAGGAAAATATGAGTTATGTATTAGCTCATCAGTGGTTTATTTTGGTATCCCTCGAGGTTTTGGCTTGGGCATCCACCTTTTTTCTTTTTTATGCAAGGTATGGATTAAAATCCTCCATTTGGTTTAGGATCGCCAGTGTTCTGTTTGCTATAACCGGAATAATTCCACAAGTCATAATAGGGGTCATTAATTTTGTCCACACTAGAAAGTTGGACATTTTCACTTTAATAATCGTTGTACTGCTTATTTATGGATTTACATTCGGAAAGAAAGAAGTAAAAAAACTCGATGCATGGGCACAGAAAAAGTTCTCCAAATAAAAATCCGCCTGATTTTGGCGGATTTTTTTATTTAATAAAACATTTCCATTCTTTTAATTTCCGATCATATACAATCTTCCCATCAACAGGTCTGCTTCCGATCATTGAATATTCCTCATGCATCTCATCCATATAATAAAAGTCGCCAATCACCCATATTGGAATTTCAATTTGAGAACGGGAAAATTTTGCCCTTTCTAGGGATATGACCATACCTTCCTTCATGTTTTCAATAAAGGGATAGAGGATTTCTACAGGAACATTAGAAAATTCATTTTTACGTCTTCTTCCGAACATTGGTTTTTCCACTTTATCAATCATTTTACGCATAATGGAAGTGCCAAGTACATGATAAAAATCTTCAAATGATCGATAATATGTTTTATTAAACGCCCCATCCTCATGTGCTAGATATACAAAGTGATTATCCAGTTTTCGATAAAAAGGCAGGCGAAGATGTTTTTTTAAATGACTTAAATATAAAAGCTCTGCAATCTCCTGACCCTCTAATAGGTTTAAACCTTCTTCATTTTCAAAATCAATCCAACAAAAGTCACCATAACTATTCACATCATCATTAGCAAGCTTAGGAAGCGTTTCATTATCCACGTAATCCAATAAAGTATGTAAATTATAATTGCCATCGTCAAATTGATGGCGCAGAAGAAGAAGATTAGATATATCAGGAATTGCCGCAATAAATTCCTTAAACTCTATTCCTGCCGATAGTACATAATGATCCGGGTAATTTACATGTACGTAAATAATATCACGATTCCCTGTATGATTTTTCAATTGAGGTCCCTCCGATTAGCTCTTACCCTAATTCCACTAGCAATAGCGCATTGTTATCGACATATAGACTACCAATCATATCACATTGCCGTTATTGCGTGGTGATTATCCCGCAATTCCCGGCTGCCGATAGGCGCTTTTTTGATAATCCCCTAAAAAAAACAGCTTCCAAAAAGAAACTGTATAATTTGAATCAAAGTTTCTATTTATTTTACCAAATTTATATCTAAATTCCTCATTATTTTTACCTAATTTTCATTTTTATTTGCAATACATGAAAAATTCGTAGGAAACGGTCATGTGACATGCTTTTTTCAGAAATTTAAATTTACATCTATCAAGAATACGGTATTGGGATTTCATTTTCGGGTAAAGTAACAATATATGTGTTCGAGTTAGGAGGTGCTTGTCCATTATTATAAGGTTGTTTTCACATAGATGGATAAAATCCAATTGCTGATTATAACGTATTGCCTTTTTGTAGGCTAAATTTGTCTGCAAAAGCATAAGAAAAGCCTTATAAGGACAAAACAATGCCTATTTTTAAACTTGTCATCATCCTTATTTTAGTTGCCCTTACCGCCTTTTTTGTCTCAGCAGAATTCGCTTTTGTTAGAGTTCGCTCTTCTAGAATAGATCAGTTGATTTCAGAAGGTCATAAAAAGGCATCTATCGTAAAAAAAATCCTATCCAAATTAGATGGATACCTGTCAGCTATTCAATTAGGAATTACAGTTGTTTCCTTAATATTAGGTTGGCTTGGAGAACCAACAATAAAACAAATTTTAAAACCATTTTTTCACTTGGTATACCTTCCTTCTTCCGTGGAAAATATATTGTCTTTCATCATTTCTTTTATGATCATCACTTTTTTAAATGTTGTATTAGGTGAGTTAGCTCCTAAAACAATTGCAATCCAAAATGCAGAATCGATTTGCTTGTCATTTGCAACACCATTAGTTTGGTTTAGCCGTATTATGTTCCCATTTATATGGGTGTTAAATAGGTCGTCCCGTCTTGTTACAAAACTGTTCGGCTACGAACCAATTCCGGATCACGAAATTGCCCACTCAGAGGAAGAGTTAAGAATTATCCTCTCTGAAAGTCTAAAGAGTGGGGAAATTAATCAGTCGGAATATAAATATGTAAACAATATCTTTGAATTTGACAATCGAATTGCCAAGGAGATTATGGTCCCAAGAACCGAAATTGTTAGTATTGATAAAAGCTCTACCATTGAAGAAATTATGGAAATTGTGCGTACAGAAAAATATACACGTTACCCTGTTACAAATGGAGATAAGGATAGTATTATTGGTCTAATCAATATAAAAGAATTACTAACGGACTGCATTTATAATGAATGCCAGGAAGATGATCCTGTTGATAAATATATTAGCCCTATCCTCCGTTTTATTGAAACAGTTCCAATCCAAGATCTTTTAGCAAAAATGCAAAAAGACAGAACACATATGGCCATCCTTTTAGATGAATACGGTGGAACAGCAGGAATGGTAACCGTCGAAGATATATTAGAAGAAATTGTTGGAGAAATTCGCGATGAATTTGATGTTGACGAAATTCCGCTTGTTCGCAAAGTCGGGGATAACCATTACATTTTCGATGCAAAAGTCTTGATTGAAGACGTAAATGATTTATTAGGAATTGAAATTTCCGATGACGAGGTAGATACTATCGGAGGATGGCTGCTCACACAAAAATATGATTTAAAACAAGGGGATAAAATTGAAATGGATGCGTGTGAGTTTATAGTATCTGAAATGGAAGAATCCCATGTACTGTACGTTGATGTCATAAAAAAGGTAACTACACAAAAAGTCTCTGAAGAATAAGAGGCTTTTTTTTATGCATCTTGTAATCAAAATCTCCATATGTTTAATATATTGGAAACTTTTATCTGTTTCTTTCGTCTTAATATTATGGATATTTATAGGAACTAGGTGAAAAACATGGAAAAATCACAAAAATTTATAGATAAGATAGATTGGACACTAATTTTAATCCTATTTTTATTTTTTCTTGTAAGCTGCATTTCGATTTCAAGTGCCCAAACATCTGATCAATACGGAATGAATTTTGTCATTCGGCAAGCTTTCTGGTACGGCATCGGTATCGTCATCATTGCCTTTTCCCTTTTATTGGAACCAAGTCAATATAATAAACTGTCCTTTTACTTATATGGTGCCGGTATTATTTTGCTCATAGGATTAATCATTGCTCCTCATTGTCTTGACGAAGGTTGCCTTGTCCCAAGAAAAAACGGTGCAATAAGCTGGTACATCTTGCCTGGTGCAGGTCAAATACAACCTTCTGAATTTATGAAGCCCTTTATTATCTTAGCGATAAGTAGAGTGATTTCATCTCATCATGAAAAGGTGCGATTAAAAACGTTGAAGAGTGACTTTCTTCTATTATTGAAAATCGTAGTCGTCGCGATTATACCGCTGGGATTGATTATGATGCAGCCCGATTTAGGAACAAGCATGGTTATTTTAGTGATTGTTGCTGGAATGATACTTGTATCAGGTATTACTTGGAAAATAATTGCCCCTTTATATATTTCCTTAATTACAATCGGAGGAACTATATTATCCTTAGCAATTTATAAACCAGAAATTTTAATTAAATTTTTGCAAGTCCCAGCATATCAATTTGACAGAATTAATACTTGGATTGATCCAGAAAATTATCCTGATGCTGGTCGACAATTGCGAAGTTCTATTATGTCGATAGGATCTGGAGAAGTCTTTGGAAAAGGATTTATGGGAAAACAAGTGTATCTTCCTGAGAGACATACCGATTTTATCTTCAGTGTAATTGGAGAGGAGTATGGCTTTATAGGATCAAGCTTAGTTATCTGCTTATTTTTCATTCTTATATATCACATAACAAAAACAGCTATTTTAACAAACGATAAGTTTAATACATATGTGTGCGCAGGAGTCATCTCCATGATAACTTTTCATGTCTTTCAAAATATCGGTATGACAATACAGGTTCTGCCAATTACCGGTATTCCTTTGCCATTTATTAGTTATGGTGGGAGTTCATTGATGGGAAATATGCTTGCTTTAGGGGTCATTTTTAGTATTCGCTTTTATCATAAAGAGTATATGTTTTCGACTTCATCCGATCGCTTTTATATGTAGCAAAAATTACTCGCAAAAAAAGCTCACCCTTTTGAAAAAATGGACTTCAGAAAAGAATACTGGACAATAAATTTCCATATTGTAAAATAATAGGGTTAATTTCGAGTATATTTTTTGTCGCCCTTAATTAAATATCTTTAGGGTGTTTAGCTTCAAGGTATCTTTTCTTATATATGATTATCTTTTTATTAAGCTTAAAAAAATTTAGGCTTTTGTTGTTAAAACAACGATTTTTGAGAAAGTGGCCTTAGTTAATAAAAAGCATCACGTTTGACTGTACGGTTTCTTTTTTTTATAATATTAATAATATTTTAGCGTAAAAAATTGTAAAAACCATTTTCCTTTAAGGGTGGTGATAAGATGGGGTCGTATACCGTATTGGTGAGTTAGCAACCTTAGCAAATGTATCTAAGAGAACAATAGATTACTATACGAGTTTGGGTCTCTTACAGGCTAATCGTTCTAAATCAAATTATCGTATATATGCTTCCGAAGCTTTAGATGATCTTAAATTTATTGAAAGATATAAAAAGCTTGGAGTATCACTTGAGACTATTCGCAGGAAAATGGAAATGAAGAAATGCCATGAAATGAATGAATTCATTGTGGAACAGCATATCGAGTCCGTTTCAGAGCATATGAAACAACTAAATATGGAGCTATCCGATTTGGCGCCAGTATTTGAGGTACTTAATACAAAGCAAAAAGAAGCTATTTTCAAGAGGCTAACTATAGAGAGCGTTGCATTAATGCAATCGCTACATTTCTTAACAAAATAGGAGGTGACTCCTATCCCGTATTTCACGGGGTAGGGAAACTTATTTGGACATATTTAAACTAGTGCTTGTTTTTTTACTAATAGCACTTTCCGCATTTTTTGTTGCATCGGAGTTTGCAATTATAAGGGTGCGGAGCTCACGAATCGACCAGCTCATTGAAGAAGGGAATAAAAATGCGCTGGCAGTGAAAAAAATTATTACGAACTTGGATGAGTATTTATCTGCCTGTCAGCTCGGAATTACCATTGCATCATTGGTATTAGGATGGATCGGGGAGTCGGTAGTATCCAAATTGCTGCACCCACTGTTTGATTTAATCCATATTCCAGTTTCTATTTCAAATGTGATTTCATTGGCACTCTCATTTGCAACTATCACATTCATACATGTGGTAGTTGGTGAATTAGCACCAAAAACACTGGCCATTCAAAAAGCAGAAGCATTGAGTTTATTTCATGCAAAGCCTTTAATCTTCTTCTATCGTTTAATGTTCCCGTTTATTTGGATATTAAACACATCTGCACGTCTCGTTACAAAAGTTTTTGGTCTTAAACCTGCGAGTGAAAATGACATTGCCCATTCGGAAGAGGAATTGCGAATTATTTTATCCGAAAGCTACAAAAGTGGAGAAATCAATCAATCAGAGTTTAAATATGTAAATAACATTTTTGATTTTGACAACCGAATTGCAAAAGAAATAATGGTACCTCGTACCGAGATTATTTCCTTATCGAAAGAAGATAATCTTCAAGCATTTTTGGATATTGCAAAAGAAGAACGCTTTACACGATATCCAATAATAGACGGAGATAAAGACCATATCATTGGGATTGTGAATGTAAAAGAAGTACTTACAGACATAATCCATGACAAAGAAATAGAAGCATTGTCTTTACAGGATTATATACGACCAATTATACGTGTAATTGATTCGATTCCGATTCATGATTTATTGGTCATGATGCAAAAGGAACGTATTCATATGGCTGTATTAATTGATGAGTATGGCGGCACTTCCGGTCTAGTAACAGTAGAAGATATATTAGAGGAAATTGTCGGAGAAATCCGCGATGAATTTGATATGGATGAAGTACCATTAGTTCGGAAAGTAAAGGAAGATCATTTTATCATTGATTCTAAGGTACTTTTAAGTGAAGTGAACGATTTATTGGGAATTGATATTCAAGATGAAGATATCGATACCCTCGGTGGCTGGGTGCTATCCGAAAATTACGAAGCCAAGCAAGGCGATATTATCGAATTTGAGGATTACGAGTTTATTATAAAAGAAATAGAAGATCTTCACGTTAAGTATATTGAGGTAAAGAAAAAAAACCCTCAAGAGGTAAAATTGAAACATAATATTACGCTTACCAATTCGGAAGCGATTTAAAAAGCACTGGCATCCCCAGTGCTTTTTTTACATTTCAGGCGGAGCTTTGATTCCAAGTATTCTTAACCCTTCCTCTAGAACAATCGTTACAGCTTTCACTAAAGCGATTCTTGAAATGAACTCTTCATCCTTTTCAATAATCCGTACCTTCGCATAATATTTATTAAAGGATTGACTCAGATGAATTAAGTACTTTGCCAACACAGACGGAGAATACCGGTTGTACGCATTTTCGATTATTTCCCGGAAATGATTTAAGTGCTTAATGATTTCCCAGCTTTCCTCATCATTTAATCCCTGAAACTCATATACATTTATATTTGACTTTTTTAATATAGACATTGCTCGTGCATAGGTGTATTGAACATATGGTCCTGTTTCCCCTTCAAATGTAAGCATATCTTTTAAGGAAAATTCAATATTGTTGAGTCTGTCATTCTTTAAGTCGTGAAAAATTATGGCGCCTACTCCTACTGATTCCGCTACTTTCTCCGCATTCTTTAAAGAAGGGTTTTTATCAGCAATATTCTTTTCAGCATGTTGGATAGCCTCTCTTAAAACCTCTTCTAATAAAATAACCCGTCCTTTCCGTGTTGACA